>TARA_R110001606_G_scaffold11354_2_pt1 | contig 110007 bp, 109 predicted proteins | sample TARA_R110001606 | Tara Oceans TARA_R110001606 (sample SAMEA4398315) | marine metagenome | biome: Polar Biome; feature: [SRF] surface water layer (ENVO:00010504); material: water (ENVO:00002006), including particulate matter (ENVO:01000060) such as... | depth 5 m | reverse complement strand
ATAACTAATAACTAATAACTAATAACTAATAACTAATAACTAATAACCAGACATGCACCATAAATACCTTATCTCAATCCAAAGTAGCTCCGATACAAACTCATTCATCTTCGGCTATATCTGGTAAAGAGTAACTAGAATTGAACAACAATTAAATTTTAAATAGAGGAATTGATTAATTTATGAATATTACTTTCATAAGAACATTATTCGCTAAGATGTTTACATTTATATTTTTAGGCTTAGCTGTAGCCATTATCTTTTCCTTGCTAAGTAGCGTAGTCATCGCTTTTTTAGATGGCACGAATATAATGGAGATCTTCTTGCGTAGTATAAACACAGGGATTATTGCATTAGCCGTGTTTGAGTTGGCCTTAGTAATTAATAAGGAATATTCCAGCCACGCAGATGAAGATGAAGGTGCAGTTGCTAGCTTAAGACGAACTATTCCTAGATTTATAGGTACGGTATGTATTGCATTATCCCTTGAAGGATTAATTATGGTCATTAAATATAGTCAACTAGATATGGCCGGTAATTTATATTATCCAGTAGCAATCATATCGAGTACGGCATTACTTTTGACATCTTTAGGTCTTTTTTTACACTTTACTCGTAAATAAATACATTATCTCAGCACGTTTTACTTAGAAGGTTTCTAAAATAAATACCCTTTTCATCTGAACTCATTACGCCAAAATAACAAGGTATACCTTCAATTTAGATAATTAATTACTGTGTTACCTCGAAGTTGCCAACTATCGTGATCAGGCTGTTGACAATAATAATTGCCCTGTCAAACTACTCTCTTTAATACGATGTGTAACATGGCAATCAACTGAAATAAAACCATGTTTTACACTCTTACCTACAAGATTATTGAGAGCACGCAATGGACACAAGACCCCAAATAACCATCTCATCATTAGATATCAATAGATTATATGATGTCATTGAATCACTACCAGCCAATAGCTTTGCTGGTAAAAATGAACTTGAGTCAGAGCTGGCTCGAGCAAATGTAGTCAGCCCTTCAGAGATCTCTCCAACAATAGTTACAATGAACTCAACGGTAAAATTTGTCGTAGTATCGACTCAAAAGGAGTTTGAGCTAACCCTTGTCTATCCAAATGATGTTGATTCAAGTGAAAAGAAAATATCGATTCTGGCACCTGTTGGAAGTGCGCTACTTGGGCTCTCTCAAGGCGATGAAATTGAGTGGCCAAAACCTGGCGGTGGGCTAATAAAAGTCAAAATACAAGAAGTGACTTATCAACCTGAGAGAGCTGGAGAGTTTCATCGATAGTGATCCGATGAGCAGTAAACTAAATCTAGTCAGTAAACTCTAGTGCCCTTATCCCCATCAATTTTTGAGGCCTTAACCACTAAAAAGATCCGCTTCTCACCTTGAGTCTTATGCACTGAAAATTAAAATCCATTCGCCGTAGCTTTGATTATTTAGAGTAGTAACATGCTTTGTCAGCTGTTATTACAAAAAATTATTAACTCGTTGCAAGGCGGATGGATAGTGATTATCAAACCAGACACAATGAACGTTAGCAGAGGAATAATTAAGAACTTATTCACGATCATTCTTATCTGAGGACAGGAATTTTTAACAAGACAAGATATAACTATATCCAAAATATTATCGTATGCCTATGTTAACCATTAGTTAAAATTAATACTTAATATCGATGATAGCTTATTAGTATTCAGTGATTCACGCCCCAGCACTCGAAAAGTGCCAGGGTTAATCAATGATGGTTAGCCCTTTACGGCTGTTCTACTTCTGCACTAGAAATAGTAATCGCTTCTTCTGGTGCTTCCAATTTTAATGTTTCTAGTAGTTTTCCCATAGTTTCTGTTAACCAATAACATGCATATATCCGATCATATTTAGCATTGGTGTAATCAATTTGAGCAGTCAAAAATTCATTTTCAGTATCAAGCAAGTCTAATAATGTTCTCAAGCCAAGAGTAAATTGCTGTTGATAGGCTTCCCGCGTTTTTTTTGTAGAGGCAACACGGTCTTCTAAATACTGTAGGCGACTGGTAATAGTTATTAGTGAATTCCACGCTAAACGCACGTCATTTTCTATTTCACGTTTAGTGATTTCAGCAGTTTGTTTTACATTTTCACTGAGGAAAGCAGTTTCATTGATTCGCGCCTTATCTGCGCCACCGTTAAGTAAATTGTAACGCATTCGAAACATAGCTTGAGCATCATTATCATGACCGTTCACACCATCTAGATCATTATCAGCACTAGTACTAAGTTCCAAATTAACGGAGGGTTGCATAGGTGCTTCAGCACCCTGTTGTTGCGCTAAAGCGGCTTCGTGTTCAGCGATAGCGGCATGCAATGCCGGATGTTGATGATAGGCAATTTTTATTGCATCATCCATCGTCGCTGGAGAGGTGTTGCAACACTCATCTGTTGGATCGCTCAATGATTCAGGACGATGACCAATAACACGAAGATAATTAGTTTGTGCATCTTCAAGGTTACCCTTGTTTGCCGTTAAATTAGCTCTGGAAAGCGCCAATCGTCCAGAAGATTGCTCAACATCTGCATTATTGCCTACCCCACTATCTGCGCGCTGTTTTATTTGCGAAAAAATGCGTTCATGACTCGCTAAGTTATCTTCTGTTAACGATAGCATTTGTTGTCGACGTAGTACGTCAAGATAAACTTTGATCGCATTAAGACTCGTTGTTTCAGCTATATCAGAAACACTATAACCCGCTGATTCTGCTAACGATGTAGTTTGGTCAACGGAATTTTTGGTGGCAAAACCATCATATAACATCTGAGTAGCGGTCAATTCGGCTTCACCACGTGTTAACCACTTCCTATGATCAGGTCTTGTTGTTGGACTGTCAGTTCGTTCACGTCCAATACCTAGATTCAGATCCACTTTTGGGTAATAACCCGCTCGTGCTTGATCGATCGTTTGGTCGACACTTAAACGACGGCTTGTTTCTGCCAGTATCGTAGGATTACTTTTAATTGTTTGCTCAACAGCCTCTGTTAACGTTTCAGCAAATAATGGCTGACAGACGATCAACGTCGTAACTAAAATTGAGGCTGAAAGCATGGTTAACTTATTTTTATATACCATCACAAAACTCCATTTGTCAGCGTACGTTGATTTCGACGCGACGATTTAATACTTCAACTGTTCCATCTGGTGTCGATACAAGTAGTCTATTTTCACCTTCAGATGAGATATGAATAATATCTGCAGATATACCTAAATCAATTAAATCCTGCTGTACTTTCACCGCACGTCGTTGTGAGAGCGCGTCATTATAGGCATTCGATGCAGATGTATCTGTGTGACCACTAATTATAATTTCTTTATCATTACGCTTGAGAAGTGTTTGATAGACTTCTTTTGATTCCAGTTCAGAATCTGGCGAAAATACCGTTTGGTCTAATAAAAAATATAACTTCGCATTATAGGGTGCCGGAATTCTTACTATTGGTTTTTGCGGAGACGGAATTATTTCTTTAACAACACATATCGGTGTTGTGCCACTAGCAATGTCTAATGGGGCTTCTGCTTGCTCACGTAGATCTGATTGCATCTTCTCTGGGCCGATACTATTATGAATAGCACTACAGCCCGTCATCAAAAAAAGCATAATAATGGGCAGATATAAACGGAATGTATAGTTCATTCTGATGTCTCTCGAATTATAAAAAAGTGTATATAAAAGACAAAATATATGCCTATACCAAAATACTGGTAGTGCTGACCATCAATGAGGCGTAGTGGAAATGTTTGGTAGGAGTCTAATTGTCATATTAAATCTACCATATAATCCATTATTAATTTCAAGTCGTACAACAATATTTAATTCTAAGCCCTATTAAAAGGAAGTCAATAGAAAAAACTAAAACCGCATGGTTAACCAACTTGATTTTTAAATGTTATCTCATGCTTGGAAAATATTTATGAGCTAGATGCTGAAAAGTATATCTAACGTAACTTATTTTAAAGTAGATGAGCAGCCATGGCGTTATAACTAAATACATGCGAATGTCTAGTAAGGTAAAAATAAATATCGTATCACTAAATTCCTATCCTCATTGCGACAAGTGATGTTCGCTTGATAGTAAACACTTCCATTGAAGCTTGAATACAAATACTATTGAAGTGCTATCTATATAATGCGAATATTGCCTGAAATGGCTACAGAAAAATACTATTAATAAGTATTTATGCGAATGACGCTAGCGGTCAAACTTCTGGAGCACTATACAATGCATAGCACTGTTTAAAATTACTTTGAAATAATGATATATATTCTGAGAAACACTAACACAATTACGTGTTATAAAATGTGAATAACTATGCAAAACCAGCAAATAACTATAGAATGACAGCGATAAAAATGGACACATGGATAGGCCGACACCCCGCCTCACATAACCAACTCTACTTAAGATGTAGACGGGATATCTATAATGGAAATTACACACAGCCCAATAAGGGTAGGTATATTTGGTAGAGAAGCATTAACATTAGCTGAATGTGCCAATGAACTCTATCAGGCTGGGTATGACTTAAATTTTTCATCCTCATTAAAGTCTCGAAACGAAACTGATGACGATATTTTTATTGTGGGCATGTCTGAGTTTTCTGATACCGACAAATTAGCTCATTGGCAAAGTACACCCACTCCGTTTTTAATTTCTGGCATTGATAGTTTACCCTGTAATACTGAAGTGCAATATGTGCTGGATCGTGCAGTAGGTTTTATAAGGAGCTCTCCTACGCTTACGGAATTATTACTGAACCTACGTCTTGGTTTACATTGGCACCATGAGCGTAGTAGACATTCAAAACGAATTCAGAACATCGAAACAAAGATAGAAAATAATCGCATAATTGGCATGGCAGTTGGTGTGTTAATGAACAATTATGGCGAATCTGAACAGCATGTTTTTGATTCTATTAAGTCCATTAGCAGAAAGAAGCAACGCAGAATTTCATCGGTGGCGCATGAAATCATCACTAAGCACGATGGGATTTATCAGGCGGAAGGTAACCCAACGTTACCTGAATCAAACTTACAGATTTGGCTAACAAACAACATTACGATGCAAAAAAGGTAATATGTAGTGGCCAGCCAACTCAAATACTCGCAAGAGGCCTTTTATCAAATTGGCATAATGGTTACGTATTTTTTGGCGGCTATTGTTGCTTTAAATTTTGCCGCGATAGATCCTGCTAATATTACTCTTTTATGGCCCTCTTCTGGTATTGCATTAGTCGTACTCATAAAATTAGGGTATCGATATATTATCGGTATATTCGGGGGAGCTTTTGCTGCTGGGTTATATGTTGGTGATCCGGTGTATGTCAGCGGTTTAATTGCATTAGGCAATACATTGGAGCCCATGTTAGCCGTATATATTCTTCGATTATTGCCTTTTTCAGCGAACCTATTTCGTTTAAACGATTATCTGTACCTAGTCGCTGCTGGTAGTGTTGGTGCCATAATAAGTGCATTGTTAGGTACAACATCTCTAATACTAGCTAACTTCATTTCTTTGTCTAATTTTCCTACCACCGCCCTTCACTGGTGGATGGGGGATGTTTTAGGCGTTGTATTGATTGCACCTTTTCTATTGTTATTTAACCTCAAAGTATTTCTACATTTAATTCAAACACAAGCTGTAGAGACACTATCGCTAGTGATCTTATCCACCCTGATAGCATTACTGGTATTGACTGACTCAAATATCCTCTACACTTCTGATTTTAAAGGTAGTTATTTATTAGCCATACCTTTGACTTGGTCAGTTATTCGATTTGGTCATGTGATGACGGCGCTCATTGGTTTTCAATATTTTGTTATCGGTATCTGGGGTTTATTGCTGCATAAAGGAATTTTTGTTGATACCCTGCTGCTACAGCCTAATCTAATATTATTTTGGGCGTATTTTATTGCCCTCTCTATAATTAGCCTAGCTTTATCTTATATAGTCAGTGAACGTAATACGCTTTATCAAGCCATCAATATTAGTGATACAGAAATATATGTTTATTGTGAAGGAGATATGCAGTTTGAGTTTGTAAATCGTGCTGCATTAGATAATTTAGGTCTAACATTGACTGAGGCATTAAAACTGACACCACTTTCACTGAAATTTCAGTTGAACAAACAACAGTTGCAAAAATTACTAGCCCCTCTATCAAACAAAGAAAGTGCTTCTGTTCAATTTAAAACCATACATCAGCGACCTGATGGTTCCCATTATCCGATTGAGGTCACGGTACAAAGTATCGAACACAGTAGTCGCCAATGTTACCTTGCCTCAATAACCGATATTACTGCACGACTAGAAAAGGAACAGCATCGTATTTTAGGAAATCATGTCTGTGATATTAGCCCTCAAGCTATTATGATTATAGACAAAGATCTACTTATCATTCGCATTAATACCTCTTTTACCGCAATGACGGGCTACCAATCGGGAGAAGTGTTAGGGAAAGACCCACTTGTATTATTAAATTCTGGTCGACATGATAAGCGGTTTTATCACCAACTATGGCAAGATCTTAAAACAATGGGCCATTGGCAAGGTGAAATTTTTAGCCGTCGCAAAAATGGTGAGCTTTTTTTACAGGATTTAACCATGAAGGTCTTGTATGGTTCAGATGGTGAAATAGAAAACAGCATCGTTATGTTCACTGATATTACCCAAGAACGCGAACAGATTTTACAAATAAAACATCTTTCTGAACACGATCTTTTAACTGGCCTACCCAATAGAAGGCTATTGCAGCAAGAGTTTCGCTTTGCGAAAGCGGCGGCAAAAAGAAATTCTAGCCAATTAGGCCTATTATTTATCGATTTAAATGACTTCAAACCGATTAATGACACTTATGGTCATACCTATGGTGATGAAGTACTCCAAGTTACTGCCAAGAGAATGCAAGCATGTTTACGAGAAATGGATATGGTTTCTCGAGAAGGCGGTGATGAATTTATTGTATTAGTGACCAATATTGAAACGAACAGTGCATGCAGTATGTTAGCAGATAAACTTAAATCTGTTATTGCTGAACCCATTGTTGTTAATGAAACCTCCCTCCGCATCTCTGCGAGTATAGGTATAGCAAGCTATCCAGAACATGGCGATAGTTTAGAAAGTCTTATTGCCACAGCAGATTCATCCATGTATGCAGAGAAAAAAGCGATCAGACAAGATTATCAGACCATTAACGTTTAATGCTCTGTTTATATTCGCTGCTACGACAGTTAATAATCATGCATTTAATGAAGACTATTGGCTATTTTTGAACATTAATATGATTGTGAAGTGTATGGACGCCTTCCGTGTCATGAACTAACTTATTTACCTTGTTAATCTGGTTTTGATTATCGACAAAGCCCGTGAGCAAAACATCTCCCTTACGCGTTAATACTGTTATATTAAGTTTACTTAGTTTTTCATCACCTATTAAAGCCTGCTGTACATTATTTGTCACATCACCATCCTTAATCTCGACCTGAGGTTTGGCGAGATCAATAGCTGATTCTGAATTATCACAGCCGCTAAGCATTACAATGAAGATAACCAGCGTTGCACTCAACATTAAGAAACCATTCCGTTTTTTCATTTCTAATATTACCTGTTCGTTAAGCCTTGTAAAATCACATCGATTCATTATGGTGGCATAAGCTTAAATGTCGCTTAAAATTATTTTTAAACGCAACATAAAGCCCACTAATCATCAAATGCTCTACAATGAAACTCCGTATTCAACAGAACCCATCTTATGGCTATTAGCTCCACGATCAATAAAGTTTCCCTGAACATTGCCAATATGGATCGGCATTATTATGAAAGCCACGAATTAACAGTCGCACAGCACCCTTCTGAAACAGACTTTCGGTTTATGATTCGCCTCATTGCATTTATGGCTAATGCCCATGAGCGACTTAGCTTTACTAAAGGAATGGATAGTAGTGATGAGCCTGATCTTTGGCAAAAGTCACTGACCGATGAGATTGAGTTATGGATCGACTTGGGTCAACCCGATGACAAAAGAATCCGTAAAGCCTGTGGCCGCGCCAAACAAGTCATTATTTACACATACCATGAAGGCAAATCCAAAGTATGGTGGGAACAGCAACATACAAAGTTGCAACGGTTTAATAACCTGACTGTTATTCATATTAATGCTGAAGGTGTAGAGTCAATGATTAAACGGTCGATGAATTTGCAATGCAATATTCAAGATGGTGAAATTTATTTGAATGATGACAACTTAAACCTCACCATTACGCTTACTAAACTTTAAGACTGGTTTTAAGTACTTAAGTCGAGAGCGAAGTAGTATTCGATAAAAAGCCTTGATTCAAGCTTTGAATGAATCAGGGCTTATACCACTAAATGACATAACGGTTTAATAATGGCCTGAACAGATATTATTTTGTTTTAGCTAGCCCTAAAAATTTCAAAAAGTATTTTTCAAAAGCAAGTTCAGCTGAACCTTTTTTCATTTTATAGATGAAGTATTTTTCAAAGCCCACTTTTGCATAATGTACCCATTTACCTTTTTTCATCCATGCCGTATTTCGAGGAGGGATCTGTGGGCTGGCAACAAACGCAGCACCAGTATTACCCATATCAGCTAAACAAATAGCATCCCATGTTGCTTTGGCGGATGGCGCCTTTCCTTCAATTGCAGCTTTAATATTACTGACCGCTGCTTTGGCCATACTTTCGATCATATAGCCCGTTTTAGGTACACCAACAGCTAGAGCGCTACCGCCAACAGGTGGAATGGCAATACACACTCCTACCCCATAAATATTGGTGTATTTAGGATTACGTTGAAATTCATCAACCTTAATGAAACCACGTGGGTTTACAACGTCTTCCCCCATCTTCGCTACACAATCTACGCCTTTGAAAGCGGGTAGCATCATTGAAAAAGAAAAGGCTAATTCATGAGTTTTGATAGTTTCAGCTTGCTCATTTACTTCTTCCACGATCATTTTACCGTCTTCTACCCTTTGAACTTTTCCATTGGTGATCCATTTAATATCATTATGTCGAAATTCGGATTCCAACAACCCTTTGGAATCACCGACGCCCCCTAAACCTAAGTGGCCAATATAGGGTTCAGATGTTACAAAGGTCATCGGTACCTTGTCACGAATTTTAGCTTTACGTAATGCATAATTCAAAATAAGGGCATATTCGTAAGCGGGACCATAACACGATGCACCTTGTACCGCGCCCACAACAATGGGGCCAGGGCTTTTCATGAATTCTTGCCACGATGTGTAGGTCTTTTCAGCGTGATCAATCGTGCAGATTGAGTGAGTAAATCCTTCTGGACCTAAACCTTCTATCTCATCAAAAGCTAACTTAGGTCCTGTCGCAACAATTAAGTAGTCATAGTCTAATGTTGAGCCATCACCTAATAACAACTGATTGTTATTCGCCCTAATTTCAGTTACACCAGCAGATGAAAAAGTAATCTCTTTAGCACTTAAGTAAGATTCGAGATTAAAGCTGGTCTCTTTTCGCTTACGCCAGCCGACAGCAATCCAAGGATTACTTGGTACAAAGTGAAAAACAGGCGTATTGGAAACAACGGTGATTTGATGTTCTTTACTCAGGAGTTCACGTGCCTCATAGGCGGCGGGTAAACCGCCTGTGCTCGCACCAATAATGATTATGTGTGCCACTCTTTGTCGCTCCTTCAATTTTCAAGCTAATGTACGATAGTAGAGTCTTGATTAGGTGTTGAATTGTCTGAAAAGATAGTTGCTACATCAACCTTATCAAAATGATAGTGTTCATTACAAAATTCACAGGCGACTTCAATATGTCCTTGTTCGGCTACTAAATCATTGGCATCATCCTCACCCAACAAGGTAATGGTATCAGCCACGCGTTCTCGCGAACAATTGCAGGCAAAACGTAGCTCAGTTGAGTCTAACAAGCGGCATTCTTCTTCGTGAAATAAACGATGCAGTAAGGTGCCGACACCTAAGTTCAATAATTCATGCGGTGTGATGGTAGAAGCTAACTGACTAAGTCGTGACCAGTGCTCCTCATCTTCTTCTTTGTTGTACTCAGTACTAGGTAATTGCTGTAAGAATAAACCTGAAACACTATTAACGTCGGCTGCCAACCAGATCCGGGTATCAAGCTGTTCTGATTGATTGAAATAAGTTTCCAGCACACCAGAAATTGAATCAGCCTCTAGACTTACCACTCCTTGATAAGGTTGTCTTGAACCTTCGACATCAATCGTTATGGCTAATACGCCCTTACCTGTTAGCTCGCTCATGCTGGCATCATCGTCAATATGACCGTCCCATTGTGCAAAAGCACGTAAGGTATTGTCACTTGTACATTCGACCATCATCAAATTCACCGGACCTGATGATTTACTTTGTAAAACAAGTCGGCCTTTAATTTTTACCGTTGCGGTAAGTAAGGCGGCAGCTGCCATCATCTCACCGAGTAAACGTTGAATGGCAGGTGGATAGTCACGTCTAATCAATACCTGTTGCCAACTCTCAGTTAGATGTACCCATTCGCCTCGCACCGGCGCGTTATCAAAAATAAAACGCTGTAAATTATCAGACTGAAATGCAGTCGGTTCAGTAGTCGCTATTGTATCGGTCATATTTTTTCCAAAAAAAATGCTGGGTAGAACTCTACCCAGCATTTTAACTTAGCTTCGACATCTCTGCCGAAGGTAACGAACTTTTATTTTGTTAATGTTAATAATAGTTCATTCATTTTTTTAACATAGCTTGCAGGATCTTTTAACTGACCACCTTCCGCTAATAAGGCTTGGTCAAATAAAATTGATGACCAATCAGCAAATAAAGTCTCGTCAGATTCAGCTTTAAGGCGCTCAACCATAGGATGTTCAGGATTAAGTTCAAAGATAGGTTTTGAACCACCAACATCCTGACCTGCTGCTTTAAGCATACGCTCAAGATTAGCACTCATCTCGTTGCTATCTGCCACCAAACACGCAGGGGAGTCAGTTAAACGATGAGTAATGCGAACATCTTTAACTTTTTCGCCTAATGCCGTTTTAACGCGTTGAACTATGTCTTCAAAGTTTTTATCGACTTCTTCTTGTGCTTTTTTCTCAGCTTCGTCTTCTAATTCACCTAAGTTTAAATCACCTTTAGCAACGGATTGTAGTTGTTTTCCATCAAACTCAGTTAGCGAATTGATCATCCACTCATCAACACGATCCGTCATTAACAATACTTCGATGCCTTTCTTGCGGAAAACTTCTAGATGCGGACTATTTTTAGCAGCAGCATAACTTTCGGCAGTAATATAATAGATCTTGTCTTGTTTTTCTTTCATTCGGCTGACATAGTCTTCCAATGAAACGGTTTGTTCTGTACTACCTGATTCTGTTGATGCAAAGCGAATCAATTTAGCTAAGGCTTCTTTATTTGCATAATCTTCGCCTAGACCTTCTTTAATGACTTGACCAAACTCAGTCCAGAACGTGGTGTATTTTTCAGCATCATTTTTAGCCATTTTAGCTAATTCGCTAAGCACTTTTTTCACGGAAGCAGTACGAATACTGTCAATGATTTTACTGCCTTGTAAAATCTCACGTGAGACATTCAATGGCAAATCATTGGTATCGATCACGCCACGTATAAAACGTAGGTAACGAGGCATTAATTGTTCAGCATCTTCCATAATAAAGACACGTTTCACATATAATTTCAGACCTTTTGAACTTTCACGATCCCATAAGTCAAACGGTGCTTTTGACGGTATGTATAATAAAGAAGTATATTCAGTTTTACCTTCAACTTTGTTATGACTCCAACTTAATGGGTTTTGGTAGTCATGTGCAATTGATTTGTAGAACTCGTTATATTCATCATCAGAAATATCGTTTTTAGATAATGTCCATAATGCGGTTGCTTTATTGACCGCTTCATCTTCAAGCACAGCCGTCTTATCGATTTCACCCTCTTCATTTGGCTCAGGTTCTTTAGCCATGACAATAGGTAGATTGATGTGATCAGAATATTTAGTAATGCAACTACGTAAACGCCAGCTGTTTAAAAATTCATCTTGGTCTTCACGTAAATGCAAGGTTATTTCGGTACCACGTGTTGGTTTATCAATAGTTTCGATAGTAAAGTCACCTTTACCAGCTGACTCCCATTGCACACCATGTTCGCTTGTTAAACCCGCTCGACGGCTTTTTAGCGTCACTTTGTCAGCAACGATAAAAGCAGAATAAAAACCCACACCAAATTGACCAATTAATTGTGAATCTTTACTTTGATCGCCGGTCATTTTGTCAAAGAATTTTTTAGTACCTGAATTAGCAATCGTACCAATATTCTCGATGACTTCCTGACGATTCATACCTATACCATTGTCGGTAATGGTGATCGTTTTAGCTTTTTCATCAAAGGCAACTCTAATCTTTAATTCCGCATCACTTTCATAAAGCGCATCATCTGACAACGCTTCAAAGCGTAATTTATCAGATGCGTCAGACGCATTAGATATCAACTCACGCATGAAAATTTCTTTGTTGCTATACAGTGAGTGGATCATCAGATCCAATAATTGTGAAACTTCTGTCTGAAAACCTAGCGTTTCTTTATGTGCATCAACAGTCATTAAATTGTGCCTCCATCCGGCATTGTTTGTTAACTTGAATCTCAGCAGATGGGGGCAGCTATTGATAGTTCAAGGGCTGGTAGCTAAATTCGAATTTTCCAAATGAGTCATCATTATCGACTCAGCTTACAAATCAGTTAAACCTTAGGTATAGTTAACTTTGATATGCAAGACCTTACCCTCAGATGAGGCGATAATTGTGGCACCAACTATCTAACATTCCAATTACTATTAACACTCGTTAGTTTGTCGTTAAGGAACAAACACTCAGCGCTATCATGTAGTCAATAAAATGATCACGTTCAGAACTTTAATTCTGCAAATTTGATTATAGAAATGTTAATTATTATTGCTTAGCTGCCGATACCTTAATAGATAAATAGGTTTATACGAGGAAGCGATGATGGAAACTAAATTATTCAGCCAAACTGTTCAAACATTAGCAAAATCAGATACCCAGAAAACTAGCACTTCCCCAATGGGCCAACAAGTATCTGAATTAGCCCACGCTAAGAATGCAGAAAAAGCACATGAATCAAGCTCCGTAACCGCTAAACAACAATTCAATGCCGCGATTTTACAATCTGCAGTTGATGTTAGCGCCGGTAGTAAATTTCTATCACTAACCTTTAAGACGGCAATTGAAGGTATTAATGATGCACTCAAAGAAACACTCGGTGATAACGCCATTCAAAATGCTTATGATTCTGGTCTAGACATTAGCCCTGAAGCAACCGCTGAACGTATTGTCTCATTAAGCACCGCATTCTTCGGCTCTTATCAAAAACAACATCCAGAATTATCGCAAGATGAAGCATTAACAAAATTTACCGATATTATTAGTAGCGGAATTAATACTGGTTTTGCTGAAGCTAGAGACATTTTGAGTGGATTACAAGTATTGGAGGGTGATATCGCCAGCAACATTGATCTTACCTACGATCTTGTACAAGAAAAATTAACTTCTTTTATGGAAAATTTTGGTCAGACTGCTCCATAATATAAAGTACTACTCTTATAATATATGGCGCTACGCTTAATCTCTAGCTTACAAGCGTTGTTGCTAGCCTACTAGCGTTTTTTTATTTTACAGAGGACATGTCAGACCAATATTTTAGTCGAGATAAATCGCCACCCGCTGGGGAAACAACAATACGTTTTTCTATCACATCACTCAACGATAAGACATCACACGATTATATTTTATCAAACAATAAAATTAACATCTAAGGCAATCATATGTCAGCAAAAAATTGTTGTAATCCCCCCTGTCAACGCTCCCCCTTAAACAAATTATCTGCATGGCATCATTTCCTGAACTGAGAGACGTGATATTCTTGAATAGTTACAAACGTATTTTAACAGGACGTTTTAACCATACACCCATACTGTTATCTATAAACCACTGAAAAAAAAGAGATAACCTTCATATGCAGGAAAATCAGTTACGCATCCTGACTTATAATTTACATAAAGGGTTCAGCGCAGGTAACCGTCATTTCATATTACATAAAATTCGTGATGCCTTAATTGAATCCGATGCTGACATCATGTTTTTACAAGAGATGCAAGGCCAGCATACTGGACATGAACAAACTCACCAAAACTGGCCCAACATATCCCACTCAGAATTCTTGGCTCACGACCGTTGGCCTCACTTTGCCTATGCTAAAAACGTGAGCTACGATGCTGGACATCATGGTAATGCCATTCTCAGCAAATATAATATTCAACACTGGGAAAATATCAATGTATCGCCCTTTGCATGGGCTAGCCGTAGTTTATTACATGGTGTTATCAGCTTGCCTAATCAAGGTGGTGATATACACATCATCTGTATTCATCTCGGATTAATGGCGATGGAACGTCGCCGTCAATTTAAAACATTATGTACGCGCATTGACGAATATGTACCGCATGATGCGCCGCTTATCGTTGCTGGTGATTTTAATGACTGGACAGGACAGGCTGAAAAACTGTTTTCTCAACACCTGAACCTGAAAGAAGCTTATCGAACCTTACATCACCAACATGCCAAAACTTTTCCGGCTTGGTTGCCCGTATTAAAAATGGATAGAATTTATTACCGTGGTGTGGAGCCAGTGTCATGTGAACGCCCTAATCGTAAACTGTGGAATAATCTGTCTGATCACTCACCTTTAGTCGCTACATTTCAACTATAAGCCTAAGGGCCAACTTTCAAGTACCCGATACTCCACCCCTTCAGCAGTAGAAACAGATTCAACCAAAGAAAAACTCATGGCACTCCAACGGATCGGCTCAAGGATTATAGTGGGATTAGGCAGTGCTTTACGCGCTAATGTTACATGTGCGGTATAAGGCCTGCTATCAAGCTCAACACCCCACTCCCCTATCACGATTATTAATTGCTCAACTAAATCAATAATCTGTTGCGGTGGTTTACTGCTTGTTAAACATAAAATGCTAGCTTTTGACCATGAGGTTAATTGATCAAAAATAATCGTAATCGGCTTGGCAGTAATGTGAGAGAGACACTGTCGAATTGCCTGCTCCGTTGTCTCATCGACATTACCCATAAATGCTAGGGTTACGTGTAGATTATCTGCTTTCGCTTTTTTAAAGCGCTTACAAATAAGCGACTGATTCAATCGGTCAATTTTTGCTCTCGTTGCCTCATCTGGCCACAAAGCAAAAAACAACCTTTTCATTGCTTATTCATGATCTCGTAAGAATACCCATTCATCAGTATCTGACATTTCAGGACTGAATCGATAGCCATCGCTGTCAAAGTCTTTAATATTCTCCGGTAGATTGATTTTATGGTCAATAATGTAACGACTCATCAAACCTCGGGCCTTTTTAGCATAAAAGCTGATGATTTTATATTGACCATTTTTCCAATCTTTAAAGACAGGGGTGATAATCCGAGCTTTGAGCTTTTTAGCTTCTAAGGCCTTGAAATATTCATTAGAAGCCAAGTTGATAAGCACGCCATCTTGCAGTTCTGACTCAATCGACTCACGAAGCTGACTGCCCCAGAATTGGTAAAGATCTTTACCTTTTTTATTGGCAAATTTAGTGCCCATTTCTAAGCGATAAGGTTGCATCAAATCTAAAGGTCTCAGCACCCCATACAAACCAGACAATATCCGTAAATGCTGCTGGGCAAATTCTAATCCTGCTTCATCCAATGTATCAGCATCTAGCCCCGTATATACGTCGCCTCTAAAGGCCAATAAGGCTTGTTTGGCATTGTCTAAATTAAAAGGTTTCTGCCATATTTGAAAGCGCGCCATATTAAGCGCCGCCAATTTATCGCTTAATTTCATTAATGAAGCGATATCAGCGGTAGATAAGTCTTTTAGTTCATCTATTAGCTGTTGTGATTGCGATAAGAACCTCGGTTGACTGCATGATTGTGTACTAGGTGCAGTTTCAAAGTCTAACGTTTTAGCGGGTGAGATAACAATAAGCACAACAAAAATTCTTCCTATACGTCAGATTTAGTATCTGGTTTTTCTGTTTCTTCTGAGGCTGGCGTTTCTTCTGAGTCTGGCGTTTCATATTCAGTATCAACAATTTCGCCTTCAGACGCAGTCGATTGCCATGCTTGAAATGGATAAGGCTTAGCTTCGCAGGTATACGTTAAGAACGCTGCGATTTCACGCAAATATCGCACTAAATCACCAGAAAAACGGCGAATCTCACTGTTTGGATTACCTGTTAGCAAAGCAAATATTGCTTGTACAACAACAACAGCACATAGCACCATCATAACCAAATACAAAATAACGCCAAATAACAACATATAAAGAATACGAGTCCATTGATTACTATTTGTAATATTATTTTTAATTGCTTGCTGATCCATGTTTAAAACTCCAAGGTGAAAAATATTTAGTTAATTGTACATGACAGGTCATAGAACTGCTTATAGTGCTTTCATGTCATTTATGGGACACTTTATGCTACTAATCAAGATAATAACAATTAATGACCTCTAAACTCCGATTATTTATAAACCTTATCGATACCTTTATTGAATGGACAGGTAAAACCGCATCTTGGCTAGTGCCAGGATTAGTCCTATTAATTTGTTATGACGTAGCAATGCGCTACTTATTCCAACAAGGCTCTGTTGCCTTGCAAGAATTGGAATGGCATTTATTTGCTCTGATATTTTTACTTGGTTCAGCCTACACACTCAAACACGATGAGCATGTTCGGGTAGATATTATTTACCAAAGTCACTTCATGTCAGATAAAAAACGGGCTTTAGTCAACATATTTGGTAGTTTATTTTTGCTCTTACCTTTCTGTATTCTAATCTTAACCAGTAGTTGGCCATTTGTGGAAAATGCCTTTTATTATAATGAAGGCTCTCCGGATCCCGGAGGTTTACCATATCGATTTTTACTCAAGGGGAGTCTGTTAGTCGCCTTTAGTTTACTCATTCTACAAGCGCTGGCTGACATAATGAGAAATATCCTAACGCTTAGTAATAACATCGAGGTTCAATAATGGAAGTTTGGGCTTTAGTCATGTTTGCCGTGTTATTTTTATTTTTACTGCTTGGTTTTCCAGTTGCATTTACACTCGGCGCCGTCGCACTAGGCTTCGGTAGTTTTTTCCTCGGTTTCGATTTTTTTAATCTTTTGCCACTACGGATCTGGGGCATCATGACCAACTTTACTTTGTTGGCTGTGCCATTATTTGTCTTTATGGGCGTCATACTTGAAAAATCAGGAATAGCTGAACAATTATTAGAAACAATGGGCCGCTTATTCGGTCGTATTCGAGGTGGCTTGGCAATATCCGTTGTATTAGTGGGTGCGTTACTCGCTGCAACAACGGGCGTGGTAGGAGCATCGGTAGTCACTATGGCCGTTATCGCCTTGCCTTGCATGTTAAGAAATGGTTATGCACCTTCATTAGCCGGTGGCACTATTGCTGCTTCTGGCACCTTGGGGCAAATTATCCCACCTAGTATTATTTTGATTTTATTAGCTGATGTTATTGGTGTGCCCGTTGGACAACTGTTTATTGCAGCTGCGGTGCCAGGCATGATGTTGGTTTTTGCTTATATCGCCTATATTGGTTATGTGGCTTGGCGATACCCACAACTGGCTCCGGCCATTGTCGCCAATCCACAAAATAACGAACATCTTGGCTACACGGTATTAAAAAGTATGCTGCCGCCTTTACTGTTGGTATTAGCCGTTTTAGGCTCTATCTTCTTTGGCATTGCATCACCTACAGAATCTGCAGCAGTTGGCGCATTAGGTGCGATCTTGCTGGCTTTAACTCATGGCAAATTAAACGTCAGTAATCTGCAAGATGCATCACGTCAAACGACCCGTTTAACCAGTATGGTGTTTTTGATTTTAATTGGTGCAACCGCATTTGGTTTGGTATTTGTCGGCATGGGAGGTGATAAATTAATCTTCGACATTTTTACCAACTTACCTGGAGGAAAATGGGGTTTTCTCCTCATCAGCATGCTACTTATTTTTGTGTTGGGTTTTTTCTTAGACTTTATCGAAATTTGTTTTATCGTAGTGCCAATCATCGCCCCAATTGCTATTCATATGGGCTTAGATCCCCTATGGTTTGCTTTACTGATTGCACTGAACTTACAAACTTCATTTCTAACACCACCGTTTGGCTTTTCTTTGTTTTATCTAAAAGCCAGTGCACCGACACTTAAACTACAGGCTATTTACCGTGGCATCGTGCCGTTTATTATTATTCAACTTGCTGTATTAATCGTATTAATTTGCTTTCCAGATGTTGCCTTGTGGCTACCATCCCTGATGGAGTAGCTTAAACTAACTCACTCTATTTTGATTTTCAGCACAAAATACATAGCGACAACAACTAAATTAGGAACAAACTTTTGCTCGATTGATATTTTTCATCAGACACGAGGAAAATATCAAAATACCTTCCTCTTGTACTTGATGGTCTCTAAAATGTCTTTTCCAATTAAACGGCCGCTTCGCCTTCTTCACCGGTACGAATTCGAATTACTTGTTCAATAGGCATGACAAAAATTTTACCGTCGCCAATCCTGCCTGTGTGTGCCGCTTTAATAATCGCTTCGACACAGGCATCAACTTGATCAGAAGCTAACACGATTTCCATTTTAATTTTAGGCAAAAAATCAACCACATATTCTGCACCACGGTAGAGCTCCGTATGACCTTTCTGACGACCAAAACCTTTTACTTCTGACACGGTCATACCTGTTACACCAATCTCTGATAATGCCTCACGCACATCATCCAACTTAAAAGGTTTAATAATCGCTTCGATTTTTTTCATCGTTGTTCCCTTTCTACTCTATTGTTGAAGTTACAGTATAACCCGATGTTATCGGATAACGTCGATCACGTCCAAATGCACGGCTAGTAATACGGATACCAGGTGCAGCTTGACGTCGTTTGTATTCATTACGATCGACCATACTGATCACTCGAGCAACCATTTCTGCGTCACTACCTGCTGCGACTAATTCTTCAAAACACCAATCATCGCCAATATATCGTTCTAACAATTCATCAAGTATTTCATACGGCGGAAGACTATCTTGATCAACTTGATCAGGCGCTAGTTCTGCGGATGGTGGCCGCGTAATAATCCGTTGCGGAATAATCTCTGACAAACTATTTCTATGATTAGATAATTGATATACCAAGGTTTTATACACATCTTTAAGCGGTGAAAAGCCACCCGCCATATCACCATATAATGTTGAATAACCAACGGCCATTTCGCTTTTATTACCTGTTGATAACACCATGGCACCCGTTTTATTCGATATCGCCATCAATATTACACCACGAACACGAGCTTGAATATTTTCCTCAGTTGTATCAGCTGGTTTGCCTGAAAATTGCTCCGACAAACTATCTACAAATTGATCGAACAATGCGTCAATGACAATAACACTATGCTCGACACCTAAAATATCAGCCATTTCTTGTGCATCATCAAGACTCATCTGAGCGGTATAACGTGATGGCATCATCACTGTTTTAACTTTATCAGCACCTAATGCATCAACCGCCAAAGCTAACGTTAATGCCGAATCAATGCCGCCAGATAAACCAATGACCACACTGGCAAAGTGATTTTTCCGAACATAGTCTCGTAAACCACATACCAAGCCTTGGTAGATCGTTGCCAACTCAGTATCTTTGGCCACTAATTCGCCCCGTAATGATAAGGTTTTATTTTCATTACGGCTAATGAATACAGGAAACAATGCTTCTTGCCACGACGGTGCACGTACTATTTTTTCTCCCGTATTCGATAAAGCAAAGGAGCGACCATCAAATACTAATTCATCTTGTCCACCTATTTGGTTGACATAAACAATAGGTACACCAGTCTCAATAACACGCTGTTTAACTTGCATTTCGCGTAATTGCCATTTTCCTTGACTGAAAGGTGATGCATTAAGGTTCAGAATAATTTCAGCACCGCCATCCACCGCTTGGGCAGAAGGTCCTGCAAACCAAATATCTTCACAAATCGTAATGCCGAATCTAATCCCTTTATAATCAACAACACAAGGTTCTTTACCTTCAACAAAATATCGTTTTTCATCAAACACACTGTAATTAGGCAAATGATGTTTAAAATAACTCGCAAGACACTGGCCATCTGCAATTAACGATGCAGCATTATATAAATCTGCACGAACCACGCCTGATGGGTGTCCCACCAATACCGCTACGCCTTTAATTTTAGATTTTAAGCTGACCAAGCCTTTTTCAACGCGCTTGATTAAACCGGGTCTAAGTAATAAATCCTCTGGTGGGTATCCCGTTAACGTCAGTTCAGGAAAGACGACTAAGTCAGCATTTAATTCATCGCGGGCTTGATTTGCGGCGGCAATAACCTTTTTAACATTACCTGCAACATCACCCACTACAAGATTTATTTGCCCCATAACGAGGCAAAATTCAGTCATCATCAATTATTGGGCCATTGCTTCAAGCATTCGGTCACCCATTTCAGCAGGTGAACGGGCAATATGTACGCCAGCGGCAGCCAATGCTTGTAATTTAGCTTCTGCAGTACCTTGACCACCACTGATAATGGCACCAGCATGACCCATCCGTTTGCCAGCTGGTGCGGTTAAACCAGCAATGTAGGCAACCACAGGTTTAGTCACATATTGACGAATATACGCTGCCGCATCTTCTTCTGCCTGACCGCCAATCTCACCGACCATCACAATACCTTCTGTTTGTGGATCGTCTTCAAACAAGGCCAAAACTTCAATGAAATTCATACCATGAATCGGATCACCACCGATACCGACACAGGTACTTTGTCCTAAGCCATTTTGCGTAGTTTGATGCACTGCTTCATAGGTCAATGTACCTGAACGTGACACGATACCAATTTTTCCTGGCAAATGAATCGAGCCAGGCATGATGCCAATTTTACATTCGCCAGGCGTAATTAATCCTGGGCAATTCGGACCAATCAATCGGGCATCAGAATGCTTTAAGGCATACTTTACTCGCAGCATATCTTGAACAGGAATACCTTCGGTAATGCAAGCGATGATTTTTATTCCTGCATCTGCAGCTTCTAAGATCGCATCTGCAGCAAAAGCAGCAGGCACATAAATCATTGAGGCATCCGCATTTGTTTCAGCTACCGCTTCGGCAACGGTATTAAAAACAGGGCGGTCTAGGTGAATTTGTCCACCTTTACCTGGTGTTACTCCACCCAAAAATTGCGTGCCATAAGCAATCGCTTGTTCTGAGTGAAAAGTTCCTTGTTTGCCTGTAAAACCTTGGCAAATAACACGGGTATCACGGTTAACTAAAATACTCATGCTATATTCTCCTTCGCTGAAGCAACGGCTTGTCTGGCTGCATCGGTCAAATCTTGGGCTACGCGTAAATCCATTCCACTTGAGAGCAATAACTCGCGGCCACGTTCGGCATTAGTACCTTCCAATCGTACAATGACAGGTAAACTTAAACCGACGTCTTTTGCTGCTTGGATGATACCTTCAGCAATCAAATCACAACGTACAATACCGCCGAATATATTAACCAATATCGATTTCACTTTTTTATCTGACAATATCAATTTGAAGGCTTCGGCAACACGATCTGCCGTGGTACCACCACCTACATCAAGAAAGTTGGCAGGTGAACCACCTTCTTTTTGAATCAAATCCATGGTTGCCATCGCTAATCCAGCACCATTCACCATACAGGCAACTTGACCATCTAATGTAATGTAATTTAAGCCATATTTCTGGGCGACCACTTCAGTTTCATCTTCTTGCGTCGGATCAAACATTGCTGCTAATTCAGCATGCCTAAATAAGGCGTTATCATCCAAATTTAATTTAGCGTCTACGGCTAACAGTTTTCCTTTTCCAGTGACCACTAAAGGATTAATTTCAACCAAACTTACATCATTTTCAGTAAATAAACGATACAAGCCTTGCATCACTGTTTGCAATTGTTTGAACGTATTGCCCGTCAAACCCAAAAAGAAACCTGCACGTCGACATTGATACGCTTGCAAACCAACCACAGGATCAACAATTAAATTCAAAATTGCATCAGGGCTTTCAGCTGCCACCGATTCTATATCCATGCCGCCTTGTGCAGACACCATGAAAACAACGCGTTGACTAACACGATCAACCAGCACGGCAAGATACAATTCACGTTCTATATCAGAAGGTTGCTCTACTAAAATCTGATGGACAGGTAGACCTTCTGCAGTTGTTTGGTGGGTGACTAAATTGCGTCCCAACATCTCATAGGCCGCATCAGCAACACCATCGAGTGTATCAACCACTTTGACGCCGCCGGCCTTACCGCGTCCACCAGTATGTACTTGTGCTTTAACAACCCAGCGTTCGCCACCGAGTTGTTCTGCGGCTTGCCGTGCTTGGGATCCATTAGTTACTGCCTGACCTTTTGGGGTGGCAATGCCATAGCGAGTAAATAATTGTTTAGCCTGAAATTCGTGCAGGTTCATCTTATATTTTTGCCTTATTTATCATTTTAGCGATAATGCTGTCATTACGCTTTATGCGAGACCTAGTATTTTCTCGCAATCCTCAGATAATTACCATGGCTAGTCATGATATAGTTTGAAAGATAACTTGCACAAAGAGAAAGATATGACACCACTTTATCCAGAAATTGAACCTTACCTTACCCATCAACTTGAAATGGAACAGCTTAGTAATGGCCAGTATCATCAAGTCTATGTCGAAGAATGCGGTAATCCTGATGGCATTCCAGTGGTCTTTTTACACGGTGGGCCAGGTTCCGGATGTCGACCTTCACACCGCTGTTATTTTGATCCTAATCTCTATCGTATTATCCTTTTTGATCAACGAGGTTGCGGTCGTTCATTACCGCATGGCGAATTAGAAAATAATAACACCTCATTCCTAATCGCAGATATGGAAACAATTCGTCAGCACCTTAATATTGATCGTTGGGTAATTTTTGGCGGTTCATGGGGCAGCACACTGGGGCTATGTTATGCACAACGACATCCAGACACTGTTTTAGCGATGATTTTACGAGGTATATTCCTTGGCCGTCAGCAAGATATCGACTGGGTTTACGCCGAAGGTGGAGCATCACGATTATTTCCAGATGCTTGGCAGCAATTAGTTAAACACCTACCGGAAACCGATCAAGCATCGCCGCTGAAAGCCTACTATCAACAACTCACCGCACCTGATGAAGTGCATCAAATGGCAGCGGCTAAATTACTTCAAGCATGGGAAAGCACGATTGTCACACTACGTGATCATGAACATCAGCCCGATTTAACTCAAGAACCTAGTCCCCTAGCGCATTCACGGATCCAACTTCATTTCTCCTTAGATGAATGTTTTATTGCCGACATGCCTATTCTAAACAATATAGAGTTGATCAGAACCATCCCAACGACCATAGTTCAGGGACGTTATGACATCGTTTGCCCTACACAACAAGCATGGGAACTACACCAAGCATGGCCAGAAGCCGAACTGGACATTATTCCTATGGCTGGGCATGCCGCAGGAGAGCCGGCCTTAATTAGTGCACTAATACGTGCCACACGTAATATGGCAAAACGATTATCTAATAGCCATTTTCAACCTTCAGCATGATCGGATTACTGCAACGTGTAGACTACGCTACGGTGCACGTAGCGAATGAAGAAATTGCACGCATTAAACAAGGATTATTAGTTTTTGTTGCTGTAGAACGTGAGGATACACAGGCAGAAGCAGATCGCTTATTGTCACGAATATTGGCTTATCGACTATTTAGTGATGACGAGGACAAGATGAACTTATCATTACAAGATATTAATGGCGGCTTATTATTAGTACCGCAATTCACCTTAGCAGCTGACACCCATAAAGGGTTGCGTCCCAGCTTCACGCCAGCCGCATCACCAAAGGAAGGGAATGAGCTCTTTACGTATATTTGCAAACAAGCGAAACAGTGTCACTCTATGGTCGAAACAGGACTATTTGGCGCTGATATGCAAGTCTCTCTCACTAATAATGGCCCCGTCACTTTTTGGTTACATGTGCCTCCCCACTCTGTTCATAAATAGGTAAGACGACATGCGACTATTTCGTAATTTTTTGATTGGTTTATTTCTCACTATTGCTGGTATCGGTGCATTGTTATTTATTCCATCACAGCAAGCGCCAGCACCTATGCCTTGGGAAATAACCATTATGCCCGATGGCAAGAGCAAAGTTTTCGGCATCCATCTCGGGACAACAACCTATAACCATACTAAAGAACTATTTCATGAGTTTGGCAAAATTGCTGCTTTTTCTGAAGAAGGTAAAGCGTCAACAGTAGAAGCCTTCTTTGATAGCGTTCATCTTGCGGGCATTACAGGCAAACTCGTGTTGAATCTTGATGTCCCCGAACAACAAATAAGTGAAATGATGACCCGTGCTTACGAGGCTAGATTACAAGATAGCGGTGCTCACCGTTATGAACTTCGTAACAGTGACAAGGCGAGCATAGTACATGCCCCTATCATAGCGATCACCTACGTTCCATCAGTGAAGTTGAATGCCGATATTGCACGTTTCCGTTTTGGTGAACCAGAGAGCATTAGCCAAGACAGTTTTGACCCTAATACGGCTATTTGGCATTATCCTCTGACCAGTTTGACTATCCGAATGAATGAACATGAGAAGACAGTGTTGCAATACCAATAGCGAGAATGACCCCTAGTTGATAAATGAGATGGCGTTCTCTATCTATGCTCAGATTTAAGAGGTCTAAAACAGCTGGTGAGAGTCAATCTGGGCTGCAATGCTAAACAGCTTCATCAACAACAATATTACTCATCGATACGATCATTAAAGCCCTTCAACATCTTGATCGATAAACTGACTAAAGCTTTCAAAATCCAATGGCTTACTAAAGTAGTAACCTTGAATACGATCACAATCATGTGTTTGAAGGAACGCTAATTGCTCCTTAGTTTCAACACCTTCAGCAACCACATCAAGCTGCAAACGATGTGACATGGCAAGAATAGCATCCACAATGGCCGCATCATTTACATCATCGTTAACATCTTGTACAAACGAACGATCTATTTTTAAAACATTTAACGGGAATTGTTTTAAATATGAGAGTGACGAATAGCCAGTACCAAAATCATCAATGGCTAAGGACATGCCCATCGCACTTAACTCATTTAGTACCGTAATGGCTACATCAGTATTATCCATCAAGATACTTTCAGTGATTTCTAATTCTAAGTTTTTAGGCGACATTTCTATCTCGGACAATAACTGACGAATATAAGGAACTAATTGACCTCCTTTAAATTGCCGGCCTGATAAGTTAACAGCCATTTGAAAATTAGGAACGAGTTTATCTTTCAATGCCATATAAGCTTCACATGCTTGGGTTAGTACCATTTCACCCACAATCACAATTAAACCCGTATCTTCTAAAATAGGCACAAATTCTGCCGGGGAAATATTGCCCCATTGCTCGTTATTCCAGCGTAATAATGCCTCTGCGCCACTTACCTTTCCCGTACGTAGATCAATCTGAGGTTGGAAGTTCAAGTAAAATTCATTCAACTCAACGGCACGACGTAAACTCGTTTCCATCGCCAATCGTTGAGCGGCTTTAGCATTCATCTCGGCAGAATAAAATTGGAAATTATTTCGGTCATTGTCTTTCGCATAATACATCGCAGCATCGGCATTTCTGAGTAATAGGTCCATATCACGACCGTCAGCGGGATACAAACTGATGCCGATACTAGCACTGACATTGACCTCAATAGTACCTAATAGGTAAGCTTCTGATATAGCGAATAATATCTTTTCTGCAATTCTTGCAACATTCTGGGCTGAGCGCACATCTTCTAAAATCACAGTAAATTCATCGCCTCCAAGTCGCGCAACCGTATCGCCCTCTCTTATTGATGCTTGCAAGCGAGTAGCAACTTCACACAGTAACTGATCCCCTGCTTTATGGCCCAAAGAATCATTAATATGTTTGAAATGGTCTAAATCAAGGAAAAAAACAGCCAATGTGCCCGATTCGCGATGTGATTTATGTAGTGCATGTTCAAGACGATCAAGAAAAACTGCGCGATTGGGTAAGCCTGTTAAGCTATCAAAACTAGCCAAGTTCATTAAACGCTCTTCATTTTCACGTTGGCGAGTAACATCCTCAAACAACCAAATAGTGCCTTGCTGTGGATTTTTTCGTTCAATGGCCTGACCTGATAATGAACACCAGAAACGTTCTCCATTTTGGCGAACCATTTCCACTTGCCCTTCAAAATTTTTCCCCTTGTCTAGCATCGCGTAAGCCTGCTCACCTAACAGCTCAAACACCGAGTCGCTTGGATATAATTGCCGCGTTGACTCGCCTTCAATTAGGGCTCGCTGACAAGCAAATAAGGATTCAAATTTATTATTAACGCGTAAAAACTTCCTATCTTTAAGAAATGCGATACCTACCATGGCATTTTCTAAAATAGCGTCTAATTCAGAACTTTTTGTTTTTAAATTTTCTTCTGCCAATTTCCAAGAACTTATATCTGAAATTACACAAACCCATATATCATTATTCATGCTTGAAACGGGACTTAATGATACCCACATATAAAATGGTTGTTTATTATAGTAAAGCCCCTTAAATTCTTGGCGGTTTTGCTGCAAACTTACGACATCAGTAAGTTTTTCTATATGTTGATTTCCATCAAAAAACTGGAGGATATTTAAACCAATCAAGGTGTTTTTATCTGCTTTCAACACTTGAGCCGCTGCCGAATTAGTAGATTCAATAATACCTGATGACGTAACGGTTAAAATGGCTTCTGGCACCCCATTTAATATCGCGGTTATATGCTGCTTTCTAATTTGCAGCGAATCATTGGCTTCGTCCAAATCCTTGATCAAATTCTGAGTATTTTCAGCAAATATATTAAAGTCTTTAGCCAGGATCGCAAATTCACTTTTACCAGATGTCACTTTTAATCGGGTAGTAAAGTTTTTGGCCGATAAGGCACGCATAGCACTACGCAACTCAGCTAACGGACGGTTAATACGTTGTGAAATGGCAATAATAAATCTTAGGATTCCTAATATTATTATCGTCGCTAACAAAGTGATGATCCAGCGAGTCCGTTCAGCAATAACGGCCGATTTAGTGACGGTAGTTAAGCTTTGTTCGCTAATTAAGGTAGATAATTGTTCTAATTGGGACATCATTACTTTTAGCGTAATAATTGATTTTTTTTGCTCTAACATTAACAAATGTCGGGATTGTAATTGCTGTAAGCGTAATTGATATATAGAAAGGTCATCTGACAACACATTTTGAATTAACAGATGAATATTGCTTTCTAGCTTTTCCGTTAGTTCAAATAACTCAGTCTCATGCTGCAACTTTTTCTTAAGTTGATTAATATAAATATTTAACAGGGCTACATGTTGTTCAATTTCGTTATCACGAATACTTAACAAATTATCTGCGTTTTGTGACTGAATAATTTTTTGAGTAAAACTGGTGATTTTCAATACATTTAATCGTACAGATTGGCCTAATTCCTGAATACCATCCTGCTGATTAAAAATAACATTTTCAATCAATCTTTTAGTGTGCACCGGTTCATTCTTTTTAAGTGACAACCTTAATTCGCGTTTATCTCGGCTCACTTGTAAATTAATTCGTCCAGAAATAGCTTCAACGTGCTCTTGGACTTTTGCATCTAATAATTCAATAGCGATGCTTTTTTGTTGTAAATCCCTAGCAGTAATATATTGCTGCTTAATCAATGCCAATAATTGTGAATCAACCTCTAAAAAACGATGATAATAATCCGACAATGACATCACGACTTGAGTGGCTTGTTTATTATTAGATACAGCAGATGAAAGGCGGGTTAGATGCTTTTCAAATTCATCTTCTAACAGACTACGAGGCAATAATTCAGCTATATTTTTTGAGGAATCAGAATCGATAATTTGTTTCTGCCGACTTATAAATGAAGCAGCAATACTACTAAGTTGTCGGCTGGCATTCTCCATTGGTAGCACATGAGTTGTTAATTCATTTTGAGTATTCGTAAATGATACATTGCTATACAAAGTAACGGCAGCGATCACAATAATTGCAAAAATTGTTGCCAGTGACCACAGTTTTAGTAAACTTTTAATACTCCATAAAACAAACATTATTACAATTCATTCCTTGTGAACATGTTATTCACTAAATAGCTTATATTTGTGCAACATTGGCCACGAAAAGGCGCTTGTTGTTCCATTTTCAAAATGAGTTATCCAAACCTCATGTATCGCTTGATGTTCTGTTTTATCAAAATAAATATTAATACCCAAACCTATATCAATATCACGCAATGACTCTATGCCATCAATTATACTTTCCTTAGTAATCTCACCTTCCACATTTAATAAGCCTTGATGAAATATTTTAGCAATGATAAAGCCTTCTAGTGAAACCGCATTAGGTTCTAACTTAATATTAATTTTCCGTAAGCTAGACAAATATTCTTGAACTATCGATAAGTTCGATTGTAACGAGGGCACTACCTGCATTACGATAACATTATTCACATCACCCAACGCTTCTTTAAATGATGTAATGCCCACGAAAGACAAATTCAAAAAGATCACATTTGGTAATTCTTTCTGCAACAATTGTATGAATTTCGCTGAAGGAGCAGAAAGTCCAGCCATAATGACGGCTTTAGGTGTAATAGGTGAGTCTAATATTGATGCAACAGCATCTTCAACATTAAGCGTGTTTCTGGTGTAGCGACCATGGACAAGCTGATCAGTATTATCAAAACCAGATTGATGAAGTGCCTTTATTGCACCTTCATATCCTGCATCACCATAACCATCACGTTGAGTAAAAAATGCAATTTCTGCGGGTTTAATACCTGCTTGCAATAATTCCTTCACCATTTCTGTCGTTTCTTCTACATAACTAGGTCGATAGTTAATAATATAACGGTTAGACGGAGTTGGGCGTAAAATATCCCCTCCAGAATAAGCGCCAAATAACAAGGTTTTCTTATTTTCAGCAATAGGGGCCGTAACATTAGCCGTTGGTGTGCCCACATTCCCCATAACGGCTAAGACCTGATCTTGGTCTATCAATTGACGCATATTTGCAGCAGCTCGTTCAGGCTCATAACCATCATCTAGGACAATGAGTTCTAACTTCTTGCCTGCCACCCCTCCTTGCTTATTCACTATGTCAAAATAAGCTTCAATCCCTATGCGCATATTTAAACCCAATTGAGCAGCAGGTCCAGTTATTGCGGTCGTCATACCAATTTTTATAGTTTCTTGTGACCAGACTAAGGGTGATAAAAATAGCACTCCTACAAAAAATAAAACTCTATTCATCATGCATTTTCTTTTCAGACTTGCTCTCTCGTTCTTTATCGTTAGTTTGATCTTTGTCTTGTTTATCTTCTTGAGGATCGTCCATTAATATACGATTTGCAGCGCCATCCATATCATCATATTGTCCGCTGCGTACCGCCCAGAAAAACAGTCCTACGCCAATGATGCCTAGCAATAACATGCCAGGTAATAAACCATAGATAACATCCATCGAACTATCCCTTAAATAAACGTTTTATTCTAGCGGAATTACCAATTACTAATAAGGAGCTAATTGGCATAGTTACCGCAGCCATTAAGGGGTTAACTAAGCCCATCATTGCTAGCGGTACCATAATAATATTGTAACTTATCGATAATACAATATTCTGCCGTATTATGCTGAGCGTTCGACTGGCTAAACGCCTTGCTTCGGTAACTTTGTGTAATTCATTATGAGATAGCACAATATCTGCACTTTCAATTGAAACATCGGTACCTGAAGCTAAAGCAATGCCGACATCAGCTTGGATTAATGCGGGGGCATCATTCACCCCATCACCCACCATCGCAACAATATTGCCTTGTTTTTGTAATGCTCTCACTACATCCGCCTTATCTTTCGGTAAAACTTCAGCGTGTCGTGCAATATCACCCAATTCTCCGGTAATAGCGTCAACGACAGATCGCTTATCACCACTCAACACTGTTATGGCAATACCTTGCTGTTGTAAATCATTAATCATCGACTGTGCATCTGAACGTAATTGATCTGCAACGCCTATAAGCCCAACGATATCTCCTTCCGTAGCGATAAAAACACAACTAATTCCTTGTTGTTCGAGATTATCTACTTGGTTCAGGACATTATGAGCAAAAATAAAACCAAGTTCGGTCAACCATGATTGTGTGCCTAATAAAATATTTTTTTGATTAAGCGCAGCTTGTACACCTTGGCCAGCTGAAGATGAGAAGTCTGTTATAGGAGATAAGGTAAGATTCCGTGTGACCGACTCAGCTAATATCGCTTTAGCAATACCGTGTTCTGAGTGTTGCTCAACTGATCCAGCAAGCATTAATAGCTCGTTTTCAGATATATCAGCAAACGAGTTAACAGCGGCTACCTGTAATTTACCTTCCGTTAACGTACCTGTTTTATCAAATACAAAATGTGTCACTCTCGATAAGTATTCTAGCGCGGCACCCTGTTTAATGAGTATGCCATGATGCGCCCCTACGCCTGTAGCTACCGCAACAGACATTGGCGTTGCCAATCCAAATGCACACGGGCAAGTAATAATGAGCACTGATGTCGCAGCCAATAATGCCTGCTCAAAATCATACTGATACCAATACAGAAACGTAGCAGCTGATAAAGTAAGTGTCACGACGACAAACCAAGGCACTATTTTATCTGCCGTACATTGTATTGGCGCTTTAGAAGTTTGGGCATCTTCCATCAACGCTACGATTTTGGCCAAAGCAGTATTTCGGAGTACTTGCTGTACTTTAACGGTAAAAGCACCTTCGCCGTTAATACTTCCAGCAACGACCTGATCGAGTACTTTCTTAACGACAGGGAGCGATTCCCCAGTAAGCATGGATTCATCTACGGCACTCTGACCATCGATTAAAATACCATCAACAGGTATTTTTTCACCTGGTTTAACCAACACTAAATCGCCGATTTTAACAGCACGAATGGGCAGAACTTTAGGGCGACCATCCGCAATGACTGTCGCTAGTTTCGGTTGCATCTCTAATAACCGACTAGTTGCAGACAGTGCTTCACGTTTGGATATTGCCTCAAGATAACGCCCAACCAAGATCACAAACAGGAAATTGACCACTGTATCGAAATAAACATGGCCATGAACTGAACCTGTTATCGTGACAAAAGTAGAATAACCATAGGTTACAATAGCGCCTATCGCAATAGGTAAATCCATTGTTAAATAACGACGTCGTAGACCTAATAAGGCATTTCGTAAAAATGGGTACCCAGCATAAAGCAACGTTGGCGTAGCAATTAGAAAACTGATCCAGTGAAACCAGTTTTTAAACTCTCCTTGATCAGCACCGCTATACAGAGCAATGGAAATCCACAACATATTCATCATTGCAAAGCCAGCAAAGGCCATACGATACAATAAACTTCGGTGTCTACGAGCCAATGCACCTTCGGCAGTATCCAGATCAAATGGAATTGCCGCGTAGCCTATACGACCAAGTGCCTGAAGTAATGTAGAGAGCGTGGTGTGGCGATTATCCCATTTTAAGCGTAATCTTTTCGATGTAAGATTCACCTCAGCAGAAACAATACCTTGTTGCTTGGCAAGCGAATGTTCAATTAGCCAAACACATGCAGCGCAATGAATACCTTCAACCAATAAATGTATTGTTCGTATATCACCCAAATTATCAACATAATCAGACTGAACTTCATCTAAATCGTATGAAGCTAGCTCTGCTGATAACAAGGGAGGGGGGGCTAGATGTTCACCTTCTGGCGTTTTAAGGTAAAAACTTTGCAAGCCCGCATTATGAATTGTTTCGCAAACTGTTTGGCAACCAAAACAACAAAATTCATGGTCTTCATCTGCAACTTTAGCGATGAAACTACCGCTATGTTCAATAGGTAATCCGCAATGGTAACAAGGTATAGACAAGGTTTATAAAGCCTAAATTAAAAATACCATACGTTACCATATGACATTAGTAATACGTTATAAAAAAGTGCGGGTTACGGCGATATAGTAAAACGCTTAGTAACAAGGAATTCATGCTCACCCTGCGTAGCAACTATAATTACATCCCATATACCAGGTAAACCAAAACTCACATCCGCGCCGTACATACCCGGCTTACTGTTCGCCATTTCTACAGAAAAATCAGCTTTAGCATCAGATGGTCGGTATGCATGTAATGTAACTGAGTCCAAATCTAGCGCAGTTGAGTGTTTACCTTGTAAAAGAACTTCATAAAGCTGATGTTGATTAACCCGAGTGTTTGCTGGAGCCATAATCACCCCCGTCCAGCCTAAGGCTTTTTGTTTTTCAACGAGTTTATGGGCTTCTATATAGTTCTCACCACGTTCATAAAAGTCTTCTACAACCAGACTAGGCGGAGATTCAAAAGCTAGATATATAAAAATACCATTAGCCGTTAAAAAAGTAGCTAAGAATAATAACATTCCTAGCACCCACGGGTTTTTAAGTGCTTCTTTATTACTTTGTGAAATATTCATATTTTACCTAGTTCAATAACGATTATTTTTGAGGACTCATAAACATACTTTTGTAGCTTATGGTAATCGGAGAATTCTCTACTTCACCTTTAAATACAATCGGAATAAGATCTGCTGTTATTCGTTCTAGTGGCACACGAATCAATGCTGTCACCGGTATCACTTTACCTGGTTCAATTTCCATATCTGCTAAACCATGCAAAACAGCTCCTTCTAGGCCTTCTATTTCAAAATGGATCTTAATCGTATTTTTTGTTTTATTAAGTAATTTGACAGTATATTTGTTTTGAATAGAGCCATCGCTTAACATTACATATAAAGGCTGACGCTCATGAACAACTTTAAATTCTGTTGCTGATAAGTGTGTAAAACCATAAATAATACCTGACAATGCGAGCAATAATATCAAACCATAAATAATCACTCGAAAGCGTTTATAAAGCGGTACTACAGGCGCATTATGGTGTAATTCCTTGAATGAAGCATAGCGGATTAGCCCACTAGGTTGATTAGTTTTCTCCATAATACTGTCACAAGCATCAATACATAGTCCACATGTAATGCACCCCTCTTGCTGTCCTTTGCGAATATCGATTCCTGTAGGACATACCGCTACACAGACATTACAATCAACACAACTGCCTCTAGTTGAAAAGTCATCACCCTTTTTAATTCTAGCTCTCGGTTCACCCCGTTCTGCATCATAAGAAGGCAACACAGTATCTTGATCATACATAACACCTTGTAGACGTGCATAAGGGCATAACCAGAAACAAACTTGTTCGCGCATAAAGCCAGCAAAAAGGTAAGTGCCCCCCGTAAATGACGCGATAATAATTATAGCGGTAAGTGATACTTGAAAGCTAAATATATCATGCCACAATTGAAATGCATCAGTGAACCATGCTACAAATGAAATGCCCGTAAAGAGCCCAATGAGTAGCCATAAAGTATGCTTCAAAACTTTCAAGCTAATTTTATTGACCGTCAAAGGCGCTTTATCAAATTTCATTGCCTTTTGCGGTGTATCACCTTCAATCTTACCTTCAATCCATGTATAGATATCAGTCCAAACGGTTTGAAAACAAAAATACCCACAAAATACACGGCCCGCCACACTAGTAACCGCCGCCAGAAGAATCGCAAAAAATAGCAGCGTTAGGGATAACATCCAAATATCTTGTGGATAGATAGTGACATGAAATATATTAAATTGACGTTGTGGTAAATCAAATAAAATGGCTTGAGCACCATTAAATCGAAGATAAGGACCTAAAAACAATATGGACCATATCGACATTCCGATCCATTTCAATGTTCGAAAACCGCCTGGTAGGCGCTTGGCAACTATTTTAATATCACCAGTATTGATATGCCACTCGGAGACCTCTTCATAAAGGTCATCAATATTGACATTCGTATTGTTTTTTACTTCACTCACGTCATTGTTCTCGATTTTCTGTAAATAATGGAATTATAACATAATGGACCAATATTAGACTATTCTTATATTGGTGCTTATGGTAATTTAGACCATAAAAAAGCCGACATTACTGCCGGCTTTTTTATTATTTTCAAAAGAAATTATTTATCTTTTGATTTATCTTCATCGACATGCTTCATTGCATAATAAACAAATATTCCGCTACCAATAACCATGGCAACCACGCTTAAAATTACTGAAACTACAACCCAATCAATATTCATAATAAAATTCTCCATTTATGTGGGACTACACGGTCCCGCTGCATAAAAATATTATTGACCACCGCCAAATTGGTGAACATAAACAGCTAATTTCTTAATGTCTGTTTCGGATAAACGTTCTGCTTCACTGCCGTCTAATTCGTCAGCCCAATCTATTTCATTAGGATCTTCACCATCAGCAATGGCATAAGCTCTAGCTTGAAGCATAATCGATAACTTTTCACTCCATTGTGGCATCACCGCTACGCGTGTTGCTTTATCAGAAGCGTCATTGACACCATGTAGTATAGTTAGGCGAATTTGATCTACATCGCCCGAAAAACGCCAAATTTTATCTGTTAAGTTTGCTGAGCCCATAGCTTTGACGCCTTTTGCATCAGCACCATGACAAGCAAAACACCCTTTAGAATTAAATAATGCCATGCCAGCTTCATTCTTGACACCATTTGAACTATCGACTACAAATTGGACCAGCTGATCGACTTCTTCTGTTTTAAGTAGTTTCTCATGTGCCGGCATCATACCTTGACGGCCTTTAGCAATGCTCATTTCAATCTCATTAACTGTTCCGCCATATAACCAATCATCATCAGTAAGATTTGGATAACCAGCACCTTCTGCTGGAGCACCACCGGTACCATGACATGCAGCACAGTTGTCACCAAATAGAACTTTACTTGAACCGATAGCGTAGTTCAGCATTTCTTGATCTGCAAGAATCTCATTTACACTCATCGTTGCAAGCTTATCGTCAAATGGAGCTCGTTTGGCCTCCACCTTCGCTAAATCTTCTTTGTATTCACCAATCTGTGTCCACCCTAACAAACCTTTAGTACTATCATGCACCAAAGGTAGTGACGGATAAAGCACGAAGTAAACAACTACAATTACGCCACTCAAATAGAGTGCATTCAACCACCATCGTGGACAAGGATTATCTAATTCACGAATCCCATCCCACACATGGCCAGTATCAGCAACCTCTGTAGATTTCTTTTTATTCTCTGCCATCTTGTTTCTCCGATTTTCCTTCGTCTTCATCTATAAGCATAGAGCGATGAGCTTCTATGCTGTCTTTATTTTTAGGATTGAGTACCCAGAAATATACAACGACCATTACTATAAACACGAATACGGTGAGTAAAAATCCAAACCAATCTGTGCCTGTCATTCCACTCCAATCCGTATGAAAATACTCTTGAAGTTTAGTCACGATAATCCCTACCTGGTTCAAATTTAACCATTGTGCCCAATACCTGAAGATAAGCGACTAGAGCTTGCATTTCAGTTTTACCTTCAACTGAGGCAGCGGCTTCGTTAATCTGTTCATCTGTGTAAGGCACACCCAATACTTTCATCGCTTTGACACGTTTTTCAATACCATTACCATCAATAGTAGCTTCTTCCAGCCACGGGTAATTTGGCATTACTGATTCTGGTACAACACTACGTGGCGCACGTAGATGTTGATAATGCCATGCATCTGAATATTTACCGCCTACTCGAGCAAGATCTGGTCCAGTACGTTTAGACCCCCATTGGAATGGGTGATCGTACTTTGATTCAACAGCCAAAGAATAATGTCCGTAACGATCTTTCTCGTCACGGAAAGGTCGAATCATTTGTGAATGACATAAATAACAACCTTCACGCTGGAAAATATCGCGACCCGCTAGTTCTAGTGCTGTATAAGGCCTTACACCTGATAACTCTTCATATTCAGGGTGAACCTGATCTTCGAATGTCGTGTTCAGATAGAACAAAGGAACTATCTCAACAATACCGCCAACAGACACGATAATTGCAGTGGCTAAAACCAGTGCCCATACGTTTTTTTCCAGTTTTTCTTGAAAGGAAACGGGTTTATTTGAGTTGTGTTCAGACATGCCTGTCTCCCTTAAATGTTAGCTGCAACAGCCATCTTTGCAGATGGGTTTGCGATAGCTTTACGAATAGTCACAGTAACGTTAAATAACATCACACATGCGCCTAAGAAGAAAATCAAACCACCTGTTGCACGCATCGCATAATACGGATGCATTTGAGCAACTGATTCTACAAAGGTATAGGCTAAGTTACCGTAATCATCGTAAGCACGCCACATTAGACCCTGCATAATACCCGATACCCACATGGCAGTAATGTAAACAGCTGTACCAATCGTTGCCATCCAAAAATGTAAGTTAACTAACTTAATCGAATACATTGTTGTGCCCCATAAACGCTCGACCATATGGTAAATAGCACCAATAGACACCATAGCTACCCAACCTAAGGCACCAGCGTGTACATGACCGATAGTCCAATCAGTGTAATGTGATAAAGCATTAACTGTTTTAGAGGCCATAACAGGGCCTTCAAAAGTCGACATCGCATAAAAGGCAAGTGACACAATCAAGAAGCGTAAAATATAATCAGTACGTAATTTGTCCCATGCACCACTTAACGTAAACATACCGTTAATGGCACCACCCCATGAAGGTATGATCATTGCTAATGAAATAGCAGCACCTAATGAACCAGTCCAATCAGGCAACGCGGTGTATTGAAGATGATGAGCACCTAACCATACATAACCAAATGTTAGGGCCCAGAAATGGATAACGGATAGACGGTATGAATAAATTGGACGATTCGCTTGCTTAGGTACGAAATAATACATAATGCCAAGAAAGCCAGCAGTTAAAAAGAAGCCAACCGCGTTATGTCCCCACCACCACTGGATCATCGCATCTTGAACACCAGCAAAGATTGAGTATGATTTAAACAGTGAAACAGGAATAGCTAAGCTGTTAATAACATGTAAATAGGTAATCATTATCATCATGGCTAAGAAGAACCAGTTAGCAACATAGATATGAGAGACCTTACGTATCGACAACGTCATAATAAAGTTAAAACTATATGCCAACCATACAACGGCAAGCAAAATATCAAGTGGCCATTCTAATTCAGCGTATTCTTTAGATTGAGTAAGCCCAAGCGGCAATGAAATTACTGCACCAAGAATAACTAAATTCCAACCCCAGAACGTAAACCAAGCCAACTTATCACTCCATAAACGTACACCAGAGGTACGTTGTACGATGTAATAAGCCGTCGCCATTAATGTTGAACCACCAAAGGCAAATATTACAGTATTAGTATGTAATGGACGCAAACGCCCAAAACTAATGTAAGGATTATCAAAATTCAGAACTGGCCATGCCAATTCAGAAGCGATATACACGCCTAAGCCTGTACCGACAACCAAGTAGACGACTGCCATATAGGCAAACCACTTGACTATTTCAAAACTATATTGCTGTTGTTCCGCTTGCATCGCGACCATACCTTCTTTCTATGAAAAACACTATCTCGACATCTAAACTTAGAGGTCTCGACTCCTTCCCATCACACTTATAAACTTAAACAATGCTGAATTTTACAGCAAATCACGCACTAACTCTTCCTGTTTACCTGATCTAGATCATGAAACAAGCAATAGATTTAGTAAGCCATAATTTGTCGTAATTTATATTTGTGCGAAACAATTCTCCTCACTTCATTGTCTAGGGTCAAGCTACCCAAACTCTGACTTAGTATATTTACCTATAAAACCTACTAAATATCATTAACTTATCCCCCTCGCCAAATGGCATAAATAACTTATCGTCATGAGAATCCGTGGCATCTTAACTTGATTCCCGCATCGATGCTAAGTCATTTGGTCTTTATTCGAAAATCACCGCTAATACTACTTTTCTGTCTTCTGCGACCAGTAAGTTATAAGTCCGACATGCTGCGCCCAGAGGCATACATTCGACGCCTATCGACTGTGCATAAAATTCGACCATTAGTTGGGGGGAAAGAGAATAAACGCTAGATCCATGTGCCAAAATAAGCACTTCAGGATCTAGGTTTTTTAATTCTGTAACATCACTCATTTCTAACTGACTGATGTCTTTAATATGCCAATCAGAGATGATCCGGTCTGGCATCAAAATTAGACTGCTGTCTAACCGTTGTAAATCTACATATTCTTTAGATCTTATGATTATGTAATGCTCATCATAAGAGTGTATTACATTCGCGCCTGATATCGCTTCCAGACTAAATTTCATCTATAAACTACTATTAAACTAAAACTTCATTTACGCGATCGCGTAATTCTTTACCAGGTTTAAAATGAGGCACAAATTTTTCACCTAACTCGACTGATTCACCACTTTTAGGATTACGTCCTACGCGTGGTGGTCGATGATGCAAGGTAAAACTACCAAAACCACGGATTTCTATACGCTCTCCACCCGCTAAACTATTGCTCATTTGTCCTAATATTAGTTTTACAGCTAATTCGACATCACGATAATTTAATAGTGATTGTTTTTCAGAAATTATTTCAATCAAATCCGACTTTGTCATATCTTTCAATTCCTTAGAATTAATCTATTAATTATTCTATGCTAGCAATCATTAATCTGTAACAAGCAATGTTTTAAAAGAAAAAAGCATCTAGGCAATGACCTAGATGCTTTTCGCTTAGAACCTAAACTTAACTATCTTTTTGGTTCATTTGTTCTTTCAACAAGTCACCTAATGTTGTATTACCACTGCCAACATTTGAGTACTCTTTCACTGCGTTTGTTTCTTCTTGAGTATCTTTCGCTTTGATCGATAATGTTAAAGTACGATCTTTACGTGACATACCCGTAAATTTAGCTTCAACTTCATCGCCAACTGATAATACTTTGCTTGCATCTTCAGTACGTTCACGAGCAATATCAGCAACACGGATATAACCTTCAATACCTTCAGCTAATGCGATTGTCGCACCGCGTGCATCAACTTCAGTTACTTTACCTGTAACGATGCTGCCACGTGGATGTTCTGACATATATTCAGAGAATGGATCAGATTGCATTTGTTTAACGCCTAATGAAATGCGTTCGCGTTCTGGATCAATCGCTAAGACGATAGCTTCTAAATTATCACCTTTTTTGTAATCACGGATAAGGTCTTCATTCTCTTCATCCCAAGATAGGTCAGATAGATGAATCAAACCGTCAATGTCGCCATCAAGACCGATGAACACACCGAAGTCAGTGATTGATTTGATTGAACCAGATACTTTATCGCCTTTGTTGTGAGTCATTGCAAACTCTTCCCAAGGGTTAACTTTGCACTGTTTCATACCTAATGAAATACGACGGCGATCTGCATCAATGTCTAATACCATTACGTCAACTTCATCACCTAATTGAACAACTTTAGATGGGTGTACGTTTTTGTTAGTCCAGTCCATTTCGGACATATGAACTAAACCTTCAACGCCGTCTTCGATTTCAACAAAACAACCGTAGTCAGCAATGTTAGTGACTTTACCGCGAATTCGGCTGCTATTTGGGTAGCTGCTTGCGATAGACTTCCAAGGATCATCGCCCATTTGTTTCAGACCTAATGAAACACGTTCGCGTTCTTTATCGAATTTCAATACTTGAACTTCAATTTCATCACCGATTGCAACCACTTCTGATGGGTGTTTAACACGTTTCCATGCCATATCAGTGATATGTAGAAGTCCATCAATACCGCCAAGGTCAACGAATGCGCCATAGTCAGTAAGATTTTTGACAATACCTTTAACGATTTTGTCTTCTTCTAATGTTTCTAGCAATGCATCACGTTCAACACTGTTTTCTGCTTCCATAATGGCACGGCGAGAAACAACAATATTGTTACGTGGACGATCAAGTTTAATTAACTTGAACTCAAGTGGTTTGCCTTCAAGGTGTGAAGTATCACGAATTGGACGTACATCGACCAATGAACCCGGTAGGAAAGCACGGATATTATCTAGTTCGACAGTGAAACCGCCTTTAACTTTACCAGAAATAACACCGATAACCGTTTCATTACCTTCAAAGGCATGGTCAAGTTTAATCCACGCTTCAGCTGCTTTTGCTTTTTCGCGTGATAATTGAGTTGCACCAAAACCATCTTCCAATGATTCCAAAGCAACGTCGACAATATCACCTACTTGTACAGTGATTTCACCCTTTTCATTCATGAATTCTTCAACAGGGATGGCGCCTTCTGATTTCAAACCAGCATTAACCATAACTACATCAGAACCAACACTAATAACCATACCAGATACGATCTTGCCTGGTTGCATAGGTGTTGAATTTAAACTCTCTTCAAAGAGATCAGCAAAGCTTTCGCTCATTATTTATATCCTTGGTCCTAATAAAACTTCAGGACCACTCAAAAATACCTGCTAAAAGCAGGAAGTTAAAAAAACTTACCGAAATTGGTAAGCCCCTAAATCACACCCCAGTACACAATGCACTGACATGTTTAAATACCGCATCAATTCCCATCGCGCTAGAATCTAATTGCAACGCATCGTCAGCAGGCCGTAATGGCGCGACTTGGCGTTGAGTATCTCGTTCATCACGCTCTGAAATCTCTGTTATAAGAGCGGAAAGGTTACACTCAATCCCTTTTTCTTTCAACTGCTTATATCGTCTTTCCGCACGTACTTCAGCGCTAGCCGTTAGAAATACCTTATGATTAGCAAGTGGAAACACTACTGTGCCCATGTCGCGTCCATCGGTCACTAGTCCTGGTGACTGGCGAAATGCGCGCTGACGCTCTAATAATGCAGCACGTACTAGCGGCAACGCAGCTACTTTCGATGCCGCATTACCTGCTAGTTCAGAACGAATAAGATTACTGACATCTTCACCTTCAAGCAGCACCAGTAAAACATCATTATCTAGTACAAATACTAAATCTAAGTTTTTAGCCGTTTCAGCTAATTGTTGTTCATCGTCTAGTTCTACATGATGTTTTATCGCTGCCTGTGCCAACACGCGATAAATGGCACCACTATCTAAATAATGCCAACCCAATTTTTTGGCGACCAATTGAGCGATAGTACCCTTACCCGAACCACTAGGACCATCAATCGTTAATACAGGAATATCAGACATCGAACTCTTCTATATCTAAACCGGCTTTAGTCGCTAACCCGATGAAATCTGGAAATGAGGTCGCCACATTCGCACAATTATTAATTTGGATAGTACCACCAGCCTGCAATCCCGCGATGGCAAAAGACATCGCAATACGGTGGTCGTCATGACTTTCAACTTCACCTGAACCAATTACACCGCCGGTAATGATAATACCGTCGGTGGTCGATTGGGCATCGATACCTAAAATTTGTAAGCCATCAGCCATCGCTTGAATTCGGTCACTTTCTTTAACCCGTAACTCTTCAGCACCGGTTAATATTGTTGTACCTTCGGCACACGCCGCCGCCACAAATAATGCTGGGAATTCATCAATCGCTAAAGGCACTTGATCCTCAGGAATTTTGATTCCTTTCAACGGTGCATAGCGTACTCGAATATCAGCTACCGGTTCACCGCCTGTTAAACTTTCATTAGATAAGGTGATATCGGCGCCCATCAATTTTAAAATATTAATCACACCAATACGCGTTGGATTAATACCGACATGAGTCAATGTTATATCTGAACCTTCAGCAATTGCCGCGCCCACCATAAAAAATGTTGCTGATGAAATATCTGCTGGGACATCAATTGAAGTAGCCGTTAATTTACCGCCACCTTCAATCGTCACCGTATCGCCATTCACTTCAACCGCATAGCCCATACCTGTCAACATTCTTTCAGTATGGTCACGGGTCGGTGCGGGTTCTGTTACTGTCGTTTTACCTTTGGCATACATACCAGCCAACAAAATACACGACTTTACTTGAGCACTAGCCATGGGCAAGGTGTAGGTAATGCCTGTTAATTTATTATCCGCTTTTATTTTGAGTGGTAACTTACCTTCATCACTATCAATTTCGGCGCCCATCATTGCTAAAGGGTCTGTTACACGTCGCATCGGACGACCTGATAAGGACTTGTCACCAGTGAGCGTACTAGCAAAGTTTTGGCCTGCTAATAAACCACTTAACAAACGTATCGAGGTGCCCGAGTTACCTAGATAAATATCTTTATCCGACGCCTTGAGTCCATGCATGCCTACGCCATGAATCGTTACTTTGCCGTCTTTTGGCCCGTCAATATGAACCCCCATAGATCGGAATGCAGCTAATGTTGCAAGTGCATCGTCGCCTTCTAAGAAACCGCTGACTTTCGTTACACCTTCAGCTAATGAGCCCAACATAATTGAACGATGGGATATAGATTTATCCCCTGGCACCCGTAATTCACCTTGTAATTTCCCACCAGGTTGTACGATATAGTGTTTTTTATGTTCACTGCTCACGCTTTAAAACTCCGCTTAATTTCTTATACTTCACTATTATCAACTAAATTCGGCTCTGCAAACCGAGTATCACGTGCTTGTTTAGCTCGCTTAAAGACTTCAACAAGATAATCGCCATCACTATTCATGATAGCCTGCTCTAAACTATCAAGACCCTGTCGATAGTCATTTAATAACGCTAAAATTGCAGCACTATTGCTTAAACAAATATCACGCCACATCACAGAATCACCCGATGCGATACGTGAAAAATCTCTAAAACCACCAGCAGCAAAACGTAATACCTCATCACAATCAGCAGATTTTGCTAACATACCAACCAAGTTAAAGGCTAATAAATGTGGCAAATGACTGGTTGCTGCTAACACTTTATCGTGGTGTTCGACTTCCATATCAACCACTTCAGCACCGGTTAACTGCCACATAGCCCGCACTTTTTCTAATGATTCTGAGTTTGTTTCAGCTACTGGAGTCAACACCACTCGATGATCGTTATATAAGGTTGCAAATGCGGCACTCGGACCACTTTTTTCGGTGCCTGCAATTGGATGACCAGCAACAAATTGACTAAATCGCTTGCCTAGCGTTGCTCTTGCCGCCGCGACAACTTGTGCTTTAGCGCTGCCGCCATCAGTAATAATCGTATTATCTTTTAGATGTGGTGCCAGTTCGGTTAATACCGATGCCATTGCGCCCATAGGTACCGCCAAAAAGATCACATCTGCATCTTTGACGGCATCAGCGATAGAACTCGCTGCACGGTCAATCACCCCTAAGTCCAAGGCTTCTTGGCGAACACTTTCAGTGCGAGAATATCCGATAACTTCGCCAACCTGCCCCGCTTTTTTTAACGCCAGTGATAAAGAGCCACCAATTAAACCGACCCCAATAATCGCCAGTCGATTGATCACAATGGGCGACCTAATAAGCCAGATAATACTTCTAAAAAACGTTGATTTTCAGCTTGTAAACCAATACTCACCCGCAGATGTTGTGGCAAACCATAATTGGTCACTGGACGCACAATGACGCCTTGTTGCAATAATGATTCATAAATATCAGCGCCATTACGCTCTACATCCACAGTAATAAAGTTACCTTTAGAGGGAATATAGCTTAACCCCATTGCCTCAAAGCCAGCTATCAACTGAGCCATACCTTGGTCATTAAGTTGTTTTGTTGCTGTTATATAGGTCTCATCAGCTAATGCTGCAGTTGCCGCGATTAAAGCCATACTATTTACATTAAACGGTTGACGAACGCGGTTTAATAAATTGGCAATTTCTGGATGAGACAAGGCAAAGCCTACACGCAAGCCCGCCAAACCATACGCTTTAGAAAACGTACGAGTAATAATTAAATTCGGATATTTTGCCAACCAACTAATAGTATCGGCGGTGCCATCACCATATTCAACATAGGCTTCATCAAGTACCACTAATGTGCTTAGCGGTACTTGTGAGATGAAGGCTTCTAACTCATCATCCGCAAGACAAGTGCCAGTAGGATTATTCGGGTTCGCAATAAAAATAAGCTTGGTACGATCATTGATCAGTGTACTCATCGCTTGTAAGTCATGGCCATAATCACGCGCTGCTGCAATCACACCCTTAGCACCAATAGCCTGTGTCACAATCGGATAAACCGCAAATGCATGTTGTGAATACAACACTTCATCAGCAGGTGAGACAAAAGTACGGGCGATCATTTCTAAGACATCATTAGAGCCGTTACCCAAAGTTATTTGACTGAGTCCTAGCTGATATTTTTCTGCTAAGGCAGTTTTTAATATAAAACCATTACCATCTGGGTATCGGGTTAAATCTTTAGCTGCTTTAGTAATCGCTGCCAACACTGACTCCGAAGGGCCTAGTGGATTTTCATTTGATGCTAATTTAACAATGTTTTTCACACCATATTGACGTTCTAATTCTTCAATAGGTTTACCCGGCACATAAGGCTGAAGTTTATTAACGCATGCTAGAGCAATATCACTAAAACTCATAAATACTCCGTCTTAGAACGAAAAGTATCTATAATTAATAATACGGCGCCGATAACAATTGCTGAGTCAGCGATGTTGAATGCAGGCCAATGATAAGTACCGTAATACACGTCTAAAAAATCAATTACATAACCATAATAAAAACGATCAATTAGATTACCTAGTGCGCCGCCAAGAATCATAGCGATAGAAATTGCTTCCAACTTTGCCTGTGGTTTAAGTTTTTTCAGCCAGATTAATAAGGCAAAACTGACTACCGATGCCAGACCAATAAAGAACCAACGTTGCCAACCATCAGCATGGGCTAAAAAACTAAATGCCGCGCCGGGATTATGAGCCATCGTTAAATTGAAAAATGGCATTACGACAAAGGTTTCATGCAGTGATAACCATGACACCATAAACCATTTAGATACTTGATCTATTGCAATGACTACACTTGTTAACCATAAATATTTCAACATAAACTAAACGTAAAGGCGTTGTTCGCCCTCTCCGTCGACATTAACAATACAACGTTCACATAGTTCTGGGTGTGTTTCATCTCTACCCACTTCTGTCGTTTGATGCCAACAGCGATCGCAACGTGCATGTTCCGAAGCCGATAAAACTAGTGATAAACCTGTTACTGAACTTGCAATCGCATCAGCCGTTTTTTCTGAAGCAGGTAATAAGGTAGCGCGAGATGTAATCAATACAAATTTTAGTTCTTTGCCTAATTGATTCAAATATTTAAACAACTCGGGCTCAGCGTATAGCGTTACTTCTGCTGTTAACCCACCTTTAATCTTGCCATCAGCACGTAATACTTCTAATTCTTTTGAAACAGCATCTCGGGCAGAGAAGATATATTCCCAAGCGTTATGATCGAGCTGTGCATCCCCTAGCGGCGCTAAACCTTCATACCACGTGTTCAGCAATACCGATTCATTACGTTCCCCTGGTAGATATTCCCATAACTCATCAGCAGTAAAACTAAGAATAGGTGCCATCCAACGAGTTAAGGCTTCAAGAATATGGTACATCGCTGTTTGTGCTGACCGACGACCCGTGCTATCTGCTTTCATTGTGTATTGGCGATCTTTCGTGATATCAAGATACAAACTACCCATTTCCTGAGCGCAGAAATTATGAATTTTCTGGTAGATCACGTGAAATTGGTAGCTTTCATACGCTTTCTTAATTTCGTCTTGTGCTTGATAGGCTTGATCAACAGCCCAGCGATCCAAGGCCAACATGTCTTCGGTCGCGACTAGATCTGATGCTGGATTAAAATCAGATAAATTGGATAATAAATAACGTGCAGTATTACGAATTCGACGATATGAATCGGCAGTTCGTTTTAAGATCTCATCAGACACACTCATTTCAGCGCTATAGTCTGAAGATGCAGTCCATAGACGGATAATATCCGCACCCAAGTTATTCACAACTTTTTGCGGTGCAACGACATTGCCCAAAGATTTAGACATTTTTTTACCGGCAGCATCAACGACAAAACCATGCGTTAACACGGATTTGTAGGGTGCTTTACCTGTAGAACCGATAGACGTTAATAACGACGATTGGAACCAGCCACGATGTTGATCGCTACCTTCTAGATACAAATCAGCAGGACGACTCAAATACTCACGACGTGCTAAGACACAGGCGTGCGACACGCCAGAATCAAACCACACATCAAGCGTATCACTGACTTTTTCATAATCAGCAGCTTCATCGTCTAACCAATCACTTAAATCAGAATCAAACCAAGCATCAATCCCCTCTTGTTCAACTTTATCAGCAACTTGAGCCATCAACGCTTCTGTTTTTGGATGTAAGGCACCCGTTTGTTGATTTACAAATAATGGTATCGGCACACCCCAAGTACGTTGACGTGAAACACACCAATCAGGGCGACCTTCAACCATACCTTCAATACGTTTTTCTCCCCATGAAGGCATCCACTTTGTTTCTTTGATCGCTTGTAGCGCCGCTTGGCGTAAACCATTTTGATCCATACTAATAAACCATTGCGGTGTTGCACGGAAAATAATCGGGGACTTATGACGCCAGCAATGTGGATAACTATGTTGAATATCAACATAATGCAACAAGGCACCATTTTCTTTTAGTAAGGCAATCACTTCTGGATTGGCTTTAAAGACTGATTGGCCAGCAAAGATTGGTGTATCAGGCAGGAAGCAACCGTTGGCGCCAACAGGATTATATACTTCTAATTTGTACTTCAAACCAACCGTGAAATCGTCTTGACCATGACCAGGCGCAGTATGAACAGCCCCTGTACCAGCATCAGCAGTAACATGATCACCCAAAATAATTGGCACTTGGCGATCATAGAAAGGATGTTGCAGTAATAAGCCTTCTAATACTTCGCCTCTACAACGTGCGATCACCTCACCCGTCATGCCGTAACGTTCCAAGGCTGATTCGTACAACGCTTCTGCTAACACTAGGCGTTCATCACCGGCTTGCACAACAACATATTCATATTCAGGGTTAAGCGATACAGCTTGGTTTGCAGGCAAAGTCCACGGTGTTGTTGTCCAAATTGGCACACTGATTTTGCCGTTACCGCTTGCACCCGATGCTGCAACAAATGCCGCTTCATCAATAATCGTAAAACGAACATCAATTGCAGGTGATTTTTTATCTTCATACTCAACTTCAGCTTCCGCTAAAGCACTCGCACAATCGATACACCAATGAACAGGCTTCACACCTTTATGTAAATGGCCATTTTTAACAATTTCACCCAGCGTACGAATAATGTCCGCTTCAAAGCTGAAATCCATAGTTAGATACGGATTATCCCACTCCGCCAAGACCCCTAAACGTTTGAAGTCTTCACGCTGACCATCGACTTGCTTTTGAGCATAAACGCGACAAGCCGCTCTAAACTCAGCAGCGGTGACTTTTACACCCGGTTTACCGACTTTCTTTTCAACATTCAGTTCAATCGGTAAACCGTGGCAATCCCAACCTGGTACATAAGGCGTATCAAAGCCGCTTAATGTTTTAGATTTAAGGATAATATCTTTAAGTATTTTGTTTACAGCATGACCAATATGAATATCACCATTGGCGTACGGAGGACCGTCATGCAAGATAAATGTAGGTCGCCCTTTCGCGTTATTACGCATTTTTTGATACAGATTTCCATCCTGCCAACGCTTTAATATCAAGGGCTCACGATTAGGAAGGCCAGCTTTCATCGGGAACTTGGTTTCAGGTAGGTTTAAGGTATGTTTATAATCTGCCACTGGGCTACTCTTATTTAAGTAAAGTTTAAATCGATATAAATCCGCAATTATACGGTGTTTATGACTGTCTATAAACAGCTGATATGCTTTAAATAATTACGTTCGAGCACTGATCGTCAATTAATTTGCCCTAAGCCGTGTTTTTGCCGTTCTCGCTTGCGCATAAGTTTCTGTTAAGCATTGCAAATATGTGAACTGTGCAGGATTTATTTATCACCAATTGACTCTAATTAACTGAAAAGCATTAGAATACGACTAGCATTAACTTATTCTGCAACTCCAATCAAAGGTTCTACCCACCATGATGTTTGGTCAAAACAGACAACAACTACGCCAGTTTTATCACGATGTCTGGCAGAAACAAGCTGAGAAACAGTCGCTTTCGGCACTCGAAGCGACCGTGGCTCAGGTTGTTAATGAGCATCCTGAATATCAGGCTATTTTCAATAGTGATGCCAGTTTAGAACAAGAATATTTTGTAGAACAAGGCCAAACTAATCCGTTTCTACATATGGGTTTACACATTTCCTTGCATGAACAAATTGCAACTGATCGCCCCGCAGGTATACGTGCAGTTTATCAACAATTAAAAGCTAAGTATGGTGATGCTCACACAACTGAACATCACATGATGGAGTGCCTGACTGAATCACTATGGTTAGCTCAACGTAATAATCAACCGCCATCAGAATCAGACTATTTAATGGCGTTGCAAAAACAATTATTGGATAATAATTAATGGCAAATAAGATCACTGCTAGCATTACATTTTATTTCAAAGGTGAAATATTTACGCCCAGTCTTGAGCTTGACCTAGACCTACTAATGCAACGCTATAAAGGCCTACCACCTCTACATGAGACATTGGCCGTCGAGAACAATATTGATAGTTATTCATATCAGTATGAAATGTTATTAGGTGAAGATATTCAATTTAGCCATGCCGAAGGTGATGCTGTTACATTTCTAAACGATGGAGAGTTCGACCAAGCAGCCTATGAACACTTTTGGTTTCAAAAGAACATACTTAATCATCTTCAAAAAATTATTCACACAGAATTGGATATAGACGAAATTGAGCTGCATCCTAAACTCATTCAAGCGATGCTCGCCGCTTTTCAATATGGTCGAGACTACACGACGGAGTAAAACCTATGAACGCATTTGGATTTAACGGTAATGATGCCCAACCACAACTGTTGGAACTGCCAACGCCGATTCCTACTGGCCATGATTTATTAATCAAAATTGAAGCGATTGCAGTCAACCCCGTCGATACTAAAGTTATCGCGGGCATGACTGAAATATTAAGCACGCCTCGCATAGTTGGTTGGGATGCAATGGGAACCGTCATCGCTACCGGTGAAGATACCGTATTGTTTAAAGCGGGTGACAAAGTCTTTTATGCAGGCGATATCTCTCGTCCAGGCTGCTACGCCAGCCATCAATTAGTTGACGAGCGAATAGTAGGCTTAGCCCCATCAACGCTGACGCCCGAACAAATAGCAGCCATGCCACTCACCAGTATTACGGCATGGGAAGCCTTGTTTTCACGACTAAAAATATCCGAACAACAAGATGCGGGAAATAATATATTAATTATTGGTGGCGCAGGCGGCGTGGGTTCAATTGCCATTCAATTAGCCAAAAAAATTGCCAAACTCAATGTCACGGCCACCGCATCACATTCAGCATCCATTGAGTGGTGTAAAAAAATGGGGGCCGATCATGTCATTAACCATCATGGTGATCTTGCCCATCAATACCGCGCTCTAGGTATGAGGGACCCAGATTATATTTTGTGTCTGAACGATACTGATCAACATTTTGCAGCGATGGCAGATCTCATTGCACCACAGGGGATGATTTGTAGCATCGTAGGTAGCCAACAAAAACAAGATCTAGATAAGTTAAAAATGAAAAGTGCCGGTTTTGTATGGGAATTTATGTTTACTCGCCCGATGTTTAAAACCCATGATCTCATTGCTCAACATCATCTACTAAATAATATAGCTAGACTGCTTGATGAAGGTAAAATCACCAGCACATTGACTGAAAGTCTTGGCCCAATGAATGCGGAAACTATTCAAAAAGCACATCAACAATTACTGAGCAGTACAACTATTGGAAAATTAGCACTAACCGCAATAGCGTAAAGGCCTTGGATGATAGTATTGAGCCTCGGCATAAGAAAAAATAGGGTGTGTACATGAACCTAAATGTAGAGATTGTTTCACCCAGAACAATATAACCGTATAATTAATAGTTTAAATCACTTCTACCCTAGGGCTTTTAATCATGGTCACGCAAAAATCAGGCAAATTCTTTGTCGGCAGTATCGTTACTTTTCTTATTATTTTTGGCATTATTAAAATTGTGCTTTTGACATCGCTGGATGCGGGAAAGACTGCTGTTACGCCGGAAAGCATGACTACTGAAGATGTCGCCGAGCGAATTCAACCTATTGCTCAGACTTATATTGGTGAAGCCCCAGTAGTCGTTGCCGCTGTTGTTGAAGAAAGTGAAACCGTCGGTGGTGGCGAACAAATAGTGACCCAAGTATGTTCAATGTGTCATAGCTCAGGCTTGATGAGTTCGCCTAAACTAGGTGATAAAGCAGATTGGGCACCTCGCATCGAAAAAGGTGCAGAGATGTTACACGACCACGCAATAAATGGCTTTAATATGATGCCCGCACGTGGCGGTCGACCTGATTTAAGTGATGACGATATTAAATTAGCTGTCGACTATATGTTGTCGCTAGTAAAATAAAACTAAGCGTTGTAATAAAAAGCCCGCTAATTGCGGGCTTTTTTTATTCATTGTTCGTGTTTTATTTAGCGTTACATAATCAAGCTTCATTAACCAGTTTAATATAAAGCTTTTCAACTTTAGTTCTCGCCCATGGCGTTTTTCTCAAAAATTTAAGACTAGATTTAATGCTAGGTTCACTATTAAAACAGTTGATATCAACCTGAGCACCCATTTCTTCCCAGCCTAATTGTTCAACCAACTTAATCAATATTTGCTCTAATGTAATGCCATTGAGTGGATCTGTTTGTTTCATGTAATCACTTTCAGTAAGTTGTTATGAGAATAAGATTAACAGAAAAAACACTTAAAATCTGTTACAGTTTTCCTATTTAAAGCAGTGCGTCAACCTGACAATACTGTATCTATATCACCCCATATCAAGGCTTTATTTGTGACCAATAATGATGTTTTACGCCGTATCCGTTATACCTTTGACTTTAATGATGCAAAAATGATGGCGCTTTTTACCGCCGCTGAAGCTGAGGTATCACGTGAACAAATCAGTAACTGGATGAAAAAAGAAGAAGATCCAGATTACCAAAATTGTGGTGACCAACAATTAGCCACCTTCCTTAATGGTTTAATTAATGATCGTCGTGGTAAAAAAGAAGGTGAACAACCTAAACCTGAGAAAAAATTAACGAATAACATTATTCTCAGAAAACTGACTATTGCCTTAAATCTAAAAGCAGAAGATGTATTAGAAGTATTAGAATTAGCCGATTTACGCATTAGCAAACATGAACTTAGTGCTTTTTTTCGCAAGGCAGACCATAAACACTACCGTAACTGTAAAGATCAAATTCTACGAAATTTTCTACAAGGATTACAGCTACAACTTCGGCCTTCTGACACAGAAGTTGTAGCTGCCGAAGAAGCTCAAACTGAAGATAAACCCGCATTTCAATGGAAGAAATAATAGAGCCCTGCTTTCACTGTCCAACCCAAAATAAACATCAAGGATGACGTTTATTTAAACGAATAGTTAAAATATTAACTATTCGTTACAGCATATTTTTAACTATCGCTGTTTAGCTTAACGACCTTTCCTGTCGATGCTGAGGCTAATGCACCCACAATTGCTTGGCAGTTCGCCTTTGCATCAGCAAATGATAATGCAGGTTGCGTATTATTTAAGACACAATCACTAAAGTGTTCGATCTCGAGCACAAAATGATTACCAATATCTAATTCAACATTGTGTTGTTCACCCGCATCAGTCCACCATGAAATGACCGGAGCATCATCAGGGCTTTGCCATACGGTGTCGCATTTAATGCCACCCAGTGTGCCAATGATTTCATATTCACTACGACGCGCACGTTCAAAACTCATATCAAAATGAGCAAACTTGCCATCGCCATAATCCAACACACCACTTAAGCTAATATCAGCACCACTCTCGATAAATTTAGCCATCGCTGTTACCGCTAAAGGTTCGGTGGTAAACCACTTACGCGCGGCATGAATAGCATAAGGACCAATGTCCCACATGGCACCGCCGCCATGCGCAATGTCTTTTTCAAGACGATACATACGTGCAGGCTTCATCGGGAATGAAAAACAAGTATTCACGGTTCTTACATCACCAATTGCACCTGAATCAATAATTTTCTGCACGTAGGCATGCTGAGGATGAAAGCCATACATAAAACCTTCCATCACCGTCACATTGTGTTTAATCGCTGCAGCTTCAATCGTTTCGATATCTTTAACGGTTAATGCCATCGGTTTTTCTATTAAAACGTGTTTACCCTTGGCAATGGCTTTTAATGCCCATTCGGTATGTTCATCATTCGCCATCGGCAAATAAATCGCATCGATGTCAGCATTATTGAGCAAGTCATCGGGATTATCTAAGGTGAGTACATTCGTCTCTTGCCGCGCATATTTAGCCAAGGTTTCAGCCGCAGCGCCCTTGCGACGACTTGCAATAGCAATTAACTTCGCATTCTTCGCTTCTACAATAGCAGGCATCAGACGTTCATTGACACGTGCAGCGCCTAGAATTCCCCAACGTAGTACTGATTGATTCGACATAATAATTCCCAAAATTTAAAAATTTACAATTAGCGGACATCATAACCATTTAACAGTTTGAATTCCATGATTGTAAAACCCTGTAATTTTAGTGTTTTTATATGACTTTTTTTAGCTTATGCTAGTATAAATCTATACATCAACCTAACTGAAGGAACCTTAATTATGACGATCGAAGTTGGACAACGCTTACCTACTGGTAAATTAACTGAATGTATTGAATTTGACCCTGCAAATGGTTGCCCTGTAAATCCTCAACCACAAGATGTGGCAGAGCTTAGCACAGGCAAAACAATTGTTATATTTGGCGTGCCTGGAGCATTTACACCACTTTGTTCAGCCCAACACTTACCGGGTTATGTGCAATTTGCGGATCAGATTAAAGCTAAAGGCGCTGACGAAATTTGGTGTTTATCCGTTAATGATGCCTTCGTAATGGCCGCCTGGGGTAAACAAAACGAAGCTGCGGGCAAGGTACGTATGATGGCTGACGGTAGTGCGGTATATACCAAAGCATTGGGCTTAGATCGTGATTTAACGGGCGGCGGCATGGGCGTGCGTTGTTTCCGTTTTGCGATGATTGTTAAAGATGGCATCGTCACTTACTTGGGCGTTGAAGGCTCAGGCGAATTTGGCGTATCTAAAGCGGAAACTATTTTAGAACAACTGTAAGCCTTAGATTAACTAGCCCAAGTATTGCCTTGGGCTAGTTTCGCTTAATAATTTCGCCCTTATCACCAATTAAAATAGTGGTGGCAAGTTGGTAAAAGATGCCATGCTCAATGATGCCTGGTACAGCGTTCAATTCAGCATTGAGCTCTTCGGCATTGAGACTCGCATCAAATGCCATATCAATAATTAAGTTACCTTGTGAGCTGATGGCTAAACCATCGCCATTTGCATTCTTCCGTAAACCGCCCGTACCGCCTACCTGTTGCAAACTGCGTAACACCATTTGCCAAGAAAACGGTGCAACTTCTACCGGAATAGGGAACAATTCGCCAATGCGTGTCACTATCTTGCTGTTATCTACCAGCACATAAAATTCAGCACTGGCTTTTGCTAATAGTTTTTCTTTCACTAAATCAAAGCCACGACCTTTTAGCAAGCTCATCTCTGGTGAGACTTCATCCGCACCATCAACATACAGATCAAGTTGGCTAAGATGTTCTACCGCCATCATATTAAGCCCTAATTGCTGCGCTTTAATTGTACTCACAACGGAGCTCGCGACGGCAGTGAAGTGTAGATTTTCTTGCTGTTTGCGATGGGCTAATTGGTCAATAAAATAATTTGCTGTTGACCCTGTGCCTAGGCCAACGATCATACCCTCTTCCACTAAATTGGCGGCATGGGTTGCTACACGTTGCTTATCATTGATTTCAGTAGTTGGATTTTGTTGTGACATGAGCGTTCTCCGGTATGCAACTTGGCAAAAACTACCTATCAGCATACCATGCTATTTTGTGTTTACTAAGGCGATTCTTGTGGCAATTAATATTGATGATATTGTTCAACAAATTGAACAGACGACAGGTCAAGTCTTAAATAATTATCGTCTAAATGTTATTGGCGGCGGCAGCATTAATGATGCTTATCAATTACAATCTGCCGGGCAATCTTATTTCATTAAACTAAATCAACCTCAACGCTCAGCAATGTTCGAAGCTGAAGCGCTAGGCTTAGAAGAAATGCGAGCGTTAAATTGCGTGCGGATCCCTGAAGTAATTTGTCACGGTCAAACTAGAGAACACAGCTATATAGTTTTGGAGTACATTCAGCTTGCTAGCTTACGTGGTCAAGCTAGTCAACGTCTGGGTTTACAGCTCGCTCAATTACATCATCACAGTCAACCGTTTTATGGCTGGCACATTAATAATACTATTGGCAGTACACCACAACATAATAATCGTGAACATGATTGGCTGAGTTTTTGGCAACATCATCGACTAGGCCAACAGCTTAAGTTTGTATCCAAAAATGGTTTTGGCGCTCGTTTGCAGGATAAAGGTGAATTGTTATTAGATAATCTTCATTTATTTTTTAAAACTTACACACCCGTTCCGGCTTTATTACATGGTGATTTATGGGGTGGTAATGCAGGTGCAGACGCGCGAGGTAATCCTGTAATCTTTGATCCCGCCTGTTATTACGGTGATCGGGAAACAGATATCGCCATGACAGAATTATTTGGTGGTTTTGGTGCTGAATTTTTTGCTGCATATCAAACAGAATATCCATTAGATCCTGGCTATAAAACCAGAAAAATACTTTATAATCTTTATCATATACTCAACCATGTCAATCTCTTTGGTAGTGGTTATGTAGGGCAAGCGGAGGCTATGCTTGGACAATTATTAGCTGAAATTAAATGAGTGCGAGACTCTATCTCAATCTACTTTACAACTTGGTTAGCTATAATATTTCGAATAATATGATCCTCGATAAGTAGACCATCGATGAATCATCTCTTCATTGTGAGTAATACCATTAGAACTTTATTCTGGCCCCATATTGAACAAGCCATTGATTTCAAGTGTTTTAGTTGCTAATGTTTATCTATGGACATTAGAGAACGACAATTTATTCGTCACCCAACCGCTGTGCCTATTCTATTTAATCTAGGTGATAAAATAGAAACTATTCAGGCAAAAGATATCGGAGATGGTGGTTTATCTTTTATAAGCCCACATCCTATTAATATTGGTCAACACATCCACCTTACCATTCCTATCTTTAAGCCTGAATTTAAAGCACATGGTGTTGTTCGATGGTGTAGTCAGTCTGCCAACCGATTTTTAATTGGTGTAGCCTTTCAACAAGAATCAGTGATCTTCGCCATTCGTATGGTTGAACAAGTTTGTCACATCGAAAATTACCGTAAAAAGAAACTGGCCGAGACGGGCATTAAACTTACCAGTGATCAAGCTGCAAGAGAGTGGATTTCGAACTATGCTAATAAGTTTCCACGCTTATAGAACACATCATAATATCAATTCACAGCATTCACAGTCGCATTGCCGTAGCCTGTAGACAATGTTCTATCCTTTACTCTCGCTTAGACTTCAAGTAGCTGTATGCATTAAGTTTAATTGCATTAGCTCTGCCATATGGATAAGCTACAGATAATAGATCTTGAGGCGTGACAGTGAAAATCAGTTTTCTAATTTTATTATTAAGTATTTCTATAAATACACATGCAGGTGACCGCATTGACGGCATCTCTGGCTCGATGGAAAAAAGCTTGTTAAATCCATTTTCAAGGTTATTTAATAAAGAGTCGAAAGATAAAGATATTGTTGCTACTGACAAACAACAAAGTGAAGACATTCTCGAAGAAACTAAACTTCAGGCCGAAGATAATTCAGCTAGCTTATCTTCGGAACAAGAAAAAATATCAACAGACGCCTTACCCGAAATAGATCTTATTTCAGACATTAATGCTGAATTTGAAGATACTTTTAATAGGCTTGCAGCGGCAGGGGCCAAACCTACGGTAAAATCTGTACGCAAAAAACCGACACAACTATTCATTAAAGACAATAGCACCATTAAAGCGACAAGTGAAAGTAACAGCCTTCATGCAAGCAATAAAATTAGCAACGTTGAGACTTCAAGTGACAATTGCGTAAAAGAAAAGGTCTATACGCTTGATGTGGATAATGCTGCCCAATATGAACGCTTAGAAGATTTTCCTTTCACTTATGAATGCGTTATACGTCGATAACTTACTCGTTATTATTTAGCTTTTCCAGCTTGAATAATACGCTGTATATACAGGAACTGAACACCTCCTTCTGAACGATTTGACAATGTGATATGTCCACCCAGTTTTCGTGCAACTTCAAGGCTGATGGTTAATCCCAGTCCATTACCAGGTTGCATATTTTCATGCGCGCGATAAAAAGGTTCAAAGATAAGCTGTAATTCAGCTTCAGGGATCCCTTTACCGGTATCCTCAACACAAAATATGGCATTGCCTTCTTCACTAAACAGACTGACATTTATTGTGCCGCCAGTCGGTGTATAACGAATAGCGTTATCTATCGCATTGCGTACGAGATGACTCAGCCCTGCTCCTTTATCGAGCACAGTGAGTTTTTCTTGTCGTGACATGCCAAGATCGATGTTCTTGCCTTCGGCCAATGGATAAAGATCTGCAATCGCATTCTGCACAATTTCGTTAAATGAAACTATTTCATCATGACTTTCATAATCACTTTGCAAACGTGCAAGGTCAAGTAGTTGAGCCACTAATAACCGTAATCGTTCAAATCCTTGCTGCAGAAGAAGTTGACGCTGTTCGCGGTCTTCCTCTGTCGTTGCTTGTTTTATATTTTCGGACAATAAGGATAGTGCAGTCACAGGCGTTCGTAACTCATGGGCTGCATCAGCTATAAAACGTTGTTGTTTTTTCATGGTCTGCTGTGAACGTGCCAATAATCCGTTAATAGATAACAAAAATGGGACAATTTCTTTTGGCATATTGGTTTCGGGAAGCGCTGATAATTGTGTGCCATCATGCTTATCTAAAAGAGTTGCAAGTTGTTTTAATGGCTTGAAAGCTTGTCTGATAAACACATTAATAATCAATAATAAAATAACAACCAGCGACACGATAGGCCAAAACACATTGAGCGTACTATTCCATGCTATTTCATCCCTCAATTCAGTCTGTTGTCCAACTGCAAACCGTTGATGCGTTGATGACTGCGTTAAAACATAGACTCGCCAATCATCGTCGTCTATCGTAATCGTTTGCAAACCATCATCGAGCTTATTATTTATTTTTGTATTATCGGGCCCTAAGCGTTGTATCAAGATAGATTCATCCGACGTCGGGATAGTGTTTTCCGACAGATGATTTACCCGAACTAAGCTAGCAATCTCTTGCAAGATATCGTCTTGTAGTTCACGCGCTTCAAAGAAAGTAATGGCGCCGGATAAAATAGCTGCGATCACCACAAAAACAAATGTCGTTGTTAAAATCCAACGATTAAGTTGATGTTGAAGAGAGGGATGATGATTTACTTGCTGACCATCCATCCAAGCCCCCTGACATTTTTTATAGTTTCTCGACCCATTTTTTTTCTTAAACCATGAATGATAAATTCTATTGCATTACTAGCCACTTCTTCATTCCATCCATAAAGACGATCTTCCAGTTCATCACGTGACAGAATATGACCCGGTCGCAACATTAAGGCGTGCAACAAGGCATATTCTCTTGCCGATAATAAATACGATTCATTATCTATCTTCACTTCATGTGTTGCAGGATTCAATTCTAGAATATCATTTGAAAGAATAGGATCGGCCATCCCTTGATTACGACGTACAACAGCACGGATCCGTGCTTGTAGCTCAGTGATTAGGAATGGTTTAACTAAATAATCATCAGCGCCACAATCTAGACCTTTGATACGATCTTCTACCGCATCTCGTGCAGTAGTGATAATGACGGGGATGCTATTTTTATCTTTTCTTAAGGTTTGCAAAACCTGAATACCATCTTTGTCTGGTAGCCCAAGGTCCAGTAATATGACGCCATAATCTTGTGTCAGGACTGCGGACAAGGCAGCATTACCATTTTTAACCCAGTCAACGGCATAAGCAGCATCATGTAAAGCCTGCTGAATAGCGCGGCCAATAAGGTAATCGTCTTCGACAAGTAAAATACGCATAATTTGTTATTTTTCTACAACGGTGTATTCCGCGTCAATAGTCGTCTTTGTTGACTGTCTATCAACTGGTTGTTGTCGCCGCCGTATTGATTGTTTCCACCAAAGCCTTAAAGCAACAGCAAAAGCTACCATCGTCGTTATAGTTAAAATTAAAAACGTCATAAAAAAGGCAGCCATAAGTACAAACGCAGCTATAAAAAGTCTGATGCTGTTTTTTATGAATTTACTAAAATTTATTTTGCTATTTATCATTAAACGCCCTAGAAAAACCATCCAGAATGCTGGATGGCGTTTCAATAGAAATGAAAGAGTGATCATTCTTGTTGTTCATTTTCTTTGCTCAGCGTAACGTGCAGTGAAAACGCCATACCATCGCTAATATCTAACAAATGATGGTTAGTCCATATCTTCTTTTTGTTTAAGTACCTTTCCATCATTGGCATCAATATCCAATTCCATGACCTTTTGATCAGCAGTAAGCACTTCGACTTCCCAGAGTAACTGGCCATTTTCTTTGTCGAATCCAGCACTAACAACGGTACCAGGGACAGTTTTAACGGCAATGGCGATAGCCTGATCGATAGTTATACTGGCTTTATTGACTAGAAGCTCCTCATTTGCTTGAGCAGTCAAACTTCCGATAGCAAAAGCAGTACCGATTAATGTTGTTGCTATTATAGTTTGTATTTTTTTCACGTGTAATCTCCATAGTTAAATTGAAATTTACGCATTAATGTTTGCGTGATTTAGAGATTACTAAATCAGACTTAGCTGATACTTAGAAAAATTAAAAGTGTAATTGCTTAGGTTCAATCAATGTTAACCATCTGGTTCTTTTCTAATTATTTAATGTGGGTATCCATCGGCTTTTAAAAGGTAAAACTGTCGCCTACTTAAATTATGTAACCAACAGCAATAACACCCACAAAAAATCACTCACTTAAGCATCAGGTTATTTGTTTTTATAGAAATTATTCAATCCCTTGTAACCAAAAAGATATTACTTATTAATACCAAAGCACAATAGATAGTGTAGCGAGGTTGGAGTATTTTAAATATTAGATTGAGCTTTCAGTCTATTTAAATTAATTTAAATCAATAAAGCCAACCTTGGTGTGAGCCAAGTACGGACAACTTCTGGTCTTTAGTTAGCTACTAAAAGATAGCTGGGCTGCATTTTTCAACAAAGGAAAATGTTATGAAAAAGATACTCGTTACGTCAATGCTTATTGCCTCTACATTTAGCTTAGGTGCACACGCTGCTGTCATTGATTTTGGAAGTGATACAACTGGTGACAAAGCCAACGGTTGGGCATCAGTTGATGATTCTGGCGTTCATTTTACAGATACATTTAATGCCAATTTAAATATAGCGGATTATGGTACACAAGGCGATGGTCAATCACTTGCCATTAACGGTGATGATGCTAGTAAATTACAAATAAATTTTGATTTTGCTATTGACTCCTTAAGTTTAGATTTTGGTAATGATGATAGTTCATATGCGCAATCTGGCGACCGTGCATGGTTAGAAGTGTTTAATAGCGGCGTTTCCGTAGGTATTACCTCCGTTTTGATGAATCTAAATGATGTAATGGATCAGTCTATTACACTTTCTGGCTACCTCATTTGATAGCGCATTATTCTGGTATGGTAATGCCAGCGGTGCAGTAATCAACTTAATAGAGATTGTTGATAATACTACTTATAATCAGCAGGTTAACGATGTTCCAATTCCAGCCGCAGCCTTCTTATTTGCTCCAGCTTTATTAGGCTTCATGGGTTTACGTCTAAAAGCTAAAAACACGGTCATTTAACTTTTAGACTGTTCAAAGTATTTGAGCCGTAGTGATTTAGTTCATTGCGGCTTTTTTATTGATTACGGTAATTTATCAACAGTCACAGAGTAAGAAGCCATGCAAATTTAAGATGTCTCAACTGACAGCGTGAAAATAAAACTATAACGTCGGTCACTGATTGTTCTGGCTGTGAAGATTTAGCAGCCCTCCTCCCTTTAAGCGCGTACTGCTTTGATAGCGTTTCCTTTTAGACTCTAGTATTTTCGGGCACGGACCTGTTTTTTATAACACCCAAAACCTTAGCTTCTTTCGACCGGTTGAATCCACAACCTATAGTGGACATTAGCCTATTTTTAACGTTATCAGAACATGCGTTGAATTTATAAACGGCAAAAAAAAGCCATAGCAAACTGAATCGCTACGGCTTCAATTTTGAACTAGATACTTAAAAGTTAAACCACTAATTTTTTCGCTTTACGGCGCAAGCCCATGAATCCAAGCATCGCAGGGGCAAAAAGGAACGCTGCTGCAGGGATAGGGACAGCTGAAACATTTCCATATTGGAAGTTATCTAATGTTCCTGTAAATAAAAATTCATTACTTCCTACGCTGTCACCAAGCAATGCAGTTGAGAATAAAGTATCTGATGTTATTCCAAAGAAACCACTCTGCCTATTAGGACCAAATACAAAATTTTGCCCTAAAATAGATACTTCAATCGCGTCTCCTGTCCAATCGGTATTTTCCCAATTAAAACCAAAAGCGGAAATCGTAGAATCGAAACTAATCTCCAACGCACTAGCCTCATCCTTTTTTTGAAGCTTCAATGCCTGATTATAAATGGATGGTTTATAGGTTCCCAAAAAACCTGAATATGGATTCTGTAAAGTAGCAGTGAAATCACCAAAATCTTTCGATGTAAATGAACCATTTGCATCTGAATTAAAATCATAGGTCGAGGTAGATGTCGCGGCTTCAAAAGCAGCTTGATTGGTGTATGTAGTAAGTGTTGCAGCAGAAGATAAACAAGGCATAAGCAGAATAGCCGATACTAGTAGCATTTTTTTCATAACATTTCCTTTCCATTGAAAATGCAACCCAGCCAACTTGAGAAAACGTTCCCCCCCAACCTCTGTGATTTTCCGTCCTTAGCTCACACTAAGTTTGGCTTTAAAATTTTAATAAATAAGCAGATTGAATTATTTCGATCTGCCCTTAATAATAACACCTTAACCTGTAACGTATATTGTACTTTAGTACTAATTTGAACAATGAATGCAAATAAGTAAACGACTGTTTTTGGTACTGAATATACTATCAGGTATCTCGAAACATCCTTTTAACAGGGGTGAATAAAACCTCAGCCAATCGGTAAGGCTTAATCAGTAAAAGTGTTTATTCAAACTCGCTGGTATAATTGGCTCAGGCATAAAGTTTCCTTAATAAACTTCGATTGCTAAGGTTCGGTTAGTGTTGTCGCACTAGCCGAATCTGATTATACATAGGTAACTGTTTTTGTTTACCAATCTGTGTACCAATCGGGTCAGGATTGCATCAAATCACATAGGAAGGCTAAAATCGTGTTTCTTTATTTATCAATAGGATAGGACTACATGGAAAAGATAAAAGTACTTTTCGTTTGCATGGGCAATATATGTCGCTCACCAACTGCTGAAGGTGTATTTAACAAAGTTATTCACGACATGGGAACAGCCAATCGATTTATTGTCGATTCTGCTGGCACGCACGCTTACCATATTGGCGAGCAGTCTGATGCTCGCTCACAACAAACGGCACGTAGTCGCGGAATAGACTTATCTAAAATACGTGCTCGCAAAGTGATGCAGTCAGATTTTGAACATTTTGATCATATCCTTGCTATGGACACCGATAACTACAATATATTGATGGATGCTAGTCCAAGTGAACACCTGCACAAAATTAAGCTTTTTTTGGATTACGCACCGGAACGAAAAGAAAAGGATGTACCTGACCCTTATTATGGTGGTCAAAATGGTTTTTCTCATGTGTTTGACTTAGTTGAAGATGCATCAAAAGGCTTTTATCACTCGGTGATTAATCCGAGCTCATTTTAACAAGCGAAAATAACGATAGATTCGTGCGCTATGATTTATGCCTTTACGTCTATAAGACTTTATCAGCAAGGCTATCAATAGGTTTAGATAGCCATTCCTAAGTCTATTTTCACATTAAGTATCTGTTGATAGTTCCAATCAATAATGCGTCTTATCCCCAAACTAGGGTCACTTTATTAGTAATTTGTATGGCAAAATATGTGACTTTTGCCAACAATGATATAATACTCAGCTGATTGTCATTTAAGCATATAGTTTATTGGCGTAACTCATTGATTTTTTAAGGGGAAGTAGATGGAATCAACTAGCTTAATGAGTGAAGGTTTAACCTTAATGTTTTTTGGTATGGGGTTTGTGTTTCTTTTTTTAACATTATTGGTCGGTGCGACCACCCTTATGTCACGTATCATCACCAAATATGAAAAAAATGTGGGCATCTTACCTGAAGATGGCGTGCCATCACCTACAGCCGTTATTCCTCGACATGGCCCACTAGCCCACCCCCACCCTCACATAGAAGACAAAACAATAATCTCAGTCTTAAGTGCCGCAGTTCATACATTCCGTTCGCGCCACAAATAATTACATCTAGCTTTTCACTATTAAGGCCATAACCATGACCGAATCTACACGCGCATTAGGTATTACGGATGTTGTTCTTCGTGATGCTCATCAATCATTATTTGCAACTCGTCTTCGCCTTGATGACATGTTGCCTATTGCAGGTAAGCTTGACCAAGTAGGTTACTGGTCAGTAGAAACATGGGGCGGCGCAACATTTGATGCCTGTATCCGTTATTTAGGTGAAGATCCTTGGCATCGTATTCGAAGCCTCAAAGCTGCTATGCCAAATACACCACAGCAAATGTTACTTCGTGGTCAAAATCTTTTAGGCTACCGTCACTATGCTGACGATGTAGTCAGAAAATTCGTCGAACGTGCAGCGATTAATGGCGTTGATGTATTCCGCGTATTTGATGCAATGAATGACCCTCGTAATCTTGAAGTTGCCATTAAAGCTGTTTTAGAAAATGATCGTCATGCACAAGGTACTATTTCATATACTTTGAGCCCTGTACATGACCTTGCCATGTGGGTCGACTTAGCTAAACGAATCGAAGATATGGGTGCACATTCACTATGCATTAAAGATATGGCTGGTTTGCTTAAGCCTTACGCTGCTTTTGAACTAGTCAGCGAGCTTAAGCAAGCAATCGATATCCCAATCCATATGCAATCTCATGCAACAACGGGCTTATCTACGGCCACTATTATGAAATGTGTCGAAGCAGGTATTGATAATGTTGATACTGCCATTTCATCCATGTCGATGACCTATGGACATTCACCGACTGAATCCATCGTATCTATGTTTGAAAATACCGAACGTGATACAGGACTCAACATTGAGTTACTCGAAGAAATTGCTGCTTATTTCCGTGAAGTACGCAAAAAATATGCACCGTGGGAAGGCTCACTCAAAGGTATAGACTCTCGCATCCTAACAGCACAAGTACCGGGCGGCATGTTGACCAATATGGAAAGTCAGCTGCGCGAACAAGGTGCAGCAGATCGTTTTGATGAAGTATTAGCTGAAATCCCTCGCGTACGTGCTGATTTAGGTTATATTCCGCTGGTCACACCGACCTCACAAATTGTCGGCACTCAAGCCGTATTAAATGTATTGACTGGCGAACGTTACAAAACCATAACCAACGAAACTGCCGGCATCTTAAAAGGCGAATATGGCGCAGCTCCAGCACCCTTTAATGCCGAACTTCAACAAGAAGTCCTTGATGGTGCAGAACCGATTACGTGTCGCCCTGCCGACTTGCTTGAACCAGAAATGGACAAGTTGACAGCTGAACTTCAAGCGCATGCCATTAAAGATAATATCGAACTAGAGGCTGGCGATCGTGAAATTGATGATGTATTAACCTACGCACTATTCACCCAAGTGGGTTTGAAATTCTTAGCAAACCGAAATAATCCTGATGCTTTTGAACCGGTACCAACATTAGCATCGGCACAAGCTGCCACACAAATAACTAACGCCCCAGCTCAAGATGTTTATACCATCGCTGTTAACGGTCAAAGCTATGTCGTTCAAGTCAATGAAGGTGGCGACATCAGTAACATTACAAGCCCAGCACTTGCAGCCCCAGCTGCGTCGACAGTATCAGATGGTGAACCCGTCACCTCACCCTTAGCAGGCACAATTTGGAAAGTAGAAGTCACCTCAGGTCAAACGGTAGAAGAAGGTGATGTATTAGTCATTCTTGAAGCCATGAAAATGGAAACGCAGATTGTGGCATTCCAATCAGGTGTTATTAGCGCAATTTCAGTTAAACCAGGTGATGAAGTCAAAGTTGGCGACCACCTAGTTTCTATCGCATAAGGGTTAAATATGGACCAACTATTACATCTATGGCATAACACGGGCCTTTATCAAATGCAGCCAGGTCAGGGCATTATGCTCCTAATTGGCATGTTATTACTGTATTTAGCGATCAAAAAGAATTTTGAACCATTATTACTCGTACCTATTGGTTTCGGTGGTGTATTAGCTAATATTCCAGGCGCGGGTTTGGCTGAAGCGGGCGGCATATTGCACTTGTTTTATACCGTAGGTATTGAAAGTGGTGCTTTCCCATTAATCATCTTTATGGGTGTCGGTGCCATGACAGATTTTGGCCCCCTACTGTCTAACCCTAAAACATTATTTTTAGGCGCTGCGGCACAATTTGGTATTTTTGCGACCTTAATGGGCGCCGTACTATTATCTACTTTCGGTATTTTTGACTTCAGTCTAGCTGATGCCGCCGCTATCGGTATTATAGGTGGTGCTGATGGTCCGACTTCCATCTATGTTGCTAGCAAACTTGCACCTGATTTATTAGGTGCTATTGCCGTGGCTTCTTATTCATACATGGCGCTGGTACCACTGATCCAACCCCCCATTATGCGTGCCTTAACAAATGAGTCTGAACGCAAGATCAAAATGACACAATTGCGTCATGTTTCACAACGTGAAAAAGTGATTTTCCCACTCTTATTGCTTATTTTAGTTGCCTTTTTATTACCTGATGCCGCGCCATTATTAGGTATGTTTTGTTTCGGTAATTTGATGAAAGAATGTGCCGTAGTCGACCGTTTAAGCAATACCACGCAAAATGCACTTATCAATACCGTCACTATCTTTTTAGGTCTAGCTGTAGGGTCGAAATTAAGTGCAGATAAATTCTTAGACTTCACTACTTTAGGCATTTTATTATTGGGTATGATTGCTTTTGGTATCGGAACGGCTTGTGGTGTCATCATGGCCAAACTGATGAATAAATTCGGTGGCAGTCAAATCAATCCATTAATTGGCTCTGCTGGTGTATCGGCAGTACCTATGGCAGCCCGAGTGTCTAATAAACTAGGCTTAGAGTCAGATCCGCATAACTTCCTATTGATGCATGCAATGGGGCCTAATGTTGCCGGTGTTATTGGCTCAGCAGTAGCAGCCGGTATTATGATTAATTACGTTGCTGGCTAGCATCGAAAATATGCCACATGCTTTATTTAAAGTATGTGGCATCACTTATTTAGCAGCCATTTTTACCGATGCAACTCTATTTCCCATGCCTTTTATCAGGCAGGAATAGTTAGAAAAACTCGCTGGAGTATTTGCCGTAGCTTGCCACGTAATATCGTCAACATTATCTAACTTTAGTCTGATGTTTTTCTGGCCTGCCAAATCGAGTAAAGTTTGCTTTGTCATGTTTGGCTTTAATTCATCGCAAAAATTATTGAGCTGATCGTTATTCCACATCGCATAAACAGGATATACCATCCCTGCAACAAGCATAATCTGTATAAGATTAACAAACGTTTTCATTGCAGTACCCTCCTCTTTATTGCTTTAGACAGAGCATACTCAGCTTATAAAAATCATTTCGCGAACAACTTCACACTTTTAAATCAATGTGTTAGAGACGGTTAAACTTTGTGACGTAGTTCTATTTATTAGTTCTTTCTTCACAAATAAGAAGATGGTAAAAGTAAAAATGTTTCTACATCTTAAAGAATAGCAGCCCCTACTTTTTCGTACTTAGTAGATCACCTAATGCAGCAAATGGATTATGGGTCGTCGTTGTTTTTGCAGTATCTGCTCCTGTACTGCCATAACGAACTTGCTCGATATAACGTGAATGTTCGTTATCATGACAATAAATACATAACAATTCCCAGTTACTACCATCATTTGGATTATTGTCATGATTATGATCGCGATGATGCACCGTCAGTTCCTGTAGGTTTACCTGGGTAAACTCACGTGAGCAGCGACCACACACCCAAGGATACATTTTCAGTGAGCGCTCTCGGTAGGTTTGTTCACGGTCAGCTTGATACTTCTTAGACTGGGCAACAAGATCATCAAGTCGTTTATTTTTATCTATGGTCATTTATCTTTATCCGTTTTAAAACATTAATATTGTTGTAAACCCAGTAAACTATCAACACTATTTTATTCTATAAGGTTTATTTTTATGGCACAAACTACCATTAGCGTTATTCTCACACAATCTCCTACTGAGCTTTATAAAATATTGAAGTTTAAAGGTTTATCATCAAGTGGTGCTGAAGCTAAAATTGCCATCTCGGATGGCTTGGTTAAAGTGAACGGTGTTATTGAGCTTCAAAAGCGCAAAAAAATTGTCGACGGCGATATTGTTGAATTTGATAATACAACCCTCAACATCAGCTGTGAAAGCTAATCTAAAATAGCGGCAGTTTACAAACATGTCATGACTGAATAGTTACGATATAATGATTCTTTTTTAAATTATCCAGGAACAACCATGGCTAAAGCGACTGCACGACATATCTTAGTAGACAGCGAAGAAATCTGTCTTGAACTTAAAAAAGAAATTGAAGAAGGTGCTGATTTTGCAACCGTTGCAAAAGCAAGCTCTTCTTGCCCATCAGGTAAATCTGGTGGAGATTTAGGCGAATTTGAACCAGGTATGATGGTACCAGAGTTTGATAAAGTTGTTTTCTCAGCGCCAATCAACACGGTTCAAGGCCCAGTACAAACTCAATTCGGTTACCACTTATTAGAAGTTACTAGCCGTACAGAATAACGATCCTTCACAGGACAATCTAAAGCCTTATCATCTTTGATAGGGCTTTTTTTGTCTAAATAATTCTATAATCGGGTAAGTGTTCTAATAATTGTTTACCGTAACCCTTGGTCAATAATCGTCGATCTAATATCGTAATTCGCCCTGAATCTGTTTCTTTACGCAATAAGCGACCGCATGCCTGAATAAGTCGCACGCTAACAGCAGGGAGTGATAAGGCCACAAAAGGTTGTCCACCTGAGCGTAAAATCCACTCTTGTTTTGCTTGTTCTATCGGTCGAGTAAAGACAGGGAATGGTAGTTTAGTAATCACTACATGACTACACAATTTACCTGGTAAATCAACGCCCTCAGCGAAACGATCCATACCAAAAATGATACTGCCTTCACCTGATTCTGTACGTTTAACATGCTCTACAATCATATTTTTAGGTGATAACAAATCACCTTGTAATAACACACGCTCTGTCATTTCATTAGGTAATTGTTTATAAACAGCATCCATCACGGTTTTAGAGGTAAATAATACTAAAGTAGCTTCTTTTCTATCGATAATAGTCAATAACTGCGCCACTACTTCTTGTTGCCAATCGGCAAAATTTTCATTGGGTAAGTTGTGCATCATCGGCAAGGATAACGTTGCTTGGGTTTGATAATTAAAGGGAGATTTCACCGCCAAAAAGTGCCGTTCATCAAATCGTTTCAACCCACAATCTGCTCTAAAACGTTGAAACAACCCCAATCCTCGCAAAGTAGCTGACGTTAATACAACCCCATACGCCTGATTCCACAAGCTTTTTTCAAGAAAAAATGCAGCAGTCATCGGCCCAGCATTGATCACTAGCGTCGTCTCTTTAGCAAATTTTTCTATGGATAACCAACGTACATTAGGCGGGAACTCAGGCTTGTCTTCATCTAAAAATAATCCCATAAAATCAATAAGATAACCAAATATATTTTGCACCGTACCCACTTGAGGCAATAAGACCTCTGCCACCTTATTAGGGATCTCTTGGGTTTCTAAGGCATCTTTAATCCACTTACCAAATAGGGCATAGTGTTTATAAATAATATTGGCACGTTGCAATAGCCCATGACAGGGCGTAATTAATGCTTTGACTAAAGGGCTCTGCCAATAAATACGCGGCTCACTGACTTTGCCTGCCACCAGACTTTTAACCAAATCATCACTCTTCAACAAGTTTTCCATTTGCTGTAGCAAGGTAATGACCTGTGGCAGGTCTCGCCGTAACTCCATCAACATAAAACCAAAATCATGTTGGCGAAAAGCTAATGCCTTTACCAGTTTTTTCAGCACACTATCGGCCGTTTCCGTAGTCTGATACAGCTGGACAAAGTTTAGGGCTTTAGCGGCATGGTCCAGCGCCTTTTGTGGCAGGTTATGTGCTTCATCAAACACAAAGAGTATTTCTTCTGGATTGGGCAATACTAAACCTCCACCCAAATCAGCATCACTCAATACTAAATCATGATTAGCAATAACTACATTAGCTGTCGCCATTTCACGCCGTACTAAATAATACGGACAGCGATGATATTTAGAACAACTCTTGCCAGCACAGCCTTCTGAGTCAGTTGAAATTTCATGCCATAAGAGGGGTTCAATCGCATCAGTTCGGCTATCTCTATCGCCATCCCAAATACCTTTATCCCATTGCTGATGGAGTTTCTCTGCTGCGGCATAACGTTTAGCTTGTTGGTATTTACTATCAACATCTAAAGTTAACTCGTGCTGATTAGCCACGCCGACAACATTGATGAGCTTGCTTGGACACATATACCGCCTGCGTCCTTTTATTTGAACAACCTTAAGTTGTTTGCCTGTTGCTTGTACAAACTGGGGTAAATCTTTGTGGAGTAGTTGTTGTTGAAGATTAACCGTAGCCGTACTAATCACCAGTGTTTTTTTATTTTCTAATGCGATATCAATCGCACCCGCCAAATAGGCTAAGGTTTTGCCCACCCCCGTCGGCGCTTCAACTACAGCCATTCGATAATGCTCTTCGCGGCGCATACATTCAGCAATAAACTGACTCATCGCTACTTGCTGTGGACGTGCTTTGAAGTCAGGCATTGCGGCTTCAATATGTTTAAAAATTGACTCGACCATGTTAAAACTAATTACCACAGCGTAAATAAATACGTTTTCTAAACAACTTATTCACTTAGTGCCTGAGGCAACCACTCTGACGTTTTCTCCGTCCAATAATAGACGGTTAAGCCCAGCCATTCGTGCCATGCGATATCGAGTATCTGTAGATGGCCAATAAAATCAAAACCCCATTGTCGAACATCTTCTTTATTACTCATATAATCAACAGGATAGGGAATAACACTAATAGCTTGTTGGCGAGCAACACCTACTGATCGTGGCATATGATATGCCGATGTGACCAAGAGATAAGTACCATTAGATGTCGGTAACTTACGCTTCAAAAACAAAAAATTTTCAGCGGTATTTCGGGATTGTGACTCAATGATCAATCGCTCTTTAGATATGCCGATGGCAGTCAGAACAGTCTGTGCAATATTGGCTTCATCCTGCCCTTTTTGAAACTGTAATAAATTACTGCCCCCCGAATAAATAATGGGAGCATCAGGATAATGTTTGGCTAAAATCGCCGCGCTAATAAATCGGTCAGCCGCGTCACCTAATTCTTGTGTATTCCAGCTTATGGATTGTTTTAATTTTTCACCACCACCCAGTACGATAATGCCATCTATCTTTTCAGGTAATACTGAGGGTTTACTAAACCGTGTTTCCAATGGCGAGATAAGGCTATCTGTTAAGGGATAAGCCATTACAAGCCAATTCGCGATCATTAAAGGGATTAGAATCCATTTTGCAATGGTTACTTTCTGCAGCAACAACATGATGGTTGCAAAGGTAATCAGTATCACAATTAGATTGCCTGGACTTAATACCGTCCATGCTAACTTTGACATTACAAAAAATACATCATCCATAGCAGTTATTCATTGCTACGATATAAACCGAGCTGGTTGATAAGTTGAATCACTGCATCAGGCAATAAAAACTGCGGACTTTTACCTTCAAAAACCATCGCTCTAATCGCGGTAGCGGATATCGCTAATTGGGTCACGGTAACCGGCCAAATCTTGCCTGCTAAGCGTTGGGCATCATTTGGCATGGCTAAATGTTGCTGGTACCAACTATTTAATGCCTCTGGCATCGCTACTGTTTCATCTGGACGACGGATGACCACGATATGAGCTAACTCAAGTAAACGTAGCCATTTATGCCAAGTTTGAATGCCTAAAAACGCATCGGTCCCCAACAATAAATACAAAGGATTATCTGGAAATTCTTGTCGTAAGCTAAGCAATGTATCGACACTATAAGAGATTCCATCACGCTGTAACTCACGATCGTCCACGATAAAACTATCGGCATTTTTCATCGCCAGATGTAACATCATCAAACGTTGTTGAGGCGTGGCATGCGGCACATTACGATGTGGTGGTCGCGCACTCGGAATCAGCCTCACATGCGCTAAATTAAGTTGTTCACTTACTTCTAATGCCGATCGTAAATGTCCAAAGTGAATAGGATCAAACGTGCCGCCCAATATGCCTATACCCTGAGCCATTATTGTCTAATTTGACCCGTACCTAACACTATCCATTTTTGTGATGTAAGCCCTTCTAAACCCACTGGACCGCGGGCATGAATTTTATCCGTTGAAATACCAATTTCCGCACCCAAACCATATTCAAAACCATCGGCAAAACGCGTTGAAGCATTAACCATAACCGAACTAGAATCAACCTCAGCTAAAAACTGACGAGCACGCGTATAATTTTCAGTCACTATCGTTTCGGTATGACCCGAGCTATGTTGATGGATATGCTCCATTGCTTGTTCAATACCATAAACAATACGGATAGATAAGATCGGTGCTAGGTATTCAGTATCCCAATCTTCCTCTGTCGCGGCATTAATATCAGGCAATATAATGCGTGTCAGCTCACAGCCTCGTAATTCAACAGACTCAACGGCATAACGTGCAGCTAATCGCGGTAAAATTTCTGCCGCAACAGTACTATCGACCAATAAGGTTTCCATGGCATTACACACGCCATAACGATGACATTTAGAATTAAAGGCAATATCTTCCGCCATATCTAGATTAGCGGCAGCATCAATATAAACATGGCAGATACCATCAAGATGTTTGATAACGGGCACACGCGCATCTTTACTGATCCGCTCAATCAAACTTTTTCCACCACGAGGCACAATGACATCAACATATTCGGTCATAGTAATGAGTTCACCCACCGCAGCACGATCCGTTGTTTCAACAACTTGTACAGCGTTTATTGGTAAACCGACTTTTTCCAAACCGCGATGAATACATGCTGCAATCGCTTGATTAGAATATATCGCCTCGCTTCCCCCTCGCAAAATAGTGGCATTACCTGATTTCAGGCATAAACCTGCCGCATCAGCCGTGACATTAGGACGAGATTCATAAATAATCCCGATAACACCTAATGGAACGCGCATTTTACCCAGCTGAATTCCTGAAGGTCGATAATTCATGTCGCTGATTTCACCCACTGGATCAGGCAAGGCTGCAATTTGTTCTAAACCTTCAGCCATACCTTCAATACGTACATCAGTTAATGCTAAACGATCCAATAATGCATCATCTAGACCTTTAGCTTTGCCAGCTTGTAGATCCAATAAATTTTGCTGTTTTAGTATATTAGCTGTTGCTCTTATTTCACTAGCGATAGCTAATAATGCATCGTTTTTTGTATTTGTCCCTGCTCGAGATAGAGCACGACTGGCAGCTCTAGCTTGTTGTCCTAATATTTGCATATAGTGTTGAATATCCACAAGCACTTATCCTCAATGTTGGCTAATAATGTGTATGCCAGCAACATGCATACATAATTGTTCTAATAGTGACCAAGGACAGGCAGGAAAACGCCCTTTAGCGGCCTGATCTATTCGTGCCATCTGCTGCAAAAAACCTTGCCATTGCTGACTATTATGTCGCAATAAAGCCTGTTGCATCATCGGTCGATGTTTATCCCAAATGGGTGGTTTTTGTGATGCAAAGACTTGCTCCATTCTCCTACCCTGCTCGACTTGAATTGCCATATTGATTGCTCGATGCAATGCCCATGACACAGCCGAAAACACAGCTAAAACATCTACATCTTCTGCCTTTAAACGACTAATCATCCGTGGGACTTTAGCTGCTTGACCAGAAAAAACGGTGTCCATCAATCCAAATGCTTCGAAGCGAGCATTATCTGCCACAGAGTCTAAGACAGTCTGCTCATCTACTTCACCATTAGGACAAAGTAATTGTAATTTATCAATTTCTTGCGATGCTGCGAACAAGTTACCTTCCACGCGTTCGGCAATTAAAGCGGCGATTTGTTGCGTTGCTTTTAAACCTCGCTGTTGCATGCGTTGCAAAACCCATCCTGGCAAATTGACTAAATCCACGGGCCAAATAGGAACGGTAACGCCAATCCTCTCCAACTCGGTAAACCATTTACTTTTTTGGGAACGAGCATCGATCTTACCGCTGATAATCAATAAAGTGGTATCAACGGGAGGATTTTCAATATAACGCCGTAAAGCCTCCCCCCCTTCTTTACCTGGTGAACCAGAGGGCAAACGTATTTCTAATAATCGCTGACTGGCAAACAATGACATCGTTTGCTCTTGCCACTGTAATTCAGACCAGTTAAATCTGCCTTCTACATGCCAAACTTGCCGATCATCAGCACCTAATTTACGTGCATGTTGGCGAATGACATCACTGGCTTCTTCCACCAGCATTTGTTCATCACCAAAAATAACATAAACGGGCAACAAGCCTTGCTGCAAGTGCCCCGTTATTTGTTCAACTCTAAGGCGCATGACGAATGACTATTTTACTGCTGATAAACGACGTAATAGACTTTGCACCAATTGATCATTCAACTGCTCACGTAAGATAGCTTCTTCTCCATCAGAAGATAACACTTGTGTCTGATCAAATTGATAATCACGTATTGCTTCAAGCTTAAACGGTTCAACGATTAACTTACTTTGACCATCGATGACTTTAAATGTAAGCGAACTATATAATTCATACTCGCTTACTTTGGCATTAGTACCGACAGATAATACGCGACGTTCAAATTTATTTTCTAACACTGTCAATATTGCACTATCTTTTTCATAGTCATCTACAATCTGGATACCATTTTGTTTTAAACCACGTTTAATTGCTAAGCCTAGACCTTGTTGCACATTTATCCCTTGTACATACATGATTTTCAAATTATCAGGCAAAGGCACTGCACCGCGTAACTGAAAACCACAGCCCGCTATCGCTACTAATAACAATCCCATAAATACATTCAACAAAGAACGACTCATACTTATATTCCTTAAGCTGCAACCACAATATTGATTAATCGACCCGGCACCACAATCACTTTACGAATTTCATTACCATCGATGAAGCGTTGTACACTTTCATCAGCTAACGCTAACGCTTCAATGGTCTCTTTATTCGCATCTGCTGCAACGGATATTTTAGAACGTAGCTTACCATTGACCTGCACCATCAACTCAACTTTATCTTGTACCATGGCAGACTCATCGATTTCAGGCCAAGCCACATTGACGATCGCTTCATCATGACCTAATTGCTGCCATAAATAATGACTAATATGTGGCGTAATAGGCGACAACATCAATACCACTATTTCTAATGCCTCGTGCACCACCGACCGAGCTTGCGGGCTGCCATCAGTTACTTTTGCTACTGCATTCATTAATTCCATAATCGCAGCAATCGCAGTATTGAAGGTATGACGACGACCAATATCATCAGTCACTTTGGTCAAGGCTAAATGCGTTTGACGACGTAACGTCTGTAATTCATCGCTCAAACTAGTAACATCTAATGACTGTACGGCACCCAATGCCACATGATCTTGTACCGATCGCCATAGTCGTTTCAAGAAACGATTTGAGCCTTCAACGGCTTTGTCTGACCACTCTAATGATTGCTCAGGTGGCGCAGCAAACATCATAAATAATCGAGAAGTATCAGCCCCATATTGATCAATTAAGGCTTGAGGATCAACGGTATTACCTTTAGATTTCGACATTTTCACGCCGTCTTTTAAGACCATGCCTTGTGTTAGTAAGTTTTTAAATGGCTCATCACCTGATACTAGACCTTCATCACGCATCAATTTATGGAAGAAGCGGGCATATAATAGATGTAATACTGCATGCTCGATGCCGCCAATATATTGATCAACGGGCAACCAATGATCAGCACGTTCATCCAGCATCGCTTCTTCATTATCTGGACAAGTGAAACGCGCGTAATACCAAGAAGACTCAAAGAAGGTATCAAACGTATCCGTTTCACGTTCAGCATCAGCGCCACATATAGGGCATGCACACTGGTAAAATTCTGGCATTGATTTAATCGGAGAACCACTGCCATCAACGATGACGTCTTCTGGCAAGCGCACTGGCAAATCTTCTTCTGGAACAGGCACTGCACCACAATCAGGGCAGTTGATAATTGGAATGGGTGTACCCCAATAACGTTGACGCGATACGCCCCAATCACGTAGGCGATAATTAACTTGGCGTTCACCCTTTTGTTGCTGCTCAAGGAAATCAGCTATGACATTAAATGCCTCAGCAGAACTCAAACCATCAAACTGTCCGGCATTAACTAAGCGACCTTTTTCAGTAAAGGCTGCTTTGTTTAAATCACATTCTTTGTCGTCAAGTGGTTCAATAACCTGATTAATTGGCAAGTCGTATTTTAGAGCAAATTCATAATCACGTTGATCATGAGCAGGTACCGACATCACAGCACCAGTTCCGTACCCCATCAACACAAAATTGGCAGCCCAAACGGGGACTAGGTCACCCGTCACCGGATGAATAGCCATCAATCCAGTAGCGACGCCCTTCTTCTCAGCCGTTTCCATCGCAGCCTCTGACGTTTCCATCTTACGACATTCAGCAATGAAACCTTTCAGTTCTGGATTAGATTCAGCAGCAGCTAATGCCAATGGATGCTCTGCCGCAACAGCGACATAACTCACACCCATCAAGGTATCTGGTCGCGTTGTGTATACATCTAAAGTGTCAGTACTATCTAGCAGCCCAAATTTAATTTGTAGCCCTTCCGAGCGACCAATCCAATTAGCTTGCATCGTGCGTACTTGTTCTGGCCAACCATCAAGTTGATCTAAATCATTAAGCAATTGTTCTGCATAATCGGTGATTTTCATGAACCACTGTGGGATCTCGCGTTTTTCAACTTGAGTATCACAACGCCAGCAGCAACCATCAATCACCTGCTCATTGGCCAATACCGTGTTATCAACGGGACACCAATTCACCGCGGCCGTTTTTTTATAAACCAAGCCCTTCTTATATAAACGAGTGAACAACCATTGTTCCCAACGATAATATTGTGGCGTGCAAGTTGCTAGCTCACGTTCCCAGTCATAACCTAAACCTAAACGCTTGAGCTGATCACGCATATAATCAATATTTTCATAAGTCCATGCTGCTGGCGCGACCTTATTTTTGATCGCCGCATTTTCAGCTGGCAAACCAAACGCATCCCAGCCCATCGGCTGTAAAACATTTTTACCTTGCATCCGTTGGTAACGTGAAATTACATCACCAATAGTATAGTTGCGCACATGTCCCATGTGTAACTGACCGCTTGGATACGGAAACATCGCCAAACAATAATATTTTTCTTTGCTTGGATCTTCCACTGCACGAAAGGTATTGTGGTCATGCCACCACTGTTGGGCGGAAGTTTCAATGTCGACGGGACGGTATTCTTGTTGCATGAGTTCTCTTTTACTGTGTGCTTAAAACCCATTAGGATACCGCACCCAGCCCGGAGCTAAAAGCAATCAATCAACTTGTTTTCCTTAATTATTCTCATAGAAGTCGAGATCGTTTCAAATGACAGCTCAACTTCATCATATAAATAGTCGATGAACAGCACCCTATTAATACCTAGCAAGCTAAACAATAAATGCTAACGATGCAAGCCGATCATATAACGACCACGAAATTTGCCCAGGCCGCATATTCATCATCAATAATTTTTGTTGTTACAATCAACAATTAATAAACACATTCATATTATCTATCGTTATTTCTATAAGCTAAACACCAACACATAACATTGAATAATCTCCCATACCCACAAGCAAAAAATACATAAATAAACCCACTATAAAAAAACTTTATATTCTTACTTGCCAACCCCAATTCCCGTCCGTATAATGCTCATCTTTCGTTGCCGGTGTAGCTCAGTTGGTAGAGCATCTGATTTGTAATCAGAGGGTCGTAAGTTCAAGTCTTATCTCCGGCTCCAACGAATTTGTACAAATATCAAAGCCTTAGTGGATAAAACTGCTAGGGCTTTTTTATTGCCTGTCACTTAAGTTCATTCTATAGTCGCGTTTGTAGTCGCTTTGCATTTTTGCATTAAGATTTAATTTAACGCATCGACTGATATTTATACTACCCCGAATAGAACACAGTGTGGTGATGTTTTTTTGTAATGACATCTAACGCCTAATATCTGACTCAGATCACATTCGCCCTATTCATAGCTAGGTCATCTACTTCCTTACTTACTTCCTTACTTCCTTACTTACTTCCTTACTTCCTTACTTCCTTACTTCCTTACTGCCTTACTGCCTTACTGCCTTACTGCCGTAATTAATTACGTTACTTCGTATTTCCAGCGATATCAAAAAACAAGCCAGCTTAAAAATCTGGAAAAGACCTGATTTTATATTCCCCCCTACACTCCGTAATCACGAATATGGGGGGTGGTTTGTTTATATCTACTGCTTAATACTCACGCTTTTGTACAATATGGTGAAAGGGGTCCCCCTCTAGAAAGACTAACTGGGTGGCCTCTTTATTTACCAAATTTATATTTTTTATGTCGGAAGAAGAAATGTTCTATATTTAACATCATTACTCAGGTGTAATACGTCTTCTATTTGTTGTATCTATTAAAGTAGCACTGCCTCGTTTGAGACAGTGCTTTTCAAAAAAGTATTACTTACAAGCCCCCTCTACACGGCAGGCACAAGAACTTGGCGCATGACAAGCATGATCATCACCACAGCGTGTTGCATTCAATGGACTCTTATTTGGATAAGAGCCAAAATGACGTTCATAGAGTTCAATAGTTTCAGCAAATGTATCTTTAAGGTTTTGATAATCCTCTTTGCCGTTAATACCAAAGTAAGGATAGTGGTCGATAAAATGACCAAACACTGTTTCACAATCTGCACGGTACGCACGTGTATCAAGGATATGCGCATGCCATATTTTATCAATAACTTTGCTTGGCACTAAACCTACGTTTGGATACAGAACTTTTAGTGTTAAAAAGCGGCGATATTCTAACTCAGCAATATCCCATTCTTTAACCGTCATTTCAGCCTCATCCGCTTCTGTATATTTGTGTTTCAGGCGATCAAAGTCTAATTTTTCTACTGATGGTGCTAGACCATTATTGATAAGCCAGCCTGTCATAGACAGTGAGCTTAAGAGCAAAGAATTATTTGGATGTTGAATAGTTGTATTCATTTGTCAGTTTCCTTTTAATAAATTAAATTTTGTAAGGTCATGCCTTACCTTCGCTTAATTTGCTTATCAAAGTTCTGACGACTAACAATAGATATAGCTTCTAAATGATCATTGTTGACTTGGTATATCAGGCGGAAACTACGGCCTATTTTGAAACGGATTAATGAGTTATTACAGCGTATCTTTTTGCCTTTTAAGCGATGAAATGAAATGCCTGCATTGAGTAAATGATCAATTTTTAGAGCTTGTTGAATATTACAATGTGGAATTTGATGTTTAGATTCAGTAACTATTTGTTGAATTGTTTTCATGTTCTACTCCCTTTTTTGAAGAACTGGGAGTAGTTTCAGTTAGTGTTTTTCACTAACAAGTTTTTTATTTTAAAAAATCCAACGTTTTATCAAATTCATCTGCCTGATGGTATTCAGTAATGATTTTATTCTTAAATTTTTGCACAATAACGTTCTCTGATTGCATTTCACTGGCAACTGAATAGGCTTGTTCCAAATCACCATTAAGATAAAACACAATCATTGATTCCCCCAAACTCAATGCAGCACTTTGAGTAATCAACTCTTTCATGATATTGGAAACACCATTAAGTGATAACTGAGGTAACTCAACAAAGGGATTGGGCAACTTTTCCTCGGACAGATCGGTGTCTGATCTCAGCATGGTAATAAATGCTACAACTTCTGCTGCCAACAACCCCACCCCTAGAATTGATTGCCGGTTAATCATAATTAGTTCAATTGCATCGGCAGCATCCTGTCGATTCTGTTGTCTTTCAAAAATGGCTTTAATTTCACGCGGCTTAAAAAACGCTTGAAGTAAGACAGCATTATGTAGTTTGACTAAATGATCGTTCAAAATGAGTGTGGGATAGCGATGGTCATCACCATCATATTTTTTAGGTTTATCCTCTTGTTGAATAAACCCCTTCATTTTAAGCAATGTATTAATTGCATCTTTAAACTTAGGATACTGAGCAAGTTTTATATTAAACAGCTTTAATGCCGCCTCAGCGACAGTAGAAACAGTGAAAGGATCGCTACTCATTACAACCAATTTCCAATAACGACTCGATACGACCGAACTTACTTTCAGAGCCAAGTTGCTTGGATACAAAATCAGCTATTTCATACCAATCAGCTGAACAATAATAATCGTGCTGTTGCTTGTACATCTCAATGACACCCTTGCAATATCCAGCACGCAAAGCTTCAGATAATGATGTGGTTTGAGCTGCTAACAATCGCTGTTCACTTCTAGTTTTATATATTTGAACAAGCTCGTTACATCCTTGAACAAAGTATTCTACTTTTGGAGCATCTTTAGCTATAGCCAATTGGCAAAGTGAGATGCTACAAGAAACTAAAATTATTTTTAACCATCCTTGATTTTTCATTATCAATCTCTACTCTTAAATGTTTTATTTATCAGATTATCTGCATGTCTTGATGATGATAAATCTGGAGATGAACTCTGCTCTTCTTTCGTATCAGAATCAGTGTACACACGCTTAGTTTGAACTTCTTTTGTGGGTGTACTTAAATAAATAGCAATGATAAACAGCCCTAAAGCAACGAGTTCATCTTCTTTAGAAAATTGTAATAACTGAGCTAGTTTTAACTCTGGATTAACAAAAATTATAACTGTTACAACCATAGCCCAAATAACAGAAGAGACTAAGTTAAGCATTCCCAAGGCATAAATGGGTGAACTGATTAATTTCCAAATACCTACATTGAAATACCGACAATATCGATAGTGCCTATATAGCAACAAAACTAATAGCCCCAAAATTAGAATTTCAATATTAGCTAAATCAGCGAAGGCTTCGTCGTATTCAAAAATTACAACAAAAAATGCTGCAACATAAATCCCACCCATTACCAGCAAAGATAGATGGAGAAAAAAACGTAATAATACATTGATACTTTTGCTGAAAAAGATGTCCATCCTTTGAGCTATATTCATAACTGTCCCTATTGTAGATAATGTTAAGCGTGTTTTTACACGAGTTATTTTACTTCTTTCCTATAAGATTTTCTGGATATTAATTTAACGTTGTAACCAGCTTAATGATTTACTTCTAGGCATAAGATAGGTTCTATCTTTTCACTTTCTAATCGTTCAAAAAACGCTTTGCCAGATATCTTTCTTTCTATTAGTGTATCCAGTAATAAAGGACGTGTAGCAGCGGTATCCTGCACGTCACGCATGCTAGAAACTAATTGTTTAGTATTCACTAGTTCTTGCCTTAATAAGTGGTCGTAAGGCTCATCTGTTTTGTGACTCAAACGAATGGATTGCTTCGCTAAGTTGATAGGCGTCAAGGGATCAAATAACAAGTTATATTGTGTTGATGTGGCTTTTGAAATATCGCGAGCAGCAAGGAGTTCATCAGCGAGCATAAGGCACTTAATACGGGCACTATTACAAATTGTGTAGAGTTGTGTGAAGGTTTGGAAAAGTTGCTCATCAAACACATTTAAACTCAGTAAATATTGAATCTCACCCTGATAAAACCCACCTTCATCTGCTAATGCATGAGAAATACGTATCCATTCACTTGTTGAATTATTGTATGCATAGGCTTGATCCGCTTGTTCCAATAGGCTCTTGACGCGTGATCGGTGAGCACGGTAATCACGTGCTTTTAGTTCTTGAAAATGTTGGTTAACATTGTCTGAAAGTGAGGATATTTGCGATTGGACTTGATCGAATCGCGTGCTCATTGCTTTGAAACCAGCAACACTGACTCCAACACCGATTAATGTTGCACCAAGAGTCGCAAACTGTAACATTTGCATTACCGCCACCATATTGGTGAGTGCTGCTAATTGCACATTAGCACCAATAGAAGAGGCTGCTGAGATAGGTGAGAACGGTAGGCTAACGGAGTTACTTAGTAGTTGCTGAGCAACACCCGACTCTTGCAAATGAGCGACGATACTACCGCTACCTGCATCTTTAATTATCGCACCGAAACGTACTAGACTGCCATCAGCCATACCAGCTGCAAATTTAGAAGGTATTGAGAAAAGTATTGATTCAATCATTGAGTGATCTCTTCTGTAATGAAATTGCTGGCGGTTAAAATACGGATCTGCAATTGCTCGGATAAATTGGGCTTACCATTATTTCCATCACCTAGCACTGATGCATTGATTGATGAATAAAGTTGATCACGGTAGCGCTTAATCGCTTTTTCTTTAATGGTCGACATTTTAAAGCCACTCAACGCAAGTAAAGAGCCAATGACCAAAATACCTGTAACGGCGATGGGTAGGCTTACGGCTGTCACGCCAAACAAACCTAACACACCGGTTGTAGAAACTGCCGATGCGGATGCAAATGCAGGTATGGCGACGATACCAGAAATACCAACCGAGGCCGCTTTTGCAGCATCAACAAAGTGTGCATTGCTATCGTGTTCGCCAATATTGGCATCGTGTTCAATTTGCTCTAAAACCAACCCGTGAATTGACAATAATTCTTTTTGGGCTTCATCAAGCAACTGACCGCTCTCACGTTTCGTCCAGTCAGTGATAAGTGGCTGAATAATAGTGGTATGTATATTTTTGGTTTTGAAGGTGGACTCAATCACTGACAGCTTATTAAGCTCATGATCAATGGCCTGCATCAACGTTGAAATTTCACGTCTTAGATGCAGTTCGATATTGGTAATGTGCTTGTCTCGCCAGTCCAATATGTTTCGACGCAAAGTGAGTGCGTTAAGATTGTTGTTAGGTTGAACAACCTCGACATCAATTTCGTCTGCTGGCGTTGGGGTAGTATCTAATACCTCTTTTTTCTTTTTAAACCAAAGCATCTTTCTCTCACACTATTAGAAGTTTTTGTCAGTTTCAATATTGCTGTAACTATGAGAGAAGAAGCTAATTTATAAGACATCCATTCCTCAAAATTAATGCTCGATAATAGACCACAGTAGTCATGATAACAATGGCGTTCTTTTTGAAAGGTTATAGGTACAGACAAAACTAGTGTCTAACAGTTAGAATGCATCATTAATTAACATACCGCCCATAGCGATTTTCACTATGGGCGATCTAAGGGAAAGTACAACCACATGGTTACAGGTGAACTAAAAAGCCAAGTCGATAAAATCTGGGAATCATTTTGGACAGGCGGTATCGCCAACCCATTAACGGTTATCGAACAATTTACTTTCTTGCTGTTTCTACGCCGTTTAGACGAGCGTCAGACACTTGAAGAGAAGAAAGCCAACATGGTTGGTGGTGCTGTTAAGAATCCATTGTATGACGCCATACATCAACGCTTCCGTTGGCATTCCTTCAAGAATAACGATCCTGAAACCATGTTTGCCTTGTTTACGCAGCCACAAGTGGATGTTGATAACCTGACCGTATTTGAACACATGAAAAACCTTGGTGAAGATGCCGGTGTATTTGCCAAATACATGAAGGGTGCGACCTTTTTGATCCCAACGCCTAAGTTGCTGGATCAAGTGGTGCAAATGATCGACAAAATCCAAATGGATGATCGTGATACCAAAGGCGACTTATACGAATACCTATTATCTAAAATAGCTACTGCTGGACGTAATGGTCAGTTTCGTACCCCACGGCATATCATCAAAATGATGGTCGAAATGATGCAGCCTACTCAAGCAGATACGATATGCGATCCAGCCTGCGGTACAGCTGGCTTTTTAGTGGCGGCGGGTGAATATGTTCATGAGCATCATCCTGATTGGTTTTATGAACCCGTCTTCACCGAACACTTTAACCGCGACATGTTTACCGGTATCGAGTTTGATAGCACGATGTTACGCATCGCCGCGATGAACCTGCAATTACACGGTATCGACCACCCACAACTGATAGGTCGTGATGCTCTCAGCGAAGCCAACGCCGACAGTCGCGATCAATTTAGTTTGATATTAGCCAACCCACCGTTCAAAGGTTCATTAGATTACGATAGTGTTGAAAGCTCATTACTCAAAACCGTTAAAACCAAAAAAACCGAATTATTATTCCTCGGTTTAATGTTACGCATGCTTAAAGTCGGTGGACGTTGTGCGGTGATTATTCCTGATGGTGTGTTATTCGGCTCATCGAATGCCCACAAAGAAATTCGCCAGACTTTGCTTGAGAAACATAAACTCGAAGCCGTTATCTCCATGCCAAGTGGTGTCTTCAAACCCTATGCCGGTGTTAGCACGGCGATTGTGGTATTCACCAAAACCAACAATGGCGGTACAGATAAAGTCTGGTTCTATGATATGCAAGCCGATGGTTTTAGCTTGGATGATAAACGTAGCCCGATAAAAGACAGCGACATCCCCGACATCATCGAACGCTTTAAACACCGAACAGAAGAACAAGATCGCAGCCGTACCGACCAAAGCTTCTTAGTGCCATTTGATGAAATTAAAAACAATGATTGGGATCTGAGTATCAATCGTTATAAAGAAGTGGTGTATCAACAGGTCGTTCATGCTTTACCGGCTGATATTATTGCCGAGATTGAAGCTTTGGATGCTGAACGTATGCAAGCGTTGCGGTTGTTGAAGGAGTTGTTGGGGTGACTCTACGCCAAGCGACTTATCCATTAAGTGACTGCATTTCACTCTACGGTGGTGGTACGCCATCTAAAGACAAGCCGGAATATTGGGATGGAAATATACCTTGGGCATCAGTAAAAGACTTAAAAACAAATAGATTAAATTACACTCAAGACACAATTACAGCATTAGGGTTGGCAAATAGCTCCAGTAAAATCGCGAAGTCTGGAACTATCATTATCGCCACCAGAATGGCTGTAGGTCGAGTAACAATTACAGAGTTTGATGTTGCCATAAATCAAGACTTGAAAGCAATTATCTGTTCTGACAATGTAGATGTTAAATATCTGTTTTATTTTTTATTTTCCCAAGAAAATAACTTTAATAAAGTAGCCTCTGGAGCAACGGTTAAAGGGATCAAAATCAATCATATCTTGGATATAAAAATCCCCCTACCACCCCTAGCAGAGCAACAGAAGATTGCAGCGATTTTGGATGCGGCGGATAGCCTCAGACAAAAAGATCGGCAACTGGTCGACCACTACACCACCCTCAGCCAATCGTTGTTTCTGGAGATGTTTGGTGACATATTTATTAACCCCTTTAATTTTACAAGTAACAAACTTGAGCACTTACTGAAAAGTAAAAAAGATATGGTCGATGGACCATTTGGCTCAAGTATAGATACTAAAGTAGATTATTGTCCTGATGGTGAAATCCCAGTAATACGAACAAAAAATATATCTATTGATAATAAATTCAAAACAGATGACCTTAAATTCATGCGCCGAGAAAAGTATGAAACAGTTATTAGGAGTCAAGTTATTCCGGGGGATATTGTTTTAACTAAAGTCGGTACTATCGGTAATGTTTGTATAATGCCTGACCTATATGAAGAAGCTGTTCTCTCAACAACAGGCAGTTGCAGAATAAGAATTAATGAAGAAATAGTTAATAAAAAATACTTTCTACACTATTTGAATTTTTATAAGCCAAGAATGCAAGATATAGCTTCGGCAGGAGTACAGGCATTTCTTAATATGACACATATCAAAGGTTTTGATATTGTTTGTCCGCCAATTACACTCCAAAACCAATTTGCTGATAGAGTTAAGTTCATTGAGGCTCAAACACAGCAAGCCGAAGCCAGTTTAGAAAAGTCCGAAGCCTTGTTTAACAGTCTGTTACAACGTGCCTTTACTGGCGAACTGACAGAGAATTTAGCGGCTTAAACTTATGGGTAATCAGCAAGGAGCATGATGAAACAATGAGTAACTTCACCTTTATTCAAACGGACTTCCCTGATTTATTTGCTGATGCGGTTGAGGCTGAACAGCTTACCTTTGTTTCACCCAAAGCAGCTGCTATCTTCTGCCGTAGCACCTTAGAAAATGCCATTAACTGGTTGTATGACCATGATGCCAAGCTAACGCGTCCGTGGCGGGCTGATTTAAGCACCTTGCTGCATGAACATGCATTTCGTTCACTGTTTAATCAAACGCTGTTTGGTGAGCTTAATTTAATTCGTAAAACCGGCAACATCGCTGCTCATGGTAAAAAGGTCAGCCAGCAAGATGCTTTAGCATCATTAAAGTATCTGTTTCGCTTTATGCGTTACCTTGCCATTGATTATGGTGAATCGATTCCTGAAACACAGGTGTTTGATGAAGGTTTAATTCCCAGTGGTCAGCCGCAAGCAGAAAGTACGCAACTGGTGCAGGCAACGCTGGCGGATGTAGAAGCTAAAAACAAAGTCACCCGTGAAGCAGAACAGCAGCAGCTTAAACTTGCCGAAGAAAATACCCAACTTAAACAGCAATTAGAACAACAACGCCAAGCCCTATCTGCCCGTAAAACTAAGCGGGAACAAACCATTGATTTAACGACGGCTGTGCCTTTGTTGGTATCAGAAGCAGAAACACGCCGCCGTTATATTGATTTATCACTTAAAGAATGTGGTTGGACTGATCTGCAAGATGGTTATCATCTAGAATATGAAGTCACGGGTATGCCTATAAGTACTAATCGATCAGGCATTGGCTATGTCGATTATGTGTTGTGGGGGGACGATGGTTTGCCGCTGGCGGTCGTTGAAGCTAAAAAGACCATGGCCGATCCCCGTAAGGGTAAACATCAAGCAGAACTCTATGCTGATTGTATAGAGCAGATGCATGGGCAACGTCCAATTATCTTTTATAGCAATGGTTTTGAAACCTTTTTATGGGATGACCAGTTTTTCCCTGAACGTCAGGTGCAAGGTTTTTACGATAAGGATGAATTGCAATTATTGATTGCGCGTCGCCATCTTCTAACAGGTCGTACCGATCTGCGTGACTTTAAGGTGAACCAAGCCATATCAGGTCGACCTTATCAGTTAGAAGCCGTGAAACGTGTAGCAGAGAATACCGTAACGACGAATGCTCAAGGGCAACTACGTGGTCGCGCTCGACAAAGCTTGTTGGTCATGGCGACCGGAAGTGGTAAAACACGTACTGCCGCCGCTATCGTCGATATGTTGACCAAGTGTAATTGGGCAAAACGAGTGTTGTTTTTGGCTGATCGTAATGCCTTGGTATCACAGGCGAAGAATGCCTTTAATGAATATCTACCCAATCTATCAGCGATTGATTTAACCAAAGAGAAAGAAGATAACGGCACGCGTTTAGTGTTTTCCACTTATCCAACGATCATGAATCGCATTGATGGTGTGAATGATGGGGAACGGTTTTATGGTGTTGGGCATTTTGATTTAATTATTATTGATGAGGCGCATCGGTCGGTGTATCAAAAGTACAAAGCGATCTTTGATTATTTTGATGCCTTGCTGGTGGGGCTAACGGCGACACCGAAAACCGAGGTGGATCATAATACCTATGGTTTGTTTGGCATTGAAGACGATAACCCGACTTTTGCCTATGAATTAGATAGTGCAGTAGCAGAAGGCTTTTTAGTGCCACCTAAAGCGGTGTCTGTGCCGTTGAAGTTTGTACGGGAAGGCATTCACTATAAAGACCTATCCGACGCCGAGAAAGCGCAATATGAAGAGAAGTTTGGCGATCCCACCTTAGGTGAAGCCGCTGAAGATATATCCAGCGCAGCGCTTAATAAATGGCTATTTAATACCGATACCGTCGATAAAGTATTAGATCACTTAATGACTAATGGCATTAAGGTGCAAGGTGGTGACAAGCTAGGTAAGACCATCATCTTTGCCAAAAATCATAATCATGCGGTGTTTATAGAAGACAGGTTTAATAAAAATTACCCCGAGTATGCTGGTAAGTTTTTACGTGTCATTGATAATTACGAAACCAAAGCACAAAACCTGCTAGAAATTTTTGTAGATCCGTATGAAGAACATGATCCGCATATTGCGGTCTCAGTCGATATGATGGATACCGGTGTTGATGCGCCGCGTGTGGTCAATCTGGTGTTCTTCAAACAAGTGAAATCAGCCACTAAATTCTGGCAAATGATTGGTCGTGGTACGCGCTTGTGTCCCAACTTATTTGGGCAAGGATTGGATAAACAAGACTTTTATATTTTTGATTATTGCCAGAATTTTGAGTTCTTTGATGAGAACCCAAATGGTGTTGAAGGTAATGTTGTAAAAAGTCTGGTGCAACAGGTATTCGAGGCTAAATTAGAAGTCGCGTTATTGATACGATACAAGGCTGATAGTTCTGATGAACAAAGAGCGCTAGCGGCCTCATACATCGACGAACTGCATGCATTGGTACAATCACTTGATAGAGAGCGATTTGTGGTTAAGGCGGCGTTACGTTTTGTGGTTGAGTTTAGTGTGAAAGCACGATGGGACAATCTATCCAAAGGTGACATGCTGGAGGTTAATACCTATCTATCGTCATTGATATTGGCTGCTAAAGACGATGATGAGCTAGCACGACGTTTTGATATTTTAGTCTTGAACTATCAACTGGCATTGCTAACAGGTGCATACAGTACCGACCGTTATATCAATAAGATAAGCAGTATCGCGAAAGATCTACTGAAGAAGCAGAATATCCCAGCAGTAGCCTTGCAAGTGTCATTGTTGAATGCCTTACAAACCGAACCATTCTGGATGGCGGTGAATATTAATCGCCTGGATGAAGTGCGACTTGCGTTGCGTGATTTAGTGAAATATCTCGATAAAGACAGTCAGGTCAATGTCGTCACCACATTTGAAGATCTGCTTGATTATGAAGGTATTGCCGAGCATCACCTGATCCCTGCTTATGGTCGCCTGCAAAGCTATAAAGATAGAGTGGAATCGTATGTACGTAGCCATAAAGATCATCTAGTTATTCAAAAGCTGAAAAGTAATAAGTCGATTACGGACACTGAGATTAATGCACTTGAAAGCATTCTGTTTGATGGCAAAACGGTCGGCACAAAAGAAGATTACATTGAAACCTATGGTGATAAACCGTTAGGTGTGTTTATTCGAAGTATCGTCGGCTTGGATGCGACGGCGGCTCAAGAAGCCTTTGCTGATTTTATTCAGACTGGTCATTTACGTGCCGATCAACTGACCTTCATCAATAACATTATTAGTTACCTGACCAAGAACGGCACGATTGATAAAGGCATGCTGTTTGAGCCACCGTTTACTAACTTGCATCAGGATGGACTGGTTGGTATGTTTGATGATGCCGTGGCGATGAAAGTGATTAAGCTGATTGATCGGATTAATTGGAATGCGGTGGTTGGTGATATGACCGGAACAGAACAAAATCAAGGTTAAGGAGTAACAGTTTGAGAACGATAGGAATTGATCAAGATAATTATCTTGTCTATGAATGTAACAACTCGTGGGGTCATGCTATTTGGCCAACACCACATACCATTCCGGCTACGATTTTTGATGAGTCAGCATCAAATTTAACACCAAAAGAGAATAACCACCTAGTTACTTTACCCTATTTATATATCGATGATGGGTATGATCCAACCAGCCGAGTGCGAAAAGGTAGAATCTACGAACGTCATGGACCTCTACAGCCTAGCCAATGTTTTGTTTATCCTCATCCAGCCATTCCTAATGATATTTCTGCTGTTAATGAAAATGGTGTTATAGAAAAAACACTAGCTTCATTTCGTGCGTTTAATTACAGTGCCATAATGAAGCGACGAGGCTTTAGTGAACCTATAGTTGTTTTAGGTTCAAACGACCAATTCACTATCTGGTCAGTGATTGATGTCGAAACATCAATAGCTGGCGAAACAATTATTTACTTGAAGTCACGAAAGAGCATGGGTTTTCTACCTAAGGTCAATTTCTCCAAAATTGAGGATTGTTATCACGCTCAAATAAGAGATAAATTGGATTTACTATTAGAAGATGTCTATAAAGCCGGAGCTGATTCAATTGTGGATCGTGCACGCGAGGCAGCCAGTGCAATCATTAATGCTTATCTTCTCAGTCAAGGCCATATAGATAAACATAAAGATCTTGGCCAGTTAGCGACACCGCTCAAAGATAAAGAACAAAAATATATTACAGCTAATTGTGTCGACACTTTAGCCAAATTACACAGTCGAGCAAAAACCGTGGAGCAGAGTAATAAAGGGCTGCGTGCTATCAATGAGCATGATGCAGAATTGGCGGTTAATTCTGTTGGAATGATACTCGTTGAATTAGACTTTGCTAGCTGGTGACTTATCTACCTTTAGAAACGTCTTAAATATTGTCTGAATTATAATCGCCAACAACTCTATAAAGCATACAATTAAATTTCAAGGAGTCAGAAATGAGCAAAAAATCACAGCACGTAGTAAAAGGTAGCCAAGGTGGCTGGTCAGTTAAGAAAGGTGGTGCGGGTCGGGCTAGTAGAAATTTTGACACTCAACAAGAAGCAATTAGCTACGGTAGAGAGTTAGCAAAAAATCAAAAGGCTGAATTTTACGTCCATGGAAAGGATGGGACAATAAAATCTAAAAATAGCTATGGAAACGACCCCTTCCCACCAAAAGACGCAAAATAAGCATGAACGATTTTGAACTTAATGTTTTCGTTAATTGCCCATTCGATAATGATTACCGTCAATTGCTTATTGCAGTTACATTTACTGTTAAATACCTCGGATATAAACCTAGACTTTCTCTAGAACGTGCAGACTCTGCTGAAACTAGAATTGATAAAATCGTAGGGATGATTAACGAGTCAAAATTTGGAATTCATGATTTATCAAGAATCGTGTCAGTGGATGGAAATGAGCATTTTAGGATGAACATGCCTTTTGAGCTTGGTATAGATTATGGCTGTCAAAAACTTAAAGGTGGAGTTTGGAGTAATAAACAAATGCTAATTTTGGAAAAAGAAAGATATCGTTATCAAAAGGCGATTTCTGACCTTTCCGGCTCCGATATTAAAAATCATGATGACGATCCCATTAAGATAATCAAAGTGGTAAGAGATTGGTTTGTGGCGACAGAAAAAAAACGTGCACCTAGTGGAAATAAGATCTGGGATAAATTCAATGAATTTCAAGCTTATCTCTATGATGAGGTTGTGGAAACTGATGGTCATAAATCGGTTGGTGATGTTCAAATTACAGAAATTATTCAACATATGACAAGCTGGCTACAGGTTGAAAATGATGAATAAAGAAATCAACACCATAGCTAACTTAAAAAATGCTATAAAATCTTCTAGAGAAAATTTGGTTGCTCGTTTCTTGCTCAATACTATATCTAGCACCCCCTTCATTGGTGGTGTCTTTAGTGCTACTGCAGGACTATGGAGTGAAAAAGAACAATCTAAAGCAAATCAAGCTTTATTAGAATTAGTCGAATCAGCTAATATCAAAGTTGATAAGGCAGAAAATAGCTTTAAACAAAAAGACGATAAAAACAATCTGGTAGCGGGTCTGGTTAAATTTAAGACCAATGGAACAGTTTCAATAATTAAGTCTAAGAATGTTAGTTCCATTAGTGATGGGGGAACGGAATTTACTGTTAATTTCGCTAATTCTATGAATGACTATGTATTCAATATTTATGGAAGTAGCGAAGTGAAGATTGCTTCGTGCCATGAATCCGCTGACACGTTCACTATGAGGTTTAATGAGCCAATTCCTGAAGAAATCACAATAGTATTCTTCAAATATGCAAACTAATAATATAATTAAGATCGTTTGCTATCGTTCACTAACCGACAGAAAAGCACTTAGTTCTTCTTGAATTAGATGGTGTCGATATAGAGGGTACTTACTTAATCATAATAGATAAAAAATTAACTCTACATGCATCAAAACAAATAAGGGGGTAATCGATTTAAATCAAAGCCTTGATGAGGCTAGTTATCGTTACTTATTTGAATAAAGCCCTCGTTGTGGGATGCTTCTAACGTCGCTGCCCTATCGGGCCGCTGGATGCCTTACCGCTACGCTGGCGAGCCGCCCAATATACTGAGCGTTATGCTCAGATTTATACCGAATTAATTTAATGGAATATAAATTGAAAAATCATTTTAAACAAAAGCTTCTTTCTATCCTTGAGAAGGAAAGACTTGAAGAAAATATCGATGATATTGTTGATAATATATGGATGGATATTGAATATTATGCTTTGATAATCTCGCAGCAGCAATACTATGATCACTTGGCAAGGAAAAGGCTCAGTCGTATTGAAGGTAAGTTAGACACGATTTTAGAGAGTAATTCCCGAGGGAAATGTCAATTTTCGAAGGGTGATGATGAATCAATTTTACATTTAATTACTGGAGTCGGGCTAGACGAAAGAAATAAGGCTATAAAGCACCTTTCCGAAAAGTTGAAGGGAGCAAAGTCACTAACTATATGTGACCCATATTTTTTAAAAAAATATAAGGGAGCTTCGCCATCAGAGACAGCTATCGAGTTTGTTGGCATTCTTCCAAAGTCATTAAAGACTTTGGATTTATATGTTAAACCGCGTATTCGAGACAAAGAGTTTGCCGATTGTTTGAACTCTGAGCTACAGAAGACGGGGATTAAGCTTCTTTCACGTAAAACTGAAGAAATTCACGACCGAGTTTGGATAAAGGATTTTAATGATGCATTTGTCGTAGGTACTTCATTTAACGGTTTAGGAAATAAATGTGCCTTCATTCTTGATTTGCCACAAGAAGATCAGAGACAATTCTTAACTTCACTAAATGAAATATCTAGAGATCTGCCAAAATCTAAAAGCGCATAAAAAAGTATTGCGGACGACAATCCACTGAATGCGTTAGTTACACGCTAGAGAAATGAGCGAAGTTATTCAAAGGTCGCTAGTCAACCCAAAACGGACATTTTTTGTTCGTATTGCTTTACTCAAAGTAATCATCATAGGAAGTATGCAGTCAAGGAGCGGTAATGCCACACATAACCAAAATAAAAACTAAAAACTTTAAACGATTTAAAGAACTTGAAATAGAATTTAACCCCGAATTAAACACTATCATCGGCGATAATGAAGCAGGAAAGAGCAGTATACTCCATGCGATTGAACTGGTTGCAAGTGGCAGTCGCAATAAAGTGGAAAGCACAGGATTAGAGTCTTTATTTAACAAAGATTGTGTTACTGAGTTTTTAGCTGGTGAAAACACCTATGAGAGTTTGCCAGAGTTGCACTTAGAGCTTTATTTGAATGACGGAACAAATTCAGACCTAGTTGGCAGTCATAACTCAGACTCTAACAACAAAGCTAGTGGTTTACATATGGTCTGTGAACCTAATATTGAGTTGGCCAACGAAATCAAGCAAGTGCTTGCCATGGAGAGTGCCAACTTTCCATTTGAGTTTTACGTAGTCAGGTTTTTTACTTTTAGTGGTGAAGCTTACTCTGGATATAGTCGATTTTTGAAATGCCTCACAATAGATAGCTCTCAAATTAATGGTGAGTATGCTAATCGTGAGTATATAAAAAGCATATATGAGTCCTCCGTTGACCTCCCAGCTAGGGCTAACCTCAAAAATGAATATCGTCAGCAAAAAGTACAGTTTAAAAATACTAATCTTAAAGCAATTAATGATGGGCTTGGTATTTATGACTTTGCATTACGCTCAGGAGCTAATTTTAATTTAGAGACAGATATTACTTTAACTCAAGATGATATCCCCATTAATGAAAGGGGCAAAGGGCAACAATGCTTCATTAAAACGGAGTTCGCTTTAACTAGAAACTCTGAAGGGAAAAAAATAGATACCATCTTGCTAGAAGAACCAGAAAACCATTTAAGCCATACAAACATGAAGCGACTGATATCAAAGATATCAGAATCGCATCAGAACCAAATAATCATTGCCACTCATAGTAGTTTGATAAGCACAAGGTTAGACCTTCGTAATTCAATATTACTTAATAGTGCGAGTGTTAACCCACTAACACTGAGGGAACTAACAGATCCAACCGCTAAGTTTTTTATGAAGGCCCCAGACAATAATATTTTGGAGTTTGTGCTTTCAAATAAAGTGATACTGGTTGAAGGCGATGCAGAATACATACTGTTTAACTCATTATACTCTAAAGGTACTGGACGAACGTTGGAGGAAGATGGTGTTCATGTCATTTCCGTTGGTGGAACCAGCTTTAAGAGATATATGGAATTGGCACGAACATTAGGTATTAGAACGGCGGTTATTCGGGATAATGACCAAGATTATCAAGCTAAGTGTATCGATAACTACTCTGAACATATAACTGATAAAATCAAGGTTTTCTCTGATATAGACAATACCCGCTATACCTTCGAGGTATGTATCTATACTGACAACCAAATGATTTGTGATGCTTTATTCTCTGGTAGTAACATCAAACTCCCCCCTCTTGAATTTATGCTTGCTAATAAAGCAGAAAGTGCTCTCAGGCTTGCAGAAAAACACGCTAATGACATAGATATACCAAATTATATAGCAGAGGCAATAGCATGGATAAACGAGTAATATTCGCTGTTGCTGGGGCAGGTAAGACATCAACTATAATTGATTCAATCAATGAAGATAGTCGGTGTCTAATCGTTACATACACCGATAACAATACTGAGCAGCTTAAAAATAGAATAATTAGCAAATTTGGTGGCATTCCCAGCAGGGTAAGAGTTTATAGCTATTTTACGTTTTTATACTCTTTTTGTTATCGTCCAATTTGTGGCTATAAGGTAAAGACCAAAGGTATTAATTTTGACTATCCACTCCCTGCATCAGCTCGGTTTGCTAAAAAAGATAAGCTTGAACATTACTTGGATAGTAACAGACGTCTGTTTGCCAATAGAATCGCAAAACTACTCGTAGACTTTGATGTTATACCTGAAGTCACTGAACGCATTGAGCAGTTTTTTGACCATGTCTTTATTGATGAGGTTCAAGATTTTGCAGGAAATGATTTTAATTTCCTGTGTGAATTGGGGAAACTCAACACTAATGTGCTCTTAGTTGGTGATTTTTACCAGCATACTTTTAAAACTAGCATTGACCAAAATATTCAAAAAAATCTCCATAATTCCTTTGATGAATATTGTGCGAAACTAAAAAAATCTGGATTTACTATTGACTTAGATTCCCTATCTCACAGCTATCGTTGCAGCCCTTCAGTTTGCTCATTTGTTGAGGACAATTTGGGCATAAAAATAGGGTCACATAAAGATAATGAAGTTCAAGTCAGGCGATTGGATTGTCCTGACGAGATCGCAGAAGTATATCTAGACGACTCGGTTATTAAATTATTTTTTCAAACAAGTAACACTTATACTGGAAATGTTGAAAACTGGGGTAAGACAAAAGGACTAGATCACTACAATGATGTATGTGTCGCACTAAATCCAACATCATATAAAGCTTTTATGCAAGGTAAGTTAAGTTCCTTAGCCCCATTGACCAGAAACAAGCTTTATGTCGCATGCACTAGGGCTAACGGTAATCTTTATTTCGTAGAGCAAAAAATGCTGATACAGTTCAAAAAGCAGGTAAGGATTTAACTTACCAGTGTCCACTATTGGTAGATATCAATTATGAAGTTATATATTATTGGTAATGGGTTTGATCGTCATCATAAACTTGAAACAAATTATCAGTCATTTGGCTTGTTTCTTAAAAATGAGTATCCAATTATATATGATGGACTCATTGAGTATTGTGGGTTTTCAGATCTTACAAAACAGCCAATTGATGATGTACTTTGGAATGAATTTGAAGAAAACTTATCTCTATTAGACCCTGAAATAGTTTTTGATGGTCATCGTAATTCACTGGCTAATCCTGGTTCATCTGAGTTTAGAGACCGAGATTGGGGCACATTTTCCATCGAGATGGAGAACGTTGTTGATAATCTCACTACAAATCTATTTAAAGCATTTAGAGAGTTCATTCTTAATGTCGAATTTCCGCTGTTGAATTCTAATTTAAAGCTCTGCCTTGATAATCGTGCACTATATTTATCATTTAACTATACAGACACGCTCGAGCAATATTACGGAATCTCAGAAAGTAATATTAATTACATCCATGGTAAAGCTAAAACGGGCAATACAGATTTGATTTTAGGTCATGGGGTTGATCCTGATAATTTTAAAAATGAAGCCCCTAAACCGCCTGAAGGTCTCACAGAAGATGATATGGAGAGATGGAGAGAACAGATCAATGATAACTACGATTACTCGTTCGAACTTGGAAAAGAAGAGCTGTTAAGTTATTTTCTCAGAACGTTTAAACAGACAAAAGATATAATTTTATTAAATTCTGTTTTCTACAATAAAATTCATAACGTTGATGAAGTGTTCATTCTGGGGCACTCATTATCAGAAATAGATATGCCTTATTTTCATGAAATTATGCGCATCATTAACGGCAACCCTATATTTACAGTATCTTATTATTCACGGACAGAATATCACTCGCACAAAGAGACATTGCTGAATTTAGGAATTAATAAAAAATGCATACGGCTAATAAAAATGGATGAATTATTAGGCAGTTAATTACTTCTTATTACCTTATAAGCATTTAATTTTAGCTACTATTAATACCTAAAAATGATTTTTAAATTTAGTGGAAAAACATATAAAAATTTTCTTGGGCAATATAAGTATTCAGTTTTAATGTCCTAGGTTTTGCTCTAAGCGTCATAAATAAACCTCTCGAACTATAGCCTCCCCTGTTTAAAGCACATTACTTGAAGAATACTTATGAAGACGTATCAAGTTGTGACACATTAAGCGCCACAACTTGATTGTCATCATCAACGAGCTATCTCAGTACAGCTCGTTTTAACGCGGGTTAACCATTATTTAGACATACACAAACAGTGTACACGTTGGTCCGTTTTTAAAACAATCAAACCTGCTCAACACATAGTGGCTCCTAACTAGAGCATTGTTAACTAGCGTTCAAGAGCGAACGGAAAACAACTACTTCTTTAATTTTGATAAGTAGTGCTTGAACGCGAATTCCTGTCCCTGAACTCCTGCTTGTTTTATATCTACTTCATCCAGTTTAAAAAAAGTAGACTTTTCGCTTCTATTGAACTCGTAGATCGTCCAATCTAATCCCATCAGCCTTTCAATTGATAAGGCCCATTTATCAAGGCCCACTGGGGTTGAACCTACTGAGTCACCGCTCAGTAATTTAGCCAAATTAAAATTATCTCTAGCTTGGTCGACACCGTTTCGTGGGTAAGGTATTCTTTTTTGATTTATCATTATATTAAACTCTCATATGTTGGTAATACTGCTGCTTGCAGTTTTTTGTCAGACTTTATTGTTATCTAATGCACTGCTGACGGCTGTGTATTAGTCAAAATCAGGTGCAATGGGTGTACTTTATTTGAGTACATGCACCCTAGTTCCACACCCTACTCACCCCTTATTTATAAAGAGTTTCATCTCTTTTTGGTGAATAAGGTGCAGTATTTTTTAAGAAAATTTATAAAATAAAAAAGATATTTATAGGTGGTAGTTTTTATGTATATAGGTATGGTTTATGTCCATCCACTCTGCACCTAGTGCACTAAAACACAATGGATATTCATACACATAGTTCATTCAATTAAGTGCACATTATTCAATTAAACCGCACCTTATTACCTTCATAGACCACTTGGGGCCACTGGCTTTTATTATTGAAGTTCATCTTAATTAACTACATAAAATCTTCTGTATGCATTATCTAATTCTGGACAGCTTCTTTTAACTAATCTAAACCCTCTAACGCCGTTAATTGTTGACTCATTCACCCCAAACTCTTTCATAGCAGCAGTTATTTCACGAGGCATTAAATAAGTGAATGGCATATCAATTTCGGCAGCAATAGCTTTTCTAGAAAAAAATTCACTGCCACATTCTTTTTCTAAAATGTTTTTTGACATTTCCAAGTCAATATTAAAGATAAAATGATGCTCCAAGGCATCACGAACTGAATTTTCAGCAGCATGTTGTTTACCGGCAGCATCAACTAGTTCACGCATACCATCTTCATCCCACCAAATAGCACCATTGGTATACTCAGACCAAACTTCAGCCCACAATTGGTCTATATCAAACTCGCTATTTGGAAGTATATTTATGCTATCGACATGGATTGGCCAGTACCGTCGTGACCCTGATCTATCAGGCATAAAATGCACGTCATTCGCTGATGCACACAAAGATGTTCTGCGTCTCATGTTCGATTGTGCTTTTGCATAAGGTAATCGCATAGTGTCTTTTGCTTTTGATAAGAAAGCTTTCAGCTGCGATTGGTCAGCTTTTCTAGTTGTTGCTTCAATCTCACCGAGTTCAACAATCCAGTGAGAAATTACATGCATAACACTGTCTTTATTATCTGGTTGAAGCAATACGCCATCAGCAAAATATTTCGTCAAACCATACGGTATAAGATGCTTAAAGAATGACGTTTTAGCAATGCCTTGCTCACCGATGAGAATCAGACAATATTCGAATTTAGCTAATGCACGAGCACAACCAGAATGCTTCGCATGATCAGCGGAAGCAACACATTGGATCAACCAACGTCTTAAGGCAAACTTATTCCACAAATCATCATAATCACGCTTAACGTTAACTGAAGCAGCTAAAGTGGCGATGCGCGATATTCCATCCCACTTTAAAGCACTAATGTAATCAATAACCGGATTGACCTCATTCTCAGCAATTACTGTTGTAATCAGTTCAATAATACGAGGTGGAAGTTGGTTCAATTCGCAGAGACTTTTAACGTACAAAAGTGCTGCGTTATCCTCCATATCTAAACTAAATTGGTGTGATCCTTTTGGAAGTATTATTTTTTGCTCTTTACTAATTACATCATAGCTTACAATTAAACCGTATCCATTAATTACAGCACGTAAGTTACCCAAAGTGGCTTGTTTTATTAACCTCTCGCCACTGAAAATGACATCCGGAAAGACATCACAATTTAATGTCTTGTGATGATCATACTGAACGGGAATCGTCGATTTATTTACGTTGTTCAGACTGGCACTGTGATTAACGGCCATAATATTTTTTATGTCTTTTTTAATCGATCCTTTAATACCTGTAACATTTAACGAAGTCATTACTAAGCTTATTAATATATCCTGCCCAGTGCTTTGCAAACCTCTCGTATTAGCAGAACGAACAATCCAGTCTGGAATATTAGCTGCGTTCAGATCACCATTGGCAATAGCTCGCGTCACACAGTCATGTAACGCTTCTTGCGTGTTATCGTACACAACCTTCGCCATCATCAGTACTGTGGCAAACGTGGTTGGATTAGTGCCGCTATCGGCTTCAAACGTCTCCCATTTGGCAGGCAATGCTTTGGCATCGTAATTACTAGACGTTCTTGACCATTCGTCCCATAGTTCAAATCCTAAAGAACTACCGTCATATTGATGGTGTAACGCCATACCGACTTTAACCCACACATGATAATCTTCATTATCAACCCTATTCAGGACCTCTTTAATCTCAGCATTAGATAAGTCGGCTTTAGGCTTGATATTTATTAATGAAATGTCAGTCTTATCATCACTTAAAGCAGGTAATAGCGTATAGCTTTTTTGCTTCCAGTTTTTGGGTGCGATAGCGTGAAAATATTCAATAAGTGAAGAGCATTGGTCCTGCGATATCAATGACAACGACTCTTTTGGTGTTGAGACTAAGTCATAATTTTGCCATTCGTAAGGCTTGTTCGTGACAGGATGTACTGCTTTAGCTACAAATTGCTGACCTTGTGCTAAAATTTCAACGGCTACATCACGGCCATCATTATCCTGATACACCCTGCTTTTAAGTTTTTTGAATGGCGTTTCGGTTCGATAAACCAATAATGCTTTAGGTGCAAAACCAACTCTCCTTGGTGCATAACCAATGTTAGCCTCGCACCAAATAATCAGCTTATCCACTATGGCATGATCAAGCACATCTATATCAATCCCGACAACTTCACCGGTTAAGATTCCTACACCACCGTTTATAAACTGGTTATTTGCCCATTCATCAACTAATTTATGATCAGCTTCAATCATCTGCCAGTTTTTTAATCCGTTAGGGAATTTGTAACCACGTGAGATGGGTACAATACGATAACCTTGGTCAATGATCGCCTTGCCATCACTGGCCAAAAAGGAGTGCTTGCCTCGGTGTTGATGATCGTTACTATCGACGTTTGATGTCTGCTCAACAGCGTTAAGTGATTTATCTGTTAATGTCATTATGAATCCTTATGACTATTTAACAGTGATGATGGGTAATCTACGGGGCTATTTAACCAAATATCCAGTTCGTCTGAAAACCAAGCCACGCTGTTTGGACCAATCTTATGCCGCTTTGGAAATATCCCATCTAGTTCCCATCTTCTGACGGTGGATACTGATTTTCTAGTTATATCTAATATGCCATCTGTACCGTAAAGAGGTACCATTTTTCGTGCGTTCATACTGCTTCATCCTATGTTGTCATCGGTCATTCGTGACCGTTGAACACATGGAAACACAGCAAAAAAAGCATTTCAAACGTCTGCTTGAATTTCTATTTTTCAGCATCCAGAATAGAAACAATAATTATTACTACCTCGTACTTTACTCACATTAAAGGGTATAAAATTTGGTTAATCAATATTTTGGATATGGTCCAAAACTATAAGTATTTATCCAAATTTTTGCGAATATATTCTTCGTCAAATTCACTGTCTTCGCTCATAACCCTGCATATTTCACGGGCAAGAGCGGACTTATTGATTAAATGAAGTTCCCCTTTAGTTAGACTCGTTGGATTCTTATGATTTTTAACTAAAGATCTAGCTAAACCACAAATGATTACTCTAATAACATCACCTGATGATTGATTTGCTCTTTTCTTTTTGTCATTACGCACCATGATTTCATTAATGCTCGTATCAAAGGCAGTTATATGCTCCGCCCCATAACGGTCATCATGTTCATGCCTCTGACGAGGTGCAGTCATCACACGAGCCTTGTCATGTAGCTGTAACTCTTGAATCGCTTTCTTATCTAACCGAATATATTTGGCACCATTACTCTCGCTTAATACAAATTCAGGCTCAATTACAAATTGGCGTACACCTACTGGTGAATCCAAATCTATCCAACTAGGTTGCGTAGCTTCATCAAGGGTAGCGGCTAGTGTTATTTCACCATTGCGTGCCCTACTGAGAATTTGCTCAATGGATAATTTATTGTTAACGCCATAGTCATTTATATTCACCCATTTAGAATTACTCATTAATTTAGTTTCCTGTTTTTCATCAGTGGAATTACATTGTTATCATCACGGATAACAGTTTCTAGCCAAGTAGTATACTGATTCATCCCCGCCCGTTTTTCATTTAAGTAGCTATAGCGGTCATAGTGTTTACTGCCTACATCCGACAGCGCGTGCCCTTGGATACGATTACGTAATTCCAAATCAATGCCGATAGAAGCAGCTAGGGTTTTCCATGTACGTCGAATATCTCTAAGTGAAAACTTTTCAAACCCATTAGTATATTTATCCGGCTTACAAAATCTTTTTAATGCTTTGCCCAATAAGGCATCATCCAATGGGCCATCCACCGCATCATTTGGAAACAAGTAACCACTCAATGACAGCTTTTTCACCTCGGTGAGTAGTTCAATATGAAATGCCGTTAACGCCACAGTATGTCGCTTTGCTTGTGACGCACCTTTACGGTTTCTGCTTTCAGGTATTTCCCAAACATTTTCATCAAAATCAAATTCAGACCACTCAGCTTCTAATAGCTGTCGGACTCGCTGACCGGTAGATAGTAATAACTTCAGTGCAAGGATAAAACTAGCCTTCATTGAACTACCCTCTAAAGCAATCCACAGTTGTCTTACTTCACCTCTGCTTAAGGCTCTCTCACCCACTTTTTCAGTTTTTAAATGTCTGCGGGTTTGCGACACTGGGTTGTGGAGCAAATGGAAATCAGGCACTTTACCCATCCATCTAGGCTCATCTTCAGCGTAGACACCAAACTTAAAGGCAGCATGCATATATGATCGTGTACGATTAGCCATTGTATCTGACCCACGATCAACAACTTTCTTAACGACTAATGCACAATCCTTTTTGGTCACATCTTTAGTTTTCATATCACCAATAACGGGGTGAATATCTTTTTCATAAATCCTTAATATTTCAGCAGTGCTGGCTTTACCGTCAAGCTTCAGGTCTTGAATGTAAAAATCAAATAACTGTTTAACCGTTCCACGGTTGTTTCGTATTTCATCTTCAATTTCCTGCTTTTTATTCTGGCGAAGCTGCTCCTCAAATGGGTCAATACCATTGATAATTTCAGCACGAAACCTGCGACATTTATCCCTAGCGTCTTTTAGTGTGGTGTCAGGATAAACACCAATTTTCAAAAACCTTCTTTTATGTAATGGTTGGTTATACTTGTCTAATTTTTCTGAACCATTTACATCAACTTCACAAACTTCGGGTGATGTGTAGCTCAATGAAAATGTTTTTGTGCCAGAGGGCGCTACTTGGATATTAAATCCTTTAATTGATGGGTCGTTTAAGCCATCAACTTTTCTGTACGCCGTTTTACTAGGTATTAATGCTTTAATAAACTTGTCTGTTAAAGCCTGTGTAGTTTGGATATTTGTCATGATATTCACTCTCAATTTTGTCTACGAACGTGACTACAGATTTTATAGTCGCGTTCGTAGTCGCGTAAAGTAATGACAAAGAATGAACTGTGATGAACGACCATGAACTGCTTTTTTTCGGTTAACACCAATAAAAATGCGCATTTAACTCATTAATAAAAGTGTTCATCCTTGTTCAAAAGCACCCACTAAATACTATTAAAACCTGATTTGTAATCAGAGGGTCGTAAGTTCAAGTCTTATCTCCGGCTCCAACGAATTTGTACAAATATCAAAGCCTTAGCTGATAAAACAGTTAGGGCTTTTTTATTGTCTTTTATTCGGGTCATGTTCTGAAACTATTCATGGTATCAATCCACCAGCAAATAGCCTAAAACTTACCCATCAGGCTAGCTGTTCCTACAGAGGCGATTTACAGATTTTCGTTCGCGTCATATCTCGATATGGATATATTCTTCGGCGCATCAATGCCAAGCTAAACTTGTGTTCGTTTAATATCTAAAACCTTTCAACATGATCACCCGCAAATAATTCTATTTTCGTCATTTCAGGTAGTAAATCATTCGGATAAATACAAAACACTTCACCTATCTGCCTAGTAAGCTCCAACATAACAACAATCCTTTTCCTTGTTACAAGGTTCAATAATGACTTAATACTTTAGACTATCTACATCAATGTAAAACAGACCCATTAGGCCTGAAATAGTTTAATCACACGACTAAAAAATCAGTTGTTTTTACAAAAGACATATATACAGAATCGTGAAAATGGATTATATTTATGAGCAGATTGAAAGGTTCAGTCTATTTAAATCAACAAAGCTAACCTTGGTGTGAACCAAGTTACAGAAAGCCTCAGGTCTTTAGTTCGCTACTTAAAGATAGCTGGGTTGCATTTTTCAATAAAGGAAAATGTTATGAAAAAACTTACTCTAGCTTCTGCTCTATTAATATTAGGTATGAGTAGTTCAATGGTAAATGCCGCAATGGTGGAAATCTCGCTTTCCAATCCATTTACATTTACTAACTCCAGTAATAAAACGTTAACATTTACATATGATGATTCAAATTTAGGCACAACTGTAGATAAAATTGCAGTAGGTGATTCTTTTACCCCACAAAATGCAACGAACGTCGGCAATGTTATTAAAAATACATTTAGCCTCTCTAATTTAAACTTGAGTTCTCAAATAGATAGCCTTGGTGGTGGATCATCCACAACAATCAAGAGTAATCAAGCTTATGACTATTTAGCTATTCATATGGGACAATATGAAGTTTTTTTCCACTTTGCAGCACTTGTTGCAGCGAATAAGGAATTTGCTGTTTCTACATCTGGTCAAGGTGCAGGCTTAAGTAATTACAGAGCGTATAACTCAGGATTATCAGAAGTCCCAGTTCCAGCAGCAGCATTTCTATTTGCTCCAGCTTTGCTAGGTTTCATGGGTTTACGTCGTAAAGCTAAAAAACCAGTCGCTTAAATTTTAGACTGCTCAAAGTATTTAAGCCGTAGTGATTAAGTTCATTACGGCTTTTTTTGTGGATTACGATAGTTTATTAACTTGTACTCAATAACAGAAGTAATCAGGTCAGAATATTTAATCAGTCAGTATCATAGTTGGATTGCACGACCACAAAATATGGATCACTAGTACCTAAGTACAATAGATATTAAAGTGAAACTGCTCTATCCTATACCCTTAAATTAATTTAAATAATCAATAAAGCCAACCTTGGTGTGAGCCAAGCTACGGAAAGCCTCAGGTCTTTAGTTACTAAAGATGGCTGGGTTGCATTTTTCAACAAAGGAAAATGTTATGAAAAAATTAGCAACAGCCCTTCGCTTGACGGTATTTTCAGCGGCCATATTTGCAGTATCGACTGCTGCATCAGCAGGCTCGATTAGTGATTTTGACTTAAATCAATTTGATTTTGACGTCACTAGCATCACAGGTTCTAACCCAAACTCTATAGCGACAGGAACGAGCAATGGTATTGGCTGGACCATTAGCCCTACTAGCTACTGGTCTCCTAGAACAGTAACAAATGGTACATTCAATTTTTCTGCGCTACCTACGCTAACAGACAGTCTTCACGCGAGCGGAAATTATACAATCACATTTGACCAAACAATAAGCAGTCTTTTGGTGGCACTAAGTAACAATGATCTTACTGATTCCATTAACTTTGGCCTAGCAGCTTCAGATTCTAGTGGCGTATCATTTTCTGGTACGCAAGTGGTTCTTAATGGTACAACAGGCGGACTTATTCTCTTCGAAAACATTAACTCACTAACTGTTCAGAATCTTGATAACAATCAGATCCTTGACGGCTATGATGTCGCCTTTCATGCTGTAGCGGCCATCCCTGTTGGAGAGGTTCCAATCCCAGCAGCGGCGTTCTTATTTGCACCTGCGTTATTAGGTTTTATGGGTTTACGTCGTAAAGCTAAAATTACAGTCGCTTAAGTTTTAGACTGTTCAAAGTATTAAGCCGTAGTGATTAAGTTCATTACGGCTTTTTTGTAGGTGTAAGGTCGTTTATCAAATAGCATTGAGTAACAAAGAAACTGGTCAAAAATATTTTATTAGCCTGTAATACGCCTATCCCTTCCCAATAAATATTACTCACTAGTACCAAAGTACAATTGACCGGCCCTTTTGTTTATCGTAAATTTGACAATAGGTTTGATAAGTATACTTATCGAATTTATTTAATATAAACAAAAGCCAACCTTGGTGCGAACCAAGTTACGGAAAGCCACAGATCTTTAGTTCGTAGTAAAAGATAGCTGGGCTGCATTTTTCAATAAAGGAAAATGTTATGAAAAAAATTCTAGGTTTGTTCTCCATCCTCCTACTGTCATTTCAGGCACAAGCTGCTTTAGTCAGTGGGCCGGATATTATTGCAGCTGTCAGTGTTCAAGAAGACAGTCCAACCAATACAGCGCAACAAGCATTTAATGAAAAACAATCAGTTTTACTCGGCAGTGCCATTAATGTTGATGGCGGTACCATAGCAGCGGGAACGCTTGTCGATAGCCATCTTATCTTTTTAAATACACAGGGTAGTACTAGGAAAGATGACAGTCAGACATGGGGATTTGATGGTGCTATTTTAGGTGTTATGTCTAATAGTAATGGCAGCTTAATGAAAAATACCAACAATTTGTTTGCTGCGTTTAATGATTATTTTACTACTGGCAGCTCGCTCCCTTTCAGTGCAGCAGGATTAGAGCAAAACAATATCAATACTGGTGATGGTTATTTCATTCACGGATTGTTATTAGATTTACGTATGGTAGTTACTGAGCCAGGGGACTGGATTCGGGTTATCACAGCTTCAGTATCGGAAGTGCCAATCCCAGCAGCGGCGTTCTTATTTGCACCTGCGTTATTAGGTTTTATGGGTTTACGTCGTAAGGCTAAAAACTCCGTAGTTTAAAATAAGCTCAAAGTTACACTATCAAGCCGTAGTGATTAAGATCATTACGGCTTTTTTGTGGGTGTAAGGTTGTTTATCAAATAGCATTGAGTAACAAAAAAACGGGTCATTAGCCCTATCACTATCCCCCAGTAAATATTACTCACTAGTACCAAAGTACAATTGACCGACCCTTTTATTTATCGTAAATTTGACAGTAGGTTTTATAAGTATATTTATCAAAACCTATATTTAAGTTAATTTAAATATAAACAAAAGCCAACCTTGGTGTGAACCAAGCTACGGAAAACTTCAGGTCTTTAAGTTCGACACATAAAGATAGCTGGGTTGCATTTTTCAATAAAGGAAAATGTTATGAAAAAATCTTTATTTCTATTATCCGCCCTGCTCTTTGCAATGCCATCTCATGCGGCCCTCGTCAATATTGATTTGAGTGGAGCATCTACTTCAACCTTAATTAACGCTACTGGAGCGAGCTTCTCACAAACGTTCACCGGACAATCCGTTTCAGGAATAGGTATAACTGGAACGCCAACAGGCCCCCTTTCGTTGACAGCGAGTGGTTCGTTAACTGTTGCTTCATTTGACCCTGGTTGCACAGGTTGTAATCTTGGCAACTCAATTATTCCACAGCCTAGTAATACGGCACCTCTTGCGATATTACTTGATAGCAATGCTGATAGTTTTTCTTGGGTAATGGGCTCCGCTGTTGCCGGATCATCAATAACTATTGATTTATTTTCGGGTGATGGTAGCTTAGTAAATTCTTTTTTACAGGCCACGATTAATAACTACAATAAATATTCAATCAGTGGTTTAGGCACCTTTGCCGGGCTTACATTTAGAAATAATAATGATCCTGCTGGGTTACGATTTATGGATATGTCATATAACAGTGTTAGTGTTAATGAAGTCCCCCTTCCAGCAGCTGCATTCTTATTTGCACCTGCATTAATAGGTTTTATGGGTTTACGACGTAAAGCTAAAAACACTGTTGCTTAAATTTTAGGCTGTTCAGAATGTCTAAGCCGTGATGATCGAATTCATTACGGCTTTTTTGTTGATTACAATAATTTTCGTAACTGACAACGAATACCAAATACAATCAGATCTAAAAATAAATATATAACAATAGTTAGTGATGGTTCTGATCATGATGCCACCTCCCGCTGCGTATTGCGCTTAAAACTTTTTTCTATCTTGCTGCAAAGCTTTACCTATACAGACTTAAACACCTCATTATTTTCAGAACACAGTTATTTTAGTGATTATTCAATGTATTAATAATGTTATAAAACCCCGTTTCAACCAAAGTTAATCATGCCAAGTAGAATATCTAAAATCTATATTTAATAGATGATTAAGTGACAGTTTTTATATAAATAAAATAAGAATATTTCTGGTTTTTGAAATAAATTGTAGAAAAAAAACAGGTTTCATAAGGTGAAGCTCACGTTAAAAACAATATAAACCTGTACTTAATTTATACATATTCACAATTCCCAACGAGCTAGACGACCGGTCTATTTTAGTGGTAACGTAGTTAGTACTAAATGTTAGTTAATACTCACAAAGGAATAATCATGACTGTTCAATCTAATCAAAATCAACGCATCGTATTAGCTTCTCGTCCCGTCGGTGCTCCAACTCAAAATAATTTTCGTCTTGAAATAGCTGATAAACCTGTTGCTACAAAGGGAGAAGTTCTACTGCGCACTATTTATCTTTCTTTAGATCCTTATATGAGAGGACGAATAAGTGATGCAAAATCTTATGCCGAACCCGTTGCCATTAATGAGCTAATGGTTGGCGGTACAGTATGTCAGGTCGAAATCTCAAACAATACTGAATTCGAAGTCGGCGAGTGGGTTCTCGCTTATACCGGCTGGCAGCAATACGCGGTATCAGATGGTAAAGGGCTGCTTAAGCTTGGTAAAGAGCCCGCTTCACCGTCTTATGCACTCGGCATTATGGGCATGCCAGGTTTTACCGCTTATATGGGCCTGTTAGATATTGGCGCTCCTAAACCAGATGAAACGATTGTAGTCGCGGCTGCAACTGGGCCTGTCGGTGCAACGGTTGGTCAAATTGGCAAAATTAAAGGCTGTCGTGTTATAGGAATTGCTGGCGGTGAAGAGAAATGTCGTTATGCGAAAGAAGAACTCGGATTTGATGAGTGTATTGACCATAAAGCTTTAGACTTTGTCACTCAGTTAAATAAAGCCTGTGGTAAAGGAATTGATGTCTACTATGAAAATGTTGGCGGTAAAGTGTTTGATGCTGTACTCCCTCTTCTTAATACCAGCGCAAGAATTCCTTTATGTGGTTTAGTTTCTCAATATAATGCAACGTCATTGCCTGAAGGACCAGATCGTTTATCGATGCTGATGGGAACGCTGTTACGGAAGCGTATTAAGATGCAGGGCTTTATTATCTTTGATGATTATGCTCATCGCTATGACGAGTTTGCAGCCGATATGAGTAAATGGCTAAATGAAGGCAAAGTGAAATATAAAGAACAGGTCGTCGAAGGATTGGAAAATACCGTTGAAGCCTTTGCCGGCCTGCTTGAAGGTAAGAATTTTGGCAAACTCGTTATTAAAGTAAACCAACCTCTATAAAAGTAAGAAGATCATGATTAAATTACACCATTTAAATAAATCGCGTTCTAAACGTATCATTTGGCTGCTAGAAGAGCTTAACGTTGACTATAAGGTCGTTCCGTATCAACGTGACAGTGTCACATTTCTTGCTCCTCCTGAGCTTAAATCAGTTCACCCTTTAGGTAAATCACCAGTCATTGAAGATGATGATTTAATTATCACGGAGTCCGGTGCTATTACCGAATACTTGATTGATAAATACGCTAATGGGCAGTTCGCGCCAACGCGAGGCACTAACGAGTATATTGAATATTCTCAATGGCTTCACTTTGCTGAAAGTTCTGCAATTTTACCGTTACTGTTAAAAATGTTTATCGAAAAAGACGGTTGTGAAACTAACTTTTTAGCAAGTTATGCAGATATAGAAACAGCAAAAGTGCTTCAATTTTTCGATGCGTCATTAAAGGGGAAACGTTATTTAGTTGCAGACCAGCTCACTGGCGCAGACATTATGATGTCGTTTATTGTGGAAATAGTGAAAAATAATGATGAGCTGGGTAAATATAAGAACATAGCTATCTATGCTAAACAACTAGCATCACACCCTGCTTTTATTCGAGCAGATGAGATTGAGTTAGAAGCAGAAGCGTAATTTTATATTTCTATTTTAAAAATACAGCCGCCCATGTTCTTGTATGGGTGGCTGATGTTACGTCCATAATTATCGCTGGTGCCTAACCCGTCTCACTGAGCTTTGCCACATCATTCTCACTCACCTTCTGTTCTTCAGATATCTCTTTCGTCCACTCATGCTCAGAAGTACCGGTCTTTATACCTTCCTGATGGATACTTCGCAGTGGAGTAAACGAGAGTCTAGGCAATAGAGGAAAATGCTCCTAACCAATCGAAGATAATCGTTGACTATAGGTATAAGTAATTACAGAGTGTATGACTCAGGATTATCTGAAGTCCCAATTTGAGCAGCTGTCTTCTTATTTTCACCTGGGTTATTAGGCTTCATAGGTTTACGTTATAAAGCAAAAAACACAGTCGCGTAACTTCTAGGCTGTTCAAAGTATCTCAGCCGTAGTGATTACTTTCATTACGGCTTTTTTGTTGCTTACGATAATTTGACCAATAAGCAATCGATAAAAAATTATCAGATCAAATATGTTTATTTAGTGCAACGAAGTACATCCTACATTCCCCCTCCTCGAGTTTTAATTTAAAGCCAGTAGCTATTCTCAAACAACTTATTTAAATCATTACCTAAGTCTAATAGACATTAGATGAAATAAACTGTATCTTTATATAGTTTATAGATACAGAAGTCACTCAAGTTGACTAAGGACTGCCAATTGAACAACCTTAAGTTTCGAGCTATCGAGATTATTCCAGGAAAGGATTGTAACTGTGCCTTATCAAAGCACGCTGGCAAGCGAGTACTTTACAGCGAAGTCCTAGAACTGTTGAAAAGCTCACAATCAACTTGTAGCTGTACATTCAAGCATTATGACGATCGTAGAGATACCATTGAGAGAAGAAAGTTTGACACTGAGAGCCTGACATCGAATCCTCATGTTCGAACTCGCCCCTATGGAAGACGAGCAGTTGATATACATAACCGAGCACGAGATCTCTTTGCTAAAGTAAGGATGGAGGCAACGTTCACAGCATTACAACAAGCAGGATAAAGTAAATTGTAATAATGGCTAAGCTCTAATCCACCAGCACACACTCACAAAAGGCCCAATAGTTTAGCATCAGGCTATTTATTCTATCGCTTGCAATCGTTTCAAGAAGCGTAGTGCCCCTCTTCTCTAATTGAGCGGTACTAATCACCGCTTGCATGACACACATTGTGGCGTTGAATTATATTTTCCAAGCTACATCAGGCTTCCACCCATCCACCCACGCAGGAATATCATTCGCAGGCATTGGCCTTGCAATACCGTAACCTTGGGCTAATTCACAACCCAGTTGTAATAAAGCAGTGCCATGTTCAATG
>TARA_R110001606_G_scaffold4824_1_pt1 | contig 112095 bp, 81 predicted proteins | sample TARA_R110001606 | Tara Oceans TARA_R110001606 (sample SAMEA4398315) | marine metagenome | biome: Polar Biome; feature: [SRF] surface water layer (ENVO:00010504); material: water (ENVO:00002006), including particulate matter (ENVO:01000060) such as... | depth 5 m | reverse complement strand
CACCCCACCAAGCGTGACGTGGTTGCCCCCGCCGGTACCGGTATGCCGGCCATCAAGATTGAACTTCTCAGTGACCAGCTTGGTTTCTGCCGCTTTTTGGTACAGGATGTCGTAATTATCCTTGAGCTCCTTCCAGGAAGACGCAGGATGAATGTTCACTTCAATTACTCCAGGATCTGGCGTAATCATGAGCTTTTGAATTCGATTGTCGGACGGCGGGTCGTAGCCTTCGATCAGCACAGGTAGCTGAAGCTTTTCTGCCGTTTGCTCTATGGCCGACACCAACAACATGTAATGCTCGAAATGGGTAACAGGCGGCAGAAACACAAACAGTTTCCCTTGCCTGATTTCCACACCGAGCGCAGTTTTAAAAATTACTTTATCATTATTGAAGTCCTTGCCTTCTTTTACAAACTCCGCTTTCACATCGGCAATAGCTGGTAGGGCATTTACTTCCTCGAAAAGGCTTCTTTCAGGCCTCACTTCCAGCTTGTCTTCATCGAAGTGCTGAATCGATTTTAGCGGAAGCCGCAGACCAGCCGGCGAATTGCCCGGGATAAGGAACAAATGCTTCCTTCTAAACTCCCAACGACAGCTCTGCCAGTTTTCACTTTCAAAATCCCACTGAAGCGGTATGGTAAACGCCACGGGATTGTCCATGCCCTGGCTAAGCAGCTCAGCCAGCTTTTGTCTTTCCAGCGAAGACTTCAGGTCCTTCATGAGCGGGTCGACATTGACAGGCACCTGACTTTCCTCCCAGGCGAAGTAAAAGGGGTCTTCGTAGCCCGGGTGAATATTTGCGGGATCGAGGTGGAGAGACTGCGTTAGCGTATTGATGAATTTGGCGGCATCCTCATGGGTGAGCTTATAGTCTTTGCTCAGGTCAGCCATAAGCTTGTCGTTGTGCCAGAGCGGAAGGCCATCCTTCCTCCAGAAACAAGCCAGTTTCCAGCGGGGTAAAGGCTCACCGGGGTACCACTTGCCCTGCCCGTACTGCATGAGCGCACCATTGCCAAACTGATCTTTCAGCTTGTGAAAAAGCTCATTGGACAGCTTACGCTTGTGTTCTCCATCGGCGTCAGTGTTCCACTCGGGCGCTTCGTTGTTGTCCATGGCCACAAAGGTGGGCTCCCCTCCCATGGTCAGCCGCACATCGTTGGCTACAAACTCTGCATCGACCTGATCGCCAATGGCCAGTATTTGCTCCCATTGCGCATCAGAGTACGGCTTGGTCACCCTCGGGCTTTCGTGAATGCGGGTTACTTTGTTTTCGAAGTGAAACTCTGTCTTCACTGACTCGGCAGCACCAGAAATTGGTGCAGCACTTTGTGGGTCAGGGGTGCAGGCCAGGGGAATATGGCCCTCGCCAGCAAATAAGCCCGATGTGGGATCCAGCCCTACCCAACCGGCACCGGGTATATACACCTCTGTCCAGGCATGCAAGTCGGTGAAATCCTCCTCAGGCCCGGATGGGCCCTCCAACGACTTTTGATCAGCCTTCAGCTGCACCAGATAACCGGAAGCAAAGCGTGAAGCCAGCCCCAGGTGGCGCAAAATCTGAACGAGCAACCATGCGGAATCCCTGCAGGAGCCAGACTTTAGCGTTAGTGTCTCCTGGCAACTTTGCACGCCGGGCTCCATCCTGATCCGGTAGGCGATGTCCTGGCTGAGCATTTGATTGAGCATCACCAGCACGTCAACAGTGATCATGTCCTTTGTGATCTTCTGCTTCGCCTTCGCTATCCAGTCGTTCAGAACTGCATCATTCTCAGTCACCTCCAAATAAGGCTGCAGCTGCTTTTGCAGTGACGCTTCATATTGAAAAGGAAACTTCTCTGCATATTCTTCAACAAAGAAATCGAACGGATTGATGACGACCATTTCAGCGATCACCTCTACATCGACAATGAAATGATCGACCTTTTCAGGAAAAACGATCCTGGCCAGGTAATTACCGAAAGGGTCTTGCTGCCAGTTGATAAAATGGTTCTTGGGCTCAATGTTCAGGGAGTACCCTTTGATCATTGTGCGGGAATGCGGGGCAGGCCTGAGCCTGATCACCTGTGCCGAAAGTTCGATCTGTCTTTCGTACTTGTAACTAGTATAGTGGCGGATGGCAACTCTTACGGACATATTTTACACCTAAGTTTGGCTCAATTTAGTGGCTGAAACCATTAATAAAAGGCAAATCTCCCATTTAATATTTTTCTGAGTACCTGCGTATTTATGGGGCCCGGCAGAAGAAGAAAAAGGGGATTGCTAATTTTTAAATTTATCACTAATAATAGGCATTTAATATGGAAATAAATATCTATTATGTGATTTTATTGAAAACTTCATAAACGGAGATAGATTTAAATGCGAGCAATCACAATCGATGCTCATCACAATATTTTGCTATCGCTTACCATATTTTACCATCCTTAAAATTTCTTAACAAACTGGCACCAATTTCTCGTCTATTTGTGTTCAAGTTGTTTTAATCGGGGTAATGAAGAAAATTCTAATAATCGCAGTTATTGTAGTAGCCGGAGGGTTGGTATTCTTTCTCACACGTAACGGAAATGGAGAGGCAGTAACGCCTGTTGCCGTCACCTCTCCAAGCAAAGGATTGGCGGCTGAGGTAATTCTTGTGAAAGATACCACGCTGGAAGAAATGGTCAACGTGTTGGGGACCGTATATGCCAATGAAGAAGTAGAGGTTGCCAGTGAGGTGGCAGGTCGGTTGGTAAGGATCAACTTTTCAGAAGGCCAGTTGGTCAGGAAAGGGCAACTCCTTTTCAAACTCGACGACTCGGAGCTACAGGGGCGATTGAAAATACTGGAAGCTCGTAAGAACTTTGTAAGCTCATCTGTAAAGCGGATGGAAGCGCTTTACGAAGCAGAAGCAGTGAGCCGTGAGGAATACGAAAACGAATTGAATTCCCAGGAAGTGCTTGATGCTGAAATCGATTTGATTCAAATTCAAATCGGAAAAACAGGCATTCTGGCACCTTTTGATGGCAAAACAGGGATAAGAAGGATTAGTCCGGGCGCCTACGTGAACCCAAACACAACGCTTGTTCATCTGGAGGACATGGGCAAAGTGAAAATAGAGTTTCCGCTTCCGGAAAAATATGCGAGCAAGATAAAGTCGGGTGACAAGGTCACATTTACGGTGGAAAATGATAGCCGCACCTATGAGGGCACTGTTAACGTGGTTGACCCAAAAATTGACCAGACAACGAGAAGTCTCTTTGTAAGGGCCGTTGCCGAAAACAAAGATTTTATGCTGGTGCCAGGTTCGTCTGCGTCGGTGACCGTGCCTATAGGTGGCGAAGAAAACACACTTTTGGTGCCTTCTCAGGCGCTTATCCCTAACCTTTCGGGTTATACTGTGTACACAGTAAGGAACGGGAAATCGGTTCAAACCACGGTGACTGTTGGTTTGAGGACCAGCAATTCGGTACAAATCACTTCCGGCCTCAGCAAAGGCGACACGGTGATGACGACCAACTTGCTGCGAGTGAAAGAAGGCCTGGTGATTGATCCTGTTGTTGCTAACGATTAAGTAAATGAGTAGTATTTCTGAAATCAGTATTCGTAAGCCCGTACTAGCTATAGTGCTCTCCATCCTGCTTTTGCTCTTTGGGGTGGTTGGCTTCTCATTTCTTGGCACAAGGGAATTTCCCGCTGTCGATCCTCCTATCGTTACCGTTACCAGCACCTATGCCGGTGCCAGCCCCGACGTTATCGAGTCTCAGATCACCGAACCGCTGGAGCAAGCCATCAATGGTATAGCAGGTGTGCGCACCATTTCATCAGTTTCAAGAGAGCAGGCAAGTATCATCACTGTTGAGTTCAATCTCGATGTAGACATAGAAGCGGCAGCCAATGACGTCCGTAGCAAGGTATCGAGGGCGGTAAGGAGCCTTCCTCCAGAAGCTGATCCGCCGATCATTGATAAGGCCGACGCTAACTCTCAGTCGGTGATGTTTCTTACCATCATCAGCAACAGCCGCAACATGCTGGAATTGACTGATTTTGCGGAAAATGTACTGAAGGAAAGAATCCAGACAGTGCCTGGTGTAAGTGGAGCCTATGTGAGGGGTGCCAGAAAATACTCCATGCGGCTTTGGATTGATCCGGTAAAAATGTCGGCCTACCGCATTGTGCCACAGGATATTGAGGCTGCCTTGAAAAGAGAGAATATTGACTTACCCACAGGTAGGATTGAGGGGGATAAAACAGAGCTTACCATCCGCACCGATAGCAGACTGGTAACACCGGAAGAGTTCAACAACATGATCATCAAGTCGGAAGGTGGCCGACAGATCAGGTTCAAGGACTTAGGGTTTGCCGAGCTTGGCAGCGAAGATGACCGCACCAACTTTCGGGGCAATGGTGCCAAAGGCCTGCTGCTGAGTATACAGCCGCAGCCCAACGCCAACGAAATTGAGATTGCCGACGAGATTTACAGAAGGCTGGATGCCATGAAGGACGAGGTGCCCGCCGACATTGAAATAAGGGTGGCCAATGATTATACTAAGCCCATTAGAAAGTCCATCGAAGAAGTAGAAGAAACTTTACTGATCGCCTTCATACTGGTGACTTTGGTGATTTTCGCCTTTCTGCGTGACTGGCGGTCGACCTTCATTCCCGTTATCGCCATTCCCATCTCGATCATCTCGTCGTTCTTCATCATGTACATTGCCGGGTTCTCCATCAATGTGCTCACCCTGGTAGCCATCGTGCTGGCTATCGGCCTTGTGTGCGACGACGCCATTGTGGTGCTGGAGAACATCTTTGCTAAGGTGGAACAAGGCATCCCGCCTTTCCAGGCGGCCATACAGGGTTCAAAGGAAATTTACTTCGCCATCATTTCCACCACCATCACGCTGGTTTCTGTGTTCATTCCGATCATTTTCATGCAGGGATTGACTGGCCGTTTGTTCCTGGAATTTGGTGTGGTGCTGGCGGGCTCCATTCTTGTGTCGGCATTGGTGGCTCTCACATTGTCGCCGATGATGTGTGCCGTTTTACTGAAAAAGCACAGCAAGCCTTCCCGTTTCTATGCTGTAACTGAGAAGTTTTATGAGGGCTTGGGCGCTGGCTACGCCAAAAGTTTGGCCGCATTTATGAAGTATCGTTGGCTGTCGTTCGTAGTAGTGGCCCTGATGTTTGGAATGATCGCTTTTTTCGGTACTCAGCTAAAATCGGAATTGGCTCCTTTAGAAGACAGGGGCATCATTAGAGCCTCGGTAAAAGCACCTGAAGGCGTTTCGTTTGAGTACATGGACAAGTACATGGAAGAGCTTGACGCCTGGGTACTGGACAACCTGCCTGAAATAAGAACAACTGTAGCACTTACGGCCGTGATTCCCGGAGGCGGTGCCTTCAGTCCGGTAAACAGCGGCGCTGAAAACATCTTCCTTGTGGATGCCAGCGAAAGAGAGCGGTCGCAAGACGAAATCTTCAAACAAATATCAAAAGGCTTTGAACAGTTTACGGCCGTGAGGGCTTTCCCTGCGCAGCCGCCCACCATCGGGGCCCGATTCGGCGGACTGCCAGTACAATATGTAATTCAGGCTCCTGACGTAGAAAGCCTGATTGAGATGCTCCCGAAATTTCTCAATGCTGCACAGGAGCATCCCGACCTGAAGTTTGTGGACAGCGACTTCAAAGTAAACAAGCCCGAGCTGAAGCTCCGTATCAACCGTGAGAAGGCCAATGAGCTGCATGTGCCAGTGTTTGATATTGCCAGAGCCATTCAGCTTGCCTACAGCGGGCAGCGCTATGGTTACTTCATCATGGGAGGCAAGCAATACCAGGTGATCGGGCAGCTCTCAAGAGAAAACAGAAACGAGCCTGTCGATCTAAAAGCGATCAATGTGCGAAACAGCCTGGGTGAAATGGTATCGCTGGACAACCTGATATACTATGAGGAATCGGTGAGTTCTGCTGCCATCTACCGATACAACCGGTATGTGTCTGCCACTGTATCCGCCGGCATCATCGACGGAAAAACGCTTGGCGATGGCATAAAAGCCATGGATGAAGTCGCCGCTGAAATATTACCAGCCAACTTTAAAACGGAGCTCGCCGGGCAATCGAAAGAATATGCCGATAGCTCATCAAGTTTGCTATTCGCTTTCATGCTGGCCCTGGTGCTAATTTATCTCGTGCTTTCGGCTCAGTTTGAAAGCTTCGTCGATCCTCTGATCATCCTGTTCACAGTGCCAATGTCCATGGCAGGGGCTTTGCTCAGCCTTTACATCATGGATCTTACTCTGAACATCTTTAGCCAAATTGGCATCATCATGCTAGTGGGGCTAGTAACCAAAAACGGCATCCTGATAGTAGAGTTCGCCAACCAGCGAAAAGCTGAGGGCGTCACCAGGCTCGATTCGGTGATTGAAGCGGCTCATGCCCGTTTCAGGCCTATTTTGATGACAACGTTTGCCACCATCCTCGGCATTCTACCCATCGCTCTTTCTATCGGATCAGCTGCGGGCAGCCGCCAAAGTCTGGGTGTGGCCGTTGTAGGCGGAATGATTATCTCCAGCTTCCTTACGTTGTATATCATCCCCGCCATCTACTCCTACATTTCCAGCAAACGGACATTTGACCCCGAGGTAAAGGCTGCCGAAAGAATGGAGAGACATCGCAAGATCGCAGCTAATTTATAATGTAAAGTTTGCCCTCTACGGCGGCTCTTTTCTCCATGAAGGGCCACCTAGTTAATTGAGCAAAAGTCATAGTAGGATGAGTAATTCCGTCAGTTGATTGAATACCCATAGGTGGGGACAATGGAACTGTGTTTTAAAGCGTATAAAGTTCAAGTCATTTAAAGAACCATACGCCATGAAAAAGTTCGTATTCTACTCAATTCAAATCTTTTCTTTGTTCGCTATCGCTGGCTGCTCCAAAGACGACGATCTTATCAGCACCAGCACAGAAATAGCTGACACCACCAGCATCGCATCTGAATCCTATTCTATGGTGAATGACTGGATATCGGAAAACATGAGTTTATATTACTACTGGAACACCTCATTGCCGGCCTCCGCCGACATCAACGAATATCCAGAAGATTTCTTCTATAACCTTCTGCATTCATCCGATTATTTCTCTTTCATTACTGATGACGCCGCCGGCTTAATAGAGGAGTTCAGTGGCACCACCCTGGCGCTGGGCTTTTCGCCTGCTTTTGGAAAGTTCAATGACTCGGATCAGGTATTCATGATTGTGGAATACGTATACAATGGCTCTTCTGCTTTTGAGCAGGGGCTCAAACGAGGCGATATTATCCTGAAAATCAATGGAGAATATCTCGATACCGACAACTATTATGACCTATATAGCCAGAGTGGTGGTTATAGCGTAACCCTGGGCGCCTACATCGACGGCACGATCTATGAAACCAGCACCACCTACGACATTGCGACCACCTACCTGGTGCTCGATCCAATTATTGATTACGAAGTGAAGGAGGTAAATGGAATTAAGATTGGGTACATAGTTTACGTAGAGTTTATTGCCGGAGACAACGACTTGTTTTTGAGAAGGATGGATCAGGTAATGGGCGAGTTGAAAAGCCAGGGCATTACCGAACTTGTCGTAGACCTGAGGTACAACCCGGGTGGTGAGCTAACAGCGGCACAGCACCTCGCAAGCCTGCTGGCTCCAGCCAGCACCACATCTTCCGGAGAGGCATTCGTGACCTTCAATTATAACGATGACCTTCAGAATTACTTTCTAAGAACGGAAGGCAGTAAATCTGACAACCTGAAAATGAGGCTGGAAACCAACAGCAATAACCTCAACTTAAGCAGAGTTTTCTTCCTGACCACCAATGGCTCTGCGTCTGCCAGCGAGTTGGTCATCAACGGATTGGAACCCTATATGGACGTGGTGGTAATTGGCGAGCCCACGTATGGTAAATACTATGGCTCTTATGTGATCTACAACACCGACACGCCCCCCGCACACAACTGGGCCATTATTCCCGTGGTAATGAAATATGCCAATTCACTGGGAGTAACGGACTTTGTTAATGGGCTTACGCCAGATATCTATATCGAGGATGACCTTTTCGCTGCAAAAGAATTTGGAAACATAACAGACCCTATGCTGGCAAGCGCCATCGAGCAAATAACTGGTTTGTCAGTCGGCAATGCAAGAACAGTTTCTCCACAAAAAAACTATAGTACGCTCCTTAACAAGGAAAAAATAGCAAGAGGAAACGTCATGGGTGTACTTAGCCCGGCCGACATACTGAATTGATACTAATAGCAAGATTGTAAGTAGGTAGTAGAATCCTTGGATGACAGGCCGGCCTGGTAAGTTATTTTACCCAGTTGCCGGCCTTTCTCTTTCTTAACCGTTGTGCCCCATTGTTTGTGAAGCTGCAGAAGAATATCCTATCTTCATATTTTGGAACCCACCTGCTTAAATGAGAAAATTATATTTTACTGCTTTTCTGGCCATGTTGATACTGGCCGGATGCAAAGAAACCTTTGTGAAAGTGAACGAAGGCACTTTTACCCTGGATGAAAAACCCTACTATTTCATGGGCACCAACTTCTGGTATGGCCTCAACCTGGGCTCCAGGGGGCCAGGAGGTGACCGGAATCGCCTGATACGTGAACTTGACAGACTACAGGCGCTGGGCATTACCAACCTTCGCATCATGGGTGGCAGCGAGGGGCCGGACGATGAGCCATTCCGCATGCTCCCTTCTCTACAGCCAGCTCCGGGTGTGTACAACGAGGAAGTGCTCGACGGGCTGGATTTCCTCCTGGATGAAATGGGCAAACGGAACATGTATGCCGTGGTTTGCCTCAACAACTTCTGGAACTGGTCAGGAGGCTTTGGCCAATACATTGTTTGGTCGGGAAAAGCTGACACGATTCCTTACCCGCCACCAGCCCCCAATGGCGACTGGAATGTGTACCAAAGCTTTGCAGCGAGCTTCTATACTAACGACAAAGCAGTCGAACTATTCAACAACCACATCAATTTCATCGTCAATAGAAAAAACACCTATTCTGGAAAAGCCTACAAGGATGATCCTGCCATTATGGCCTGGGAGCTGGCCAATGAGCCAAGGGGGATTGACAATATTCACGCCTACCGCCAGTGGATGGACAGCACATCGAGCTATATCAAGTCACTTGATGCCAACCATCTGGTGACAACAGGCAGCGAGGGAAATACGTCCAACGTTTATGCAGGCACCAATCTGGCGCTCGATCACACCAGCCCGGCCATCGACTACACCACCATGCATATTTGGGTGCAAAACTGGGGAGTATATGACCCGCAAAAGGCAGATTCCACATTAGACCTATCGATAGCTTACGCAAAAAACTACATGGCCGAGCACGCAGCCATGGCAAAGACGCTCGGTAAGCCAATCGTATTGGAAGAATTTGGCATATCGAGAGATCTGAATAACCACGACCCGGCAGCACCGGTTACAGCAAGAGACGTTTACTATAAAGCTGTTTTTGATGAGATTTACCAACTGGCCAACCAGGACAGTAGCGTAGTGGCTGGTGTCAATTTTTGGGCCTGGGGCGGCGAAGGTCGCCCCACTGAAAACGAAGGGCTATGGCATGCTGGAGACGATTTTATAGGCGATCCTCCTCACGAATATCAGGGGTGGTATTCAGTCTACGAAAAAGACGCATCAACCCAGGTAATCATAAGCGACTACGCCAAAAAAATGAACTCAATTAACAAGAAATAAACTCACCACTATGAAATACTTTAAGCTACTACTGCTGGCAGTTATTGCCATTTCCTGCACACAGGAACCACCTGTGCTTGAATTGATGCCCCTGTTCTCCGACCACATGGTCTTGCAACAGGAGAAGGAAAACGCCATTTGGGGCTTAGCCAATCCGGAAACAGAAGTAGAGGTATCCGGTAGCTGGGGAGGAAAAGCCACTGCCATGGCAGACAAGGATGGAAAATGGATGGCCAAGCTGGCTACTCCAAAAGCCGGTGGTCCGTTTCAGCTAACCATTTCCAGGGGAGATTCGGTGATTACGCTGAATGATGTTTTTTCAGGCGAAGTTTGGGTAGCGTCGGGGCAGTCCAATATGGAAATGCCGCTAAAGGGATGGACAAACAATCCTATTGACAACAGTGAAGCCGAAATTGCAGCTGCAAATTACGCTGAAATCAGAATGTTCACCGTGAAGAGAAACGTATCATTTACACCTCTCGATACCGTGTCAGGTTCCTGGAAAATTGCCACGCCTCAGAATGCGGGAGATTTTTCAGCCACCGCCTGGTTCTTTGCTAAAAAGCTTAATGCTGATACCGGCGTTCCCATTGGCATCATTCATACTAGCTGGGGCGGCACACCGGCTCAGGCCTGGGCTACGGCCGCCTACCTCGACAAGGTGCCAACCTATGAGGGCACTTCGAAAACGCTGCAAGGCTATGCTGCTTTTTATGACTCTGTAAAAACAGCCTACGACAAGCTGGAAAAGACGAGCATTGACCTCTCGGCCAGTAAACCATTTGCGAATGTATCGTTCGACGACAGTGGATTTGAAGCACCCAACTTTGATGACAGTGCATGGAAAAGCCTCAATGTGCCCGGTCTTTGGGAAAGTCAGTGGATGGGCAATTTTGATGGTGTTGCCTGGTTGAGAAAGTCATTTGAGTTGACCGCCGAGCAAGCCGCAGGCAAGTCGCTCGAACTGTACCTTGGAAGTATTGACGACATGGACATTACGTATGTCAATGGCACTAAGGTTGGGGCCATCGAAGAAACTGGCAAGTATCAGGAAGCAAGAATTTATGCTATACCAGAAGGCCTGTTGAAAGAAGGCACTAACGTAGTGGCCGTGAAGGTATTCGACACAGCTGGCGGAGGCGGCATATATGGTTCTGACGACATTGGTGTAAGGCCTGCAGGATCCGACAAGTTGCTGGTTAGTTTGAAAGGTGACTGGAAAGCCAAGCCCGTGGCTGAGAGTATTTTTAGTGGTAGTGTTTTGCCAATAGCAAGAGACGTACTAACTCCGTCAGAAAAACCTAAAATGCAACTGACGGCGTACTCTCCTACTACCCTCTACAATGCCATGATCAATCCGCTAGTGCCTTATGGCATCAAAGGAGCCATTTGGTACCAGGGAGAATCGAACGTAGGTGCGGCAGAAGTATATCGTACCCTCTTCCCTACCATGATCAAAAACTGGCGGGATGCCTGGGGACTGGGCAACTTCCCTTTCTATTTTGTCCAAATTGCTCCCTACAAATATGGTAGAAACGATGACATGGCCGCTCAGCTTAGAGATGCACAAACCAGCACCCTTTCGTTAGAAAATACCGGAATGGCCGTTATTATGGATGTGGGCAATCCAACTGATATTCACCCAGCCAACAAGAAGGATGTAGGAGAAAGGCTGGCCTTATGGGCACTAGCAAAAGATTACAAGATGAACGTCGAGTATTCTGGCCCGATGTATAAATCGATGGCAGTTGAAGGCAACAAGGCAACGGTGAGCTTTACCAACGCCGATGGCATTCAGTTCAAGGGAGCCCCTGGGTTTGTGGAAGTAGCTGGCGCAGATGGGACTTTTGTTGAGGCAAAAACAGAAATAAAAGACGGCCAGTTGATTGCCTGGTCTGCCAAAGTTACCACTCCAACAGCAGTACGCTACGGCTGGTGCGAGGCTTGCGAGCCGAATTTATTTAATGGAGCAGGCCTGCCTGCCGTTCCCTTTAACTCTAAAACAAAGTAACGTGAAGTTGAAAAAAGAAATTTACCTACTACTGACGTTTGTACTGTTGAGCTTCGCAGGGCAAGCCGAAGACGGCTACGATTTGTGGCTGCGGTATAAAACCATAGAGAATCAGGCCGTGCTGGACAAGTACCGGGCACAAATCAGCGGCTATGTGGTAGAAGGCTACTCTCCCACTCTTGAAGCCATCAAAACCGAGCTCAACAACGGGCTATCGGGACTTCTCGATAAGCCAATCGCTTTTGGCAGCCCTTTCGGAAAGACAGGCTGGGTCATCGCTGGCACGCCAGAAGGTTCCAGCATTGTGGCTGGGCTCAACCTGACAGAAGAGCTGAAAATCGTGGGCCAGGAAGGCTACCTGATCTCTAACAGGAAGGTTAGAGGGGTTAATGCGCTGGTCATTGCAGCCAACTCAGAAGTGGGCGTGCTCTACGGTACGTTTCACCTGCTAAGACTGATCCAGACACATCAGCCGCTCGATAATGACTTCACGATCACTGACTCGCCAAAAATCCAGCACCGCATTCTCAATCATTGGGACAACCTGGATCAGACCGTGGAGCGTGGCTATGCTGGGTTTTCGCTTTGGAAATGGCATCTATTGCCTGGTTACATCGATCCGAGATACGTGGACTATGCACGTGCTTGCGCTTCCATTGGCATCAATGGTACAGCCATTACCAACGTCAACGCCAAAGCGGTGGTACTCACCCCTATGTACCTCGAAAAGGTAAAGGCGCTGGCCGATGTATTTCGGCCATACGGACTAAAGGTTTATCTCACCGCCCGGTTCAGTGCCCCCATAGAAATTGGCGGGCTCGAAACTGCCGACCCACTCGATCCTAAAGTGCAGCAGTGGTGGAAAGACAAGGTAACGGAAATAATGACCTATGTCCCCGACTTTGGTGGCTTCACAGTGAAAGCCAATTCCGAAGGGCAGCCTGGGCCACAGAACTACGGACGCAGCCATGCCGACGGCGCCAACATGCTGGCGGATGCCGTGGCGCCTCATGGAGGAATCGTGATGTGGCGGGCCTTCGTTTACAGCAACGAACAGCCAGTGGATCGGGCCAAACAGGCGTACGACGAATTCAAACCGTTGGATGGTACTTTCAGAAAGAACGTGATGGTGCAGGTGAAAAACGGTGCTATTGATTTCCAGCCAAGGGAGCCCTTCCATCCCTTGTTTGGGGCTATGCCCAAAACGCCTATCATGGCCGAGTTCCAAATCACGCAGGAATACCTTGGGCAGGCAACAAACCTCTGCTACCTCGCCCCTTTATTCAAAGAAACACTTGATGCTGACACCTATGCCAGGGGTGCTAACCCAGGTCCGCCCAGGGCATTGAATAGCCCTGACCTGAGAGACCCTAATCCCACTGAGAGGCCGCCCGTTCCACAAAGCCCACTCCCAATCAACCGATTAGCCACAGTAGCCAAAGTGGTAGATGGCACGCTCGACGGCCAAGCTATCTCAGGCATTGCAGGGGTTACCAATATTGGCAACGATCGCAACTGGACAGGGCACCCATTCGGCCAGGCCAACTGGTTTGCCTTTGGCCGCCTTGCATGGAACCACGAGCTCAGCTCGGCCCACATTGCCAACGAATGGCTGAAAATGACATTCACCAACGACCCGACATTTGTTGAGCCCATGAGGGAAATGATGTTGACCTCAAGGGAAACTGTAGTGAATTACAGCACACCACTTGGGTTGCACCACATCATGGGAGCCGGGCATCACTACGGGCCAGGCCCCTGGGTAAGCAAGATGTCCCGTGCTGATTGGACGTCTGTTTACTACCATAAGGCCGACTCCGCAGGCATCGGCTTCGACCGTACGGCTACCGGCAGCAATGCACTCGAACAATATACACAGTTGGCGGCACAAGTTTGGGCCGACCCAAAAACCTGCCCCGACAGAGACCTGCTTTGGTTTCACCACTTGCCCTGGGACTTCAAAATGAAATCCGGTAAAACGCTGTGGGAGGAGATTGCACTTCACTATCAGCAAGGCGTTGACGAGGTGAGGCAAATGCAGCAAAAATGGAAAGAGCAGCAGTCGACCGTTGATAAAGAGCGGTGGGAGCATGTAAATATGCTGCTGTCCATTCAGGAGCAGGAAGCGGTGTGGTGGAGAAATTCCTGCCTGCTGTACTTTCAGACATTCTCGAAAAGGCCTTTACCAAAAGGCGTTGAGAAAAGTGACAAAACGCTGGAGTACTATATGGATTTGAAGTTCCCTTATGCACCAGGGAGGGGATAGATAGCAAATCGCAAAATACAAATATCAAATAACAGCTTATGTGCTAACATCAGAAAGTACCAATGTCTCAAAAAAAAGCCGAAACCCTCCGATCAGATCAGGTTACCTGTTTGAAATTTGTGTTTTGAATTTTGGATTTTCTTCTTTTTTGGAGCTTGTTATTCGTTATTTTATCATCTTCACACCCTAATATATTTGAACTCTAAAATACTGTTATGGCCTACTTAATGGAACAAACGATGCGCTGGTACGGGCCCAAAGATCCGGTTAGCTTATCAGATATCAGACAAGCCGGATGCACCGGCGTGGTAACAGCCCTGCATCATGTACCAGTTGGTGACATCTGGACGGTGGAAGAAATCACCAAGCGTCGCAAGGAAGTAGAAGCAGCTGGCCTTACCTGGACGGTAATAGAAAGCCTTCCTGTGTCGGAAGATATTAAAAAGCATACGGGCGACTTCAAGCTGCATATCGAAAACTACAAAGTAAGCCTTAAGAACGTAGCCAAATGCGGGCTGAAAGTCGTCACCTACAACTTCATGCCCATCCTCGACTGGATGCGTACCGACCTTGCGTACACTATGCCGGATGGTAGCAAGGCACTGAGGTTTGAAAAGTCAGCCTTCATCGCCTTCGATCTTTGTATGCTCAAAAGGCCCAACGCTGAGAAAGATTACACGGCTGACGAAATCAGCAAGGCCAAAAAGCGTTTCAGCTCGATGTCCGAAACTGAAAAAGACATGCTTTTCAGCAATGCCCTACAGGGTTTGCCAGGTAGCGAGGAAAGCTTCACCGTACCTCAGATACTAAATGCTCTGAAAACCTACCAGGGCATTGACAGGGCCAAGTTGAAACAACATCTTTTCTACTTCCTGCAGCAGGTCGTGCCAGTGGCGGAAGCCGAAGGATTGAAAATGGCCATCCACCCGGATGATCCCCCATATCCTATTCTGAGCCTACCAAGAATTGTGAGCACGGAACAAGATGCGTTGGATTTGATAGCAGCAGCTCCATCCCCTGCGAATGGGCTGTGCTTCTGCACTGGTTCTTACGGTGTTCGTCCCGACAATGACCTGCCCGGCATGGTTCAGAGGCTTGGCGACCATATTCACTTCCTGCACCTTCGTAGTACCAGACGAGATGAAGAAGGCAACTTCTTTGAGGCAGACCACCTCGACGGCGATGTAGACATGTATGCCGTGGTGAAGGAAATTGTTAAGGTCATGAGAAAACGCAAGGTATCCATCCCCATGCGCCCTGACCATGGCCACCAAATGCTCGATGATTTGCACAAGAGAACCAACCCTGGCTATACAGGCATAGGCAGACTCAGGGGATTAGCCGAACTGAGAGGACTGGAGCTTGGTATTGACAGGGCGTTTTAACAAGGATAACCAGAGATTTAATCAAATAGCCTTCATGGGCAAAAAAAGGAGACTGTAATAGTCTCCTTTTTTATCTTCAGCACCTATTGCGCCAGATAACCGCCATCAACGGCGTAGTAAGATCCATTGATAAAGGAAGCATTGTCACTTACCAGAAACAGAACGAGTTGCGCCACCTCTTCAGGCTCACCCAGCCTTCCTATGGGGTGTTTAGTTTTGAGGAACTCCAGCACCTCCGGCGTAAGGTTATTGTCCAATAGCGGCGTTTTAATAAACCCAGGGCCAACAGCGTTAACCCTGATTCCCAGGGCTGCATACTCAAGTGCACCGTTTTTTGTAAGACCAACAACACCATGTTTGGCAGCTACATAAGCAGGACTGGTAGCAAAACCGACCTGACCGAGAATGGACGCCATATTCACAATGGCTCCTCCGCCGCTTTTGAGCATGGCAAGTACCTGATACCGCATGCCGTAGAAGACGCCGGAAAGGTTCACGGCAATTACCTTGTTCCATCCCTCAATATCATATTCACCAATAGGAGCGGCAGGTCCACCAATACCGGCATTGTTGACGGCAATATCAAGTTTACCAAATGCCTTCACCGCCTCGTCTACACTTTTTTTGGCATCGGCGGGATTGGATGCGTCAACATTTACAAATATTGCCTTTCCTCCTCTTTGCTTGATCTCGTCAACCACCTGCTTACCTTGGGCCTCATTGATGTCGGCAACCACGATGCTAGCACCATTTTCGGAGAACAAAAAAGCGGTACTCTTCCCTATACCAGACCCTGCGCCGGTAATTAGCGCTACCTTATCTTTTAGTAACTTATCCATGACTTTAGGTTTTTAGTTCATTATTCCTTCTACCTAATAAACAGAAAAGACGGCCTATCGTTGGCGACATGGTGGTGAGCTTTATCAAGTCGGAATATGATTTTTGGCATCAACCAATCGGTTGAAAAAAACTTGAGGTCGTTGCTCAATTGGCTGTTAGCAAGACTCAGGGCTGAGTTTCATTGCATTTAGTGAAAAGGTACAATCAACATTTGGGCTGTCTTATTTCTCATTGGCATGAAAAACCAGTGGCCATGTGGATTTACTATGCTGACATTAAAGCGGTATTTTTAAAGTCTCTTGTAATTATTCATGATGTTAGCCGTCTTTAACTACGAATGACCCGGGAAGAATTTAAATCAGCTATTGTCCCACTGCAGCAGCCCTTCTACAGGCTTGCCAGGTGGCTTATGAACAACGATGAGGATGCCGAGGACATTTCGCAGGAAATCATTCTGCGGCTATGGAAAATGCGTGATCGAGTCTCCGACTACAACAACATAAAAGCTTTTGGGTTGAAGATGACCCGCAATTTGTGTCTGGATCACTTGAAAAAAAAGAGTCGCAATTCGGTGGAGTTTCAGGCGTCTCACGACAACGGACATTCTACTGACGAAAGTCGAATGGAGGCCTCCGATCATCTGAACCTCGTGAAACAACTTATCCGGCAGCTACCTGAGAGCCAGCAGCTTGTGTTGCAGCTAAGGGGTGTAGAAGAGTTGGAAATTGACGAAATTGCCGAGGTAGCCGACATGACACCCAACAATGTGCGTGTAGTGCTTTCCCGAGCAAGGAAAAAACTGAAAGAGCAGTATGAAAAATATCAATAAAACCGACCAAAAAGAATTGCTCGAAAAATTCTACAACGGCGAAACCTCGCTGGATGAAGAAAAGTTGCTGGAAACTGGCGATGATCAGTTAAATCCTGAAAAGGATTTATTTAGGTTCTTTGAGTCCGAAAGAAAAGTGGCGCCTCCCTCCTTTCCAGTAGAGAAGCTGGAGGGAAGGCACTCCTTTCTTTTTGCAGCCAAAATTGCCGCTTCACTGGCCCTGCTTGTTTTGTTCGGCTACGTGTTTTTCAACTATTTTTCGAAAGACGCTGAAGCTGTCCGGTGGGTAGAGATCAAAACTGAAACTGATCAAAAAATAATAAACCTCAACGACGGCAGCATTGTCACACTGAACAAAAATGGCAGTCTGAAATATCAGTTAGGTTTTGCTGACCGATTAGTCTACCTCGAAGGAGAAGCTTTTTTTGACGTAAAAAGGGATGAAGCACGTCCCTTCAAGGTGTTTACCGGAAAGGCAACCACGGAAGTACTGGGCACGTCTTTTTACCTCAGGTGGCTACCTGGGTCAGCCAAAGTTGAATTGGAAGTGAGCGAGGGGAAAGTCGCCTTTTCATCGCATGACAGCAATTTGAATGAGCGGGTCTTTGTGGTGGCAGGAGAAAGAGCGGTATATGATGAGCAGTCAAATACCATTCGGCGATTTGAGTCATTTGACCCCAACCTGATTGCCTGGAAAACGAAGCAACTCCAGTTCGAAGATGCACCTTTGAAAAAGCTTTTGGAGGATGCGGAAGGATACTTCGATGTTGAGTTTGCCTTCGAAGAGGCAGTCATCTCCAATTGCCGGTTTAGCGGTACATTTGACGACCCAACCCTGGAACAGCTGCTGGATGCTTTAAAATACGTACTCAATATTAGCTACGAAATGCAAAATGGTAAAGTGATTCTTAAAGGAAGTGGTTGCTAAAAGGCTTATCGATTGGGCCCTGATTTTTCTCGCTCTGATGCTGTTTCAATTCAGAGCCATGGCACAGTCTGTCCCTGTAGATTCCGCTCTTACGCACATCAGCAAGAGGTTTCATGTACATTTCCTCTACAGCAAAAACTTCCTGCCCGCCCGCCAAATAAGCAACGTAGAAACAGCAGGTTCCCTCACAGAAGCACTGGACCAGCTGAGCATTGAAACGTCTCTGGAATACACAATAAGTGGCAGCACCGTGCTGCTCAGACCAAAATCAGAGGACAAGACGAAGGCTGTGACTGCGGGCAAACCTAAGACACAACCCGCTCCGAGCCATTACGATTGGCCATTTGGTTACAAAGACCTCAACTTCAGAAAAAAGAGCATCCCCTCCCACTCACTGTTTGACAAGCAAACATATACAGCACTTCGGTTACACCTCGATTCCGTTCCAATTGAAAAACAAGGTGAATCCAATGAAAGCATACCCGACGTAAGAAGACCAGTGCAACTGACTCCCGTCTATGTGGACGAACCAATGCCCTACGCTTTTATGGGGCAACCCGAAGCCTCCAAAGACTCAGCTAATACCCTGCTGGCTAGTGCTGAGCCGTCGCAGCTTGTGGAAAGCCAGGCACTTTTTAAATACCATCTTTTCAACGTATCGCTGGCCCCGGGACTCGGTACCAATGGGCTCAATCCGGGAAATTCTTACAATGGCATATCCATCAATCTCACGGTCGACTATTCTGCCGGTAGCAATATTTTCGGATTGGCCGGATTCTCCAACTTCAGCAAGCGCAACACCTATGGCTTTCAAATGGCCGGTGTACTAAATGTGGTAGGTGGCGACATGCAGCAGCAAAAGCATTACACCAGGGCAGAGCTCGAAGCGCTTAAGTCGCCGTTTCTTGGCATACAAGCAGCAGGACTAGCCAACCTGGTTACAGGGTCGGTCACAGGCTTCCAGGCTTCGTCTCTCATCAACATGGCGGGAAACGGCGCTTTTGGCTGGCAGTTGAGTGGTGTGGCGAATATGACGGCTAATAATCTCCACGGGCTGCAGACGGCCGGCTTTTTCAATTACACAGGCCGCTTTGTCACCGGCGTGCAGCTGGCAGCAGTGAACTACGCCAGAGGAGACCTCTTTGGAGCGCAGATTGGCGTGGTGAACAGAAACAAAAGCATGAACGGCCCCAATTCCGTCGATTCCGAGACGCATGGGCTACAGTTGGGTGCCGTCAATTTTTCCAATAGAATGGGCGGCTACCAAATCGGCTTGTTTAACAAGGCTCAAAAATCCAATGGCTTGCAGTTTGCGCTCGTCAATGTGTCAAAGGAATCAAGTGGACATCAATTTGGGGTAGTCAACATTTTTCGGGAAAATACAGGTTGGGCTTTTGGACTTGTCAATATTGGCCCTCGAATATCGGGCCGGATTTGGGCCAACGAAACGTTTCAAACTAACCTTGGCATCACCACCGGCTCGGAGGAAATTGCCAATACGGTGTTCTATAGCCGCAACTTTTTCATTCCCGGCAACCACTCGATCTGGCCGAAGCAAGCCTGGGGCTATGGTGTGAGCAAAGGATCCTTGTTCGACCCACATGACTTACAGCAATTGGCATTCAAAGACTATAGGATCAATGTGTCGTGGGTTAATTTCGATGGTGTAGACAAGCAGCCTTTCAACCTGATGCTAAACCCTCACATTGTATATGGGCGGCGAATGGATTGGTCGATGTACTTTGTGATTGGTGCAGGCGTGAATGCCTGGTGGACACCCAACTTCAACAGCTACAAGCTCTCATATTTGGAAGTGGCTACCATTAGCGAAGCTAACTATGTGTGGAAATTCTGGCCCAGCCTGACCATGAGTCTGGAATTTAATTAAAGGTATTGCCTCCCGACAAATGCCGGAGGCAATACCTATATACACTAAGCCGGTACTGGCACCATTCCCAATCCTTCCTCAGGCGTCGCTGGCTTCTTCTCCACCACAATACTTGGAGGCAGCAATTTGTAAAGCACTGGCGTTACTATTCTTGACAAAATCGTTGAGCTGATCAATCCGCCTATCAATACAATAGCCAATGGCGAGTACAAGGGATTGCCTTCTAATGCCAGCGGAGTCAAACCACCGATAGCTGTGAGTGACGTCAGCACGATCGGCACAAACCTCACTTCACCGGCTTCCCGAATCGCCTTATTGAGTTCCATGCCTTCTCTTCGCAATTGGTTTGTGAAGTCAACTAACAGGATTGAGTTTTTCACCTCTATGCCCACCAGGGCGATCAACCCAACGGTAGCGGTAAAAGAGAAGGTGTATCCGGTGATCAGCAGCATCAAAATGGCCCCGATAATTCCCAAAGGAATGACCGACAGCACAATCAGTGAACTTTTGAAGGTACCAAACTCCAGCACCAGAATGCCCATAAAGCCGAAGGCTGTAATAAGAATGATGGTACCGAGCCCTCCAAAGCTTTCCTCTTTGCTCTCCTGCTCACCTGCGGCTTTGTAGGTGTAGCCCTGAGGAAAATCAAACTGATCCATATCGGCAACTACCTCCTGGGTTACGGCTTCCACCAGGTAGTTACTTTCCACAAATGCTGTCACCGTGGCAAACCGCTCCTTGTCGTAGTGTTTCACCAGGTTGGTGCTCGTTTCAAACTCCAGCGAAGCCAGCTGACTGAGGGGCACCGATGCTCCCTTGTAGCTATTGACATACACCCTGTCGAACACCGACATGTCAGTGATGCTCCCTTTCGGCACGGTCACCAACAAATTGTATTCCTTGCCGTTATCGTCCGTAAAGTCACCAACGATAAGGCCAGCTACAGCCATACGAATAGCCTTGTCCACCTCAGCAAGAGGCACGCCAAGCATGCCCGCCTTGTCCTTGTTGATACGAAAGCGAAGGTCAGTTTTCAAAGTGGCCAGCGGGTTGTTGACATAAATGGTCCCCGGAGTGTCCTTCAATATTTTCTCCACCTGCAGTGTCAGGCTCCTTAAAGTATCCAGATTTTCTCCAAACACCCTGATGGCAATGGGCGCTTCAATTGGGGGACCTTGCTCGAAGTCCTTCACCTCAATTTTAGCATTGGGGTAATATAGAAAGCGTTCACGTAGCTCATCAATGGTCTTAATTTTCTCTTCGGGTCTGATATCGCTCTCCAGCTGCACATAAAATTGAGCGAAATTGGAAGCTTCGGCCTTCGGCACTACGTTGTAGTAGATCATAGGATTACCCTTGCCCACATTCGTGGTGTAATAGGTTATAGTCGCCTCTTCGGCCAATGCCTTTTCCACATAGCGGGCTACATTGTCAGTCTCCTGCAAGCTGGTACCCACTGGCGTTTCAATATTCACCAGGAATTGGGGCTTTTCTGAAGCCGGGAATAAGCTAAAGCCAACTGATGGCACCAAAGCCAACGCACCCAAAAAGATGAGAAAAGCAATGCCCAGGGTAGCCCATGGTCGCAACAGTGCCTTGTCCAGCAACTTTGAGTATGAGCCGCTGATCAACCTTTTTAAAGCACGGAAAAAGATGTTTCCCTCTGAAGAAGTGTGGGTTTTCAATATCCTGCTGGAAAGGAAGGGCACAATGGTGAGCGATACGAAAAGGGATGCAATCACCGTAGTAACCACTGCCATGGGCAGGTTACGGATAAAGTCGCCAGCCGCCTCAGGAAGGAAAAGCAAAGGCAAAAAAGCGAAAATCAGCGTAGCCGTACATCCAACCACTGCCAGACCAATCTGTTTGGTGGCTTCAATAGCAGCCTCTTTTTTACCATATCCTTCACGAAGGTACCGCTCTATATTCTCCACTACCACGATACTATCATCAACCAGAATCCCCAGCGCCACAATAAGACCGACAATGCTCAGCTGATTGATGGTGTAGCCCAGCGTATCGAGCATGAAAAGGCCAATGGCGAGAGAAAGAGGAATGGAAACCATCACCACTATGGCCGCCCTGTAACCAAGTGGCAGCAACGTGATTGACACTAAAAGGATAGCGATGATGAAGTCTTTCACAAAACGACTGAGCCGGCGATCCACACTGGTGGCCTGGTCAAAGTTTTGAACCAGCTCCATGTTTGAGGGAAGCTCAGCCTTAAACTTATCTACCACAGGCTGGTAGACCTCCTGCACTTTGAAAATGTTTTGTCCCTCTTTCTGGGCTGCAGTCACAAGCACTGCTCTCTTTCCGTTCAACCGGGTCAGGTGGTTTTCTTCCTCATAGTCAAAAGCCACATCGGCGATATCCTTCAGGTACACCACCTTGTCGGCGGCTGAGTAAACTATCGTGTTTTGCACCTCCTCCAGGCTGGTATAGCTCCCGCTGGTTTTGATATTGAACCTCCTCTTGCCAGCGTTGACGCTTCCTCCTGGCATGTTCACATTCTCACTTTGAATAGCGCCAAGCACAGCGTTCAACGGAATATGTGCCGCCGCCATTTTCTCCAGGTTCAACGAGATTTTCACCGCTGTTTCGGGGAAACCCCAACCTTCCACTTTCTTCAAAGCTTTTACCTCCTCCAGTCGTTCTTTCAGTTCGTCAGCCTGGGTTTCCAGTTGCCGGTACGTAGCCGTTTCGGACACCAAAGCGATCTGCAAAATATTAACATCTGTAGGCGTAAACCTGCGAATTTCTATGCTGAATATGTCGGCCGGCAACTCCTGCTGCACCGTGTTCATCTCCCTGATTACTTCCTGGTAGGCATCGTCGGGGTCAATTTCGTACTTATAGTCGATGCGCATTACCACCAGGCCATCATCCACATTACTGACGATTTTCTTCACATCCTCCAGCTCGCTGATCTTCTTTTCGATGGGGTCAACTACCAGCTCCTCCATGTCCACAGGGCTTGTGCCGGGATAGACCACCACCACGGCAAAACTGGGCGACTCAAACTCCGGGTCTTCACCCCTGGGCATATTGAACAGGGAGTTCAGCCCTAACCCGACTACCATGGCAAACACGATAAGGGTGAACTGGTAATTCTTTACTGAAAATTCTGCTATCTTCATTTTCGTTGTTCTTTGCTCTCCGGTAAAAAATTATTGAACTACCATGATGGTAGACGCCTCATTGAGGTAGGCAGACCCAGCCGAAACTACCTGAGCAGTATGCTCCAGACCGGTGCTGATGGCCACATCCTTTTCAGTAAAATAGGCAACGCTTACGGGCTGTTTTTTCACCGTATTGCCCTTTGCAGGCACATAAACAAAAGCCTGGCTGCCGTTTCCTTCTATTATCGATTCGATAGGTATCATGTTTACCTGACGAGTTTTTGAAGGAGAAATAACAACGCTCCCCACAAGACCATTGGCCAGTAGCTGATCTTTTCCAACCTCCAGTTGGAGCTCTGCCTGGTAGGTGCCATTCATTGGATCGGCCCCCTGCGCCAACCTGATGACTGCGGCTTCAATGACCTGCTCTCCCAGGTGGTCGAAATGCACAACCGCTTTGTCTCCGATGTTAAGCCTGGCCCAATCCCTGTCGGCCAGACCAGCCTTTAACACCCAGGTCGACTGGTTCCTGGCACTTAGCGAAAAGACTGGATTACCACCGTTGATCATCTCGCCTTCGTTGGCCCATTTTTTCAGCACTACGCCATCAAAGCCAGCCCTGATTTGGGAGTTAGTAAGGTTATAAGAGGCGATGCTGTAGCTCTCCTTTGCATTTTCATAAACAGTGGTGATGTTCTGAAATTGTTCCAACGTAGCCGCCGAGTCAGCCAACAGTCCTTTGAAACGCTCGAGGTCTCTGGTGGCTTTTTCAAGGCCATTTTTAGCCTGTACTACCTGTGCCTGGATTTCCGTAAGGTTTAGTGAAGCCAGAAGCTGGTCCTTTTTTACCCGATCACCCACTTTTACATAGGTTCTCTGAATGATGCCTCCCGTTTTGAATGATAGCGTGCTTTCCGTTTCAGAGGAAACCAAACCACTGGTTCGAACCGGCTTAGCCACCTTCTCTGACTTAACGCTGTCGAGGCGAACCGCCACCACATTTTTGTCTATCTGCATCTCAGATGCTTTGTTCTGTGTGCAGGCAGACAGCACCCACGCAGACAGAATAATGATTGTTGGAGTAATAAAATTCTTCATGATATTGATGATTGAGTCTCTTTCTTAAAAAAATGGATTGACTATAAGCTGTTAATTACTTTATCGACTTCATTTACGCTCTTGAGCAAGTTGTATTTGGCGATGCTGTAGCTCAGGCGGGCGTTTGTGTAGTTCAGTTGCGATTGCTGGAACTCCAGCGGCAGTACCTGGTTTTGCTGAAACCTCGACTGTGTGATTTTAAAAGCGCTTTCCGAGGTCTTCAATGCGTATTCAGCACTCGACAGATTGTTGGCTGCCGACCTGGCCTCCTCGTATGCCTGAATCACCTGTAGTTCTATTTGCTTTTTCAGCTGCTCTTCCTGGGTTTCGAGTGTTGTTTTCTGCAACACTGCCGACTGGTATTTTGCCTTGCGGGCTCCCCCCTTAAAAAGATCCCACTGCAGGCTGAAAATGAGCATGCTGAACTGCTGATCGCCGTTGAATTTGTAGTCAAATCCCTGGTAGCCCAAATCACCGATTACGGCCAGGTTGGGCATGATCCGGTTGGCTTCGTTCAGCTTGATGAGGTAATTAGTCGCCTCCTGGGCCTGCTGTACCTGCTGTAGTTCGTTTCGCTGTTGCAAAGCGAGCTCTGTAAGATTGCCGGTATTCCCGGCTATTGCCTGAGGCAATGCAAAATCGCCCGAAAATTGAGAGTCTACCTCAATCTCTGCATCAAGCTCTTTGTTGAGTAAAAAATTGAAGAAGGCCCTTGCCAAATGCTCATTTTTTCTGGCATCGTTTAGCTGGGTGTCCATTTTGCTTCTTTCCAGCTGGGCATTATACACCGCATCTTTGGTCACAAGCTGTGCATCAAAAAAGCTTTGTGTTACACGCACCTGCTCATCGAGCAAGTTCAAAGAGCTTTCATAAATTCTGATCGCCTCAACAGACTGCAGGTAGCTGAAGTAGGCCTCCCTCACCATGCCTTTTAGCTGTGTCTCGTAAGCCTGTCTTTTGGCCTGCTGCACGGTGACCATTTGCTGCTGCGCCTTGTAGCCATACCAGATGTCGGAATTGAAAAGCGGCTGAACCACCCGTAGCTTGGTTTCATGAAAGCGGTTGGGCAGGAACTGAATCTCCTCATTGTTCACCTGCGGAAACTGCTGCGAATCGGTCAACTGGTTCAGCGTTGTGTAGACTGGGTTCAGCAGGTCTCCAATGGGAAAGCTGATCTTCCTACCCCCTTGCGCCAGCGAATAAGTAGCGCTTATGCCAGCGGAAGGCATGAAAAGTGCCTTCGACTGTGCCAGGCTTTGAAGACTCTGCTCATACGCCAGGTTCTCCTGTTTCAATGTCAGGTTGGCAGCGAGGGCCTCAGCCACATACTGTTCCAGGACTCCCTCTGAAGCAGTCGGTTGGTTCTGACGTGCATAACTACCTATGCCCGAAAAAAATACAAAGACGGTTAATAGTGTCACTTTGGTGTACATACATTATTTAATTAACAGTGTTAACTTACAGTTCAAAAAAAGGTCAGGGCAAGACCTGACCGTACTATTTTTTATTCAAGTCGTCTACTTTTCGACGGACTTAAAATTTCTTATCATTAACTGGAAAGCTTCAAAAGCATCGGTGACGTACTGTTCACGGTCAACCTCCTGATAAAGTTTCATTCTATCGCAAATTTGTAGCGACACGAGCCCATGGACAAAACTCCAGATCATGAGCGCAGCTGATCGCATGCTTACCCCCTCCAGGTATCCTTCCGCCTGGCAGTCCATCACCACCTTTTCTAAAAAAGCGTGGGCATTGTGACCTGCTTCCCAGGTGTCGTCAGTTTCGGAGGTGCACAAAGGATCCTTCACCAAAAACATTAGCCTGTAATAGTCAGGATTCTCGAAAGCAAACCTTATGTAGCGAAGCCCCATTTGGTACATTCGTTCCATGGGATCACTCACGTCCAGCAGTGGTCTAAACTCTTCCGCCAGCATCCGGAACCCTTCCAGGTGCAAGGCATAAAACAACTCATTCTTGTCTTTGAAATAGAGGTAAATCGTGGTTGGGCTGTACTCTATCTCGTCGGCAATATTCCTCATGCTTACCTTCTCAAAGCCATTCTCGGCAAACAGCCTGTTGGCTGTTTTGAGAATCAGCTCCTTCATTTCTTCTTTCTCTCGTTCTCTGCGCTCTGATATACCCATGATACTTTTCAAATAACGGAACAAACATACTTAACGGTGTTAAGTAAAACAAGTTTCACTAATTTTTTCCTTCAAAAAAACTTACTTTCAAGACCTAAAGATCAATATATCAAACTCAATGACCAGAACCATCGTCATATATGGACTAAGCATGGCAGCCTTGCTATTTTTGCTGAAATTGCTGGAATACAGGTTCTTCGTGCGGGATTTGTCATTAGAGATTTACGTTGGCGCTGTAGCCTTGCTTTTTGTACTGATCGGAGTTTGGGCTGGAGGAAAAATAATAGGCAAACGACGAACCACCGTTATCGTACAGCGAAAGTTTCACCTCAACGAGGACGAACTCAGGAGACTGGAGATCAGCCAGCGTGAGTTGCAAGTATTACAGTTAATGGCTGAAGGCTTCTCGAACCAGGAAATTGCAGACAAACTATTTATTTCCCTCAGCACAGTAAAAACTCATACCGCCAATCTATTTTCCAAACTTGACTCAAGGCGCAGGACGCAGGCTGTTCAAAAAGCAAAGGAGCTCAGCCTCATCCAGTAGCAAACTACCCGTACTTTAGTACTATTATTGGCTGAACTCAAAAATTCATACCAAAGTATGAGTGGAAAAATGCCTTTGAACGCTTGTTTTGACACATCACAAATGACAGAACTATGAGAAAAGTAATTATTACCTACGGATTGATTGCAGGTGCCATTGTAGTGGTGCTTATGTACCTCACCATGCCTATTGGCAAGGAGAACGGAAACTACGACCTCGGCATGGTCCTCGGCTATGTGTCGATGATTGCTGCCTTGTCGATGATTTTCTTTGGAGTGAAGGCGTTTAGAGACAAATACCTGGACGGAAGTATCACCTTTGGAAAAGCCCTGCTAACAGGGCTGGCGATCACTCTCGTGGCAGGAATTGTGTATTGCATTGGCTGGGAAATATATTACAACACCGTTGCCCCCGACTTCATGACAGACTACACCAATTTCTACATCGAAAAAATGAAGGATGAAGGTGCCTCGCAGGCTGAAATTGATGAAATGACAGCTTCGATGGATGCTATGGCTGAAAACTACAAAAATCCTGTCGTTCGATTTGGCATGACATTATTGGAAATCTTCCCGGTAGGCCTGGTCATATCACTCGTATGCGCTGCGCTGTTTCGAAGCAAAAACTTCCTTCCTGCTACTGATTAACTTAAAAACCAATTAATAGAAACAATCATGCAAGATCAAAAAATCGGACATATCGTGCACTTTGACCTGACTGTGGAAGACCACGAAGGTGTTAGCGAATTCTACAAAGAAGTGGTTGGTTGGGAAAAGCAGGGCCTGGACATGGGCGGCTACAACGACTATGTGATGAAAGACAAAGAAGGCAACTTCCTGAGCGGCGTTTGCAAAAAGGCCGGAGGAAATGCCAACCTACCTCCCTACTGGCTGATTTATGTGAAAGTAGAAGACCTGGATGCCAGCCTGGCGAAATGTGAGGAGCTCGGCGGCAAAGTCATAGGTGAAAAACGAAAATATGGAGAGGAGACCGAATACTGCCTGATCCAGGATCCGGCGGGGGCGTATATGATGCTGATGAATTGATCAATAAAAAAGTCGTGCCCACAGCGGCAGCTGGTGGCACGACTCCTTTCAGACTACAAAAATTTAGCAAAATGCAAAAGCGTCAGACACTCTTAGAAGTCTCCATTAGTAGCTAGCAGCAGCATTTACTCCTAGCTCTTGTAGTCTTCCAATCATTACCACCTGGCAGCCTGGGTTTAGAGCGTTCACTTATTCAACTCAAGCACAAACGGAGAAGCAGGAAGTCCGGCTTTATTAATGATATAGTATTCAGGGTCGTTGCTCCAGTCGAACCTGACAGCTTTGGGTTCTGCCACCGTTCCAGAATGGATATAGAGCTTGTTTCCCTTCACCTCACCGGTGGCTGGGAGAAATTGGCCATCTTCTCCTGCCAATTCAAAGCTTGCGCCCAGGCCCACCCGGTTTTTCTTCAACTCGATATTTTCTGAGAAGCGGACTACGACCTCCTTTCCCTCTAAAGACGCTGATAGCGGAGAAGGGCCATTGGCTTCAACAGGTTCGTTATAAGCTACATCCAATGCCTGCAAGGCCAGGCGACGACCAAACTCCACCTTATTTTTTGGGTGCACATCGTAAGGGTCTCCCAAGTCGATAGTTACAGCCATACCAGTGTTTGGCAGCTTCAAAGTTTCTTTTTGGACCTGCCGTAGCTGGCTCCACGAGCTATTGGGCGTTCCGATATCGTGGCTAGTTTCAATACTTGTGATCTGAACAAACAAAAACGCCAGGTCGCCTAAGCCCCATTTGGTTCTCCAGACGGAAATCATAGTAGGAAACATTTTCCCATACAATTCGGCCCGGCTGGCATCAGCCTCTCCCTGGTACCAAATAAAGCCCTTTAGTCCGTAGTTGGTCGCCGGAGCCACCATGCCGTTGTAAAGGTAAGTAGGCCAGCTATAGTGATTGGTTATAGTACCAAAGCCCTCTTTCTTGTCATTCTGGAAGCGCCAGCTGTCGGCCAGAGACACTGCGAACTTTCCATTGATATGAGACAGCACAAACGCTTCAGCATCGCCTTCGAAACTTGTGACACCAAAAGGTGTTGCGAGTCGGACGCCAATCACATTTTTGCCCGGTTTAATCAAACCGACCGGCAATTCGAGTTTTGCAGGTTGAGAATACAAAAAAAAGCCCAGTTCCTGTCCATTTACATAAACCCTGCTCTCTCGGTTAAGAACACCAAGGGAGAGTTCAAAGGGGCCTTTAGCAAACTTCTCAGGAACCCGGACTTCTTTCCTGGCCCAAACTACATTCTCAAAATGAGTATCTTCATCTATCGGGTTGGTCTCTTGCCATCCACTGTCGTCAAAATCCAAAGCCATTTCTGGCAGATAATCGGCCTTTGGAAAGCTGATTGTCATCCTTCTTTCATAAGCATTATCCAAAGAAGCCAATTCAGCGTTTCTCCAGTCGTTTGGATCGAAATTCTCCGGTGGAGGCTGCAAATCCAGCTCTTTAGCAAATTGTGTCGCTACCTCAGCGCTCAACCATGACCTGATAGGTGTACCTCCCCAGGAGCCATGGATAATCCCAATCGGTATATTGAGCTGTTGATTGAGCTGTTTAGCAAAAAACCATGCGGTAGAAGAAAACAGCTCCAGCGACTCTTCAGAGGGCAAAGACCAGGCAGATTCTTCGTAGTCGACTGCGGGCACCGGCATTGGCATTTTGGGCACCTGGAAGAGCCGAACTTGATGATAATCGACATCAGCCATCTCCTTTTCGTAATCATTGATGCCCGAGTAGGGTATCCACGGCCAGCCTGCCATAGGATGCTCCATATTGGACTGGCCGGAAGCAAACCAAACATCGCCCATGAGCACATCCGAAAACACCAACTGCTCATTGGCTCCTTTCACTGTAAGTTGATAAGACCCACCCACCGGGCGTTTAGGGAGCTTGGCAACCCACTCACCTTTTTCATCTGCCACCACCAGTGCCTCAGAACCATCCAATGACACAGTGATCTTTTCCCGAGGGTTTGCCCAGCCCCAAACAGAAATCGGAATATCCCGCTGCAATACCATATGATCCGAAAATAGCTGAGGGCACCTGACTTGCGCCATCAACTGCTGCGGGAAAGCCATAGCGGTCAGGCAGACTAAAAACAATATCAAATATTTATGGTGTAATTGCCTCATATTCCTACTTTAAGAGCTTAACAATTTCAAGTTGAACAGGGCCGAGTAAACCAGACTTTTTCAGCGGCACATCCTTCCACGGCGTCAGGTTTTTGTTGGCGTTGGTGATATTTGTATTCGTAAACTGTTCCCCGGTGATGGCATCACCTGTTAGCCTATTGGACCAGGTATTTGCCACCCGTACACTTAGCGTATTCGTCCCCTCTTTGATCATATCAGTAACATCAAGCCGATAAGGCTTCGTCCACACAATTCCTACAGGCTGATCATTCAGTGTTACCTCCGCCATTTCGGCAAGGTCACCCAGGTCAAGGTACACTCGGTTTGCCTCACCACCTGTGCCTGCAAACCCGAACGTTTTATCATACGTGCCGATTCCGGAGTAGTACTTAATGCCATCAACCTCTGATTGCGACCAAGAAGTAAGATCGGGTAAAACAGCCGAAGCGGGTGCTCCCCACTCCTCGCTGAAGGAAACGTCCCATTCTCCTTCGATGGTTGTCGCCTTTGCCTGCCCACCTGCCGACCTTGAGTAGAAACCATGCGGCGTGTACACAATGTCGGTATTTTCGATGCTCCCTTTAGGTTTCGCTGGCTGATTAGTGAACACCACGAAGTAGCTGCCATAAGGAGCGATCGATAGTGGCAACAGCGTTGTGTTGTCATTTTCCTCGAACACCGGAATAGGCATCATTTCTCCGGTTTTAGGATCCCATAACTCCGGAGCCCTGTTCTTCTGGCGGAAAGTCAGGCTTTCAGACACCCAGCTATCGGTAGTGTTTCTGATGAGGTAGAAATCAGCGTCGCCTTTGGTATAGTGGATGAAATCCAGCTTTCCACTGGTTTGATCGGGGTAGCTGAAATCCGGCACTAACCCTAATCCTCTAAGGGCTTCCTCCGGCGATTGACTTGATCTTATCTTGCCACTCTCCGTTCCGTCCGTCCACAAATCGTCCGATCCACTCACAATTTGTTGAGTTGCCTCAGGCTGACGAGCCAATCCATTTGCCCGGGTGGGCTTTCCTCCCACGATCACCGCTCCGGAAGCAGCCAAGTCTCTCATTTTGGTCAGCGCAACAGGGCTCATTTCCGTATTATTGCCAAGTGCCAGTACTTTGTATCTGCCAACTCCCGGCAGTACAACTTCACCGTTTTCAACAATCAACTCACTTAGCTTATCAGTATTGATCACTTCGTAGTCGTAACCAGGGCCAGCCGTGAATCTGGTGTTCTTAGGTGGCACCAGGTTGGGCACGTCGTCGCCATAGTAGTACAAGACATCGGCTACAAATTTGGCTTGCTGAAGTATGTAAGAGTTGCGGGCCAGGTAATCATTAAATGCTTTGGCCATGGGCCACCAAACCCGTTTATCGTTATAGTGAGTCCCCGCCAGATAAACAATGCCGGGGTGACCAAACTCAGAAGGATTGTGCGTAAACCCATGGATCACCAGTCGGTTCATACCTTCACAAAAGGCCCGATCCGCTATAATCTTCAAGTCTTTCGGGCTCTCCTGCCAGTCCCAATAGCTGGTAAAAGCTTCCTCCTCAACGATATTCCGTTGATAGATGTGGGACGCAGCCGCAATTTCTTTGACCAGCCAGATATAATCTACCACGCTGTCTTCTTTGTAATACTCCCGGTTGTACCAGAACTCGCCACGGGGCACGTCCAATGCCCCCAGCGCCTTCAGTGTTTCCACCGGAATGTGGTGCATGTGACCAGGGCCACCCGACTCTGATATGATCTCAAGTCCGTGGGCATTACAAATCTCTTTTGATTTGGCGTAATGGTTTTGAATCATTAGTTCCGAAAATGTCTTTCTAAAGTCGAATTGAAAGTCATCATTTACCTTCTCCTCGTATAGCTGCTCGTCGTAAATAGCAGGAATAAACTTATTGATCTCATACCCATGCAGCTTCTTAAACATCTCAGGCAATGTCGGCGTCCATGCAAACTCTTTCGCTTCATAGCTGGCCAGGTAGAGGTTTTTGAGTGCACTTTGCTTAAAATCTCCCACGAGAGGCTTCAGTTTGTTGATGAAATACATCATGTGCATGCGGGTAGCGGCTGAGTCGAAATGATCGATAATGGGGCCATCAGAATTGGGAGACGGCACAATCAACCGTTCGCCTGAGTTGGAACAAATGTATCGGTAGATATCCCACTCTCCCTCAGGGGCATCCCACGAAAGGAGTTCCGTGGCAGCATCAAATTGGGCTGATAAATCAAAAATGCGAGAGGTGTCACCGAGGTTTTTTGCACCTTTTGGAACAGCTACTACAGCGATTTCCTCACTGTACACTGGTCTTCCGCCCGGCAGGTAGTCAATTTTTCTGGGTTGCCCGTTTCTGTCGGGCGTAATTTCCGGGAAGGGAAGTTTCATTTTCACTTCTTTTCCACCCTTCAATAATGTTTTGGATGCATAAAGCGTTTTTGAAGCATGTTTTGGTTCCACCCAGGTTCCACCCGCATTCCAGCTGCTGGCTACACCCAACCCGACTTCCAAATCAAGCTTCTTCGCTTCATCCAGGGCCATTTTTATCAAATGAAGTGATTCTTCTCCCATAAACGGAGGCCCGGCAGGTATGATCCCCTTCTCGTCGCTGGCACGCCGCAAGCCAATCTCAAAAATATCCACACCACCAAGGCCGGCGTCTTTGATGGCTCTCAGTTCGGTTTTTAGCCTTACCGAGTCAACATAGCCATTGAGCCACCACCAGTACACTTTGGCCCTGGCTTTGACTGGCGGGTTCTGAAAACCCTCTCTTAATTCCGTGAGTCCGTCATAAGTTTTTGGCGTTTCACACGCAAAGAGCCCCAGCAACCCCACAAGTATCGAGGCCGTGATAATATATACTATATTTTTCATGATAGTTTACTTTTAGTAGGTGGTTACTCTATCGGACTGACAGTGATCAATTGTACTGGCCCCAACAATCCCGACTTAATTAATGGCACCTCAGCCCACGGTGTTTTGATCTTATTCAATCCGAAGATGTCTGTGATCTCAACATTTGTGAAGGTGTAGTCTTTGCCTTCCGTCAGGGCATCGCCGGTGATCCTGTTCGACCAGGTATTGGCAATTTCTATCTCCAACACGTTGTCGGCTGGTTTCAAAACATCAGTCACGTCGAACCTGTAAGGCTTCACCCACGCAATGCCAAGTGATACTCCATTCAACCACACCTCTCCTACTTTTGACAGGTCGCCCAGGTCAAGCAGCACCCGCTGGTTCTTCATGGAAGATGCGTTGATATTGTACTGAAAGGTCTTCTTATATTTTGCATTGCCAGAATAGTATTTGATGCCTTCGATATCGGATTCCGTCCATGAGACCAACTCAGGGTATATTATCCGTTCAGGCCCGCCCCATTCCTGTGAGAAAAACACCTCCCAGGCCCCGCTGATCGGTTGATGCTTCGTGATATTTGTTACCGGGGTAGACTGCCCTGCTTTGGTAGCCTCGAATAAGCCATCCTCCATCAGCAAAATGCCGTTGGCAGTGTAATCCAATAAGGGAGGGAAAAGTCCCTGGCTATTCAACTGCTCAAATTTGGCGGCGCCTTTTCCTTGTTTGAAGGTGATGAACGCTGAACCATAAGGCGCCAGCGACAATGGCAGCCTGATGTACTTCCCGTCTTGCCGATAAATGGTAACGGGCAACACCGAGCCAGATACCGGATCCCAAATCTCGGGTACTTTGTCCTGCTGCCTGAACCCTATCTCTCTCGACACCCATTGATCGGTGGTATTTCTTACAAAGTAGAAATCCAGCCCAGCTTTGTTGTAGTGAATATAGTCGAGCGTATTAGCCGTTCTGTCCACATAATCTATGTCCGGCCCCAAGCCAAGCGTCTCCAGCACAGTCACCGGCTGCTGGTCGAGCACTTTTTGGCTCCCAGCTCCCCACAGTTTGTTAAGGGTAGCATTCATCGCCTCGGTGCGGCCAGGAATGTCGGATACTTTCTTAGGCTTGGCTCCAGTCACCCTGGCTCCGGCACGAACCAGCTCATCAATTTTTTGCAGTACCTGTGGATTGATCTCTCCCTCGTCCTCCAGTGCCAGCACACTAAATGCAGCCCCGGTAGGTAGCACCACTTTTCCATTTTTGACCGATGCTTGCAGTAGTATTTCGGTGTTGGTTAACTCATAGTCATAGCCAGGAGCAACCATGAAACGGCTATTTTTGTGCCCTGCATAATTGGGAATGGCGTCACCATAGTAATACAGCACGTCTGCAAAAAAGTCGGTCTGCTGCAACACAAATGAAATGCGGCCAAGGTAGTCGTTGAAAGGCCTTACTTTGGAGAACCACACCCTTCTATCGTTGAAGTGGGTGCCGGCATGGTACACAATGCCCGGGTAGCCGTAGCCCGCCGGGTTATGGCTAAAGCCGTGCACCACAACCCTGTTCATTCCTTCTGCAAAGGCCCTGTCGCCGGAGGGCTTCATGTCGAACGGCCCTTCCTGCCAGTGTTTGAAGGAGGTAAAAGCCTCTTCTTCCACAATACCCCGCCCATAAATGTGCGATGCAGCTGAAACTTCTTTCACCATTCTCAAAATATCAATTCCCTGCTCATTGAACCGGTCGTGATGGATCCAATACTCCCCTCTCGGCAAGTCCAAAGCCCCCAGCGATTTAAGTGGTTCGACTGGCACGTTGTGCAAAGGCAGGCCCGGGCCACCCGATTCAGAATTGATCTTCAATCCATGCTTGTTTGATATCTCTTTCGCCTTTTTATAAAAATTGGTGATCATTAATTCTGACAAAGTGCGCTGGCGATCCTTTTTGAACTTGCTTACCACTTCTTCGCTGAAATTTTCTTCATTGAAAAGTACCGGCAGGTATTTATTGATCTCATATCCGTTGAGTTCCTTGAAAACCTGAGGCAGTGTGGTTGTCCAGACAAAGCCTGTTGCCTCGTAGCTCGCCAGGTAAAGGCTTTTCAGGGAAGTTTTGCTGAGGTCATCACCCATAGCTTGCTGAATGCGGCCGATGATGTAGAGAAAATGCGCCTCCGTGGCCTGTGCATCAAAGTGGTCGATGATAGGGCCAACAGAATTCTTGCTGGGTAGCTTCAATTGCTCGCCCGAATTGGAGCAGATATAACGGTGTACCTGCCAGTCACCCGACAAGTCCCAGGTGAGCTTGTCACTTTTGGCATCAAACTTTGACGTTAAATCAACGAACTTTGCCGGATCCCAAACGGGCTGTCCGTTTTCCATCGGAATACCCACTATAGCCACCTCGGTGTAAAAAACAGGTCTGCCGTTTTTCTGAAATTCAATGGCTTTTGCCCTACCTCTTGCATCTTTTGCAGGGACCTCGGGGAATGGGAGTTTTATAGTCCCGCCCGACTTACTTTTTACATCGAGGCTTGAAAAATATATCGACTTGGCCGAATTCTCCGGCGTAGTCCAGGCACCGCCCGCATTCCAGCTGCTAGCCAAATTCAGACCAACATCCATATTGCGTTTTTTCGCTTCCAGCAAGGCTACTCGTATTGACTTGAGTGACTCGTCGCTCAAAAAAGCCGGGCCGGGTGCCACCATGTCGTCAGTTTGACGAACGCCAATCTCAAAAATATCGAAGCCAGAAATGCCTCCCCGATCCATGGCTGCAATTTCTTCCTTGACCCGAACGGTGTCGACATTGCCATTTAACCACCAGAAGTACACTTTTGGCCGGGCCCCGGGAGGCGGCGACTTGAACCCTTCCTTTAGTTGATCGTAAGATGGTGCGTTTTGGGCAATGGCCTGATCGAAAGAAAGGCAAATCAAAGCTCCAAAAGCAATAAGTAGAGAAAAGAGTGTCTTCATGATATAGCGTATGTTAGATTCCTGAATCGGGTAAGTATTTCAATCAACTGCTTCATTTTTTACCTGTTATAGCGGACTCACAGTAATCAATCGGACGGGCCCCAGCAAGCCTGATTCTACCAACGGGGTTTCTTCCCAGGAAAATCGCTGCCTGCCAAATCCTACTACTGTCGTTGTTAGCACGTTGGAATAAGTATAGTCCTTTCCCTCCGTCCGGGCATCTCCTATGATGCGATTGGCCCAAACGTTGGCAATTTCTATCTCCACGAGGTTGTTGCCTGCTTTAAGTTTGTCGGTAATATCGAACCGGTAGGGCTTTGCCCAGGTGATTCCGAGCGGTTCTCCGTTGAGCCACACTTCACCTACTTTTGAAAGGTCACCAAGATCGAGAAACACCCGCTGGTCTTTCATGAGCGTTGCATTGACGTCATGATAGAATGGCTTTTTGTACCTGGCCATCCCTGAATAGTATTTTATGCTCTCTTCCTCAGAGTCTGTCCAGGAGCTCAGCTCCGGGAACAGCCTCCTTTCAGGCCCACCCCATTCCGGAGAAAAGAATACTTCCCAGGCTCCGGTTAAGGTTTTTACATGTACATTATTAACAAGGGATGAAGATTGGTCTTGCTTTTTTACTTCAAAGGCACCTGCTTCCATCACAAACACTCCTTCGGGCGTGTAGTTGAGCATGGGTGGATGCTGTTGATTCCCTGCTATTTTTGAGAACTTCACCTCTTGCTTTCCTGGCTTAAAGACCACAAAAGTTGATCCCATGGGTGGTAGTGAAACAGGCAGTTGAATATATTGCCCGCTCTGATTGTAGATGGTTGCCGGGGAAATTGAACCGTTGATAGGATCCCATATCTCCGGCACCCTGCCCTGCTGCCGGAAGCTGATCTCCCTTGACACCCATTCATCGGTGGTGTTTCTTACGAAGTAAAAATCCAGACCGTTCTTGTTGTAATGAATGTAGTCGAGCGTGTTGAGTGCTATGTCCGAATAGTTGATATCGGGGCCAATGTCGTTGGCCTGCAACACTTCGAATGGCTGCTTTCCGGCCACTACTTTCGCCTTTGAATTTTGATTCCAAACCTTATCAATCATAGCGGCCATGGCCGGCGTTCCGCCTGGCCTGTCCGATACTTTCTTCGGCTTAGCTCCGGTGATAGTAGCCCCTGCACTCACCAGCTCGTCTATTTTCAGCAACACTGCGGGGTTAATGTCTCCTTCATCCTCCAGCGCCAATAGGTTGTAGTGACCACCCGTAGGCAATACAAGCTTTCCATCCTTTACTTTCAGCTGCAAAAGAATCTCAGTATTGATGACGTCATAGTCGTAACCCAGACCAGCCATGAAGCGGCCGTTTTTCGGTCCTGCGTAGTTCGGTACCGCATCTCCGTAGTAGTAAAGCACATCGGCGACAAAATCGGTCTGCTGGAACACCGCAGAAACCCTGGCCAGATAGTCAGTGAAGGGGCGTATTTTCGGGTGCCATATTCTTTTATCGTTGAAATGTGTGCCTGCATGATAAACGATGCCTGGATAACCGATGCCTGACGGGTTGTGGCTAAATCCGTGAATCACCACCCTGTTCATGCCCTCGCAAAACGCCCGGTCGCCGGTTGGCTTCATATCGAACGGGCCTTCCTGCCAGTTCAAAGATGAGGTGAAGGCTTCCTCTTCCACGATGCCCCTGCCGTAGATATGAGACGCAGAGGACACCTCCTTCACGACCCGCAGAAAGTCTACCCCCTGATCATTGTAAGCATTGTAGTTGATCCAAAATTCACCACGGGGAAGGTCGAGTGCACCAAGCGCCTTGAGAGGCTCAGCGGGAACATTGTGCATTGGCATACCAGGCCCTCCTGCTTCAGAGTTGATTTTCAGACCATGTGCGTTGGCCACCTCCCTCGCTTTTTTATAAAAATTGGTGATCATCAACTCCGACAATGTGCGCTGATAATCTTTCATAAACTTCTCAACGACTCCTTTCCCGAAGGATGACTGATTAAGGAGCACGGGCAGGAATGTATTTATTTCGTAGCCAGTGAGTGCCTTGAATACATCCGGCAACGTGGTCGTCCATGTAAAGCCGGTGGCCTCATAGCTAGCCAGGTAAAGGCTTTTCAACGCAGTGTTCCTCAAGTCGCCCATTTCTTCTGTCAGCACATTGATAATATGGAGAAAATGGGCTTCGGTGGCCTGTGCGTCGAAATGGTCGATAATAGGGCCGGAGGAGTACTTACTTGGTCGCTTTAACTGCTCGCCTGAGTTGGAGCAGATGTAGCGGTGCACCTCCCAATCGCCTGTTAACGTCCAGTTCAGTTTTTCACTTTCCGGATCAAACTGGCTGGAAACATCAACGATCTTTGCAGGGTCCCAGTCAGGTTTTCCATTTTTCAACGGTATGGCTACAACGGCTACTTCCTGGTAGAACACCGGCTTCCCATTGCGCTGGTACTGAATTACCCTCGTTTTACCAGCTGCATCGATTTTCGAAATCTCAGGGAATGGGAGCTTTATATTGCCCCCCGACTTGCCCTTTACCTCTATTCTAGAATCATAAATGGACTTAGCGGAATTTTCGGGAGTTACCCACGTGCCACCTGCATTCCAGCTGCTGGCCATGTTGAAGCCCACGTCCATATTCCTTTTCTTAGCTTCATCCAAAGCCACCCTGATAACCTTCATGGATTCTTTGCTTAGAAACGCCGGGCCTGCTTCGACCATTGCGTCGACCGGAGGTACACCCGTTTCAAAAAGATCGAAACCAGAAAGCCCCGCCCTGTCCATAGCAGCTATTTCCTCTTTCACTCTTACGCTGTCAACATTTCCGTTGAGCCACCACCAGTAAACCTTGGGTCGGGCGCCTTGCGGTGGAGATTGAAACGATGACTTGACCTGCTCATAAGCAGATGCACTTTGCCCAACGGCAAAATTGCATTGCAGGCAAACGAATAATCCAAGGGCAATAAATGTCGAAAAGCGTGTTTTCATAGTAGTGTATGTGTATAATTCAAACCGACTCTGTTTAGGAAGCCGTAATTATTTCTTAAGACAAATTGTATCTATATATCCGCTCAACCGCCACTGGCGCACCTTTGGTCTCGCTTCCGTCTGCGGTAGAATTAGTACTGGCTGCCCACGAAAGGCTCACGATTAGGAGCTAGTAGTTTACTCTTTAAAAGGCGCCATTATCCATTGCTACCGGATCATAGCTGAAAGGGATCTTTTGTTTCCGCTAGTCTCTTCTTTAGCTGTCCCTTCAATTCCGTCTTCACAGAAAAATAATCCTCATCGCCTGCCAGGTTGCTCATTTCGAGAGGGTCGTTTACCATGTCAAAGAGTTCCTCATCTCGCTCTCCCTTCGAATAATAATTGTATTTGTAGCGGCTGTTGCGAATCATCCGGCCGGTGAGTGATTTATCAAATGGATCAACGGCCAGCTCGGTCACTACAAAGCCTGCAGAGTCATATTTATTTGAGTCTATATAGGGCCTGCGACTGACTCCGTCGAACGGTATATTGCTGGTTACACCGATATAGTCGAGAATGGTTGGCACCACGTCTGCACCCGACACTACCAGCCGATTGTCAACACCAGTCGCCTTTACCTTGTCTTTGTAGTATACCACAAAGGGCACTTTGGCAGGCCCGTCGTATAGCGACAACTTAGCTGCCCATTTCTTCTCCGCCATGCCATCGCCATGATCGGCGCTGACGACAATGATGGTGTTCTCATCCATTCCCTTAGCTCTCAGGGCGTCCAGTACTTTACCTATTTCGGCATCTACCATTTCGGTATTGCGATAATAGTACCACAGGTAATTTCTCCACCTGGTTTCGTCGTTGCCCTGCGACAAGAGCAGCTCATCACCATAGTGATCCCGGAAACGACTGTTTGCTATCATTTCGGGTTCGTTCGGGTCTATGGCATGATTAGCCGGCAAAGGCGGAAGGGCTACATCTGGCCCAACATTCGGGTAGTTCTCAGGCTTTCTCGGAAAATGGCAAATGTCGTGGGGGTTGTGAAACTGCACGTACATCAGCAATGGTTTCTCTCCGCTGTACTGCTGGATATATTCCACCGTGGCATCTGCCAAAGGGCCGTCAGTATCGGCACCCAAATCCCAGGGCTTATCATTTTCATAAAAGTCGATAACCTTGAACCCCGCCAGCGTGTCAATATCTTTCCGCTGGGGATAAGAACCCGGGATATGCCATTTCCCGGCCCATACAGTTTCGTATCCTTCGGTGCTAAGTATTTCGCCCAGGTTTTTGACTCCGTCCTTCATTGAATCACCGTTGTAATCGACGCCGGTGTTATGAGGCATCAACCCGGTGATAAGACTGCTGCGAGATGGACCACAAACAGGCGTTGTGCAGTAGGAGTTCGCAAAGCTGATCCCGTTGTTGACCAAGTAGTCGAGATTTGGCGTGCTCAAGTACTTATTGCCATGGGCACTTATCGCATTCGGGTTGTGCTGATCAGTGAGAATGACAATAACGTTCGGGCGCTTAGCAGCTTCATCCCTTTTTTCCGTTTGAGTACAACCACTCACTGCGAAAGTGAAAAGCAGCAACAGCGCAACGGATACAAGCAGTCCAGCAAATGCTTCCAGGAACGTTAAGTGATTTTTATGAATAATGTTTTTTACCATGACACGACCAGTTGACCAGTTACATTTTCATACAGATAGTAATCTCCACCAAACTTTCCTTCGCTCTGTCCCTCCAGTTGTCCTTTACCAAATGGGTAACTGGAGTTCAAAACCACTTTAACCGATTCGCCTGCAACTCCTGTGGGTGGATAAAACCGAACCTTCGCATTTTTCAAACCAGTCAATTGAATTCGACGCTTAGTGCCTTTCGTCGCCAGGGGAATGTCAAAGCACGAAATCACGCCATCTTCCTGCTCCACGAAGAACCTGCTCTCTTCGAAAAATGACTTTGGAAACCTGTAGGTAGATGCTCCATTTTTCAGTTGTGTTTCCCAACCGATGATGATGGGAGCACCCTGAGGAAACTTGAATGCCTGTTCGACCGTCAGATTAGGGAGGTATCCAGAGAAGAAGAAGGAATTGTTGTGCCGTGAAATGCAGTTGATAGGGTCTTTTATTCCCCCGCTACTTTTGTCGTAGGTGATTGAGTAACCCAATTTACCCAGACCAAATCGCATCAAAGAGGGCCCTGAAAACCATTTCTCCGAATCATCCGGAGTCAACAAATGACCGCCTTTGTATGACACAGAATTGGTTCCACGGACATAGCAGACGGCTCCGCCCTTCCAGTCCGGGCTTTGCCGGTATACTACAGCATCCCGCTTCTGTCCGCTCTGAACTACCTGTGCCAGTACCTTTGTATAATTATCCCTGGCAGCGACCATCGTTTCTATCCCTCCGCCAGACAGGTCAGCTGGATGTTGCATCACCATAGGTGATTTGGTTTCTATGTTATCCCCGTTCATGGCCATTTGGACCGCAAATTCACCTGCAAGTGGCTCTTCAGCCTTTATATTCATAAAGTCGAGGAATTCCTTGCTGCCATTTCCCACTGGCCCGTAGATCATTAGTTGTCCCCCTGCTTTCACAAAGGCCATCAATTGCTGCTCCAATTCACTTCCCGCATCGGGGACAATTGTCACGAGCACGGATTCATCAAAAGTTGGTTTTCCATCTTTTCTGATCTGGCTGAAGTTTCCGGTAGACACCACCGTGTTCATAGGAAAACCTTCATTGATAGCCTGCCGAATAAACCAATCGCCGTAGTAGATCTCTGGCAACCTTTCGGGCTGCACAGAGGCCCATTCATGGTATTCGTCAAAAGGATATACCCAAACAACAGGCCCCGCCTGATCAGGAGCGTTTCTTCTGGCTTGCAGAATGTGCGGGGTCACCTCATCCGGTACCTGCACAGGCATATTGCCATACGAGTCGTCAATGGTCAGGAAATTAAGATGGGTTGGCAGCATGGCCTCACCCTTGCTGTTGATGGTGGAAATTGACATCGGCAGGTAAATATCATGTGCTTCTCTGCCATAGCGATCCAGCCAGGGGCTGTTCACCCACCATGGGTCATGGGTGTAGTACCTGAACAGGTAACGGTCGTCGGGAAGCTCGGCAATTCGTGACATGTAGCCGGCGAGCTCCAATCCAAAGTCGCCGTTTAAAGCAGCCCAGGGTGAATTTGGTGGAGGCAGCAGGTTAAAGCCGCCGTTGTAAATACTTTTGAGGTCGACACCATCCGCTGCCAGGTCAATGCCTGTGGACAGGTTGGTGCCCCTTGTCTCAATCCGGAAGTCCGGACATTGCTCTCTGAATAGTGTCCAGAAATTGACTATCTTTTCCTGTACGTCGCTGAATTTTTCAGGATAGAATTTCTCTCCATCAAATAAGGCTCCCGTGGCACTCCAGGTTTCCATACCAAAGCCGAAGCCGTTTGAAAGCCATAGGTAGTCGAAGCCCAGGTCGGTTAAAAAGTGTTGCGATTGGCTGCCGAAGAAGGTGCCAAAAGGTGTGTCCTGTTTGATGCCATTGGGGAATCCGGCATAACTATCGCTGTCTTCATTTAGCGTGGAATAGCAGACCACAAATGTCTTTGAGCCCATGGTAGAGCCCATGCATATCTCAGGGTGCTTCTCATATTTGAAGGGTGACTTGGCAAATTCAGGCCCGGGATCAAAAGTAGCCCCTACACGAACCGGTTTACCGGTCATCGTTTCACCCACACGCTTCAGCGTGCTTACTATGTATTTCAGGTCACCATAGTTAAAGTCAGGTGTGTCATCCAAATAGGTAAAAGCCCGCTGGTGAACTGAAAGATTCTCATTTTCCGGTTCAGAGTTGACTTCGTGCTCCGCATTTGGGTTGCCAATATATCTGGCCCATTCTAGCCGCTGATCCAGGCTTCCGCTATAGTCAAGTATCTCCGAACCGTCGGCGGTCCAAAGCATGAGCGACACTGTGTCGGCATGCCTTACCAATGAGCCCCAGCCAGCAAATATTTCTTTACAAGCATCTTCAATATATTGCTTGTCATTCTTTTTGAAGGGTTTAAGGGATAGCTCCAGGGTAATATTATTGAAACGCTTTACTCCAAGGTTTTTGCTATCCGCTAGCATTTGAGATTGCTCGTGACTTCCGCTACAAGAAACCATTATATAACCCACCAGGGCCAACACAACTAAACGACTCATCTTCTGAAATTTATTTTACGATTGCTTGACTGAAGCTAGCTCTCTTGAATTGCTTATAAGGGATTGTAGGGTCGGACCAAAGCTATGATGAGACTTTTGCCTCGCAAAAAGGAAGCTAAGCTCATCATAGGTCTTTGGAACGACTTCACCCTACCTACCTACTTTGCTAATACCCATCATTTTGGGCAAGATTCACATCAATGTCCAATTCTCTTTGTGGAATTGGCATCAACAACTCATAATTTTCAACTGTAAAACTTTGTCCCTTTGCTGCAAAATGGGCGTTCATTACTGTCTGTAACCTGCCTGTGCGCAAAAGATCAAACCATCTATGTCCTTCATTAAAGAACTCAACTCTTCTCTCTCTCTCCAGAGCCAGAGAAAAGTCGGCTTTCGAAAGACCTGCCAAAGCATCCAGGTCAGCTCTTTCTCTCACCATATTGAGATACTCGTGAGCATCGTCAGTTCTTGAAAGCTCATTAAGTGCCTCAGCATACATCAGCAGTACATCGGCATAGCGCAGCGACGTGTAGTTTACACCTCCATCGCCAAGTATCCCGGTAGTAAAGTCGACGAACTTCAATCCTGCAAGGTAATCTCCATAAGTACCGTCCAGTAGTCTCACAGAGTCGGCGATAGACACCGGTCTTCTGGCATCTCCCGTCTCGTAAGCACTGGCTACATCTGAAGTTGGGTTAATTCGGCCGTTGCCCTGCATGTTGCCGGGAAACATGCCCAGGTTGAAAAGTGCTGGGAAAAACACAGATGAAAACCTGTTACCCTCACCCACATTGCCTGACATGTACTTCACCTCGAAAATAGACTCCCCAAGCTCGTCATTCCCTGGCGAGAACAGAGCGGCGTAGTCGTCCTCAAGCGTATACCCCATGCCCATCACGTCTTCGAGCACGGAAGCGGCCAACTGATGTTCTCCCATAGTAAGGTATACTTTGCCAAGGAGCGTTGAAGCAGCACCTTCAGAAGCCCTCGACTTGCTCAGCCCCGAAACGTCTTTCAGAAAACCTGCCGAAGCAGTTAAGTCAGATACAATCAAGTTATAGATCTCACTCGCCGGCTTTCTGCCCATGTCAAAATCCGCTATCTCTTTTGGGCTTTTGAACGAAACGGTGATCAAGGGAAGGTCTCCAAACAGCCTTACCAAATTGAAGTAATTGTAGGCCCTGAGAAAAAGAGCCTCACCTCTATACTGAGATTTTAACGCCTCGCTGATGTCAACACCATCCAGCTTTGACAGGATAGTATTGGCCCTTGAAATGGCCGTAAAACTATCGCTCCAAACATCTCCCACAAACGAGTTGGCAAGTGTCATGTTCATCTCGTCGCATTCCGATTCTGCAGTCGTTGGGGAACTCCATTGTATTTCCGCATTGTCGGTGGTCAGCTCTGTGATGTACAGCAACGACAAGCTATGCAGGTCTTGAAGGCCCGAGTATGCGCCGGTTAAGGCTGTCTCGAAGTCTTTCGCTGTTTTATAAAATCCAGTCTCGCTCACAACATATTCGGGCTCTAGTTCCAGAAAATCGTTGCAAGAACTCAGAGAGAGAATAAGTACAGTAAATATTGCTATTGTCTTTTTCATGATTCTTTTTTTAAAGGGTTGTTCTCCGGTATTTAGAATGTCACGTTTACACCGAGGGTATAAGTGCGAGCAAGCGGATACGTCAGATAATCCACCCCTGAATTGACAACATTGTTACCAGCAGTACTTGATTCAGGATCGTATCCCGGGTAGTCTGTGAAGGTGTACAGATTGCTAATGTTCAGGTAAAACGATGCATTCGACAAGGCCAGCTTTGAAATGGCCGCTTTCGGCAACCTGTAGGAAAGATTTACATTTTTGATCCTGAGGTATGAGGCGTCAAACAAGAAGTGCGACGATGTGCCAAAGCCGTTTGCATAGTTATTCCTGATGGCTCTACCCTGATATCCGTCGCCTGGATCGCTTTCAGACTTCCACCTCTTGTCACCAAGGGCGAGCTGATTTTGAACGCCTGCGTTGTTTAGGATGATAGTTCCTGCCTGGAAAAAGGTTTCAGCTCCCTGAGAACCGTTGAGAGTGATGCCAAGCCCCCAGTTTCCATAAGTAAAGTTGTTGGTCAATCCCCATACAAAATCAGGCCATGGATCTCCGACAATCTTTCTGTCATTCGAGTTAATGGTGCCGTTGCCATCCACGTCCTCAAAAATCAAATCACCAGCCTGAACATTGGGGTGAATAACGGCAGTGCCTGTAACCTCCTCATTCGTTTTGTACACGCCAATGGCATTTTGCATGAAGAAGCTGGCAATCGGATAACCTTCCTGAGTAATCTGGTAGGCTGAGTTGGTAATCCGGCCACCTTCTGTCGCCAATCTCAATACATTGTTTTTGTTTTTGCTGAACGTAACACCCGTTCTCCACTCAAATTTGCTTTGCTTAATGTTGACAGTCTGAATCGCCAACTCTACACCCTTGTTCTCGATATCACCAATATTCTGTGTCGAGGAAGTAAAACCTGACGCTGCGGGCAACTGAACTCCAAGCAACAAATCAGTCTTAAGGTTTTTGTAAAACTCGGCAGTTACCGAAACACGGTCATCAAACATGCTCAGATCGACACCAAAGTTTGTCTGCTTCGATTTCTCCCAGGTAAGGTCAGTGTTTGACAAACTACTGGGCACCAAACCTGCCACCAGGCTGTTGTTTTGAACGTACCTTGAAGTGGAAAGAAGTCCGATGTGCGAGTAGTTTCCAATCTGGTTATTTCCAGAAAGTCCATAACTCATTCTCACCTTCAAGCTGCTGATGAAGTTAACCGATTGCATAAAGTCCTCTTCGGAAATCACATAACCAACAGAGAGTGAAGGAAACGTACCCCATTTGTTGTTAGCACCAAAGCGAGAACTACCGTCTCTACGAACAGTTCCTGTAAATAGGTACTTGCCGTCGTAAGAGTAATTTACCCTCGACAAAAGAGAAACCATTGACCACTCAGAAATGACATGAGTTCCGGCGTTGACAATACCTCCTGAAACAAAGGTTACGTTATCGGTCGGGAAATCAGACGCACCAACAGACAGCCTGTCCCAGCTCTCCTTTTGCTCAGTAAAACCTACCAACACATCGAGGCTGTGCTTCTGATTGAAAATATGCTTGTAATTCAATGTATTTTCGTTCAACCAGTTCATCGTTTCCGTCTTGGTTGCACCTGCATTGGAAGGATAGTTGAGCGAGGTGAAGTTTGGAATAAGCGATGATCTCCAGATCTTGGCATCGTTGGTACTGTACTGGATGCCCGCCGTGGTTTTGAAAGTAAGACCATCAGCTATTGTCACTTCAATAAAATTGTTACTGTAGATATCCGTCACCTTTCTGTTGTCTGAAAAGCCTGCAAGAAGGTTCAATGGATTCTGAAGCCATCCCAGTCCATCGGTTACGTCTGCCTGGCTGTTATAAGGGTTGCCATCAGCATCATAAACTGGTATTGTTGGGCCGGCAGCCAGTGCCTGAGAAATCACACCACCGGTTCCGTAGTGTCCCTCAGTGTTAGGGAAGTTACCAAAGCCGTGCGAGCCTGAAAGCGATGTTCCAACTTTTACCCTGTCGGTCAAGTTGACATCAACATTTGAGCGGAGGTTAAACCTCTTGTAATCTGAGGTTTCAACCACTCCCTTTTGATCGTAGTAGCCGCCAGAGATGAAATAGTTAACGTTATTTGACCCGCCGGTTGCTGACAACTGATAGTTGGCCACTGGAGCCGTTCTGTAAATAACATCCTGCCAATCTGTGTCAGTAGTGATGGATGATGGATTTCTAAACTCAGGCCGCACAAAATGAGCGCCAGCCCTTACTTCGTTTGGGTCAGTCGCCTGACCGCCAACGTAAACTCTTGCATTGTCCCGGCCATCAGCAACAAATTCAGCGTACTGTGCAGAATTCATCATATCCAGCTTGTTGGCTACCTGCTGCAGGCCGTAAGACATATCGAAGCTGATGGTAGGCTTGCCTACTGCTCCTCTTTTTGTGGTAATAATCACAACACCATTAGCACCTCTTGAACCATAAATAGCCGTTGCAGAAGCATCCTTCAGCACTTCTATCGATTCAATATCTGCCGGATTTATTGACGCAAGCGGGTTAATTCTACTTTGCGTGTTATTAGCTATACCAGCTGACGAATAAGTACCTCCACCATAAGAAGAGAAATCAGAGCTTCCACCAGTAGATATCGGGTAACCATCAACAACATAAAGCGGCTGATTTCCTCCCGTAATAGAGCTTACACCACGTATCAATACGTTGACGTTTCCTCCGGGAGCTCCCGACGTTTGCGAAATTTGCACACCGGACACTCTTCCCTGAATCATCTGATCAAAGCTGGACGTAGATGGCAACATCATATCCTTTCCATCCACCCGTGCGATAGATCCCGTAATGTCTTGCTTCTTTTGAGTACCATATCCCGTTACAACGACCTCCCCAAGCACCTTGAAGTCGTCTTCCATGGTCACGTCAATCACTCTCCGTGAGCCTACCGACACCTCCTGAGATTGGTATCCAATAAACGAGAAAAGTAATACAGCATTTGAATCATCAACATTCACCGTGTATTTACCCTCTGCGTCGGAGATAGTACCTGAGCTGGTACCTTTTACTAGAATGCTTACTCCCGGAATGGCCATCCCATCGGAGCCAACAACAACTCCCGACACACTAAAAGCGCCGGAAACACCATTTTGATTTTGAGCAAGAGTTGGAAATCCTGCGAGAAGTGCCAGTGCGAAAACAAACATGCAAAGGTACCTTTCACAAACTCCTTTCTTAATCAAAACCAGATTCTCTAAGTAGTTTTTCATAGTCATAAGTATGTGTTTATTTAACTTTTATTATTTATCGCTGGCGATAACTTGCGATTCAATGTTTAAGTAATTTGCTATCTTCTGTAGCGTTGATGCGTGGTGACCAACACCCAGCGCAAAGTGATGCGTTGGGCCTTCCTTGATCCATCTCGTTAAAAACGTTTTCACATCAGGTTCAAAGAATCCCCGGGTGTTTGTATTGCCTGTTGGAGGGATCGGGCCGGACACTGACTGACCCTCTGCTATGATGAATTTGAATTTTCCATCATAGGTCGAGTTGATCGACAGCATGGTAATGGGTCCTTCTTTGATTTTGAACTCCACCCCCGCACCATGGCCAGGCTTGCCGTGGTACTTCTTCAGGCTCCTCAAAACGGGCTTGCCGTCGGCAATAGAAATGTTGTGTGGCCCGTCGTGACCTACCAGCACAAACCCTTCTTTAAAATCGACCGGATGGAACTCTGCGAAGCTCCCGCCTATCGAAAGGCGGTCGAAAATAAGAAGCGCAATAAGTGTTTTTAAATCCGACTCTCCGCACATAGGAATGTGCTTCGCTGTGAGAAGTGAGTTGCCGACAATAAGGTTCGACATGACCTCACGAAGCTCGCTGTTTTCAGGGCCGTCGTAGTAGTAAGCCAGCCCGTCAAGCTTATGCGTTTCAACAAATCTTTCGAGGGCCACACTCACCCTGGCAGCCATGCGTAGGTCGTCTTCCTTCAGCTTCATAGAAATCGGGTCAGAAACAGGATCAGGAGTGTCGAAAAAATCCAGAATCTTCTTCTCGCAGTCCTTTATCTCCTTCTCGGTTACCTCCTCATAGCATTTCATTAGCTGGTTGGCCTCACACTGCACAATGTGACTACCGAAAAAAGACGTCAGCATGGTCGCATCGGAATGCATGTCCAGCATGGCATTGATTGGGTGCCCAATATGCCCCAAATGAGCCTTCTTTAAATCGTGCAGTACCCTGGCTATACGGCAATATTCCTCAATCTCCGCATCAACTTCAGGGTCATCATACAGTGTGCCGATAATCATATCGGGCACCTTCTTACCCATCCGCACGGCTACTCCGGCAAACTCCGGCAATGCACAGATATCGTCGTTTACCAGTTGCATGTAGGTAGACGCCTTTGAATAGTCCAGCGCTTTCAATGGCTGTAGTGCCACCAGCACTATTGGAATATTAATGGTCTTAATAATTATCCCGAAAGTTCCTGACGTTGCATAAGTCAGCATGTCACAAAAAATCATGTCCAGGTTTGCCTGTCCAATTTTGTCGACCATGCAGTACGCCTTTTCAGGATTGTCCACCAGGCCCAGGTCTATCACCTCAACGCCATTGGATTTCACCCTCTTAATGAACACATCCTGTTTCTCCGTCAGCTCCTCCAACAAGCCTTCAAACTGAGACCAGTATTTATCGTAGCCTACTCCGAAAACCCCTATTCTTGTCATAATAATGTTTTAAAATTCTTAACGCTTAATAAGTTTAACTTAACGCACTATTTAAAAATTGTAAAAAAAATTATACGGCAGTAAAAGCCGCAGACTTTTTCTTCGCTGTGAAAATCATATAACCTATAAATACAACGGGATACATAAGCCCGCAATAAATCCATACTGAATCGTAAGAATACGTGGATATAATAAACCCAATCACCGGATTAAGTACCAGTGACGACAGGGCGCCGGCACTCCCTGAGAGTCCCACAACCGTGGATGACGCTGTTTTTCCAAACGCATCCCCAATCGAGGTAATGTAATTGGTGATCCATAGTCCATGGGCAAAGAAAGCCAGCCCAACCAACACCAAGATGACTACATAGGAGTCCAAAAGCCCTATGGCTGCTACTGGCAGCGTCATTAAGGCGGCAAAGCCCATGACGACCTGGCGGGAAAATGCTTCTTTTGCAGTCTTTTGAAAGATGAAGTCCGATACCCATCCGCCCGTTACATTCGCAACGCCCAACGCCAGGAAAGGAACCCACAGCAACTGGCCGATCTTGTCTACAGCAAGGCCGTGACTTTCGTTCAGGTACTTGGGAATCCAAAACATATAGAAGTAAAGAATGGGATCAAGCACAAAACGCATGGCCATGAAAATTAATGCCTCTCTGGATTTGAGTACTTTAATGAAGCTGAAGCTTCTTTTTTCAATTACCTCACTTTTTGACGGGGCCTCTGCCAGCTCATTCTTTTTTGTAATGATAAGCCAGGCCACCAACCAAACAAACCCGAAAGCGCCAGTCATTATAAATATGTAGCGCCAGTCCCAAAATCCTAAAAAGTATGCACACAGTGGTGGCGCAATAACAGCACCAAGCGCAGATCCGCCGATGGCAATGCCGTTCGCCAGGGAATGTTTTGTTTTAGGCACCCATTCGATGACAGCCCTAACTGCACCAGGGAAACAGCCGCCCTCTCCTATGCCCAGTAAAAAACGGAAAGTAGCAAATTGGAATACACTACCAGCAAAACTGTGCAGTATGGTGGCAAAAGACCAAAACCCTACAGAAACGGCCAAACCCAGTCGACTGCCGTACTTATCTATAAGTACACCGCCGAGGGTAAACATGATGGCATAGCTTGCCAGAAAACCCGAGTTGATGAATCCGTACTCGACATCGGATATAAATAAATCTTCCTTTATTTTAATAATGACAATGGACAGCACCTGCCTGTCAAGGAAGCTTAAAGATGTAGCTATTAGTAGCAGGAATACGACCCACCAATACTTCGTTGTAGTTTTCATAGGGTGCCTTAACGCACTAAGTTCAAGAACCTAATGTAGTAAGTAAATTTTAATATGACAAAAAAAAATTTCAAATTAGCTGTCCGCCAAACTTAGCGTAATGAAAAGGCCAGTCCCCAAGTACATTTTAATCAGCAAAGAAATCATCCAAAAAATAGAGTCAGGTGAGCTTTTACCTGGCGATAAGGTGCCTTCTGAGAACGAATTGATCAAAGAGCACAACGTGAGCAATACTACAGCCCGCAAGAGTTTGCACGAAGTAGAATTACAGGGATGGGCAACCAGAATTAAAGGAAGGGGCACTTATGTGTTAAATAAAACGGAAGACCGGCACGTTACCAGGGTTCTTGGTTCGTTCGACGCCATGAAAAACAGCTTCGACGGCAACCTGATCAAGGAGGGGTTTAAGCCAAAAGATATAATTCTCGAAAAGACAATCCTTGAGAGTGGCCTGTCATCCAAAATTGATAACAGGCATATGAAGATCGATGGCCCGGTATTGAAGGTTCACCGCCTGAGATATGCCGACGATACGCTAATGAAAGATGAGACCAAATACATTTCTCTGGTGGCATGCCCGAAGATTCACCTTATTGAATTGAAAGACCCGCTGATTGCCATTTACGAGGATCAGTACAAACTAAAGTTGGGCAATGCTCACAGAACAATGGGAGCGGTCATTCTTTCGCCCGGTGATCCTCAGAACTATTTCGAGAACACCGCACCTCTGGCAGCTTTCATGCTTGATGGGGCCATCTTCTCCGAAGATGGAAGAATTGTTGAGATCGAAAGATCATTGTACCGGGGCGATCGCTATAAATTCTCGATCAATACGAAGCACGAGCTCGACTAGGTGCACAGAGGAATTCAAAAAAAAATCGTGCCGCCAGCGGTTGCTGAGGGCACGACATAATTCTCTAAAACTTATTGACTACTTCTGTAACGTAGTCGGGCAAACATAATCCGTTCTGGGTACGCCGGTTGTCTCAATCGCCTTCCAGCCGCCTTCAATATTGATGACGTTGTCCCAACCTCTGGCTTTCAGGATAGAGCTCGCAATCATGGAGCGATATCCTCCCGCACAGTACAGGTACAGCGGCTTCTCTTTATCAAAGTCCGTCATGTGGTCATTGATAAAGTCCAGGGCAAGGTTTTTAGCATCTTCCACGTGCTCAGCGGCAAATTCGCTCGGCTTGCGCACATCAATCACCTCGAGCTTTTCCCTATCATACTTGTCAGAGAATTCGGCCGCTGAAATATTTGCAATCTCATCTATCTCCTTTTTTGCCTTCTTCCAGGTCGCAAAACCGCCTTCCAGATAACCGATCGTATTGTCGTACCCTACTCTTGCCAGCCTTGTTACTACTTCTTCTTCTCTACCCGGCTCAGCCACAATCAGAATCGGCTGTTTAATATCCAGGATCAGTGCGCCTACCCAAGGAGCAAAACTGCCGTCGATACCTATATTGATAGCGTTAGGAATAAATCCCTTCGAGAAAACATTTGGGTCACGGGTGTCAAGGACGAGTGCCTCTGTCTCATTCGCCGCTGCTTCAAACCCTTCAGCAGAAAGCTTTTGCAAGCCACGACTCAGCACTTTTTCCACGCTTTCGTATCCCATCTTGTTCATCATCACATTTTCTGGGAAGTACACCGGCGGGGGCGCCAATCCATCAGTCACTTCTTTGATGAACTCATCCCTTGTCATGTTTGCTCTCAGGGCATAGTTGGTTTCTTTTTGATGGCCAAGCGTATCAGTGGTTTCCTTGCTCATGTTTTTTCCACAAGCTGAGCCTGCTCCATGTCCTGGGTACACGATCACGTCATCGGGTAATGTCATAATCTTATTTCGAAGTGAGTCAAAAAGATGACCTGCGAGATCCTCCACACTCAGGTGCGACTTGGCAGCCAGGTCAGGTCTCCCCACGTCACCGATAAAGAGCGTATCGCCCGAGAAGATAGCATTTTCTTTACCCTCCTCATCCAGCAACAAATAAGTGGTGCTCTCCATGGTGTGCCCAGGAGTGTGAAGCACTTTAATAGTCACATTGCCGATTTTTAACTCCTCTCCGTCGCTGGCAATGTGAGCCTCAAAGTTAGGCTTGGCATTGGGGCCAAAAACAATGGGTGCTCCCGTTATTCTGGAAAGGTCCAGATGCCCGGAAACGAAGTCAGCGTGGAAATGGGTTTCCAGCACATACTTAATTTTAGCTCCTCTTCTTTTGGCTTTCTCCACATAGGGTGCTACTTCTCTCAGCGGGTCTATAACAACCGCTTCGCCTTCACTCTCTATGTAGTAGGCACCCTGTGCCAAACATCCTGTGTATATCTGTTCTACTATCATTGTTGTTTATTTTTCAATTTCCTTCAGCAAAGGTATACCAGCGGAAGACCGACTTCAGTGACAATGATCACTCTGGCAAAACTAGTCAAAAATTTTGTCGAGGTTAATGATTTCAATATGGTTTCGGCTCAATACAATAGCTCCCGACTGCTCCAGTTTTTTCAATAACCTCGACACCACCTCTCTGGCAGTGCTCAGGTCGTTGGCAATCTCCTGATGTGAGATGGCCAGCAATTTTCCTGACACTTTCATCTGACGTTTCAAATAAAAGACAAGGCGTTCGTCCATTGATTTGAACGCCACACTGTCAAGAGTAATGAGCAACTCTTCAAATCGCTTTCTGTAGGTGGCTACTACAAATTCGTGCCATGTTCTGTACCTGGTTTGCCAAGTTTCGGTCAAAACAAAAGGAACTGTGATGATGGTGACATCAGAAACAGCCTTGGCCGAAATGGCACTCTTTTCACTTCGGGCGGCACACAAAAGTGAAAGTGCACAAGCTGAACCCGGCTCCAGGTAGTACATCAGAAACTCCTTGCCATCCTCGTCTTCTCTGGAAACTTTCACCAGACCATCTATCACCAGCATGGCTGATTTGATATACTGGCCGGAGCTAACGAGCAATTCTCCCTCTTTAACATTTTTTACGTGCCCTTCACTCAATATGGCTTCTTTAAGGCCTGATTCCATTCCTGGAAACAGCGTGGCAAGTTTTTCTGTAGTTATATCCATCAACACTGTTATTTTTCTAAAGTGATGCTCGCTAGTCTTTTTTCGCTATGCCAAAAGCGCTAGCGCTTACTGCACAACACAACCATTGTAATCAGGTGAATCGTTCCCAACGAGCGCAAACAATACATTTGCTTTCTTCAAGGGATGGTTGCAACTGAAATATCACCGAACCAGCCAAACCAACATTTTTCCAAAGTTGCGATTTTTGTTCGATTTTTGTTTGCTATGACTACAGGCTACACCCTTCCGCTTCGCCACGACGTTTGGATTATTTTAGGTGTAAGTCTTATTGTCTCTCAACTGTTCATTTCCATTGGAGCAGAAAAGGACTGGTTCGAGCTCTTTCAGGACAGCTCCTTTGTGCCAGATACGCTTTTTGTGTTTATCCTCACGTCCGCACTATGGCTCTATGTCCGAATGGTTTCAGTGTTTTTGCAGCAAAAATATGATTGGTTGGAAAAGCCCATAGCACGTATTCTTACTCAGGTCTTTTTTGGCATTGCGCTTCCTTCTGTGGCGTGCATTTTTATTGTGGCCCTCTATTTCTACCTGCACTACCAGCTACCTCTTTCTTCTACCTCATTTCCCGACTACGAGTTTCCCTTCACAATAATTGTGATCGCCCAGTTTAACCTTTACTATCTCATTTACTACTTCTACCGAAAAGCTAAAACACAGGCGTCCGCCAACACTGCGGTTGAAACAAAAAAATCTATTGTAGGAATGATTGGAAGAAAGAATGTCCCGATTGACCTGCAGGATATTGCCAATGCGTTTATCAAAAACTCCGTTGTTTACATCACCACGTTCAGCAATACCCGACTATCGGTCAACTACACGCTGGACGACATCTCCCTGCTCCTAAATGAGAAAGATTATTTCAGGGCCAACAGGCAGGTCATTCTTCACCGCAAGTCGTGCAAGGCGTTTATGAATGAGGCCAACGGAAAACTGCTCATAGAACTTGAGCCAGATGCTGATGCACCTTTGATCATTAGCCAACTCAAGGCTGCTGAGTTCAAAAAGTGGATTGGCGCCAATTGACCCGGACGCCTACCTGTTCTCTATCTCACTCCATTATTTTCATATATCAGGCGCAAATTCCCCTACTTCACTGAAAATTTTGCTATCCCAACGCACCCTTACAATCGATTCGCCGTATTGATCTGAGTCAAAAACTCAACTACAATGCGTAAAATCATTTTTTTGCCTGTAGCCCTCTTATTTTTTTCTTCCGCTCGGGCTCAGGAAGTAAAGCTCTCCTACTTCGGCGAAACATTTACTCATTATGGTGTAAAGGGGGCCTATTCCCTTCCGCTGTATTCCTGGGACAAAACGAACAGAAGAGAGAAAGCCAGAAATAGTGCTTTGGTTTTCTCGCCGGGGCTGGCCATATATCGCCATACCGGCAACCACATTGGCGTGATCGTGATGCCGGAGATTTCTTACAAAACAGTCAACTACAAAGGCGGCTTGTTCGAAGCAGGCGTCAGTCCCGGACTTTTCAGGTCGTTTTATGAAGGCCAAACTTTTGAAGTGTCGGAAGAAGGAACACTGGAAAGAAAACACCTTGCCGGAAGGACGGCCTTTATGCCGTCACTCTTTGTTGGCTTTGGAAAAGACCTATCAGTGCAAAAGCAGACCAAGCTCACCTGGTTCTGTCGCTTCCATGTGCTCAAACAAGTTCCTTACAACAAGTCATCCCTCACCCGCATTGCTTTTGAAGCGGGCATCAGCAAACCCCTCACTGTTAGAAAATGAAAAAGATACTCATACTTATGATTTGCTCGGCGCTTTTTGCCTGCAGCGACGACACCACTGATATTAAAGACACCTTCTATCTCCGCAACGATGGAGCCGACATGCCCATTTGGGTACGGGGCAACCTCGATGCCGATAAGATTGTCATTTTTTTCCACGGTGGCCCTGGCGACTGCGCCATGTGTTACCGCTACTACCTGAAGGGGATGGAGAGCGAAGTAGCTGTAGCCTACTGGGATCAGCGCATTGCGGGCTCCTCCTCCGGAAATGCCGATCCTTCGTCGCTCACCTACGAGCAGTTTGGCGAGGACGCATTCTACGCAGTAAGCTTGCTGCGGCAGCAGTATCCTGGTAAGAAAATCTACATCATGGCACACAGCTTCGGCGTGGAGCTGGCCTGGCAGTTTTTGACCACCGGTGAGAATCAGAAAATGGCGGATGGGCTGTTGGTAGTGAACGGCACTTTTAGCAACCTGCGCTGGATGGAGATCATGAGAGAATGGGTGATAAGGGAAGCAACTGCCCGTCAGGACAATAAAACCCTGGAATTTACTGAAACACATCCGGTCAACAACGCAACCGTGAACGACGTTTGGGTGGACTACTACCGTAAGATGCTCGACCTGGACGGCAATCCTTTATCTCTTTACGAAAACAAAAAGTTTGTGCTCAACTATGTGCTGTTTTCGCCCAATACTGCAATGTCGCAATTTGCACATGGAAAGGCCTACAGCGACTACAGCGAAAAGGTGCTTTTCACGTTTGATAAGACTGAGGAGCTTTCAAAAATCACTTTACCAGTTAAGTTTTTGTGGGGCAAAAAAGACGGTGTAGTGCCTATAGAAGTGGGCAATGAAACTGAGCAACTGCTTACCAATACCACCGTCGATTGGACTGTGTTCGAAAACTCCTGGCACGAGCCATTCGTTTCTGAAAATGATAAATTTATTGAGGCGGCACTAAGTTTCGTGAGAGGCAACTAGTTATTTCGCTTGATCCGGGCATAAAGCGTCATCGATTCCTCGGAAACAAACCGCCAAAGCACCTTTGACCATGAGGTGTGCGAATAGAGGTGGTCATAGTGGTTGGGAGCTAGTTTCTTCAACTTTGGCAGCCTACTGCCGGGAATGTTGGGAAAGTCGTGGTGCTCATTATGAAAACCTACGTTGAAAGTAATCTTGTTCAGGAAACCGTAGTACGAATAGGTTTCCTGACCTTCTTTGAAAACGTAGTGCTCTGCTATAAAGTGGCCGGCAATGGGGTGAAGCCCGCCGGCTACAAACAGCGAGGCTATGAGATAAACAAAGCCGGCGATACCGGCCAGCTGGTAAAACACCACCACGAATACCAGCTGAGCTATTAGGTTGATAATTTGCCACTTGTCTGGTTTGATAGGGTGCACCATGAGTGGTCTGATGGCATAAAACAGAATTTGATTCACCAGCCAGATCAGCTTACCGAAAAAGCCCTTAAATAGAAGTGCTTCCTCGTCTGTCGGCAGGTCGGTGTCAACACCTTCTTTGCCCTGGTGCCAGTGGTGCTTGGCGTGGTACACCTTAAATGCCATACTAAATGGAAACACAATGGGAAAGTTGACGATAATGGCCAAAACATTGTTGAGCGCTGGGTTTTTAAACGCCAGGTCATGGGTGATTTCGTGAATAGCCAAAAAAAGAATTTGACTAAGTGTGGCACCGACAACTACCACTAGCAGCGCAAACAGGTATGGATTTTCAGGCAGAAAAAACACTGGAATAGCCAGCTGTAGCAGCAGCACAAAAATCGCCTTGTACTTTAAAAGAGGGTCGGTACCAAAAAGCTTCTTCACCTCAGGCACTTCATTCATAATTTGCTTTCTGCGCTGAAAGTGTGGCTCTCTGCTTTTTTCCCAGTAAAATGATTGAGTGTCTTTCAAACCGGCAACCTTCTCCAATGAAACTTCGATTAACGCTTCCTAAAGCTAAGCAATGAATTTTTTAACTGCGCCTAAAAACGCCATTAGTTACCCAACCAACTTAACCAACCCTTCGGTCGCTCCTTTCAGCGCCTCTAAAGTGGTTTGAAAGTCACTCATTTCGAGCCTGTTTTGCTCGTAAAGCCTCTTCATATACTTTTCTCTTACCCCCTCGTTGGTTTGGGTCACGTGCCACAAAAACCCTCCACGCTGTCCCAGGTAATCGTAAACAGGGTAATACTTCCTGGCAAATGACCTGGGAATAATAAACTGAAGGGGCTTGAATCTGGGCATCACGAAATTCCAGTACACCAGCTGATTTCTCGGATGGGTATCAGCGAGGTGCTTGCCTTCGTGGCGGGCTGCATGCAGCCAATAGTCAATAATGCCTCTCCCCTCGGGACTGTTTTTAACAATGATCATCCCTGCGTTAGGCTTTTTACCTCCCAGCAAAGGCGTGTCGCCAGGCATCAGTATATGAGTTGCTTCATTCCCCATCTTTACAAAATCTTCCAGGGGCGGGGCGGTAATCGTGAGGATAATATCCGCATCTAACAGCACTACGTAATCGACGTCTTTTTCGGCCAGAGTGTTTTGCAAAAGCACAATTTTTGTCCAGTTGATATGCATATCGTCAACCAACCGGCTGCGTTGCACCAAATGCTGGAAACCATATTTTTTTGCATAGCCCCGGACAGAGGCAATACTATAGGCAGCGTAAGAATCGATATTTGGCGTAGCCAGCTGAAGTATCTTAAAGGTCAGGCTCATGAGGTGGATCTAGCTAAATCGGTATAATAATCGAACAACCGCTGGCACAGCACGTCCCAGTTTTGCTGGCTGGCATAGTAAATCGCTTTTTCCCTGATCCTTGCATGCAGTTCATCATCCGACAGCAATGCTTTTACATGATCATACATTTCTTTGGTGTTACCAGGTTCAGCCAAAAAACCGGTAACGCCATCTTCAATAATATCGGCCGGGCCACCAGCGCTGGCCGCCACCACCGGCAGTCCGGAAGCCATGGCCTCAAGAATCACGTTACCAAACGTTTCCGTAACCGACGGAAAGACAAACACATCAGCCGAGGCAAATACCCTGGAAAGCGCTTCACCGGTGAGTTTCCCGGTAAACACCGCCTTTGGCATCTTACTTTGAAGCCTTTCCATATCAGGGCCATCGCCAGTGATAATCAGCTTGTGGCCTTTGCCAAGCAACTTATAGAGCTCAATCAGGCTGTCAGTGGATTTGTAACTAACCAGTCGGCTGACAAAAAGAATTTTCTTCTCGTTGGCGACGCCGTATGGGGAGAAAAAAGCATCGTCTCTGAAAGCAGGCGAAAACAGGTGCTGGTTTACCCCCCTGCCCCAAACCCTTATATTGGCAGCGTTTACTCTCAATATTTTCAGGTAGTCACTCATACTTTCGGTGGGTGCCAGCACCAGCGAGCAATCTTTGTATAACGAAAGCAGCCGCCGGGCTATCGGAGGGGAAATCTTATCGATACCAGGCACAAACCTTAAGAAGTATTCTACATAGGACGTGAAGTGCGTGTGGTATATAGTTGCCACAGGTATCTTGCGTTTTTTTGCATAGTCCACGGCATACCAGCCTAGCGCCGAAGGGGTACTCCAATGCACAATATCAGGCTTGAAGTCATCGAGCATTGCTTCCAATCCCTTCATTCGCTTGGGTAGCGCCAATTTGTATTGCTTATAAAGGGGAATGTCTATCGAAGGGCATTGGTAAACAGGAAAGGGAAACTCCGGGTCTTCCGGTGGCAGCGGAGTGATAAAGATGGCATCAAATTGGTCCCTGGGCAGGCGGTAGGCAATTTGGTTGGTGGTGTTAGACACCCCATCAAAATCCTTTTTGAGTACATCAATAAAAAATACAATCTTAACTTTGCTCATATTTCCACAAACCTCACATGTTGGCAGGCCGAAGCGATTCCGAAGTTCTTGTTGTTACGCACAAATATCCTCCATCCATTGGCGGCATGCAAAAGCAAAGCTATGAGTTGATCAAAAACCTGCAATCATATACAATAGTCCACAAAATTATCTTTAGCGGGAAATACCCTAAAGCGCTATTTTTCATCTCGGTTGTTCCGTGGTGTCTCTTCAAGGTTTGGCGCAATCCTCGCATAGATGTGATTCATGCCAACGATGGCCTTATGGCACTGTTTTTAACTCCGCTACTGTGGCTCACCCGAAAAAAAATGGCCGCTACAGTCCATGGTCTTGATGTCATTTTCAAGTCGACCTTATATCAGTATTGGCTGCGACAGTACCTGTCAAAATTTGCCTGGATCATTGCCGTGAGCGACGAAACGAGGCTGGAATGCATCAAGGCAGGCATCCCTTCAGCCAGGGCGCATTATATCCCCAATGGTTTTGAGCCACTGCCGAGCCCGCAAAAAAATGAAGCTATCTACTCTATGATCAGGGAACGATGTGGGGCAGCCATCAACAACAAATCTTTGATCGTGTCCATTGGCCGACCAATTAAGCGGAAGGGCTTTGTTTGGTTCATAAAAAATGTACTGCCGCAAATACAAACGCCCGCCTTCTACGTGATTGTCGGGCCCAGGGAGAAGAACATTCAGCTCATATTGTGGCTTTCAAAAGTACTTCCGGCATCTGTCTTTCGGAAACTCGCTCACCTTTTTGGCTTTGGCCTCGAAGCCCTTGAACTCGACCAGCTTATGATAGAGCCTGCCTATAGAGACAAAGTGTTATTTACAGGAAAATTACCCCAAGCTGAGCTTGATCAGCTGCTTTTGCATGCCGATTTGTTTGCGATGCCCAACTTGCATGTTGACGGTGATTACGAAGGGTTTGGCCTCGTAGTTTTGGAAGCGGCCGTCAGTGGGCTGGTTTGCCTGGCAGCAAGAGTAGACGGCATTCCATCTGCCGTAAAAGACAATTTCAATGGCTTGCTGCTGCCGTCCGGCGATGGAGAAGTATGGAGCATGACGGTTGACAAACTGCTGGCCGACAAAGAAGCGCTCAAAAATCTTGGTCAGTTGTTCAAAAGCAATACCGAGAAAGAAATGTTCACCTGGGACAGCATGGCACAAGCCTATTTCAAGCTCTTCCAAAAACCGGTCCCCGATAACCTATGAAAGTGTTTTTCATTGGCTCCTCAAAAATGGGCACCACCAGCATCACCAATGCCCTGAAGGAAAAAGGTCTTCGGGTTACCCATACGCCTCACTTCGGGGTGTATTCTCACCTAGCGGAGCCAAACGAAGCCTTTTTTTCGAAGTTTGACTACTTTCTCGATGGCAGCCTACACAATTTCCACCACCTCACCGCCTGGTTTCCCGATGCAAAAATAGTCCTGCTGGATCGGGAGCCGTCCCGCTGGATTCTCAGCATGTTCAACTGGTTCAGCCATATCGACGACCGGCACATGTCGGATGACAAGGCAATCGTTCACCTTTCAAGGCTAATTATGGGCAAAACAGTCTACCGCCAAATATTGATTGACTGGCTCATTTACAGAAAAAGAGTACTACACTTTTTCCAGGCCGACCCGAGGTTTATTCATATCAATATCGAGGACGGGCCTAACGAGTGGAATCGGTTAATGGAACACCTCGACATCCTGCTAGATGTCAAGTGGGACAACAAACAAACCAAGAAATCAAATCCTGAGTGGGTATCGAAAATTGTGGCGGAAGCAGAAAAAAAGGCACAGCATGCAAGTGTTGTATATCCAGAGGTCTCTCAACGATCCGTGCGGGATCGCTTGTTTCTACACACAATGGAGGTGCTGAGCAAAGATTTCATAAGGGAGAGGCACCTTGTGAAAAACATAAAAGCAGCGGGAAAAAATAATGGCTGGGGCAACCCCAAAACTTACGAAACCAGCCTAACGCACATATTTAAATTTGCCCGGGTGGTTGGCTGCCTTGGACTAAGAATTGTTGTCAACCGATCGAACCGGCTGAGCCCGTTCATTTACTAAACAGCAGGCCAGCTTTTTTCGAAAAGCCTGTAAAGCAGATCGTTGTAATCACTGCTACGATTGGTGCTAATGTACAAGCTAGGTGCCCTCATCATTCGCAAAGAATGAAGTCGAATAAACTGAAATGGGCCTGGCAGCACATATACAGGCACCTGGCTTTCTGCTAAAAGTCCGCTGATCAGGATATCGTCGGCAAAATTGGCTGCCTCATGCTTTTCGAAGTAATCGGCCGTGGGTTTAAGCATCCCCTTTGTAATCATGTAGCTGGAGGCACCCTGCATGCAATGCACCTGCCGGGGGCTCTCAGTCACTTCAGTCCTATCGTCGGCACCCAGGATTCTAACTTTCCCTGCACTCACACACTTTCTGTCGGTATGTTGCCCTGTAGTCGGCACTGGCCAGCCCAGCAACGTGAATGCCGCTGCAGGAAACTGCCTTCTGCAATGCAGATAGTGTTCCACCAGTTGCTTCGGATACACCTGATCATCGTCCAGCACAATGATGTTGCTACCTTTTGCGATGTGATCAGCGTTGCAGGTATAAAACCATTTGGTGGCGGGCCCGAGGTCTTTCTCCACCCAACAAATTTCCACCAGAGAGTTTCCCGATAAAAAGCGGGGAGTTTTATACGTCTGCCCCTTCCTGCTTTTTTTGGCGATGCAAAGGAATATCTTGTCAGGCATCACGGTCTGATCCATTAGCGACGCTATGGCAGGGCCGATTTTAGCGATGCGCTCAGGAGTGGTAGACAGAGAAATGTAAATAGGCTGATCTTCACTTCGCTTCGCCGAAGCGGTCGACCTTATGCGCAAGCCGGAGCGCCAAAGAGCGCTCAGCCTTAAATACCTCAAAATCTCTCTCAGAGTAGCCATCATCTTACGAAAACACTGTTTTGCTTGAAAGTTGGATTAGTATGAGATCTTGGGCGAACAAAGAATGGAGCATAAGTATCATCTGGCTTCCGACAATGTCCAGAAACGACACTCATTGCAGGGTGACTGATTTGATCAGTATCTATGGACGATAAATGTCTCAAAGTTCATTTACTTTGCTCGCAAAACAGATCATAAAGATGAGTTTAAAAGTTGTGACTTTTGCAAACACGGTTGACGAAAGGGTAAACACCCTGAAGAATTCGTGTGCAAAGCTCGCCCTGCCCCTGGAAGTTCTGGGAATTGGTGAGGAATGGAGTACGAATGCTATTAAACTAAGTCTTCTCAATAAATTCCTTCTTTCAACAGACGCTGACGACGATGATCACCTGCTTGTTGTCGACGCTTTTGATGTTGATGTGATCGGTGGAGAGAATGATATTTTGGAGCTGTTTTCCCAGCTCAATACTGATGTTTTATTTTCAGCCGAAGCCAATTTCTATTTCAGAGATCGTATCCTCAAATACTACTACTGGAAATTTTACCCCCGTGGCGCCACTTACTACGACTACCTTAATTCCGGCTCCTTCATGGGTAAATTGAAGCACCTTCGTCAAATGCTGAGCGACATACAGGCTTTGTACGGAATCGACTTTTCCAACCAACAAGCTTTGACACAAATACGGTCGGACCAGTCGCTATTTAGCCGTTTTTTTGCCGACTGTAGCTCCCAATCGTTCAGGCCTGATTACACTATTGCAGTTGACCGTAAGCAACAGCTCTTTGGCTGCACAGGTGGGCGAGCCGCAGCTGTTAGCTGGCCCCTCTTGTCAAAAAGGCACAGCTTCCTCTTCTTCCAATACGAGCGGAAGCTGCTCAAGACATTTGGACTGGCATCGCAGCAAACCACCTTCCGGGACCTGGTTTGGAAAAAGGATCAATTACACAACACCGCCACAGGGACCCATCCACTGGTGGTTCACATCCCGGCATCGAGAGAACACTTTCGCCGACGACTGCAACAATTAAAGGGCAAATACACATTCAACACAACGAGCCTTCTCAAGCCGCTGGCTGCTCTTGTTTCATTTGCGGCCTACCTGCAATCGCTGGTGAGCCTGCTGCAGATCAACCGGTACAACAAAGGCCGGTCGACGCAACCGCAGGTTTTCAGATATAGCAAGAACTACGGCCCCGGCTATCACGAAAGTGCGTCACGTTTGAGAGATCTCCTGGAAAAGAGAGAGCCTTTCTGTTTTTCCCACCTCAATGATGGAGAAATCACTTTTATCAGAAAGTACCTCAACAAAGACAATGAAGCGAAATGGTACGGCAGAAAACAGCAGATATACTCTACAGTACTGGCTGAGCGGCTGATGACAGCCCTGAAAGTCAAAAGACACAACTACTTTGTGGGGATTCCATGTGGCACCTGCTATCCTGAGCTGAAAACACTGGCTCTGAGGCTCAGACAAGCCGACGTATTCACTGTACCGGCGATGACCATCCACCATAACCTCTCGCTGCTGCCAGCTATCCTGGGAGCATTGAGAGGCAGGAAGCTGTACTTTGTCCTTAACGAGTTTCAAGACCTGACAGTACTCAAAAAACTGGGACTGGAAGCGGACGAGACCCGCATCATGAGGGTTCCTTTCAGGAACTCCTACGAGCTTTACGATGAACTTGCTGAGCAAAGATTTGAAGAGGGCACAGTAGTGATGATGATGTGTGGGATGCTGGCCAAAATCGTCAGCCCGGTTTGGTTCGAAAATAATCCGACCTGCACATTTCTGGCCTTTGGATCCAGTATGGACGATTTGATCCAAACGGACAACATCAAATACAAACTTTATCCATCGGAATTTCCCTACACCAGAAACATCTACTCCTACAGGTCGTTTCTCTTTGGGCTGAAAAAACCATGCCCCGAATGCTTCGATCTCAGAGATGAGAACTAGCCATGCATCTATTTGCCGGTATGCTGTCTGACAACGTGGCCATCTTCAAGCTTGATAATTCTATCGGCCATATGGAAATAGGACTCATCGTGAGTAATCACAATAACTGTCTTTCCGTCTTTCTTCAAATCCGGGATAATTGAACCGTAAAATTTCAGCTTAAAGAGCGGATCCTGATTAGCCGCCCACTCATCGAACAGGTAAATTTCTTTGTCTTCCAGTAACGACCTCAACAGTGACAATCTCCCCTGCTGCCCCGATGACACCCGTATGGTAGACAGCGATTTATCTTTGATATTTACAATTTCCTCGATATTGAGCATCTTGATAAGTCGCTCCCCATGCTGTTGAAGGTAGCCATCGTCAATGTACTGCAGTCCTCTGAACACATGAGAATCGGGGAACAGCGCTGCGAACTGGTTGCGATAGTCTTCATTTTTCCGTTCGTCTATTTCCTGCCCTTGAAATAAAATCTTCCCAGAGCTTGGTCGATAAAGGCCCACAATCAGTTTGCCCAATGTCGTTTTTCCACTGCCATTTCCACCACTCAGATAAACGATTTCTCCACGGTTGATCGTGAGGTTAAACGGCCCGATGTGAAACCCATTTGCTTCCCTTTCCGAACCATATTCAAACCCCACATCTTCAAGAACAATCAAAGGCTCCGGTTGAGACCCGATCGGGCTCACCGGCTGCTGCTTTGCCTCATTGTCTGGCTCATACTCAATTCCCAGCTTACCAATCGCATTGAGCGCTACTTCCACCTTTTTGATATTGTTAAGAAAGGTTGTGGTGATAATCAGTGCTGGCAAAACAAACATGACCACCGTCAAAAACTCCAGCAGCAAACCGCTGTCCATCACCACAATGTCGTTGTATTTAATCAGCAGCACCGAAAGCGAAACAATCACGATAAGCTCGCCAATCTTGGTCACGAATATGTGCAGCGTCCCAAGAATCGTCAAACTGTCGCTGTGTTTTCGGCTGGTGGGGCCCATAATATCCTGCACGTAAATAGACTTGTGCTTTTTATTGAGCGACAGCTCCTTGAGCCCCCTCACCAGGCCATTGATATGCTCGAAAATATCATTCTTCAGCTCTCTGATCATCCGCTCCTGCTTATGTACCCTTGGAAAAACAATCATCGAAACCAAAAATACCAGGGCGTAAATGCTCATCACGTAGGCCGTGAGCTGCCATGAGAGCCAGAACATATAAGCCACACAGGCCACCACTTTTGAAATTGAAACAAAAAAATCAGGCCCCGTTTTTATGAACGCACCAATGGTATTGATGTCGTTATTCAGCACGGGCATTATTTGAAGAGAGTTCTGCTCTACATGAAAAAAATCCGCCTTCAGGATTTTCTTTGATATGGAAAGACGGAGGTCAGATACCTGGCCCTCATACACTTTGGTAAGAAAGTGTCCGGCAAACACCGACAGGGCTGTTGAGACAATGATGGAAATATTGAGCTTATAAAACACCAGCATCAACCCGGAATCGCTGGTAATGATTTCATGAAGAAACTTGATAGACAAAGCATACAACCCTCCGGCCACAATGCTCATCAACATGGCAAAAAACAGCTTTTTCCAGCTTGTCAGAAGTAAAGAGTAGATTAGTTTCACTAAGTGGCTTTTCGTTCTACGTGCCGCTTGTCGCTTAGCAGCAAGGCAGCAAAGTAGGTAAGAAAATTTCCTTTTCTCAAAAAAACCGGCAGCCAGAAGCTCACCAGGTTTTTTATCAAATTAGAAATGGGACACACAAACGACACCCCACAAAAGGCGCAAATTTCGCCGCAGCAGTGCAAAAGCAACAAAAAAAGGGTCACTTATTCCAACTCAAAAGCGGCACTTTGCATCTAGTATTCATCTTTGAAAAATGACGGCAATAGCTGAGAAACCGGAGAATTCATTTACCCTGGCAGAAAAGATTAACTCAAAAAATAAGGTGACTTTCGTAAATTTCAACCGCTCATTATTGCTTATAAATTGCTACGTTTGAGAATATATTCAGGAACCATGGTTGTCAAAAAAATTGCCAAAAATGTTTAGTAACCAAACAAATTGCATCTAAGTAACCCTGCATTTTACCAAGCTATACCCTAAGCAAAACGACACATGAATAAAGGAAAAACCTGCCTCTTTTCACTTTTCATTCTATTTTCCTCCAGCCTTTTCGGCCAGGTACTCCAGCCAGGTACGCTGGATTTTGAGTACCACAGGCTACTGCTCTTAAAAAATGATTTCGACAAGGAGGCCATCGGCACCTTCCCTTCTATTATAACAGACTTCGCTCCTGACAGCTCCCTTAGCTGGAATCCATGGAATAACTACCTGGTACCTTCAACCAGTTCGGATAAATTTTCTGTGGTTGATCCCACTTTTGGCACTTTATACAATTCTACCGCACCCCGAAGCTACAACGACGGCGCCGTTTGGAATGGAAAAGGGCTTAATTCATGGTTTACTACCGGTGTGATGGGCAAACTTCCTACCGGCGAAAATGGATACTTCAGCTACACCTTGTCGCCCATTGTGCATTATAGTCAGAACGCTGCCATTGATATCCCACAACCTATTTACAATAAAAGTCAATATTCGTATCCTTTCTACGAAAGGCTGGACCAGGTGGAAAGGTATGGGGACGAAAGCCTTTTCAAGATTGATCCGGGGCAGTCTGAGGTCAAATACGTTTACCGGGGCATTGCAGCAGGTTTCACTACCCAAAATGAAGTCTGGGGGCCAGCCACCTTCAACCCCATTCTAATGAGTCAGCAGGCGGCAGGCATACCACGATTCAACCTCGGCTTCAACAGGCCTATAGATACCAAAATCGGACGACTGGAGGGCAAAGCTTTCTGGGGCATGCTGAAGGAATCCGATTATTATGACAGCAATCCCAACAATAACCACCGTTACATCACCGGCTTCACCGGGGGCTATGCGCCAAGCTTCGTGAAGGGATTGAACCTGGGGCTCCATCGGGTCATGTACCGGCTTTGGGAAAGAAGCAGCATGGGAGCGAAAGATGTTTTCGCCGCTTTTGCCCATACCTCAAGGCAATACGACACCCCGCTAAACGGCATCATCACCAACGATGAATACGACCAGATGGCATCTGCGACCATCCGCTGGAATCGTCCGGAACTGGGGCTGGAGATCTACACCGAGTATGCGAGAAATGACTTTCCGGGAAACTTTAAGGAATTTGGCCGCAACCCTGATCGCTCATCCGCCTTTGTGCTTGGTATCACCGAGGCTTTTGAACTCAGCAACGGAAATACCGTTAAGCTCCACTACGAAAACACCAAACTCAGCGCCAACCAGCTCCAGATTGTCAGCATATTCTCGTCGCCTACCTATTATGTGCACTACTCCATCGCTCATGGCTATACCCAAAACGGCCAAATCATTGGTGCGGGCATAGGCCCCGGGTCAAATACGAATGTGCTCCAGGCGCAGTATTTTACCCCAAAAAGCATGTTCGGCCTCACGGCACAGGCTATAAGGTTTAATGATGACTACATTCTCAGAGAGTATGCCGGTGCCTTGAAATACCCATCAGAGTTTGAATTTGCCTACTCCGCCAAATACTACCGGCTGTTTGACCAGTTTACCGTTGAAGCCCAGCTACAGTATGCAAAACACTACCACCGCTATTTTGTTGACGGCATCAGCGATAGAAATTTCCAGGCACTTTTAAACCTCGGGTATCGCATTAACAATTAATAAGATAGCGCCACCAACTCCTTTTTTGCCCGTTCCAAAATAGTTTGGCACTTCGTATGCTTGTATGTTTTCATAAATTTGAATTATGAAAATATTTTCTTTTGTCTTTTTCTGCCTGATCTCTCAGCTCGTTTTCTCACAACCACCGCAGGCGGCAAAGGGTCATTTTATACGGTTTTATAAGGCAGACAACCAGGTGAAGGTATACTTAAATGACTCCCTGCTGTTCACCAGCAAAGTGTTTGACGGCAACCCAGACCTTAACCTTGACGTGGATTTGGCACCGCACCTGGCCAAAGGCAGGAACAACATAAAAGTTGAGCTTTATAATGGGTACGAGAACAACGATTACAAAGAAGACAGGTTCTGGGAGATTCGGTATGAGATGTTTAATAACAACGAAAGCATCGACTACATGCACCAGTTTTCGAGCAATGGGGCGGCGGGCCTTGCCTTCGAGTACAAACATGAAATTTATAAAAAGTAAGAGTAAATACTTTTTGCTAACTTTGAGCCTGCACCCTTAAATGAACATTCTTCTGATTCTAAATGCAGTTTATTCTCGTTCTCCCAACACCCTTTGATTGGAAGATGCAGGTTAATTGTGTTACTTCACAGGCCCAGCCGTGACAATGTTTGTTGTAGACTATGAATGACAAATTGAGAAAACGTACGAGTACTTACCAGGAGCCTCAAAAGGTAAAAAGACTTGGTCAGTATCCTTTCTTCCGCCCTATTGAGTCAGAGCAGGGCACAGAAGTAACCATCGACGGTCATCAGGTGCTTATGTTCGGATCGAACAGCTACCTGGGCCTGACCAACCACCCGAAAGTAATGGAAGCCTCAGCCGCTGCCATAAAAAAATACGGTACAGGCTGTGCCGGCTCAAGGTTTTTGAACGGTACGCTTGATCTCCACGTGGAGCTTGAGAACAGGCTGGCAAAGTTTCTCAATAAAGAAGCAGTATTGGTTTACACCACTGGCTTTCAGGTAAACCTGGGAGTCATTCCCTGCCTCACCACCAAAGAAGACACGATCATTCTTGATGAGTTTGACCATGCCTCCATCATAGAAGGTAGCAGGCTATCGTTTGCGAGAAAGCTGAAATTCAGGCACAACGACATGGAGGCATTGGAGAAAAAGCTCCAGATGTGCGATGATTCGCAACTGAAACTCATCGTTGTCGACGGTGTGTTCAGCATGGAAGGTGATATTGCCAACCTGCCTGAAATTGTGCGGCTGGCCAACAAATACGGAGCCACCATCATGACCGATTGTGCCCACGCCATTGGTGTGCTTGGGAAAAACGGTGCCGGCACCTCCAGCCATTTCGGTCTCGACAATGAAGTTGATCTCATTGGCGGTACTTTCAGCAAGTCGCTGGCATCTATTGGCGGTTTTGTTGCGTCAGACGCCGACACCATCAACTACCTGAAGCACCACTCCAGGGCCCTCATCTTCAGCGCCAGCATGCCAGCTTCTACAGTGGCATCTGTGCTTGCCGTGCTGGACTTGCTCGAAAGCGACGACTCTCTGATAGCAAAGCTTTGGGAAAACACCCACCATGCCCATAGGCTTTTCAGAGACTACGGTATCGATATTGGCAAGACAGAAACGCCCATCATACCTATCTACGTCCGAAATTTTATGAAGACGTTTGAGCTCACCACCGAACTCTTCAAAGCCGGGCTTTTCGTCAATCCTGTTATCCCACCAGCCGTAGGCCCCGAAGACACCATGATACGCTTCAGCCTGATGGCGTCTCACTCCAAAGAACAAATTGATATTGCAGTCGAAAAAATCTACAAGACCATGAAAAAGCTTGGCATCGAAACGTTGCAGGACAAGAACATGGCTGCCCATTGAAAGTCCTCGTCATAGGAGCCAGTGGCTTCATCGGAACCCATATCGTAAAATACGCTGTTAGTCAAAAGCATCAGGTAGTCGCTGGCGTGCGAAAGTCGTCGGACACCAGCCAGTTGCAAAATCTGCAGGTTCCTTCTACCGTTTTCAGCTACCACTCCGGAGAGTTGCTGCAAAAAGAAATGGAGGAGTTGAAACAACTCTATGGCACTTTCGACCTGATCATCCATAACGCAGGGCTCACAAAGGCATTTGATCCGGCTAAACTTTTTGAGACCAATCAGGTGCTCAGCGTGAGGCTGGCCGGTTTGGTGGAGAGTGTGCAGCTACTATCCAGCAGCGGTAAGTTTGTGTACGTATCCTCCCTGGCCGCCAGAGGCCCCTCCGGTGTGTTAAAGCCTGTAACAAACTATGGTCGAAGCAAGCTATTGGCTGAAGAACAACTTTTGAAAATGTCGCTCCCGTTAGTCATTGTAAGGCCCACTGCCGTATTCGGCCCTGGGGATGCTGCCTTTCTCAAGCTTTTTAAGGCTATCAAAATGAACATTGCTCCCCTGCTTGCCAAGCCAACACAGCAGCTAACGTTCATTTTTGCCAGAGACCTGGCGAGGCTGCTGGTGGACTACGCCCCTGCCCAGCCGGACAATACCATTATTGCAGCTACAGATGGGAAAAACTACGCTCCCGGCGAGCTGTATAGCAGCATTGGGAATAGCATTGGGAAAAATCCGGTTACTATCCGCATTCCCTCTTTTATCATGATGCCTTACGCCCATGCCAATGAGTTCTTTGCCAAGATTTTCAAGGGGCAGCCAGTACTTACGCCCGAAAAGATGAATGAGCTTACAGCCGACTGGGCAATTACAGAAGAAGATGTCACGCCAAAAGATTTTATTTTCACATCTTTGGGTGATGCGTTGAAAGAATCTGCCGAGCATTACAGACAAAACGGCCTTCTGTAGATTATGTCGATTGAAATTAGGGAAGTAAAAACCTCCAAAGATTTAATAGCGTTCATAAAGTTTCCCTTCAGGCTTTATAAAAACCATCCTTATTGGGTACCACCGCTCGTTCAGTTTGAAGAAAGCACACTCCGTAAAGACAAAAACCCTGCATTTGAGTACTGCTCCGCTGCCTATTTTCTGGCTTACATAGGAGACGAGATTGTCGGACGGGTTGCGGGCATTCTCCACGGCACAGAGCTGCAGGAAAAGGCCCTGGTAAGGTTTGGCTGGGTAGATTTTATTGACGACAGGGAAGTGTCAAAGAAGCTCATCGAAGCTGTTGAGGATTGGGCCAAATCAAAAAATGTGAAGGCCATTCACGGACCAATGGGCTTTACCGATCTTGACTTTGAAGGCACCCTCATTGACGGATTTGAAGAAATAGCCACACAGGCCACCATCTATAATTACCCTTATTACAAAGAGCATTTCGAAGCCCTGGGATTTGAAAAGGCATGTGATTGGGTGGAAGCCAGGGGCGCTGTGCCCAGGGAAATTCCAAGAAGACTAAAAAGAACTGCCGAAATTGTTGAAGGCCGCTTCAAATTCAAGGTAAAGGAGTTCAAGACAAATAAGGAAATGTTGGTTTACGCCAATAGCATCTTTGAAATTTTGAATGAATCGTATGCCAACCTGTACGGCTACTACCCACTGACTCAAAACCAGATCAACTACTACGTTAAGCAGTATTTTGACCTCGTGAGAAAAGAGTATGTGAGCGTGGTTGTGAATGACAAAGACGAGGCGATAGGTTTTGCCATTTGCTTTCCTTCCTTCTCGAAGGCGTTTCAAAAGGCAAAAGGTTCACTCTTTCCATTTGGCTTTTATTACGTGCTGAAAGATTTTTATTTTAACAAAACCCTCGACATGTTTCTCATTGGGGTGAAGCCCGAATATCAAAAGCTTGGGGCAAATGTTCTTATCTTTAGAAGCATGTTAGATAATTTCATTAAAACAGGAGCTACCGACGTAATGACGGGCCCAATGCTCGAAGAAAATTTCAATGTGCTTAATCTGTGGAACGACTACACCGGAGAAGGTAACCGGCTTGCCATCCGCCGAAGGTGTTTCATTAAACCGATACAGGCATGAGCAAATGGGCATTGATCTTAGGAGGTTCCTCAGGGATAGGCCTGGCTACTGCCCGTAAGCTGGGAAAAAGTGGATGGAACCTGCTTGTCGTCCACAGAGATCGCCGCTCAGTGCTGGGCGATATTGAAGCTGCATTTAAAGAAATCCGGGAATCAGGCGCCCAGCTAATCTCTTTCAACTTCGACGCCACCAGCCAGGAGAAAATCGACGAACACCTGCCACAGTTCAGGAAGGCCCTGGGTGATGCCAATATCGACCTGATGCTTCATTCGGTTTCCCGCGGCAACCTGAAGCCATTTGTTTCAAAAGACGGCCCGGAACTTAACCTCCAGGACTTGCAGCTAACGATTGACGCCATGGCTCTCAATGTGTTTACCTGGGCCCGCACGCTTTTGAAAAACAACTTCTTTGCCAAACCTGCCCGCATCATCACACTTACTTCCATGGGGAACGACCGGGTGTGGGAAGGCTACGGTGCCATTGCGCTGGCAAAATCATCCCTCGAAACTTTGAGCAGGTACCTGGCTGTGGAACTGGCCCCACACAACATCAGGGTAAATACCATACAGGCAGGAGTGACGCTCACACCCTCTTTGAAAATGATCCCCTCCTACGAAAAGATGATCGAGTTGGTCACCAAAAACAACCCGATGGGCAGAATGACGACGCCTGAAGACGTGGCAAATGCCATTTACCTCCTATCTTTGGATGAAGCCAACTGGATCAACGGAAGCACCATTCATGTGGATGGGGGCGAGCACCTATTATGAGCGAACTCTTTGCAGCTATTATTCAAAAACTACCCTACAGCCCACCTTTTTTGTTTGTGGATGAAATACTCAGTGCCGACGAAAACTCCATTAAAGGAACCTATAAGCTAAAAAAGGATGAGTTTTTTTACCAGGGTCATTTTCCTGGCAACCCTGTCACTCCTGGGGTCATCATCACCGAAGTGATGGCACAAATTGGCCTGGTTTGTTTTGGCATGTACTTAAACCACACCAGCAGCCCTGATGGGATGGATGGAAAGGTGCCTGTTTTCACCTCCTCCTGCGTTGATTTCTATTCGCCAGCCTACCCTGAGCAAACACTTGAGGTGACTTCCTCCAAAATTTATTATAGATTCGGTAAGTTGAAGTGCCGAATCGAATGCCACAACAGAGACACTAAGCAGCTGGTTTGCAAGGGCGATCTCTCTGGCTTACTAGTGAATAAAAATGAGCTTAAATAGAAGAGTAGTCATCACCGGACTTGGCGTTGTGGCGCCGAATGCCACAGGGAAAGAAGCTTTTGAGCAAGCCTTGCGAGATATGAAGTCCGGCATTGCCAAAATACCCGTTTTGACTGAGCACAACCTGGGTTGTCAAATCGCTGGTGAACCCGAAGTGTCAGAGGAGTACAAGCTGAGTCTTCTCCCTCAGCTCCTCAACAAAATGCTCGACAACCATGGCGTGATCTATGGCTGCCTATCGGGCCTGGAAGCCTGGAAAGATGCGGGCCTTACTATTGATTATGAAAAATTTGATCCTGAACTAGGCATCGTCTTCGGAGGTGGTGCACTAAGCATGGATGAAAGCATTGGCCCACGCTTCGACCTGGTGAATGCCGGACAAGTGAGAAAGCTGGGCACCAAAACCATCACTCAGTCAATGAACAGCGGCGTGAGCGCCTACCTCAACGGCATGCTGGGAGCAGGCAACCGGGTCATGTCCAACTCTTCTGCCTGCAGCACCGGCACCGAAGCCGCCATCATAGGCTATGAGCTTATTAAAAGTGGCAAAGCGAAGCGAATGCTGTGCGGTAGCTCCGAAGGCAAAGGCAAGTATATATGGGGAGCCTTCGATTCCATGCGTGTGCTTTGCAGAGACTCCAACGACAACCCTACATTTGGCTCAAGGCCGATGAGCAGCACATCATCAGGGTTTGTGCCAGGCGCTGGAGGTGGAGCGCTGGTGCTTGAAGAGCTCGACACGGCCCTTGCCAGAGGCGCCCGAATTTATGCGGAGATTCTCGGAGGCGACGTCAACTCAGGCGGGCAAAGAATGGGCGGATCCATGACAGCCCCTAACTCCGCCGCCGTGCAGGCTTGCATCAAAAATGCCATCAAAGAAGCCGGAATCACCCCTGAGTCTATCGACCTCATTTCTGGTCACCTCACCTCCACCATGGCCGACCCTATTGAGCTCAACAACTGGGTGGAAGCACTCAATATTCCCATCGCTGATCTCCCTTTGATAAATGCCACCAAATCAATGATTGGGCATTGCATTGCCGGTGCAGGCGCTATCGAGCTGGTGGGGTGTGCCCTTCAAATGCACGGTAAATTTGTGCATGGCAACCTCAATATTGAGGAGCTTCACCCCGAGATTCTGAAGATCATTCCGGCCGAGAAAATCCCGACCGTTACTGTGGAATCCAACCTCAACATTGTGGCTAAAGCCAACTTTGGCTTTGGGGACGTGAATAGTTGTATTATTTTGCGGAAGTTTTCGTCGTAAAAACCTTACCAACCGCCCCTATGACCAAAGATGAGATCAAAGCAGAAATCAAAGGTGTTATTGAGCCCTATGTAATGCAAAAAGAGTTACTGGACAACCTCTCCGACGAAATACAACTCATTGGTGATCTTAAAATTAACTCTGCCCACGTGGTGGACATTGTGCTTGATATTGAGGAAAAATACGATATCACTATCGACGATGAGTCTATCAACAAGATGAATACGATTGGCGAAGCGATTGAAGTGATCCTGGAAAAAATGAAAAAGGATTGATTGGAGTTGACATTGTTGACCTGACAGACCCACTTTTCAAACCCCGTTCCCGAAGAGAAATAAGGTTTATTTCGCATCCCAACGACCATTGCCCCAAAGGCACCGACGAAGAAACAAACTACTGGCTGCTCTGGGCTGCCAAAGAAGCAATATTTAAGGCCGAAAGATCAAACCTGGCGTTTTCGCCCAGGGAAATTGAAGTAGTTTATTCTGAAACAGAGGGTGACAGGCTGCGCTACCGTGGGAAATGGCTGAATGAAATCAACGGCTATTCTGTCCTGGAAAAAGACCACATCATGTCCGTTGCGGCGACCGCAAATATAGAAGCGATAAAATACAAGACCTTCATGCTGAACACGTCAAATCAGTCTCAGGAACTGCGTGATTGCTTTCAAAGAGAAAAGGGGCCAGGTTATCAAGTGTTATCGGATGCGGCAGGTTTGCCGACGATAAAACACGATGGTACCACCACACCAGCAAGTGTCAGCCACCACCACCATTTGGGCATTGTGGCCTGGATCGAAAGCTAGAAGACAAATTACGGATCAAGTGTAAAATACGGGGGCTTAACCCTTAACCGCAATACCCCCGACTTGTGATAAAAAAGCAAAAGGTCCAAGCGGGACGCATTGAACCAGTTTTGCTTTTTTATTTGACTACACACCAAACATTCAACCCCCAAGAATGCAGATTGGTCTCAAACTACCCCTCCGCCTTACTCAATAATGACCTTGTGGATTTCCGAAGAGTTGCCGGAATTGATGCGCAGCAGGTAGAACCCAGGCTTCAAACCTCCAACATCGAGGTCAAGGGTTTGCCCGGCCCATGCAGCCGAAAGCTCGCTGGCGGCGACGGATGCCCCCTCCATGGTAATAAGCTCGGCCCGAGCATGCGACATACGATTGTTAAATGACAGCGTCAGAGCGTTTCCCCGCTGCACAGGGTTTGGGTACACCGTCACCTGGTTTTTCACCAGCTGGCGCTCCTTCATGCCAGTAGTGACACCGTCAAAAAACCTGTTGGCAAAGTTAAAAGCATCAATTCCTATTTCGTGCCCCATCATTCGCCCACGAATATCATCCATAGGCGGGTGAATGCCACCCCAAATCCTCGACAGGCTGCATTGGTCGGAAGCATCCTGGTACCTGGCCCACTGCAGCACTACATCGGCGCTCGGACCTTCTTCAAATACCAGAAACTCATTTTTCTCTGCATCAAATTCACCCATTCCGCCTGGAAAGTATTCACTGCCCGTTAGCAGAGACAGTACTTCAGCTGCGGCCCTTGAATAGGTGCTATGCCCTGAAACATAGCCTGCGAAAGGTGGCGTAACGAACGATGGTCGCTGATACGGCCACCAGTAGTCCGCCAGGATCCAGTCAACACCTGCGTCGGTCGTGGCCGGATCGAATACAAACTGCGGTCCCTTCCACGCCCTCAATTTTATCTTGCCAACATTTTCTCTGTTCGGCCCTGCCAGTGGGTCGCCAGCTTTCACTGACTCTATCAGTCCGTCATACAACTTAAACCCGCCGGGATCATACCTCGGCAACTTGGGATCGGAGGACTGGCCAACGCCCGACAACCAGCGAATAGCAGACACCGGCCTGATATAGTCGTAGTATCCTTTTACACTCCAGGCGGCAATGGCTACATCATGCATGGTGCCTCCAAGGATAAAATAGGCTTTGATATCCCATTCGAGGTCATCCAAAACCTCTCCCTGCCCCATGAACTTCTTCACCAGTTGCGGGTGGTCGTTTACATAGTTGAGAATCACAAACCAATGCCCCGGAGGTGTTTCAGAGCTGGGCCCATCGGCCCAGAATTCGGCCAATACCCTAGTATAATCTCCCCTGGCTACTATTTGAGGCTCGTATGGCTCTCCGGTGGCTGGGTTCACGTCATAGCCCTTGCCAATATCTCCGCCGTTGGAAAAATCATAGAAGGCCGGATAGTCTTCCATTTTTGTCGGAAGCTCGGCGTAAGCTATGTTGCCAAGAGAGGCGGGAGAAATGTCCCACATCACGCCGTCGGACGGATCGAGGTGAGACGACCAGGCGGCTACCAAACTGAATGTCCACACATAGGCTGCCATAGCCTCCTTATCGTCCTCATCATAATAAACAGGCGGCCCCGGATCGTGATAAACGAGGTACTCGTCGCCGTCTCTTTTATGCGGGGTAAAATGAAGCGCATTCATAGAAAACGGAGTGACATTGCCCCACTCGGGGCTCAAAAACGGAATATTGCTTCCTGGAATAGGGTTTCCACCCTGATCGATAAACGCACCAAGCTCCAGTGATTGCCAGCGATTGGGGTCTTTCAAAATGGGATTTCCCGGCAACAATGGATTCAATGCCTTATCGTTGAGGGGAGCATAATACTGGTTGGCATATAAATTCGCTTCGTTGGAACCATCCTGCAAACCAAACTGAATCACTTTTTCGGCTATATAATTACCAAGCGCTGCCGGGGAGCCGGTTGAGTAGTCGGTGGATGTAAACGAAAGCGAATAGCCCCTTTCCTGCATCTGTTTGTAAGCAGCCAGAAAAATATTCTGGGCTCCGGGAGAAAGGGCAAAACGATGACTGATCAATCTGTAGGCTGCATAGCTAATGGCCTCCTCCTGAGCGGCCCTTAAGTCTTCCGGCGCCTGAATGCCGTCGTAAGGGAAGTAAAAGTCGCCATGATACCGCCCCAGAAAGTACAACTCCGCCTTCTCATCATAGGCCGCCCAGGCGTCGTACATGGCTGCGGAGATATGGAAAAGATTGCGGGCGTGCACAGTGGGCCGGGCAAAGTCGTTCCTGACGGCTTCCAGCAGCACTTCATTCCACTTCCGGGCAACAGAGTGATCAGTTTGCCTGGCAAATGTGTTTGCCCCTGTTATCCAAATAGCTAGTAAAAAGAGAATACGCCTCATCTCATGCAATGACACTTTTGTGCCAAATTAGGTTGACTACTTACTCAAAAAATGTTTCAATAACTTACCAGGCAAACAATTCTTATCGGCTCAATACTTACTCACGGCATCAATCAGTGTATTTCCATTGTTGGTATACACCGCAAAGTTGAAGCCTTTATGAATGGCGTAGGAGCCAAAGTTGCCAAATTTGTCCAAGGCCAGAAAACCGACCTGCAGGTCGGCAACAGATGGGTGCTTGGCGGCGATACGTTCTACGATAGCTTTACATGCATCTCCAGGGCTCATTCCATTCCGCATCAGCTCCACCACCATGGCGCTGCCTGCCACCCTGATCACGGCTTCTCCAAGGCCGGTGGCACAAGCGCCACCTACTTCGCCATCAAGGAAGAGACCAGCTCCGATAATAGGTGAGTCGCCAATGCGTCCATGCATTTTCCAGGCTGCCCCGCTGGTGGTGCAAGCCCCTGCCAACCGGCCCCGGCTGTCCAGCGCCAGCATGCTAATGGTGTCGTGGTTTTCTATATTAATGACTGGCTTGTATTCTGCCGTTTCCAGCCATTTCTCGTAAGCCTGTTTCGACTTTTCTGTCAACAGGTTCTTTTTTTCAAACCCCTGCTCCACCGCAAAACGCTGAGCACCCTCTCCTACCAGCATAATGTGGGGTGTTTCCTCCATCACCTTGCGGGCGACGGAAATAGGGTTTTCAATTTCTTCCAAAAATGCCACCGAGCCACACCGGCTGTCGTAGTCCATGATGCAGGCATCCAGCGACACCACCCCATCCCTGTCGGGAAAGCCACCCAAGCCAACCGTTTGCACCTCCGGATCCGACTCTACGACCCTCACTCCGGCCTCTACCGCATCGAGGCTGCTACCGCCCTGACTCAGCAACTCCCAAGCCTTTTCATTGGCAGGCATGCCATGCTCCCAGGTAGCAATAACAATGGGTTTTGTACCTGTGGTGGATGGGTCTGGCCCGGCTGCCTGCTTCGGCTCACCTTTACTGGCACACGCCGCCAATGACGACACGCCCAGCACACCTGCACCAAGGGCAGACTTGCGGATAAAATCTCTTCTCTTAGAGGACATAGACTTCTGATTTGCTTTGAAGGCTTGAAACTAGTAAAATTTTGCGATTGCGGGGGGTGGGTTGAATTAGTTAGTTTTCCTGAAATATATGCTTCTAGCGCATCCCTCAAAATTCATAACAAGAAGTAATCTGCTCTTTTAATTCCCCGCCATCACCCGGGAGATCCCCACGTCACTCCCTCCAGTTCGTTTCGGCGAGTTCCTTCCGCCAAAGGGCAGGCGCAGGAATGACGGTCGATGTTGCCTTAGGCGGCCCCCATACCCACGTCATCCCGATGGCGAGGAACGAGCGAGGGATCCCCTAGGTAATGGCAGATACGCTGTAAAATGCAGTGCCAGGTCAGGGGGATCTCTCACTACGCTAGCGCTTCGTTTCGAGATGACGGTGGTCTGGTGGGCTTTTGCGGTTTAGTCCCTTGCAGGAGACTCTGAGTGAACACGGTGGAATCGCCAGGGAAAGAGGATGTGATCGGAATAGCGACCCACGAGCTAAATACCTCCGCCTACTCTTTCCATATCTCAACCGTTTTACCATCTGGCTTCATAAAAACCAGGTATGGCCTTGGGTTGCTGCCGTCGAATCGCAATTCAGAGGCAAACAAGAGCTTGCCGTTGCCATGATAGGTCACCCAATGGGGAGTAAGCGGGTCGCCGTATTGCGCAACGACCTTCTTTTCTCCGCTGCCGGAGATGGTTTCGAAAGAGCGTTGTCCCCAGTAGGCCATGAGTAGCTCTCCGTTTCGGTAGTCCAAATCGAAGATGCGGTTCCTGTTCAGGGGAGCATTTTCCACTTCTTCATTGAGCAGGCTATTCCAGCTTCTGACAATTTCACCCTTCTCATCAAGCAGCCAGCAGGCAGCTTCGCCCATGACCAGCAGCTGGCCGCTGCCAACCTCTTTTAGCCCATTAATCGGCTCCGACGGGGCAATTGGGTATTTCCGGGGTTTTCCACCTTTATCCAGAGAATACACCGCCGGGTACGCAGCAAAAATTATTCGGTCGTCGCCCTCCATCACAAAACCTCCTTCACCAACACGCCAGGCATCTTCGAACCATCCCCAGATTTCAACTGCTTCCTCTCCCATTTTCATTTTGAGCACCCTGCTTTCGAAAGCATCAGTTGCCTGCACAAACCTTCTTTCAATGATATAGACCACATTGCCCCGGTTATACAGCATATAATCGCTGGCCTGGTACGCCGACCTGACAAGTACCTCAGGGGCTGCACCTTCCTGCCACCTCATCACACAGGCATGATGACTAGGGTCGTCGATGGGACTTACATACGACCACAGCACTGATCCGTCTACCGAAATCAAGTCGCCGGTAGGGTGCGCCAGCGCAGGTATTGAAATGGCTGCCGTGTAAAACGTAAGAAGCTGGCTGATCAGGAGTAGCTTTTTCATCTTATGGAGATTGGATATTCTTACTAAGATAAAGAACTTCTGTCAGAGTCGTCTGCCAGTGACATTGAGCGATGAATATGATGGCAGCAAATACTTAATACCTACGGAAGGGTCTCCTTCCGATAGGCATCGGGGCTTCGACAAACACCTCGGTATGACGGGAGTTTATGGAAGCCTTTGATGTTCAGCGGCCACTACTGCACTCTCCACACCCACGTCATGGCGATCTGCTCTTCGGGATTTGCAATTCGCTAAGCGGGAAATCCGTAGGCCTACTGTAAGATCTGTGATCCGAATTAAAAAATGCAGTCTGATAAACACCGCCATCACCCTCGAAATTCCCACGGTCTTATCGGAATCAGCGTTGCGAATACAATGGTTTACTCCCTCGGAATGATGGCTGCTATGGACAGCTTTGGCGGTTCGGATACTCCTCCCCGTCCACAGTTTCTGCGGGCCTTTTCACACACAGTAGCTTATCCACAAAAAAACTTCCCCCACTTGTCCCCTTTCCCAAACCCGGCCTCGTCATAGGGCAAATCATGTTTCACCAAAAAAACTAACAAGATGAAAAATGCAATCAACTGGTTCGAAATTCCCGTCAAAGACTTCGACAGGGCCAAGTCATTCTACGAAAAAGTGCTCGACGCCACCATGGAAACCATGACGATGGAATCAATGGGCATGACCATGGCGTTCTTCCCGGCCGACTGGGAAAACGGTGTAGGCGGCGGCATTGCCTTCGGCCCTGGTAGCGAGCCGTCAGACAAAGGAGCGCTGGTCTACCTCAACGGCGGCGACGACCTGACAACCCCGCTGTCGAGGGTAGAGAAAGCCGGCGGCAAGGTCATCGTGCCCAAAACGTCCCTTGGGCCCAACGGCTTCATGGCGCAGTTCATCGACACGGAAGGAAACAGGGTGGCCTTTCATTCGAGAAACTAGCAGTATATTGAAGCAATCAGGCCGATAAAGCGTAAGCTTTTAGATGGCAAAAGCGCTGGAATTTAATACATTAGAAACCATTTAACTTTTACACGATGAAAGAATTCATGATGATATTTATAGGTGCCAGCTACGACGAGCTGGGCCTTTCACCAGAAGAAATACAAACCCAAATGGGCAGGTGGTTTGCCTGGGGTGACAAAATGAAGGAGCAGGGCATCCTGCGAGGTGGCGCAGCACTTTATGCCAAGGCCAAGCGGGTCTCCGGGCCTGACAGGATAGAATCAGATGGGCCATTTGTAGAAAGCAAGGAGCTGATAGGTGGCTACTATACTGCCGCAGCCGACAGCGTAGAAGAGGCCGTGAAGATTGCCCAGGATTATCCTGACTACCACCTCGGCGGAACAGTAGAAATTCGTGAGGTGGTGAAGTTTGACAGGTAAGCAGCCCCATAGCATGGTCGACCATCTTTTCCGGCATCAATACGGAAAGCTGGTCGCCATTTTATCCAAAATCTTCGGTCTCGCCCACCTCGAGCTGATTGAAGATGCCATTCAGGACACCTTTTTGCAGGCCTCACTTAAATGGCGGGAGGCCCAGCCCGACAACCCGGAAGCCTGGCTTACCCAGGCAGCGAAGAACAGGGCCATTGACCTGATGCGGCAAATCAATGCCCAAAAGCAGCGACACGAAAAAACAGTCCACGGCGCTGCTACCCTCGAAATCAACGAATACTTTCTCGACCACGAAGTGCAGGACAGCCAGCTGAGGATGCTCTTTGTGGCCTGCCACCCCGGATTTTCCAGGGAAGAGCAAATTGCTTTTGCCCTCAAGGCCATTTCGGGTTTTTCCATGAAGGAAATAGCCGTGGCCCTGCTGCAGAAAGATGAGACCATCAAAAAACGGCTGATGCGGGCCAGGAAAAAGATTCAGGAGCTAAGCATTACGCTTGACTACCCGGCACCCAACGAGATCGACGGCAGGCTCTCCACCGTGCAGCAGATCATCTACCTCATTTTCAACGAAGGCTTCCACTCCACCAAGCTCAATCAGCTCATCGACAAAGACCTTTGCGGTGAGGCCCTGCGCCTGTGCAAGCTCCTGCTGGTGAAGGAGCAGTTCAGGTCAGGTAGCCTTTACGCCTTGTTTGGGTTGCTGTGCTTTCACGCCTCCCGGCTCGACTCCAAGATTGTGGACGGCAAGATTGTAGACCTCAAGCACCAGGATCGCTCCACCTGGCACTTTCCCCTCATTGTGTTAGGCAACGACGCCCTGAACAAAGCCATGCTGTACCCCGACCGGTCTATTTACCACCTCGAAGCGGGCATTGCGGCTGAACATATCAAGGCCATCAAATTTGAGAATACCAACTGGCAGCAGATCATCGATTACTACAACGAGATGCATGACCTGATGCCTTCCGACAGCATCCGGCTTTCCCGGGCCATTACCTACCTGCAAATGGAGCGGTTGGCTGACGCCAAAAAGGAGCTCGACACTATCGATGCTGCTGCCATGAGCCAGCGCACCTACCTCCTCCACGGCACCTATGCCGAGTACTACGCCAAAAACGGCGAACCCACCCAGGCCCTCGCCGCCATCGACAAGGCCATTAGCACCTGCACCAATAGTTTAGAGAGGGAATATTTGGAGGGGAAGAAGGTGGGGATGGGCCCTAAGATTTAAAGAACCCTAACCGGACAGCCCCATCAAATTCCCACATACCAAGCCCATCCGGTGTCGCCCGGATCGACAAACTCGTCAGTCACTACGATTCGCTGAAGGTACTTCATGCTTTTGTAGCCAATCTGCTTTTCTACCCTGAGGCGAACCGGGGCGCCGTGGGGAACCGAAAGGGCTTTTCCATTCATGCCATATGCCAGGATCGTCTGCGGATGGAAAGCATCCAGCATATCGATGCTATCCTCCCATCCGTCATAAGAATAAAAATTGATGAACCGGGCACCTGCCAGTATCCCTGCATGTTCGAGCACGCTGCTTAACGGCACGCCAGTCCACTCGCCAATAGCCGTCCACCCCTCTTCGCACGTGTGTCGGGTGATCTGCGTGCGGGAAGCAAACCGCTGAAGATCCTTTAGTGAGTATTGACCGGCCCTTGCGACACTACCTTCTACTGACAGCCTCCAGTCGGCAAATAAGCCGCTCTTGAGGCGCTCATACTCTTCGTTATAATATTCTTTTGAGCTATCAGCGGGATTGATGGTGCCGGTGGCTGGAAACGATGAGATATCGCCAAAGCTGTACTCTTTCGCCAGAGATTGTCCCGGTAACAGGGTTCGCTGGGCATTGTAGGTCAACGCATCTCCCATGCGCAGCAGACTGCCATATGTAGGTGGCGACGTTTTGGAACATCCAGGCAACAAAAGGGCTCCCAAGGCAGAGGCGCTTACTGCAAGGGCTTTTCTTCTGGTAATGATGTCTTTCCTTTTCATATTACTTATATTACTTTCCCAGGGTCATGTAACGTATTTGCTGTGTGAACCCAGTTTTGACGATCATGGCCAAATGCATGAACAGAAACAACTCAAGCGTCAGCGAAGTAAAAAAATGAATGGTGCGGGCCGACTGATAGCCGCCGAACACTTTCAGCAGAAACGGATAAGCCGCTGTGATGGCTGGCGACATGGTAAATCCTGTGATCACTGCCAAGGGCAAGGCAACAAAAATAACCATCATGTAAGCGAGCTTCTGCAGCAGCCCATAATGAGGGCCGCCAGTGGCCGGAGCAATCTTCATGCGCAGATGGTCCTTCACGTCCCTCCAAACCGATGCAGGAGTCAGCTCTTTTCTTTTTGGCCAGATATGGTTCCGGAAATGGCCACTAAAAACCCCGATCAGCAGGTAAATAACTCCCGGAACGATCAACAACCAGGCCGCCAGGAAATGAAGGCTTCGCCCCCAGCCATTTTGGTTGAACATGAGCTCATCGAACGTACGGGCAGCACTCACAGGTGAGTCTTTGGCTTCAAAGAAAGGCTTACTTTCCTCCCATGTACCCCGTTGATGATTTCGGCTAATGGGTAGCTCCAGCAGTGCCGGGGTCAATTCATTGCCTACCTCCCCCCAATAGAGTCTTGGGTGCACCATTAGTATCTCGAAGCCGGAAAAAGCCAGCAGCAGAAAGCTTAACGTCACCATCCAATGCGAGACTTTTACCCACCTTTGATGTGATATTGCCTGGGAAGTTGACTCAGTAATAGAGCTCATTGTTGTAGGTTGTGAAGGTACTCGCCATCCAAGTTACGATTTTGTGGGAAATGTTTGGAGGGAACGACAATGTAGACGGCAAGTCACCCTGAGCTTGTTTGCCTGCCGCAACGAAGTGAAGGCATAGTCAAAGCGACGAGCGAGCCCACTGGACACCGGAACGGCAGCCGCCTGGTGATGGCAGTAAGCCTTTTGAATGCAGTGCCATATCCTGGGAGATTTCTCCGCTACGCTGCGAAATGACGTCTGTTATGGAGGTCTTTGAGGTTAAGCGGCCTTTCTCACTGGAAGCACTTCCACGCCCCCACCAAACCAACGTCATCCCGATGGCGAGGAACGAGCGAGGGATCTCCCTGGGAATGGCAGCAAGCCGGTTCCTGGCTTTTTCAATTGTTAGATAATATGGTAGACTATTAATGACAAAAGAGGATATGGGCGATCGGTGTTCTTTTGTTGTGAGGCACCTTACCCCATTCAACATTTCCATTTAGCTTAATTGGAAAAGTGTATCCAAGTGAATACATTTACGTATGTATTCTGTGTAAAAGACCGGCGAATTCGACAAGTGGCTAAAGAAGCGAAAAGATAAATCGAGCAAAATCCAGGCAATTATGGGAAGAGTACAAAAAGTCATTTTAGGAATATGAAGAAAATGAAGACAACAAAATTCGATATCGCTGAATATTTAGATGACGACGATATGATCGCAGAATATCTGAACAACGTACTAGAGGAAGGCGAAACATCGGATATAATTGCCGCCCTTGGACATGTGGCAAAAGCTCAGGGCATGTCAAAAATTGCTGCGGAAACAGGCTTGAGTCGTCCTAGTTTGTACAAGGCACTCTCACATGGATCAAAGCCTCAATTTGAAACCATACTAAAAGTTCTTAGGGCTGTGGGCGGACATCTAAATGTGAAAACTATTCAGCCGCAGTGAAAGCATCACAACAGCTAACTATTAGTAAAAACGGAGCGGCATAAAACTCCCACACCCCTATCAGGCGCTTGTTACCCATCAGCTTTTCCAAACACCCCAACTGGCCCGGTTTTAGCAGGCAATTAAGAGCAAAAACGGCTGGATTCCCTTCCCTGCGTCTGACGGCTCCTCCCCAATAGGCTAAGCTCGCCGTACCGACGCCTGCCCACCATCCACTACCTTTGCTGCCCAGCACTCACTACCCATGCTGCCTACCACTGACCATGTGTGGTGCGCACCACAGCCTCCTGATAAGCCCTTTGCTCAGCTCCGATAAGGCGTTGTCTCACCTCTTTTAACGCCTTTACTACACCCCTCATAAGCGCTTATAAGGTAGGGAGACAAGCGCTTAGCAGCAACCGGTACAAAGGCTTGTGCATCTGACAATTCCCCCCAGTAGGCCAAGCTGTCCTTACCAACGCCTGCCCAATACATCATATTTTCGCTTACTCCCTTTTTTGCTCAACAGAAAATAAACCTCAGCCCTGTCCATTATCCAAAAAAGTGCTTTTATCTTTCCATCCGAATTAACTGACTCGTCATCGTCCCTGATACATGTTTTACCTGGCTGGCATCATCCTGACTTTTTTCCTGGCAGTCTTACTCTTTACAAAAACGGGCAAATCGGAAGCAGACTTGATTTTGGCTGTGTGGCTTACTGCCATCGGGGTTCATTTGTGCTTTTTCTATTTGACCTTTTCCGATCAGTTTTTGTCGTTCCCCTTCCTTTTGGGCTTCAACTTTCCGCTCCCGCTGCTCCACGGTCCATTCCTGTTTTTGTACACCAGCGCATTAACGAATCAACAAATCCCTGCTAAATACAAAGCAGCACACTTCATCCCTTTCGTGCTGCTTTATGGCCTTTTTCTCCCGTTCATTCTGCTGCCAGAAGAGCGAAAAATTCAAGTGTTTAAAAATGAGGGATTGGGGTATGAGGTCGAAATGTTAGTAATGATCAGCTCCATAATGATTTCCGGAGTGATATATGTTGGCCTTTCGCTATGGCGGTTGAATGAGCATAAAAAAACGATTCAGGATCAATTCTCTTCCGCAGAAAAGATCAATCTGGCCTGGCTGCGGTATTTAATATACGGCATCGGCCTGATTTGGCTTTTTGTTTTGTTTGCCGAATATGTAATGATCTTTAACACTGTGGTGGTGTTCGTATTTTTCCTTGGCTATTTCGGAATCAAGCAAGTGGGCATTTTTTCACAGGGGTATCCCACACCTGATAGCTTCCTGCCTGCTACGGCGTTGGCAGCGTCTGCCACATCCTCCACAGGTGAGCCGGTCAGCGGACAAAGCAACAAGCCAGCTGCACCAAAATACCAGCGATCGGGCTTGAGCGATGAGGCTGCAGCCAAACTGCACAGCTCTTTGGGCGAGATCATGGAAAAGGAAAAGCTGTACACCAACCTCGAGCTCACTTTGACTGAATTAGCCAAAGCACTGGACGTTCATCCACACTACCTGTCGCAGGCTATCAATACTTTTGAGGGGAAGACATTTTACGACTACGTGAACACTTTGCGAGTGGAGGAGTTTAAACGCCTGGTGGCACTGCCAGAAAGCAAAAAATATACGTTGCTTGCCCTCGCCCTCGATTGTGGGTTTAACTCCAAAACCTCCTTCAACCGTAATTTCAAAAGTGTTACCGGCCTTGCTCCGTCGGAGTACCTGAAGCAGACGACCACCTACCTGCATACCTAAGCCAGGGCAGCGGCCTCTCAATAATCACACACTTTTCTGGTGCCAACTTATAGGGTGGGGCGATGGAACCACCCTGTCGCCGCAGCTTTGGGGAAAAATCAAAATCAATTTTATGAAACATCGTTTTTTTCTGGCTTGCGCCATGTTCACCATGAGTATTTTTTCTGGATGTCAGGATGACCTCGACATCAATGACTCGGGGAATTTAGTTCCCAAAACAGTTGACGAAAACGCTTCGCTGCCCTCCGTTAGCTTAAATAATGCCCTATTCCATGCCGAAGCCTTTGGGCCTGCTGATGGCCCCCTGCTGGTAGTGCTGCATGGCGGCCCCGGTTCCGATTATCGCTACCTTTTGAATTGCAAGGAGTTTGCCAATCAGGGCTACCGTGTGGTCTTTTACGACCAGCGGGGTACAGGACTTTCTCAGCGGTTTCCTAAGTCGCATTACACCATGCAAGTGGCGTATGACGATTTGAGCGGCATCATTTCACACTTTCGAACCGATGCTAATCAAAAGGTCTTCCTGCTGGGGTTTTCGTGGGGAGCCATGCTGGCATCGGCCTACATCAATCAATACCCCACAGCTATTGACGGAGCCATACTGGCCGAGCCGGGGGGCCTGATCTGGAAAGACGTGGAAGACTATATCACACGCTCCCGCAAGTTCAAATACTTCGGAGAGAGCCTCAATGACGCCGTTTATGCCGACCAGTTTGTGACAGGCAAAACAGACCAACATGCCATCCTGGACTATAAATTCATGTTGCTGACCTCACAGGAGTCGAGCGAAATTGGGAATGAGGGCAGCCTTCAGGAATGGCGGGGTGGAGCAGTTACCTTTGATGCCTATCTTGAAATTGGCGACAAACAAAAGCCCGACTGGACTACCAATTTAAACAAGTACACCACGCAGGTGCTTTTCATTTACAGTGCCAACAATAAAGCATACGGCCTCCAACACGCTCAAAAAGTCTCAGCCCCCTACCCCTCAGTGAAGCTTTTCAAAACGGAAGGCGCCGGGCACGATATGCTGTCGTTTCCCACGAGGTGGAACAACACCTATCCGGTGATGCTGGACTATCTCAATTCGCTGAAATAGTCCTCACCAAATGTCAAAACAACTTCGATTCATTTTTTAAATCATCATACCAATGATCCTCAGTAAGAAAATATTTCTTCTTCTAATTCTTCCAGCCCTTTTTATCAATGCCGCTCACAGCCAAACCATTAACTGGGCTGGTTTGGAAAAAGAGCAACGCCATATAGCACATGCCCATGCAGGCTTCGACTATGCATTTGTGTACTGCGCAGGCTACAGCCGCCAGCTGTCATCGCCAATTCCCATTTTGGCTACCATCGATTTCTCCACTCCGGTGGGTAACAAGGTGCTCGACGATTTCAAAACGAAAGTCGGTGGTGTGGCAGACCTGTATGAGTTCAACAACTTTCACGTAAGTGCTTCAGTGCATGGCATCTACCGCCGGTACGAAAACCCAATGGCTACGCTGCAAAATTTTGGCAGCGAGTTCAAGGGAGCCATTGGGTATTACAAAAGCCGGTGGTTTGTTGCTGGCGAGTTTGGCTTCGATAAAGCGATTGTCACTCATTTCGAGCATTCAGATAAGTTCAGGGAAAACTTTCCTGACGTGAAAAACGGCTGGTACCAACCTGCAACAGGCGGGAACTTCAGCTATGGTTTGCAAACGGGGCTTTCATTTGCCTGCGTCGATGCGCTGTTCAGAGTTGGGAAAGTGGTCACTCAGGATTTTAAAACGAACCCAACGATCCCTTTTTACGCAGAGATAGGAACCAATATTAAAATCAATAAATAGCAACAAGTGAGATCCCAGGCCAGACCGGTTAGCGCCCGAGGTCTGGCCTTTTTGGTTACCCGGCACAGGTAGTGTAGCTTCAGGTGAAACGGGCTGTTGGCATGTTTTGAGATGCACTACCAACAATCGATTTTTGAAGCATACTTTGGCTTAAAATCTCAACTGCAAAGTTTAATTTTATCAAATGACTAACAGCATTGCTTCAACCGTTCAAGTACCTCAGCTAAAAAACCTCCAGTACTCGTAGCAATGAGAAAGCTAAAACTCTATCAACTCTGGTTTCTCGTTCCCGGCGTAGCGCTAGTGGCCACGAGCGTCCTCGTTCCTTTGAACTATCTCTATGCGCAGCTCTATTGGACGCCCACCGAGGCCATCATTACAGGGCAAGTGCTGAATACGGATGGGCCAGAGGCGGAACGATTGACACTCATGGATTTTACTGATCATGAAGGCGTGATCCATCACATTAGCGAAGAAGATGATGACGAAGAAAGTGAATCACCAGCCACAGGTGCAGAAGACCAGCGTGTTCGCATCTATTACGACCCATTAAACCCCACCGACTACGTGCTGGCCAACTACGGAAGGTACCTGATCCTGCTTTTCCTTCCCCTGGGATTACTGGCCTGCTACCTCGGATGGCCCGATGAAGAAGCTTAATGGTGGTTCTGGCCTGTGTCTTACACGCCAGCAACTTTAGCCATTGCTGCCATAAGGTCGGCCACAAGCGTCGAAAATTAGCCCCATTTTGATAACCTAAAATGCTACCTGGGTGCCCTTATTGGACTGCAGTGCCCGTTCATACATGGCCTGCGCTACGAACAAATCGTACACCGCCATGCCGGCCGACTTGTAAGCTGTCGTCTGATGAACATCAACGCTCGCTTCTTTAGTAATTAATTTTCCAAGCGTAAGCAGATCTGTTTCCTTTAAGATCCCCTTCTTGACCGGGTTGATGCAATCTCCTGGCTCTACCCGGGCATACTCCGAATCCATAAATAATTTACCTGCCAGTCTAAACACTTCGTCGGGCAACTCCTGCATAGAGGGCTTGAAGGAACCGATGCTGATAAAACACTTCCCCTTCAATAAACTACTGTCATTTGGCAAAACAGGTGTCGGGGAGGGTGTGGCCGCAATCACTGCATTTGTTTTACTCAGCAACTCCTCTGCTGAATAACTCGGCACTATCGCTACTTCGGGGAAATAGGTTTGCATGAAAGCCGTCAAGCGGGCGGCACCACTATCTGACCGATGCAGGTAGTGGATGGTAGAGATCTTCCGAACCCTACACGTAAGAGCAGCCAGGTGGATGCCCATCACGCCACAACCGATCAACCCAAAACTTGAAGTGTCCGCAGGCGTCAGATATTTAATGCCAATCGCACCCAATGCGCCTGTGCGGAGGGCGGTTATCTTCGAAGCGTTCATCAATGCAAGCGCCTCCCCTGTTTCAGCATCGTTCAACACAAGTGCCCCTATGTTGACGGGCAGGTTTTTATCCCGATTCGCCGGGAATACGTTCACCAGCTTATTGGCGAAATAACGATCACCCCACGCCGGCATGCAAATCATTGTATTCTTTCCTTTTTCGATATGCATACGCAAAGGAACAATCACTTCCTGCTTTTCATAAGCGATCATGGCTTTCTCCACCATGTCAATTACTTCTGAGAGGGAAAGCAAGTCGCCCATCAAGTCATTCTGCAATATTAGCATGCACTAATTGTTTAATATTGTTGACTTCGTAGACCAGCCCGAAGCATGACTGCAGCGGTATAAAGGATCACCCCAAGCACCACCCATCGCAGGGTATCCAGCTCCAATGACTTCACCACAAAAGCCGCAATGAATACGCCTATCAGGCCTGTTGTGGCAATCGCAAAGGCGGCTTTTCTGTTATAAGCACCTGCTTTGATAAAACGGTAAGAGGCCATGGGCATCAGGAAGGCACACGAACCCATCATGATAGGAAAAGCTACTGCAGGAGACATGCCTAAAGCAAAAACGAGGGCCATGCACGGCGCATAAAGTCCGATACCTGCCGTCATAATCGCCCCCAGGACAAAATTGGCAGCTACCGCCAATATCAGCTTACCCCCTGCAAGACCAATCGCCTCTCCTCCACCTTCTAACCAGTTCATTTTTGTGGCCACCATAAAACCCGCTGTGATGAGAAGGGCAATACCCATGGTGAGCCGGATGACATTCTCAGGTAATTTCGCTACTATTCCTGCCCCCAGCAACGCACCTGCACCAGAAGCTACCACCATCAGTACCAGCGTCCAGGGTTCTACCTCTACAATTCGAATGAAGATAATTGCCTGCGCCATGGTCGGAATGGCATTGCCTACATTGAGGGTCCCGGGCATCAACCGATCCTCTGTTTGCTTCATGAATTTCAGCAGTGCAGTTTCAATGGCGAAGGAGCCGATGCCCAGCGTGTCGAAGAAATTACCAACCAACCCTATCAATCCTGTTTTCGTCCAGCTGTTGCCTTCAAGTTGGGTGCGGTGCTTCAGATAATCAAGAAAGAGAACGACTGCAATCCAAATAGCTAGCAGCACTAAAACAGTCCAGATAATTGTAATCATAGATAACCTGTTGGTAGGCCTGCAAATAATGAAACAAATTTCTTAAATTGATGGGTGATCTCTTAAAATTTACTGCCCATGGAAAGCTATCCCAGCATATTCAATGACGTAATCGGTCCGGTCATGCGTGGCCCCTCCAGCTCTCACTGCGCTGCATCGCTACGCATCGGCAGGCTGTGCAGAGATTTGATGGACGAAAACATCACGGAGGCAAATATTGAGTTTGACCCAAACGGGTCGCTGGCCACCACACACAAGGGACAAGGCTCCGACATGGGCTTATTTGGTGGTTTCCTGGGATGGGAAGCCTACGACGAACGACTACCCAATTATTTACGGGCGATAGATGAAGCAGGTATAAAAATCACCATCGACATTCACCCCATTGGCGCCACACACCCGAACACCTACAAGCTCACCTTAAAGAACTCAAAAGAAACGCATACACTCACGGCACTGTCCACCGGTGGGGGCATGATTCAGGTGATTGAAATTGACGGTGCGACGGTGTTAATGGCCGGCGATTTTTATGAAACCTTGGTCTATACAAAGTCGCCTGATCAGGTGGCTGATTTTTTGAGAGGTTCGATAGCTCATGATGAGATCAATGTTCACCACGGCGATCAGCTTTTTGTAGAGGTCAAGTCAAATCAATTTGTCACTCCAGACATCATCGGGGAATTGCAGCAGTTCGACAGCCAACTCCGAATCAAGAAGCTATCGCCTGTACTTCCGGTGTTGGCTCGCAAGAACCTGCAGGTGCCGTTTATTACTGCTGAAGAAATGCTGGCATACAACGAAGGCAAAAATCTTTCGCTATGGGAGCTTGCCGTGCACTACGAAAGTGCAAGAGGAGCCATTTCCCACGAAGAAGTCTTTGAGAAAATGCGTGCCATTGTTTCCATTATGCAAAATGCCATTGAAATTGGCGTAAAAGGCACCACTTATGAAGACCGTATCCTGGGGCCTCAGTCGGTCAACTTCAAAAAGCAGATGGTAAAGAAAACCCTGGTAGAAGGCGATGTCCTCAATACCGTTACGCTTTATACTTCTGCGATGATGGAAGTAAAAAGCTCGATGGGTGTCATCGTAGCAGCGCCCACAGCCGGTTCGTGCGGTGCACTGCCAGGCGCCGTCATTGGCACAGCGACTACCTTAAAATTGTCTCAGGACGACATGGTAAAAGCGATGCTGGCCGCTGGCATCATTGGTGTGTTCATTTCGGCACATGCTACGTTTGCAGCAGAAGTAGGCGGTTGTATGGCGGAATGCGGCTCAGGTTCCGGCATGGCTGCGGCAGGCATTGTGGTATTAAAAAATGGAACGCTTAGCCAGTCATTAACTGCGGCCTCCATGACACTTCAGTCGTCGTTAGGGATGATTTGTGACATGGTCGCTGATCGGGTGGAAGCCCCCTGTTTGAACCGAAACGTGATGGCTGCTTCTACCGCTATCTCCTGTGCCAACATGGCGCTGGCCGATTATGATCAGGTCATTCCATTGGATGAAGTGATTGAAACCATGAAGAAGGTGGGCGATGCCATTCCCAACACCTTGCGGTGCACGGGCCTCGGTGGCTTGGCCATTACCAAAACGGCGAAGAAGATTGAAGCCATGCTGGCTGAGAAAGAAGAGGCTCAAAGCAAAACTTTCTTTAAGGTTTGTTGATAGTATTATCTCACGCTCACCTGCTAGAGTAGCGAGTTGCGCCGCAGGCCTGTGGGTTCACTTCTATTAAGCTTGCAGCTTACTTCGCCATCGTTCTGGCGTGTGTCTCACATGCCAGTTTACGGATCAAGCGGAAAATCTGGGGAATAGCCTTTAAACCCAATATCCAAAGTGGTCATAAAAAAGCAAAAGGTCCAAGCGGGACGCATTGAACCAGTTTTGCTTTTTTATTTAACCACAAACGAAACATTCGATCCCCAGAAATACAGATTGATCCCAGTTTACCTCACCACCTTCACAGGATCCACTACCACATATTTGATCGACTTCTCAGTCTCGCTGGTACGGGACGAATAGGTAATGTGCAACAAGCCTTTATCATCCTGAACCAGACAGGGGTACGAGTAGCTCCTATCATTGCCTTTCTCATGGTCTTCAAGGCGCACCTTCCACTTCCAGGTTTCGCCTTCGTCGCCCGACAGGTAGAGGCTCATACGGTAGCGGCCATCTTCAATATCATTACCCAGAAAGGCCCACTTACCATCTCTAAGCTTCAGCAGCTCCACACTGGCAGTGTTGGGCATGTCGGTTTTCACCGTTGCACTCCACGACTCCCCACCATCTGTTGACACACTCTTGTGCACCCTTGACGGCGCATCCCCACTGTCCCGCATCAGGGCAACGATGTCTCCGTTTTCTTTCTGTGCCAACGCAGGCTGTATCGGCCCACGACCCACAATAGGCAGACTGGCTCTCCAGGTAGCGCCATCATCGTCCGAAATAGCCACGAGCGACATATTGAACCCGTCGGAGTAAAGCGGCAGCAGAATGCGACCATTGGGCAGTATCAGCGGCTTGATGCGAGTCATCCAGCCGACACTGGTTTTGCGTTCATCTTTGCTGGCTTCTATGATCATTCTGTCGTACGACAGTGCATACTCCGCCCAGCCAGCCGGGTTCTTCGGCAGGTCTTTGAACTTAACGGCCACCTCAGTAGCAAAGGCTTCTCCCGGAGCGAGCAGGATATTGTCCTGCCAGTCCCAGTCCGGAGCGCCGTCTGTATTGTAGTGGGTCGACGTGCGCACCCGCAAAATGGAATGTTCCCAGCGGTGCGCCTGCACAGTGATCCATACGAGGAAAAGCTTCCCGCTTCCGTTCAGGAACAGCACCGGGTTACAATCTGGCAAGCCCGGTGTGTCTGCCATAAGGAACGGCGTTGTCCAGGTTTTTGCTCCCTGCTTCAGCCGGGCACCCATCAGTCGCACATCATCGGCAGTTCGCTCGCCACTGCCTTGAAACCATACCGCCAGCTTATCGCCATTGGGCAAGAGCACCAGACTACTACCGTGCGTATGCTCGGACTGTGGAGGGAAGATGAGTTGCTGGCTAAGGATGAAGTCGGTGGGCTTTTGGGCAACTGCCTGGCAGACGAGAAAGCTCGACAAGAAAAGAAATTGAGTGATGCGAATCATTCCAGGGTGTTTAATAGAAACAGGAAGATAATAAGAATTGTGGTTAGTTAACTCAGAGTCCTCTGCGAGAGACTCCGAGGGAAAAGCCTCTGAAAGCCGATTGAACAACTACTAGCAAGAAACCTCTAACAAACAGCTCTGTTTCCTCCAACCAAGTGCTCAATTGAAGTGTCAGAATAAACAATGAAAACACATATTCTTCCACTCCTACTCATTATTGGTTTAACCTTTTCGTGTAAGGATGATATTCCTTGCGACGATTTGGCCTGGTTAGATGCAGAAATAGAAACTATAAAGCAATACGGCCTTGTAGAGTTCTTTTATGTGTATCAGGCTGAATACAAAGGAATGACGGTTTTTTATGTTGGCAACTGTTGTCCCAACTGCTCCTCGACACCCCCCGATGTCCGCAACTGTTTAGGCAAGTCAATTGGAACCCTCGGGGATGACATTGAGTCTGACAAGCTCAAAAACGGCAAAATATACTGGCAACCAGATGGTTTTGCCTGCACGATAAAATAATGTGGTTCTTAGTGCCAGGATCGTCTGTGTCCAAGTAGACGTCAACCTGTCGCTCCGCAGCAACACCAGGCAGCCCGATTACCTGTTATGTGTTTTTTCATTACCTTCATCCTATGAAAAATCCAACTGCTAAATCACTGGCTCTCTTACTTTTCGTTCTTATTGCGGCATCCTGCACTCAACAATCCTCTTCAGGTGAAGAGACGCACCTGGGTGATTTGCAGCATAGTTTCTCTATCTCTGACAAGGCAAGCGAGTCTTTTGACCAGGGACTTCTGCTACTCCACAGCTTCGAATATGACGATGCAAACGAGGCCTTCCAGAGAGCCATAGAGGCCGACCCTGACGAGCTCATGGCTCATTGGGGACTGGCTATGACTCACTACCGGGCGCTCTGGGGCCTGCAAGATGTAGAGGCGGGGCGCAAAGTCATTCAGGCCGTTGGGGAAACCAAAGAAGCCAGGATGGCAAAGGCAGAAAATCAGCTGGAGGCAGCCTTTTGGGAGGGAGTAGAAATACTCTATAGTGAAGGTGAGCTCGACGAACGCAATCAGCGCTATGCGGATCACATGGCCGGGGTGTATGAAGCCAACCCCGACAATCAGGAAGTAGCGGCTTTTTACGCCCTTGGCCTGATGTGGGCTGGCTACACCAACCAGGACAACCTCAACAAGTCCGCCGAGGTGACCGCAGGCATCATTGCAGAAAACCCCACTCACCCGGGAGCTTTGCACTATATGATTCACGCCAACGACGACCCTGAATACGCTCAAATCGCCCTCACCGCAGCCGATAAATACGCTAATGTGGCGCCCGATGCCTCCCACGCTTTGCACATGCCTTCACATATCTACGTGGCCCTGGGCATGTGGGACAAGGTGGTGAGCTCCAACATTGCCTCCTACCAGGCCAGCTTACATCGCATGGAGGCAAAAGGGCTTGGCGGTAAGGAAAGAGGCTATCACGCAATGGCCTGGCTGCACTATGGCTACCTGCAAACCGGTGAGTATGAAAAGGCCGCAGGCTTGTTGGATGAAATGATCGGCTACCACAAGGATTCCACTGCCTCGAAGAGCTATTTGATTACCATGCAAAACGAACAACGCATTGAGGCCGGATACTGGCCGGAAGAGCTCATGCCACAAAAAGTGGACTACTCGAAACTTGGGCTTTCTGAAAAGTCGGCCATGCATTTTTTTAATAGTTTACTGGCCTTCGACAAAAAAGACGCCACAGCCCTGCAACTGGAAATTGACGGACTTAACCGCCAACTCAGCAAGGCCAGTCTATTGGTAAATGACGAAGGCATAGCCATGTGCAGTGCAGGGCCTACCCGCTATGCGCCCACCAAAGAAGGGTTGAAAAAAACACAGGTAGTGATTCACCAGATGGAGGCGATGCTGGCACAGCTTAAAGGCGATGCTGCATTAACGGAAGAGCGCCTCGCTAAAGCAACACAGCTTGAAGGCGAGTGCTCCTACGATGCAGGACCGCCGTTTATTGCCTATCCGTCCTTTGAACAGTACGGCGATTGGCTGCTGGCGCAAAACAGACCGGAAGAGGCATTGGTGCAGTTCAACCAATCGTTGAGCAACCGAAAAAACCGCAACAAAGCCCTGCGGGGAAAGATAGCGGCGCTGGAAGCCCTGGGCAGAACAGACGAAGCTAAAGAGGTGAGAGCCGTCATTGTCCAATTTACCTCGGCTCAAAAGGTGGCTGCGAGGTAATTCGTATCGGCAGGAAGAAAAGACTACAAAAGTTTCGCAAGATCGCCGGATTGCAGCCATTCCCTGCATTTCAATCCGTTAGCCAGCAGAAGCTGTTTCACCAAACTTTTGTAGTCTGCGGAACCTGATAGCGAATGTCTTCACACGCTTCATAGACAAACCTTGCTCAGAGTCCTCTACGAGAGACTCTGAGGGAGGAGAGGGGGTTTTAATTTTCTGCAAGGTCTGGGGGATTTCTCCGCTGCGCTACGAAATGACGACAGTTATAGGCGCCTCATTTGTTCAGCAGCTTCAGTTACACATTCCCCACCATCTTATTAAACAGCTGCAACTGCTCCTTCATGGCAGCCACCCTGTCGGCAGGCTCGGTACGGGCTTCAAGCAAAATCCAGCCGTCGTATTTGATGCCGTTGAACAAGTTCATGAGCTGCTGGTAAGGGTATTCACCCACGTTCAGCTCCCGAATGTGCACGGTGTCGCCAAACCATTTCTTCACAGAATTGAAGTTCGCTTCCAGCCCTGGTTCCCATAGATCCTGGTCGTTGCAGTTCCAGCACATCTTCACGCTTTCCTCGGTTACCTGTTCAAAAATAGCCTTCATATTGGGCAACTCCTGGGTTCCCTCTCCGTGAACTTCCACCCGCACCACCAGCCCGAGGTCAGCTGCAAATTTGCCGCATTCATTGAACGAGGCCGCTATCTGGGCAATGGTCTTTTCTTTAGACACTCCATCAGGAAAGCCATTGGGTTTTACCTTGATGCCTGTAGACCCAATGTCTTTGCAAAGCTGGAGATACTGTTTGGTACCTTCAATATTCTTGCGAACCCTTGCCTGGTCTGCATGGTGGTAGTCGAAATTAGAACCATAACCGAGGCACTTCACCGGACTGTCAGCAAATCGTTTTTTCACCTCCGCCCGCTGACTGGCAGAAAGGCTGGTTTCGACACCATGGGCGTGTTCTGTACGCAGTTCCACACCCAATAAGCCTGTCTTTTCGCAGTTGGCAATGAGGGTGGGCAAATCCCAGTCTTTCCCCCACTGATAGGTCACCAGACCAAGCTTCATTTTCGACTTTTTGGCAAACGCACTTACCATAAGTGGGTCTATCAACGACAGACCCACTCCGGCAATAACACTTTTCTGAATAAAATCACGACGTGACGCATTCATCTTGTTACGATGTTCCATTTGCACTCTTCAGTTACACTATTTCAGGAACCTCGAACCCTTTTCTGTAATTACGCTTCAGCATTTTATCAGCTTCAGGATCGTTAACGAAGGTTTCAGAGCTTGGATTGAACGTGAGTACACGGTCCAGCCTGTAGGCAATATTGCCAAGGTGTGCCAGTCCTGAGGCAAGGTGCGCTGTTTCTACCGGGCCGTTTTGCACAGACCTGTCACGCTTGCGTACCGCCTCGATAAAGTTCTTGAAGTGTCCGTCGGTACCGCCGTCGCCACGATCCATGCCTGTGCCTGACGCCATGCCGTCGTCGCCTGACTCTCCCGGCGTCCTGTCCTGGCCCATGTAGGTCTTGAACTTATCATAGCCATCCACCACAAGGATGCCCTTTTCACCGTAGAAGATGTTTCCCACTGTAGCGCCATCTTCCGTGTTCGTACACCACGGACGTACTTCAAACTGAATGATCTTACCTTCTTCAGGGTAGTTATAGATAGATGTAAGCACTTCAGGCACCTCTTTGGCATCGTCCCAAAGGAATTTACCACCCATAGAGGTAATTTTTGTGGGTAGCCCCACGTCCAATCCCCACATACAAAGGTCGGTTTCGTGAATACCCTGGTTGCCTACGTCGCCATTGCCGTAGTCCCATGCCCAGTGCCAGTTGTAGTGAACAAGGTTTTTGGTGAAGGCACGCTTGCCTGCCGGGCCAGTCCACAGGTCATAGTCGAGGCCTTCTGGCACCGGAGAGAATCCCTGATCGCCTATGCTTGGTCTCCAGCGGAACACAAGGCCACGTGACATGTATACCTTGCCGAGATAGCCGTTGCGCATCAGGTCAATGGCTTTGTTGATCGCCGGTGAACTTCTCAGCTGCACGCCGTGCTGCACAATTCTGTCGTACTTGTGGGCTGCTTCCACCATCTTGCGACCTTCCCAGATATTGTGAGAGCCTGGCTTTTCTACATACACGTCTTTGCCAGCCTGGCATGCCCATATAGTAGCCAGCGCATGCCAGTGATTGGGCATAGCGATACTGATCACATCAATGTCCTTATTGTCGATGATCTTACGAACATCCTGCTCAAGGAGTACGTCTTTCTTATAAGTTTCTTTGAACTCAGCCTGGCGCTTTTTCAGAAGAGGCATGTCAGGGTCACACAGGTGGGTAATCTGAACATTGTCCTGCACCATAAAGCTCTTGATATGGCTTTTACCACGGCCATTCACACCTAAAACAGCCGCATTGATACGGTCGTTGGCACCAAAAACGCTTGACGGCATAATAGTAGGTAGTGCAAACGCCACCGACCCAGCCACGGCGGTTTTCTTTATAAACTCTCTTCTAGTTGGTTCCATTTTCATTCATTTATTATTTTAAGTAGGACTATTAGTTTTCATTGTTTCGACCAGGCTTGCAACCTACATGGGGCATGCGGTTCACCTGCTACTGTAAGACGAAGTAGCCAGGGTAATCACTTACATAAGGTACGAAAAAAGCCGATTAAATTGACGAGCGGTCGGGTTGGGAATTCAGAGGAGGGATTGATGGGGAGTTTAAGGGATTGTTAAGAGGCTTGGGGGCTTTACCAGCATCCCGCCGTCGTTCCGCTGGGTGCATCCGCACACCAGCACCAAAAGTCTGTATTTGTGAAAGCACATTCGGGAATTACCATGGTACTAAAGCCGAGATGGAGAACCCTTGTGCTCTTGCCTCTAGCAAACTATTCTCCTTCTTTCAAAACTCTGTGTCCCTCTGGAAATAGACGTGTTATTTATTAGATTATTTTAGGTATTTTTCGAACGAAAAAAAGGTAGGAAGCTAAAAATGAGCAAAGATTCCCGTTCAAACAAACTAAACTAAAAGATGCAAGAGCCAGAGAAAAAAAAGAAAAACATTCCAGCGTTAATTGGAATTGTGGCAGGTGGACTAACGATGATTTTAGTGCAGCAATTTTTCTTTAAAGCACCTTCCTACGATCAACAAATGATGTCTGCAGCTAGCGAGATAAATAAATCGTGCCCAATGATGGTTGACCAGGAAACCAGATTGGACAATGCCGTCGCTTTGCCTGAAAATGTTTTCCAGTACAATTACACCCTGGTGAATATGGACAAAGCCTCAACGGACGCCAGTCAGCTGGAAAACTACTTGAAGCCAATATTGATTAACAATGTCAAATCAAACCCTGATATGAAAATTAACAGGGACAACAAGACGACAATGGGGTACTACTACAAGGACAAAAACGGAGAATTTCTATTTAAGGTTCTTGTGACTCCCGACCTCTACGATAACTAGGGCTGGAACTATTCATGAAACCATACTTCTGAATGCTGGTGAGCTTTCTCTGGGAAGGGATACCTGCCATGTCAGAGGTACTACTGCCAGCTACATCGGAGCCACTTCGAGTGAGGGATGGTATTCCTCCTGCCAATCGTAGCGATTCTCCTCCAAGTTGGCTACACTACGAAACGCATTAAAGAGGTTACTATCTGCGAAAGCGCAGATAGTAACCTCTTTAATTGCCTCACCAAGCCCCGTTCAAAACCCTGTCAGGGTTACCGATCATCTTCAGGATGGGGCTTCACCACCCTCCTGATTTATACCGCCATTTCAGGGCTTTGAAGTGCTTGAAACCTCAAAGAATGGAGCGCCCGTGCATTGCCTAAGAAACAGCGTTCTTTCTAACACTGGCCTCCACTCTCCTACTTCCTCGCCCGCCGAAGCTTTCAGCGTAGATGGGCCGCTCCCTGAAGCCATTGGCGTAGGCGGGCTACTTCCGTCTCCTTTCTTTCATTACCCCGGCGTCTGACGGCTCCACCGCAAAAGCCACTCGCCGTACCGACGCCTGCCGTGCGACTCCGACTGTCCGACGCTCTGCCTGTCCGACTGTCCTACTCGAATTTTCTCCCCGGCGTCCACGGCGCACCTGCCGCTTCCAGCGCTGCTTCGTATTGCGATAGCTTGCTGAGGTAGGCAGCCATATCTCCTTTGAACTGGCTAAAGTCGGTGGTGGCAATGTCGATGTTTCGCTGCTGCGTTACCGTGGGCGTTTGCCGGGTATCCCAATGACCGTAAGCCACCTGCCCTACTCTGCTCATGATCGACGGCACGGTCGATTCGTTCATGCCTCTTCGGATGCGGTCACCTGTGAGACGGGTGCGCAAAGCAGCCAGCTCTTCCTCCAGGCTATTTTGTCTGGCAAACAACTCCTGTTTTGCTTGCGGCGTTTCCATCAGTGCTGCCCTCATGTAGCGCAGCTTCTCCCCTGCTTCACCCAGCTGACTGGCAGCCCCTGATATTTGGCGGGAAAGCTCGCTGGTCTTTTGCTGAAAAGCCGCCACCATCATAAAGTCAGTGCCTTTCGGTGCCGTAGGCACGGGCTTCACTATAAACGACTGTGGAGCCCCTTTAGCTTCCATCACTCCGTTGTGGAACACATACAGCACCACGCTGTACTTGCCGGGCGCCGCAAACGGCCCCTGTGCATCGCCCGCCCAGGGTGGCACAAAGTCGGGCTGCCGCAGGTCGATGGGGTCGGGGGCGGGAAACCGCAGGTCCCAGCTAACCCGGTGTAAGCCTTTGGCCGTCGCCCCTTTGATCCATCGCACGGGCTGCCCGCTTTCATCGCTCACCAGCAGCATGGCCTGAGCGGCCTTTTCGGTCGACTCCTCCAGCAGCCTTTCCCAGCCAGGGAAGGGTACACTGGCGTTCTGTTCGTTCAGGGTCTTTTCAGCAGCCTGGCGCTGTGCTTTCATCGTCTGCGGCACGTCGTTCAGGTAATAAGTAAATACAGCGCCAAACGGAGGGTTGGCCGCCCTGAAGCTGGTAGTGCCCAAAGTAGGCATGCCTTTGGCTTGCATGGGCACGCTTGGCACATACCACCAGGCATCTCTCACCGCAAACAAACTAGCGTTGTTCAGGCTCACCGCCTGGCTCAGGTTTCTCAGCGGCGTGTAGTCATCAAGTACGTAAAAGCCCCGCCCGAAAGTAGCGGCCACCAGGTCGTTGTCACGCTTGTGGAGCTCAATGTCCCGCACCGGAATGGTGGGCATACCGTTCTTTAGCCTGATCCAGTTTGCTCCCTTGTTCACAGAAAAATAGATGCCGTACTCTGTGCCAATGAACAGCAGATTAGGATCGACAGGGTCTTGTTTGATCACCCACACAATGGTGCCCATGGGCAGGTCGCTGGCAATAGACTGCCAGCTGCGGCCCCGGTCGGTGCTGATGAACAGGTAGGGGCTGAAGTCGCCAAACTTATGGGCGTCGGCCACGGCAAACAAGGTATTGGCCTCGTGAGCCGACGCTTCTATGTCGTTGATAAAGGACAGCGCCGGCACCTTGGGCAGGGCAGCGCTCTTGCGCCAGTTTTTGCCGCCGTCCTCGCTCACCTGTATCAGACCGTCGTCGGAGCCGGTGTAAAGCAGTCCTTCCTTGAGGGGCGACTCGGCTATCGACGTCAGCGTGGCGTATTTCGACATGGCTCCATTGTCGTAGAGGGCATCGGCGCTCCACACCCTGCCCATGAGCTGCAGCTCGTAGCGGTTGCGGTTGGTGGTCAGGTCGGGACTGATGGGTGTCCACGAGTCACCACGGTCGTCGCTGCGCCACACCCGCTGCGAGCCGTAGTAGAGGCGTGAGCCCTTGTGCGGACTGATGAGAATAGGTGCATCCCAGTTCCAGCGCTCAGGGGCATCGCCAGGAGCTGGCTGGGGCTGAATGTCGAGTGTTTCTTCGCTGCGGCGGTCCAGGCGCTTCAGGCTGCCTTCCTGAATTTCCACATACACAATATTGGAATCATCGGGATCCACGGCATTGTCATAACCATCGGCGCCCAGCGGCACATACCAGTCCTGGTTGCGCACGCCCTCCACATTGGTGGTGCGGGACGGCCCAATAAGTGAGCCCAGGTCCTGCGCTCCACCCACGATATTGTAGAACGGCTCGGCATTGTCGAGCGATAGCTTGTAGAACTGTGACACGGGCATGTTAGGAAAATGCCGCCAGGTGGTGCCTTCGTCGTAGGTCTCGTACAACCCCGCATCGCAGCCAGCCAGCAGGTGTTCTCCATCAGCAGGATCGATCCACAGCGCATGGTTGTCGCTGTGCTTTTCACGGCCTGTGCCCAGGTAGTCAAATGTTTTGCCCCCATCCCTCGTCACGTGCAGAAACACATCCATTTGGTAGACCAGGTCGGCATTCACAGGCGAAGCCTCAATCTCCTGGTAATAGTGAGGGCCTGTACCACCTGATATATAGCTGTTGCGCTTTTCCCAGCTTTCGCCTTTGTCGGTAGAGCGGTAAAAGCCCTTTTCGTTGTCGGCAGCTTCAATGGTGGCGTACACCAGCTGCGGATTGGCCGGCGTAACGGCCAGGCCTATTTTGCCCATGTCTCCTTTGGGAAGGCCGGTGGCCATGCGGTGCCACGAGGCACCCCCGTCGCTGGATTTGTAAATGCCAGACTTAGGCCCGCCTGCCAGCAGCGACCACACATGGCGACGGCGCTGATAGGCGGCGGCGTACAGTACATCAGGGTTGGAAGGATCAAATTCCACATCCGTTACGCCTGTGTTTTCATCGATAGGCAGCACCAGCTGCCAGGTTTTTCCGTCGTTGGTAGTTTTGTAGAGGCCACGGTCGCCGCCAGCTGACCAAAGAGGGCCCTCCGCCGCCACGTACGCCACGTGGCTGTTGCGGGGGTCGACCAGAATTTTGCCTATATGCTCTGATGCCGGTAGCCCCATGGCTTGCCAGGTTTTGCCGCCATCGCCGCTGCGGTACACACCACTGCCCCAGCCCATGTGGCGGCCACTCACGTTTTCGCCGGTGCCTACCCACACCACATCGGGGTTGTTGGGATCGATGGTGACCGAGCCAATGGAATACGAAGGCTGCTCGTCGAACACGGGCTGCCACGAGGTGCCCCGGTTGGTGGTTTTCCAGAGGCCACCTGAGCCCACGGCCACATACCAGGTGCTGGGGTCGGCAGTGCTCACGGCAATATCAGCAATGCGGCCAGCCATGAGCGCCGGGCCAATGCCACGGAGCTTTAAGCCCGCTGCCGCTTCCGCCAGGGCGTCTTTGTTGGTGGTTTGAGCAATGGCTTGGGGAAGGTAGCTCCCGCTTGCAAGGAAAAGGGCAAGTGCGAGGACAAAGGCTTTTTTCAACATGGTAACAATGGTTAATAACAGTTCTTCAATTTATCTTCAATGCCGACCCTGTGAGGTCGACGAGGGGCGCTGTTACACCGGTAATATGATGCATCTTAGCAAGAATTATTGAGGAGTCAAGGGAGAAAGTGGATTGGTGGTAGAGGGGATTCATGCGAGGGTTATGATTGCTCGGCCAGTGAACTGGGGCATGGTCACATCCGCCCTCCCGACACCAACGTCATGCCTGCCCGCCGAAATGAAGTGTAGGTGAAGCCGATTTCGAGGAACGAGGGAGCCGACGTGGAACGGCATCCCCCTGGGAATGGCAGACAGTCGGATAGAGAAACTGCAAACATCATGGAGACTTCGCAGCGAAGCGGAGAAGTGACGGCTGCTATGGAGGCTTTGTGGATGGGGCAGCAGTACAGCACAAAGCATAAGCACAGTCACAGTCCCCACTCCAGCGTCATGCCGATTCCGAGGAACGAGGGAGGCATCCCCCTAATGTTAGCAGTAAGATGGGTAAACGCAGTGTCGGGCCAGTATTAAATCTTTACCATTTTGGTTTCCATCTGTAGTAGCAAAAGGTTTCTTCTGCTATAAAAATGTGGTAGATTGGTAGGCAAATAACGAAGATATGAATCGGTAGATATCAAGAGTTTAGCAGTAACTGTAGCAGACGACATGTCTTCAAAATAACACACAAGCAATGGCAGAATTTTTAGACACTCAGGGAGTTTCATACTACTTAAAGAAGCTCATAAACAACTCCAATGACAAATTATACTTAATCAGCCCATATTTACAGCTTAACAATCAACTAAAATTGTCCCTTGAGGATAGACACAAATTTTCAATTGACATTATTGTCATCTACGGAAAGGTTAGTGACATCAACCCAGATGACAGCTCATGGCTTCAATCAATGCCTGGAATTAAGCTGTTATTTCATAAAGACCTTCACGCCAAATGTTATTTCAACGAGAAGGAAGCAATTATCACGTCAATGAATCTGTACATGTTCTCACAACAGAATAATGTTGAAATGGGAATTTATATTTCAAAGGAGAAAGATGAAGAACTTTACCAGCAAGTCGCCAATGAGGTCGACAGAATAAAAAGAGGGAGCGAACACAGAACTATTTCGGTTCAAAAAGTTGAAAGCAAAAAAAACGACGCCCCCAAGGAGCAGCCAACAATAAAATCAGAAGAAAAAAAAAGCGATGGCAAGCAATTGGGTTATTGTATAAGGACTGGCATTGCAATCCCATTTAATATTGAAAAGCCAATGAGCTATGAAGCATATAAATCTTGGAGCAAGTATGGTGATGGCGACTACTCTGAGAAATTTTGCCATTTTTCTGGTGAACCATCCAATGGAGACACAAGTGTAAATAAGCCCATTTTAAAAAGGAACTGGAAAAAAGCAAAAGAAATATTTGGTCTGTAAGCCCCGCTGTTCCTAGCACTCACTAAGCAGCATGCAGGCTGGTGGGATGGCCGACTGGCGAAGCTGAGGCTCGTACCTTTCCCCCACATGCCAGTCTCATTACGACGGTTAATGAGCCATTTTGAAAACACTGCAAACATCGAGGGGATTTCTCCGCTTCGCTGCGAAATGACGGCTGTTATGGAATATTTGTGCGAGCAGTAGCAGTACCGCACAAAGTACAAGCACGGCTAACATTCCCACACCGACGTCATGCCGATTCCGAGGAACGAGGGAGGCATCCCCTTGGGAATGGCAGTGAGTTGGATAAGGCAGTGTTGGGTATATCGAATCCTGTGGGTAATGGCCCAAGGTCATGGGGACTCCGTTCCACCTCAGCTCCACTGCGATGCGAAGTGACGGCTGCTATGGTAGGTTGGTGCGGGCAATGGCATTACTGCACAAAACGTGAGCAGCACCACCCTTACCACACCAACGTCATCCCACATGCTACGAAGGAGCGAAATGACGTGGAACGAGATCCTCAAGACAATGGCCGTGAGTCGGGTAAAAGCAATACCAGGTCGGGGATTTTGTGAGTAATGACAGAAGGCTCGGCAGGCTCGGCAGTAGGTCTGGGGGATTTCTCCGCTACGCTGCGAAATGGCGGCTGTTATGGAAGATTTGTGCGAGCGGTGGCAGTACCGCACAAAGTACAAGAACAGCTAACATTCCTATGCCAACGTCATGCCGATTCCGAGGAACGAGGGAGGCATCCCCTTGGGAATGGCAGTGAGCTGGATAGAGAAACTGCTGGGTCAGGGGGACTCCGTTCCGGCGGTGTGTTCCACGTCGGCTCCACTACGTTGCGAAGTGCCGGCTGCTATGGGGAGTTTAGCTGTTAGCCATCCTTTCTACTCTAGTGTATCAAACAAATCCCTCCACTCCGGGTTCATCGATTCAATAAGAGCTACCTTCTTTTCCCTTCGGAATTTCTTCACTTCCTTTTCTCGGGCAATAGCCTCCTCAATAGAATGAAAAGGCTCGAAGTAAACCAATTTTACAATGTTATACCTCGAAGTAAAGCTTTTGGGATAAAACTTAGTCTTGTGTTTGTGGACTCTGTCGATCAAGTCTGAAGTAACGCCAGTGTAAAAGACCGTGTGATGCACGTTGGTCATGATGTAAACAGCACCTCCTTTTTCCATTTAGTTAAGTTAGATAAATGATCTAAAAAAATAAACTGCTAGCATCGGGGGGACTTCTCCGCTTCGCTGCGAAGTGACGACTGTTATGGTGGCCTTGTTGGTGCAGCGGCAGTACTGTACAAGGCATGAGCACATTCACAGTCCCCACACCAGCGTCATCCCGATTGCGACGAAGGAGCGATGACGGCCATGATGAGTTTGGCTATTCTGCTGCCGAAACGATGAAAGGAGGTTACCATCTGCGCTTCCGCAGAGAGTAACCTCTTTAATTCGAAACCTCTTTAATTCACCGATCACCTAAATCTTCTTTCCACATTCCCGCCAATTGAGTAGACTTATGCTTACAACCTAAGCCAAACAGATGAACTCAATTGTTTCCAAATGCCTGACCTGCATAGCCGCCTGTCTGCTGCTCCCCCTCCTATCATTTAGCCAGGCCGATTCAAAGGTCTTCGACGACCTGTCGTACCGCTTCATTGGCCCTGAGGGCAACCGGGCCATTGCCATTGTGGGCGAGCCGGGCAACCCCATGGTCAACTACATCGGCGCTGCCTCGGGCGGTATTTGGAAAACGGAAGACGGCGGCGTGTCGTGGGATCCCATCTTCGACGACCAGAACGTTTCCTCCATTGGTTCCCTGGCCCTGGCACCCTCCGAACCCTCCACCGTGTGGGCAGGTACCGGCGAAACCTTCCTGATCCGTCCGGCGCACTCTATCGGCAACGGCATCTACAAATCGACCGACGCTGGTAAGTCGTGGACCAATATGGGACTGGAAAAAACAGCCCGCATTGGCCGGGTGGTTGTGCACCCTACCAATCCAGACATCGTGTTTGCAGCAGCCCTTGGCCATACCTACGGCCCGCAGCAAGAGCGGGGCATCTACCGCACCAAAGACGGTGGCAAGTCGTGGGCAAAAGTGCTGTTTGTGGATGAAAACACAGGCGCTGCAGACCTGAGCATGGATCCTACCAACCCCAATGTGCTCTATGCTGCCATGTGGTCGATCCACATCAACACCTGGGGCCTCAACAGCGGCGGCGCTGGCGGCGGTATCTACAAATCTACCGACGGTGGCGACACCTGGAAGCCCATGACCGAGAAGGGTCTGCCGGGAGGCAAAGACCATCCGGTTGGCAAAACAGCTGTAGCAGTGGCGCCCGGCAACCCCAACAAGGTGTACGCCCTGTTCGAAGACAAAAGCCCTGCGCTGTACAGCACAGAAAACGCCGGCGAAAGCTGGACACTCATCAGCAATCACCACGACATGGCCGAGCGGGCACCCTACTACACCCGCATAGCAGTTTCTCCGGCCAATGAGAATGAGATCTACTTCATGAGCGTTCGCTTTTTGCAGTCGCTGGATGGCGGCAAAACGCTGGAGAAGCGCCCACCCCGTGGTGGTGGCGACAACCACGACATGTGGATTGACCCTACCAATGCCGACCGCATGATGGTGGCCCACGATGGTTGTGCCAGCATCAGCCTGAACCATGGCAAGACCTTCCAGCGGGTGGTGCTGCCCATTGCGCAGATGTACCACGTGGCTGTGGACAACAACGCTCCTTATTTTGTGTACGGCAACCGGCAGGACGGCTACTCCTACCGGGGCCCCAGCAACAGCTTGCAGGGCTACATCCCCCTCGGCTTGTGGCAGGGCGTGGGTGGCTGCGAAAGTGGTTTCGCCAAGCCTGATCCGTTCGACAATAATATCATTTGGTCTGGTTGCTACGATGGTGGCCTCCAGCGCTTCGACATGCGCACAGGCCATGCAAGGGAGGTACGGGTATGGCCGGAAGCTGGCTATGGCTGGAAACCCGCCGACCTGAAGTACCGCTGGCACTGGAACTTCCCGCTGAGCTTCTCTCCGCATACGCCGCACCGGGTGTACGTAGGCAGCCAGTATGTGCACCAGTCCGACGACGGCGGCCAAAGCTGGCAGGTCATCAGCCCCGACCTGACGCTAAACGACAAAACCCACCAGCAAAACTCAGGCGGCATTGCCATCGATAACCTGATGACATTTGATGGTGCTACGCTGTTTGCTGTGGAAGAATCGCCGCTTCAAAAAGGCCTGATCTGGACGGGCAGCAACGACGGACAGGTGCAGCTGACCCAAGACGGCGGCAAAACCTGGACGAACGTCAGCAAGAACATTCCGGTGGCGCCCTGGGGCACCATTTCCAATATCGAGCCGTCCCGCTACCATGCAGGCACCGCCTACATCACCATCGACCTGCACCAGATGGCCGACTTTGACCCGTACATTTTCAAAACGGCCGACTATGGCAAGACCTGGAAGAAAATCAGCGATGGCATTCCTAAGTCTATCCTGAGCTTTGCGCACGTGGTGAGGGAAGACCCCAAGAAGCAGGGGCTGCTGTTTGCCGGCACCGACAATGGCGTGTACTACTCGCCTAACGATGGTGCGACCTGGATGCCGCTGCAAAACAACCTGCCTCCTGCGCCTGTGTACTGGCTGGCCATTCAGGAAAACTTCGACGACCTGGTGGTGGCCACCTACGGCCGTGGCTACTATATCATGGACGACATCTCCCCTATCCGGCAGTTTTCCGAAGAGGTGCAGGCGACAGCGGTACATGCATTTGACTTGCGCAAAGCCTACCGCTTTCAGGAGAAAGAAGCGATCAAGACCGATGGGCCAAGTCTGAACTCGGGCCAAAATCCGGCCTATGGCGTGGCTGTGAACTACTACCTGAAAGACTCATCGGCTCAGGAGGTGGTGATAAGTATCCTTAACCAGCAACAGGAGGTGATTCGCACCCTGAAAGGCAAACAGACGGCGGGTGTTAACCGCACCATGTGGGACCTGCGCTACGAGCCCACCTTTAAGCCCAAGCTCAGGACGAAGCCAGAAGGCCGCCCCTGGGTAGAAATGAACGGAGAAGGCTGGCGACCGCTGGTTACCTGGGATTTGGATCTGTGGGGTGGTCAGCTTGGCCCACGGGTAGCGCCTGGGCAATACTTTGTGAAGATAAAGGTAGGCGACACGGAAATCATCAAAACCGTCGACGTGCTGAAAGACCCCTCCACGGAAGGCACTCAGCAGGAAATAGAAGAGCAGGTAGCGTTTTCGCTGCAGCTGCGTGACGCCCTGAACACCGTGGTGGAAATGATCGACCGGGTGGAGTGGATCAGGAAGGAGCTGGAGGAGATGATCCCCACGATCAAAAATGCCAAGCTCCAGAAAGAGCTGATGGCGGTGCAGGGTCAGGCGACTGCCATTGCCGGGCAGCTCTACGACATCCACATGACAGGCGCTCGTGAGGACGCCTTCCGCACTCCGATGCAGCTCTACGGCAGGCTTTCAGCTCTCGCCAGCGACATCACGGCCAAAGGAGCGGACTTTAAACCCACCAACCAGCAGGCAGAAGTAAAAGGCGTGCTGAACGAGCGAATGGTGCGGGTGCAAACAGAATTCCAAACCCTCCTCGACAAGCAAGTGACGCAGCTCAACGACAAGCTGATTAATGAGAATGCGAAGATTGATATTGAGGGAAAGAAGTGAGGACGCTGGGTGTGTTTTAATGGCGATCCGCCGCTGCGGTGCAGCTAAAGCCATCGCTGGGTCACAGCTACAGCCACAATAACAACGTCATGCCGATGCTGAGCATCCGCAATTTGGCGAAATGAAATGGAGCCAAGTGAAGGTGCGAAGGAGGCATCCCCAAGACCTGGCACCGAACCTCTAAAGAACACTGCCATCATCTGGGAGATCTCTCCCTCGTACCTCGGTTCGAGATGACGGCAGTCTTTGGTGGCTTTAGTTGTTAAGCAGCCTTTTAGAGCAGAAGTGCATGCACATCTGCCCTCCCCACACCAACGTCAAACCGATAGCGACGAAGGAGCGAATGACGGCGTGTTATGCAGGTCTTATCTGTGCAGCGACTGCCGGTCAGCCATTAAATTTTGATCGGATTCCTTCCCAAACCTTCTCGATTTTATAGTTGCGGTAGTAACCGAAGTATCCAAAATAGAACATATTGATCATCCACTGGGGCATACCTGGTAGCGTGTAGTACCCGGTGGGATAAGATTTCAAGCCGAGCTTTGAAAGATATTCTTCGATCCTCACCTTCCCATGGTGCTTTATTCGCCCGCTGGTGATGTGGCCAATCAGCCCCCTGTCATTGGCCGGGTCCAGGATCACTTCATACTTATGGTTGGGTATCGGAAACACGGACATATACCCAGGGCTTCCCTGCTCCGCCTTCACTTTCTCATAGGCACGAAGGTATTTTTCCTTGTCCGAAAAGTTTCTCACCCAATGTTCTCTTACACCCATCATTTCGCTCCAATGCTGAAGCGCTTTTCTGGAAAGAGTCCGATGAGCAATCATAAACCCGGTATGAATATTTAGTTTTCTTTCGGGGTGTTGCTCGTCAGGGAATCGGTTGACCCTGAACTTAACACCTTCAGATTGCCAGTCGGAAGAAGCAAAGTGAAGCAGGTCGTCCAGCCCCTCCTCTCTCAGAAAGATAGCATCGGCATCAATGTAGATAAGTATGTCTATTTCCGGGTCATCGATCAGATTAAACACCTCTGCCTTCAACGACTTCGCCTTCGGTCGCTTCATGGGCGAAATAAACCTGGGCATCCAGACGGGCACTCCTGCTACCCGTTGTTTTAAGAAGCCGATCGGAGAATCTATTCTTCGGGAGAAATTCGCTACGGTTATCAGCTTGATATTGTCCGAGCCTGCATTACTCCTAATATCGTTGAGGTCGTGGCAGCCGGGCGAATCTGTAATCAAAAACGACGGCCCCGTGTATTTTGCTATTTTATACAGCGACTCAAGGCATGCTTCTGCCTTGCAGGTTCGGGAAAACGGGCCAGTGGCAATTGTTACAAAAGCTATTTTATTCTTTTGGGGCCGACGGTACAAAAGGATTATGACTTCAAATATGTCAAAGATCGGTCACTTTACTTGAGTTAACCGATATAATATGCTTTAAAATGATCTGTATGGTGAATAAGCTCCTCATGCCCCATTCAAGAACTGAGCGAGTCACTGAGGATGGTGTTTTGTGGGGCGGCTCCTGTTGTAAAGACATACACTGGAACGGCCTGTGAGACACACTCCGGAACAACGGGGTGTGAGAGTGGCGGTGAAGGAGACTACAAAAGTTTGCTCCAACGGCCAAAGCTGGTAACCAAACCGTAGTAAGCAACCGCACTGCACCGGGGCTATCCCGCAAAACTTTTGTAGTCTGTGTAATCAGCCCACGTGGCTTTGTTTCGAAACGCATTAAAGAGGTTACTCTCTGCGGAAGCGCAGATAGTAACCTCTTTCTTGAGTTTGGCTATTTTCGGCAATAAAAAAGTGCGG
>TARA_R110001606_G_scaffold3642_42_pt1 | contig 113596 bp, 101 predicted proteins | sample TARA_R110001606 | Tara Oceans TARA_R110001606 (sample SAMEA4398315) | marine metagenome | biome: Polar Biome; feature: [SRF] surface water layer (ENVO:00010504); material: water (ENVO:00002006), including particulate matter (ENVO:01000060) such as... | depth 5 m | reverse complement strand
GCTTCTCGCCATGTGCGAGGAGATGGATATCGGGATTGAGGGGTTGCCGAATGGCGCAGCCGATCAATCTGCTCATTTACCGAAGCGTCTTTTTCGATATAGGTATCCGTCCGGGCGACATAGGCTTCCGGCTGATAATAGTCGTAGTAGGAGACGAAATATTCGACCGCGTTATTGGGGAAAAACGCTTTCATCTCGCCGTAGAGCTGCGCGGCAAGCGTCTTGTTGTGGGCGAGGATAAGGGTTGGGCGTTGCAGTCTCTCAATGGCTTTTGCCATGGTGAAGGTTTTACCCGATCCGGTTACACCAAGTAAAACCTGGTCCTTCTCGTGCTGCTTTACGCCGTTAACTAGCGCCTCTATGGCTTCGGGCTGATCGCCTGCGGGTTCGTATTCTGAAACTACCTCGAAGGAGATGCCGCCCTCGGATTTTTCGGGCCGCACGGGGCGGTGAGGAATGAAGGCCGCCGAAGCGTCTTCCAGTCCTGATGTTTCATTTTTGTTCTTTAACTGCATAAGGAGGTTATAGGGCGCTCGCGGGTAAATTTCCAATTCATTTTGATCTGAAATGTAAAATTATTTGCAAGGTCTCTTGCTGGCGCAAGTGGCCGCCCGGACGTCTGAGGACAGGGGGGGGAGGACAGACGTTATTCCGGGCGGTAGCTTGAAACGATCATGACTGCCAGAAGGCCTTACCGGTTTCGGTTTGTATCTGGGAGGTGGAAAGGCCCGCGTCATTCAAATATTCTTTATCCAGAGACGCGAGATGGTGCCGCATAGTTGCCCGTTCCTGCCATTGAAGAACGATATTCGTGATGGACCCCATGAACCCTGTGCTGCTACCATAGCCGCTGACGGGTGCGTGATGTATGTTTCCACCATTGATAACTGATTTTGTTGCCATCTTTTTAATTCCTTTACTCAATTGGGCGGTCCGACGAAACGGCTGCACCGGTTGTTCTGATGAGCCATACTTGTTCTTTTTTTGGCTTGATTACAAACGACAAATTCTAATAGAATAAGTTAGTTTTTCTAATCTGAAATGGGATTGAATCATGCGCTTCCCCCCGCTTAAAGCGTTGCGCAGCTTCGAAGCAGCGGCACGGCATTTAAGTTTTTCTAAAGCGGCAGAGGAGCTCTTCGTAACTCCGGCGGCTGTTAGCCATCAGGTCAAGGCATTGGAGGACTGGCTAGGAGTGATCCTGTTCAAGCGGTTGAACCGTGCCGTGATTCTGACGAACGAGGGACAGAACTATGTCATGGGTGTGCGCAACGGCCTTGAGATAATTGGTGCTGCGACAGAAAAAATTATGCTTCAAGATGCCTCAGGCGCTCTACATGTGGATACACTACCGTCATTCGCAGCCCGGTGGCTGCTGCCGCGTCTCAGCCGCTTTCGGGAGGCGCATCCGGACATAGACGTGCGGTTATCCGCATCGGACCATTTGACGGATTTTAATCGAGAGGATGTTGATGTCGTTATCCGTTATGGTCACGGTCATTATCCGGGTCTTCGTGTTAACAAGCTCCTGACAGAGGAATTGATGTTCCCGGTCTGTAGTCCAAACCTTCTGGAAGGAAAACATCCCCTGCGGCACCCGAACGATCTGAAATACCATACCCTTCTTCACGATGACATGCGGATCGACTGGCAGGCCTGGCTGGCTATGGCAGGGGTCACTGGTGTTGACCCGAAGAAAGGGCCGAGTTTCAATGACAGTTCAATGTTGCTGACGGCAGCGATGGAAGGGCAGGGCGTGGCGCTTGGTCGAAGCACGCTCGCGGCGGATGACTTGATGGCTGGCAGGCTGGTCCAACCGTTCAATATACAGCCCATGCAGGCAGACCATGCTTATTATATTGTAAGCCCTGAAGAGGCAGCAGATCGTCCTCGTATTGCCGCCTTCCGGGAATGGATCATGGAAGAGGCTTCCGTGAACTCAGGCCGGTTCAAATCCCGGATCGAACAGGCATAGACTAGGTGTAAGTACCAAAATTATGTTTGCGGCTTGTAGCCGATACGAAATCCACCCCAATGCCGCCCTTTTACATAAATGGGGGAGGAAAGGTCTTTCATCATTGCAAAGTTGCCGCCCCCCATGTCCCGCCGATAAGTCTGGAGCAGAAAGGGTTTCGTATTCTGTCCAGCGGCGAGGCCGGTCCGGTCATTGAAGATACGGCGGTTCCGGCAGTTAGCGGCATTCCATTCCGGATCATCCTGTCGTTGCGGGTGGGAAAACTTGGCATTGTGAGTGGGTAAATATCCATTTCGATCAATTGCCGCACAAAAGATAATGCTGTCGTCCATTTCAAGCGCGGGTTCTTGAATGCTTGGTAGAATGCGGTCTGTCAAACCAACAAATTTTGTCATTTGCTGCTGCGGGTCCGTTCCCTCTATATCACGATAATCTTCGTCAAACAGATCATTGAGCGTGATCGTTCCCTGATCGATGGCCGCCTCGAATTGCCGAGCAATTTCCGCGGCTGTCTCTGTTGCCAGATGGATAAAGGGCGTATCCACTGTTTCATGCCCACTTCCTGCAATCAGCTCAATCAGTGTTTCGCTGACTTGAAGTAGGCCTGAGGCTTTGGCGTCTGCGTGGGAAATATTTTGATCCGTTTCCTTGACGCTGCTCATGAGCGAGCCGAGTTCCGTCGAAACCTGATCGCATTGGCTGAGATTACTGCCTGCATCCGCCGCCATAGTGGTGATTTCCGAACTAATCTGGGTGAGATTGTTTTCAACGGTTTCAAAAATATCGGCGATATTGGACGAACCCTCCTGCGCCGATTGAGCAATCTCGGAATTTCCGGCGACCTGGGTTTGCAAGGAGCTTACCTGCTCGGTGAGTATCTTCACTGTACTTGTAATTTCCACGGTTGCTTTTTTGGTCTCGTCGGCCAGGCTTTTTACTTCGGTAGCGACAACGGCAAAGCCTTTGCCGGCCTCTCCGGCGCGCGCCGCTTCGATCGTTGCATTCAGGGCTAGAAGATTAGTCTGGCTGGCAATCCCCTCAATACCGGCGGCAACCTTGGCAACATTCGAGAGCGCTTCGCTAAGTGTCGCAAGCTGCCCTTCGAACTGGCTTACACCGGCGACAAGCTCCTGGATATTGCCAACTGCGTGGGAAATTTTTTCCCGGGAGTCATGAATGTCGGAAGCCGTCTGGGCTGTCGCCGATTTTGACGATTGTGCTGCCTCGCTGATTTTGTTGTTGGCGGCGATCATGTTCTGCGCCATCTCAGAAAGACTCTCAAACTGCTTTGATTGCAATTTGCTGCGTTCTGAGACTTCTGCGAGGTGCCCCGCAATTTCAGCGACTTCAACGCCAAGATTACCGACTTCGCTCGCCATCTTCGCGACAAAAGAGTCGGATTTTTTCTCCGCTTCGGACATCCGGGATATCCTCCTAATACTATCTCCCATTAGATAATGCCCCGCAGTATCGATGAATATGGTAAAAATTTAATGAAAGAGGGATACCCCTTATTTCATTCCGGTTTTCGGCCCTTTAAGGAGAAAAACGGGTGGTCTAGTCGCCCGATAAGCGCTATAGATCACTTGCTTGAAGACGCAAAATCGCGTCTTGATTTTATCCTAACCAGGAGAGATGGGAAGTTATGTCTATTGTTGCGCAGAGTCTGGGTCGTATTAAGCCTTCTGTTACTATCGCGGTCACCACCAAGGCCGCGGAACTCAAACTGGCGGGCCGCGACATTATTGGTCTTGGCGCCGGGGAGCCGGATTTCGATACGCCGGACAACATCAAGGAAGCGGCAATCCGGGCGATCAGCGAAGGCAAGACAAAATACACGGCTGTGGACGGAATTCTGGAGCTGAAGCAGGCGATTTGCGCAAAGTTCAAGCGTGATAATGATCTCGATTATGAACCCTCCCAGGTAACTGTTGGGACGGGCGGCAAGCAGATTATTTATAACGCATTGATCGCAACCCTTAATCCAGGCGATGAAGTGCTCATTCCCGCGCCCTATTGGGTTTCCTATCCGGATATGGTTCTACTGGGTGGCGGGGAGCCGGTTTTTGTTCCCACTTCCGCCGAGAACAGGTTTAAGATGCAACCCGCTGACCTGGAGGCCGCCATTACGCCAAAAACGAAATGGCTGATTTTCAACTCTCCGTCAAACCCGTCAGGGGCCGGATACAGCCATGACGAATTGAAGGCGCTGACGGACGTCCTTATCCGGCACCCGGATGTCTGGATACTGACGGATGATATGTATGAGCATCTGGTTTATGGAGATTTCAAGTTTGTCACCCCGGCACAGGTCGAGCCCGCCCTCTATGACCGAACGCTGACCATGAACGGGGTGTCGAAATCCTATGCAATGACCGGGTGGCGTATTGGTTATGGCGCTGGTCCAATCGAGTTGATCAAAGCGATGGCGAAAGTGCAGTCGCAAAGCACTTCCAACCCGTGTTCCATTAGCCAGTATGCGGCCGTTGAGGCACTGAACGGACCGCAGGATTTTATCGCGGAACGAGCGAAAGTCTTTGAAGAGCGGCGGGATCTTGTCGTTGGCATGCTAAACCAAGCAAATGGCCTCAGCTGTCTGGTGCCGGAAGGAGCATTTTATGTCTATCCGTCCTGCGCAGGATGTATCGGCAAGAAAACACCGGAGGGAAAAGTGATCGAGAGCGATTTTGATTTTATTTCCGAGCTTCTGGAAAGCGAGGGTGTCGCCGTGGTCCACGGGGAGGCATTCGGCCTGTCTCCGCATTTTCGGGTTTCTTACGCGACATCGACAGAGGCCCTTACCGAGGCTTGTGAACGTATACAACGGTTTTGTGCCAGCCTGAGCTGAGATAAACGGGATTCCATTGAAAAGGCGGCCGATGATTCGGTCGCCTTTTTTTGTGGGCTAAAATTCACCTAGAATTTTCCAGAAACGCCTACGAGTTTCTGCGCCGTTCAGGCAAACCTCCAAGATTCTTCTTGCGCCAGCTGTTCCGGAGGAGGAACATTAGAATAATCTAACGAATAAGGGAGGTATGTTATGGTCGTAGACAAACCTAAGGGACCTCGCAGCATTGCGCTGGTAGGTCCCTACTCAAGCGGAAAAACAACTCTTCTTGAAGCCATCCTGCATATTTGTGGTGAAACAGATCGCAAAGGAAGTGTCACGGCTGGCACATCTTGCGGAGACAGTTCCAAGGAAGCGCGGGAACGTCAGATGAGCGTTGAGGTGAACGCCGCTCACGCCAACTATCTTGGTGACGAGTTCACTATTCTGGATTGTCCCGGATCCGTGGAATTTTTCCAGGAATGCGAGAACGCTCTTGCCGGGGTCGATGCGGCGGTTGTTGTATGCGAGCCGGATAGCGAGCGAGTCCTGACCTTGTCACCTCTCCTTAAATGCCTGCAGGAGAAAGGGCTGCCGACCTTTATCTTCGTTAACAAGATGGATAAAGCTTACGGCTCTGTTCATGATCTTTTTAACTCCCTTCAGGCTGTGGCCGATCGGGCGCTCGTCCTGCGTCAGGTGCCGATTTTTAAGGACGATATTATCACAGGCTATGTCGACCTCGCTTCTGAAAGAGCCTATGTCTACAAGGAAGGGGAGGCGTCGCGCATCATTGATCTGCCGCCTGAAATGGCAGAGGAGGAAGGAACCTCCCGGTTTGAAATGCTCGAAAAACTGGCCGATTTTGATGATCATTTAATGGAAGAGCTGCTGGAGGATATCGAACCTGAGCGCGAGGAGATCTATGCACTGTTGCAAAATGACTTGTGCGAAGGACTGGTAACGCCTGTGTTTCTTGGATCGGCAGAAAATGACAACGGTGTGCGGCGTCTCCTTAAGGCATTACGGCATGAGGTGCCGGAAGCGTCCGTTGCGGCAGTGCGAAATGGTTTTGATCCCGGGTCCGGAGAGCCCATTGCGCAAATACTTAAAACATATATGTCGGCACAAGGTGGGAAACTCTCTCTTGGTCGTATCTGGTCAGGTGAAATCAAGGATGGCGACAGTTTATTCACGGGAAGGATTGGTGGATTATATCGACTGCAGGGCGGTAAATCTGAGAAATTAGCCAAGGCAGGTCCCGGCGATATTGTCGGTTTCGGGCGCCTTGATGAAGCGCAGACCGGTGATATTCTGATGAAAGACAAAACAGTATCTCTATCGCAGGATGCAATGCTCGCGCCCGTTTACAGTTTTGCGCTCGTTCCGGAGAACCGGGATGATGAGGTCAAGCTCTCCGCGGCACTGGCCAAGGTCCTAGAAGAAGACAACTCGTTAAAAGCTGAACATAAACAGGAAACGCAGGAATTGCTGCTGTGGGGGCAGGGCGAGATTCATTTGAATGTCGCTTTGGACCGGATGCGGAACAAGTACGGCATAAGCGTAAATTCACGTCGGCCAAAGGTTGCCTATAGAGAGGCAATCCGCAAAGCTGCGAAGCAACATGCGCGCTATAAGAAACAAAGCGGTGGCCATGGGCAATTTGGAGATGTTCATATCGAGATCAAGCCATTGCCACGCGGTTCCGGCTTTAATTTCGAAGAGAAGATTGTCGGCGGCTCCGTGCCTAAGCAGTATATCCCCGCCGTTGAAAGCGGAGTAAAGGAATATCTGGTGGAGGGGCCGCTCGGGTTTCCGGTTGTCGATGTTTCCGTGACCCTGTTCGATGGGCAGTTCCACTCGGTCGATAGCTCGGAAAATTCGTTTCGGTCTGCTGCGCGTATCGCCATGAGCGAGGGCATGCCGAAATGCGATCCGGTATTGCTAGAACCAATTTACAAGGTGGAAATTGCGATGCCGTCGGAACATACGTCGCGTGTTAACAGTATCGTCAGTAGTCGCCGGGGTCAGATCCTGGGATTTGATGCCCGTGATGGCTGGGACGGCTGGGATATGCTGGTGGCGATGATCCCTGAATCAGAGGTGCACGATCTGATCGTCGACTTGAGGTCCGTGACTCTTGGGATAGGGACCTATCGCAGCGAGTTCGATCATCTCCAGGAGCTGACAGGTCAGAACGCCGAAAAAGTCCTGCAAAACCGAAGTTGAAACCCGGTATTCTGAGACGTACTCACAGACTGTTGACTTGTAGTTGAAGCCTTGTCGCCCGATTATCTTCTGTAATACAAACGAAGCAGGAGGAACTGGGCGCGTGCTAATTAGGAATCCAAAAGGCTGGGTACTCCCGGAATCGAAGGCGACTTCGGAAAATGTGTATCTGAACAGGCGGAAAATCCTTCAGGGGATGGCGGGCGCTGGATTAATAGCATCAATAGGATCGTCGGCTGCCTTAAGATCTGCTTTTGCAGCGACGGACGGTGATCCAAGCGCTGGACTCTATCCGGTGCCTCGCAATGATCGCTATAAAGTTACGCGGGAACTAACGCCAGAGAAAATCGCCACGACCTACAACAATTTCTATGAGTTCGGATCTCACAAGGAAATCTACAATGCGGCGCAGGCCCTCAAAATTCGGCCTTGGACCGTCACGATCGATGGCATGGTCGAAAAAGAGATGGAGATTGGCGTAGATGATCTACTCGCAAAAATGCCGCTGGAGGAACGCCTCTACCGGCACCGCTGCGTCGAAGCTTGGTCGATGGTTGTGCCTTGGAGCGGGTTTCCCCTGAAAGAGCTGGTAAAGCTTGCCGCACCCACCTCTAAAGCGAAATATCTGGTGATGCAGACCTTCGAGGATAGTTCCGTCGCTCCGGGTCAGAGACAGTTCTGGTACCCTTGGCCTTATACTGACGGCCTGACGATAGAAGAGGCAACCAACGATCTTTCGTTCATCGTGACCGGTCTGTATGGCAAGCCCTTGCCAAAGCAGAATGGGGCCCCCTTGCGCCTTGCCGTGCCATGGAAATACGGTTTCAAACATGTAAAATCCATTGTCCGTTTCTCTTTCACGGACAAGCGACCGGAAACTTTCTGGGAAACCCTCCTCAAGAATGAATATGGCTTTTGGGCAAATGTAAACCCGGAGGTACCCCATCCCCGCTGGTCACAAGCGAAAGAACGTGACATTGGAACGGGGGAATATGTTCCTACTGTTATCTATAATGGCTATGGAGAGTATGTTGCCGATCTCTATAAAGACATGAAGGGTGAAAATCTGTTTATGTAGATTTTTGATATTTCCGCTCTCGGCGGGTTGCGAATGTTTCAGCTTCTGCTATCTATAAAATGATACTAATCTGGAATCATTCCAATGCGCCGAGGAGGGCGATATTAAATGGCCAATGAAGGATACCACGAGCCAATCGATGAACTTTCTGATGAAACACGGGATATGCATCGGGCAATCACGTCGCTGATGGAGGAGCTGGAAGCCGTTGACTGGTATAATCAACGGGTTGATGCCTGCAAGGATGAAGAGCTGAAGAAGATTCTTGCACATAATCGCGATGAGGAAAAAGAGCATGCCGCGATGGTACTGGAGTGGATTCGCCGTCGGGATTCCGTTTTGGACGATGAGCTGAAAGACTATTTGTTCAAGGAAGGCCCCATCGGTCATTGACGCCCCTAGACTTCCGCGCAATCAAAAATGCCGACCATGTGAATGGTCGGCATTTCTGACAGGGAGGTGCATCGAGATAAAAGATGCGTTGAAACAAGCGGATAGGGAGGGACCCACTTGATTCTTGCCGAAAAGCTCCGGCAATAAGGTGATGCTTGCTTCAACACCACTCCTTAACAATATTGGGTTTTCTCGATCTTTTAGAATATGCATTTAAGCATATCAGCCATGCGGTCACGGCATGCAAAAAAAAGACCGGCCTCAATGAAGAGGCCGGCTAAGTCTAACAGGGAGGTATTGCCTTTCGACAATACAGATTACATGTGATTGGGAGGAATACATGCAATCGATATCAGCAGGGAGCTGATATTCTGAATGCTGCAACGCAACATCCATGCTCTATAAATAGCTAACTCCGACCCTGTTTTCCACCAATAATATTGCAGTGCACATATGCAAAAACTGCATAGCTCTGAATTGGCAATAAAATCTTGTTTATGAGATTTTTTAAATCTAGGCGAAGGATATAGCCAAAAAGAGACCGGCCTCAATGAAGAGGCCGGTCAAGTCTAACAGGGAGGTATATGTCAAGAAGACATAGGATTGCAAAAATCAGGGAGGAAATTTTGCAATACCACAAAAATCAAAGATTTCTGCGAGAACATTTGTTGCGTCGCAACATCGTTCGCCGTCTTTGTATAAAAATATCTGACTTGGGGGAAGAGCAATTTGGTCAATGCTAATATGTTTGTTGTGCATGGCTTGACCGCAGCCACTCTAAAAAGAGTATTCGGCTACCTTCTGAATAAGAAAGTCCCGGAAAATTGTCACTCTCTTGGACTTTCGCAATTCTTCGGGATAAACGTAGTAGGAATCGAAGGTCGGACCGCCGACATCGGGCAGAATACGGATGATATTTGCATGGCCGTCTACGATATAGTCCGGCAGGCTCGCTATCCCGAGACCGCTTTGAACGGCCAACAGCAGACCATAAACGTTATTGACTTTGAATATCGGTTCCTTCGTGCGGCCGGCCTTTGCGAGTTCATGCACCAGCCAATTGACATTGGAAATATTGGACGGCGCCTCGTCGCCGTAGCTGATGAGATTGGCGTCAATAATATCTTCCAAGCGCGTTGGTGTGCCATGCTTTTTAAGATAGTCCGGTGATGCGTAGACATGATGATTAACCGTCATCAGTTTGCGCTGAATGAGGTCCGGTTGTACGGGTGCACGCAAGCGAATGGCGATATCGGCCTCTCGCATGCCAAGGTCCAGCTCCCGGTCCGCAAGAATAAGATTGACCGTGATATCGGGGTACAACTCTACAAATTCCCGAATACGCGGTGTCAGCCAGTTGGCGCCCAGACCTACTGTGGCGGTAACCCTCAGCTCGCCCGACGGTTTTTCATGCGCGTCCATCAACTGGGCCTCTGTCATCGCCAGTTTGGCAAAGACTTCATGGGCGGTTTGAAACAGTAATTCTCCCTGCTCGGTCAGCAGCAAGCCGCGGGCGTGACGGTGGAAGAGGGCAACCTGAAGGCTTTCTTCAAGAGCGCTGATCTGACGGCTGATCGCGGATTGGCTGAGATGCAGCGTTTCACCGGCGCGTGTGAAGCTGCCAGCCTCCGCAACCGCATGAAATATGCGCAACTTGTCCCAATCCATCTAATTTCCTGCTGCGGGCTCTAACGCGACCGTCAAAACTCCGCGGCCCCTCTCTATTCCGCGGCTTGAGCCGAAGTGGTTTCGCTTTCGGCAATATATTTTTCGGCTTCAAGCGCGGCCATGCAGCCGGTTCCCGCTGCCGTCACTGCCTGGCGGTAAATCTTGTCCTGCACATCGCCGCACGCGAAGATGCCGGGGATATTGGTTGCGGTGGAATCGGGCGCTGTAATCAGATAGCCTTCGCTATCCATATCAAGCTTTCCTTTAACGAGTTCCGTGTTCGGTGTGTGCCCAATGGCGATAAAGACACCATGAACGGACACTTCCTGTATCTCACCGGTTTTTGCATGACGCAGACGTGCGCCGGTAACGCCGAAAGGATCGTCCTGCCCGACTATTTCTTCAAGCACATGATCCCAAATGACCTCGATCTTCGGGTTTTTCATCAAGCGATCGACCAGGATTTTTTCGGCCCTGAGTTCATCCCGCCGATGAACCAATATTACCTTGTCAGCATGATTGGTGAGATAAATCGCTTCTTCCACGGCGGTGTTGCCGCCGCCAATGACCATGACATCCTTACCGCGATAGAAAAAGCCGTCGCAGGTGGCACAGGCGGAAACACCGAAGCCCATATATTTCTGCTCTGTTGGGAGGCCGAGCCATTTCGCCGCAGCGCCAGTAGCGATCACCACGGACTGGGCGATATATTTTGTACCAGAATCAGCCGTTGCAACGAAGGGCCGCTGGGTGACATCCAGGTCGACGATGTAGTCGTTAAAAATACGCGTGCCGACATTCCGGGCCTGGGCTTCCATCTGCTCCATTAGCCACGGGCCCTGAATTGGATCGGCAAAACCCGGGTAGTTTTCAACATCTGTCGTAATTGTCAGCTGGCCGCCGGGCTGTAATCCGTGCACAAGGATTGGATCGAGAGAGGCACGCGCGGCATATATGGCTGCCGTGTCCCCAGCCGGGCCGGAGCCAATAATTAGTACGTCAGTTTGATGAATATCCGCCATGCCGAACTCCGGTATCAGTTTGCCGCGCTTTTAGAAGTATTGATGTATTTATAACGTGCGACGAAGCCATGCAAGGGCGCGTCCACAACTTTGCGACAAAGGCTACAAGGCCTGATGCTTTGCGGTCACTTTTGGCGTGATTGCAGAATAACTCTGACTTCGTCCGCAATCTTTTGTGTTTCAAGGAGAGGAGGGTAGCTCCATTGTTCCAGGCGGCCTTTAAACGGGCGGGTATAACCCTTATCGCGCATACGTTTATGGAAATAATTGAACTTGGCGTTCCCACCCGGCAGCTCAAATATATGGACCGGTTTGCCGAGCGCACAGGCTTCACAGACCATATTGACAGAATCACTTGTTACGATAAGCGCATCAGCAAGTGCCAGATATCCAAAATACGGATTCTCGCCCTCTCCCGTCCAAAGTTGATGCGGAACATTGTTGAGCGCCGATTTTAGGATATGTTCATTTTCCTCGCCTGTTCGTCGGGACGTTGTCACAAGAAAACTACATTTCACCTCGTCGTGAAGGGCTTCCAGTTTCGCGGCGAGATCCTTCATGACATCCTCGGTCATGTCATAACACCGGTTACTTCCCCCGATCAGGACCGCCACGCGGGGCGAGGGGAGATGGGAGACCGTTTCCTGAAATTTTTTGCCTGCCTCATGGAGCTTTTCCGGCGTTATTCGCCCAAGCGCGCCTTCGCATACCAGGACATTATCGCCGCGCAGCTTGTCATGCTCGGGGACGATGACGAGATCAAATTTCGACGCATCACTGTTCGGCGTCTGGATATGAATAGTGAATGTTTTTGCGCCATTTGCCTTTTTTATCGCCAGACTTGCTGGAATAGACTGCCGACCACATGTGATAAGGACGTCGGGCCAGGGCGGAAGAAGTACATCACCGGTTTTATCGAGAAGGCTGAGAGGGTTGATCCACAACTGCGGCGGTAGCCAACGCCATGGCGCTTTCGTCACAATTCTTTTCACTTCAAACTCAAGGCCTAGCGCTTCCGCAAGGCCGATTCCCTGAATTTCCATGCCTGCACTGCCATCGGTAACGATCCAGCATGACATTTGAGTTATTTTTCCATTCGCGTTCATTTTTCTGGCATAGGCCGCCGTTCCGGCGTGGGTCAAGGCATTTAGTGGTCGGCCGGGTAATTTTCTTACTCATTTGGCATAGTCTCTGCTTCTATGGCTTGGCGGAACGCAATCTTTGTAATAATATTGCGCGCAACAAACGTGTGGAGGAAATAAATGCAACGCGTAAAGCTAGACGAAATTGATCGCCGTATCTTGCATGATCTGCAGGAAGACGGGCGTATCACAAATGTAGAACTGGCAAAAAATGCCGGCATATCTGCTCCTCCGTGCCTGCGGCGGGTTCGCGCCCTTGAAGAGGCGGGATATATTGAAGGGTATCATGCGCAGCTGAATGCAGAGCATCTTGGCTTCGGTGTTACGGTCTTCGCACTGGTCGGTCTCCAGAGTCAGGCTGAGAATGACCTTTCCGCCTTTGAGAGTCTTGTGCAAAGCTGGCCGCTGGTGCGGGAATGCTACATGCTTGCCGGTGAAAATGACTTTATTTTAAAAGTGGTGGCAAAAGACTGGGATACCTACCAGCATTTCCTCACGCATGAATTAACAGGCGCTCCCAATGTGGAGCATGTGAAAACATCGTTGGGAATTCGGGTGTCGAAATTCCTGCCCGGTGTGCCGGTAAACTTAAGCGGTGAGAAAGAAGGAGTTGGAAAAAAACCGCAACAATGACAACAAATATCTTTGGGTAATTTTTTGAAGAAAGATTGGGAGACTCTTTTGACTGAAAATCCGTATCAAACTGACCTAGATCGTAATCCCGCAAATTATGAGCCGCTAACACCTCTCACGTTTCTCCAGCGATCGGCAGAGGTTTATCCGGAAAAGATCGCAATTGTGCACGGCGACCTCACATATAATTATCGTGATTTTTATAACAGGTCCCGCCAGCTGGCGAGCGCCTTGAAGGCGCGCGGATTGGGGATTGGCGACACAGTGGCAATCATGGCTCCGAACATTCCGGCTGTGTTGGAGACACATTACGGCGTGCCGATGATTGGCGCGGTTTTAAACACGCTTAATACCCGTCTGGATGCGGCGGCACTGGCTTTTATTCTTGATCATGGTGAGTGCAAGCTGCTTTTGACGGACCGCGAATTTTCCCCGCTTATCAAGGGGGCGTTGTCTCTCGCCAAGGTGAAACCTATTGTCATTGATATTGATGATTCGCTCGCGGAAAGCGGTGAACTGATTGGTGAAATGGAATATGAAGCCTTTATCGCGAGCGGTGATGCGAATTTCGCGTGGCAGGGACCGAAAGATGAATGGTCCGCAATTTCACTGAATTACACATCCGGCACAACAGGTGATCCGAAAGGCGTCGTCTACCATCATCGGGGTGCCTTTCTGTCCGCCATGGGAAATGCCGTTTCCTGGAGCCTGCCCAAGCACCCGGTTTATCTATGGACGCTGCCGATGTTTCATTGCAACGGATGGTGTTTTCCCTGGACAATGACGGCGGTGGGCGGAACGCATGTCTGCCTGCGCAAGGTTGAGGCCAGCGCGATATATTATGAATTGGAAAGGTGCCAGGTCGATCACATGTGCGGGGCACCGATCATTCTTTCGATGCTGATCAATGCGTCGGCCGAGGATAAGGCGAAAGCACCGAAGGGCGTGAAGTTCATGGTGGCTGCGGCTCCGCCACCTGCAACGGTCCTGGCGGAGATGGATGAAATGGGATTCGATGTCACCCACGTTTATGGCCTGACCGAAACTTTTGGTCCGGCGGTACTATGTGACTGGAATGCGGATTGGAATGACAAGCCTGTTGAAGACCGGGCGGCCCTCAAGGCCCGCCAGGGCGTTCGCTATCATGCGTTGGCCGGTCTTGAGATAATGGACCCGGAAACAATGACGCCCGTTGCCGCAGACGGCAATACCATGGGCGAAGTGATGCTGCGGGGTAACCTGATCATGAAAGGTTACCTGAAGAACGCAAAAACGACGCAGGCATCATTTAAAGACGGCTGGTTCCATTCCGGCGACCTGGGTGTTGTCCATGAAGATGGCTATATCGAACTGCGGGACCGCTCAAAGGACATTATCATTTCAGGCGGGGAAAATATTTCGACAATTGAAGTTGAAGGGACCCTATATAAACATCCTGCCGTGCTGGAAGTTGCTGTCGTTGCCCGTCCGGATGACAAATGGGGCGAAACGCCCTGCGCCTTTGTCATGCTGCGTGAGGGTAAAACAGCGACGGAGACGGAGCTAATCCAATTCTGTCGGGACAACATGGCCCATTACAAATGTCCGAAGACTGTGGTATTTGAAGACTTGCCCAAAACATCCACAGGAAAAGTGCAGAAGTTCGTTCTGCGGGAACGCGCACGAAACTTATGATAGGCTTCTGCCGACAGCCGGTTATCAAAAAATTAACCAAAAAACTGGTAATGTGGCGCCAAGTTTCTGGTTAGGAGGGCATGAATGTGACCCATTATTTGGTAACAGAAGATAATCCAGCAGGTAAAAAGCTGGAAGACGTACTTGGTATGTTGCGTAAAGACATTCTTGAACGCTGCGCGTTGATTACCGATGATCCGCGGGTCGAGGCGAAAGCCGTCCTTGCCAACAATATGCGCATTCTTAATTCCGTGACGGATGCAATATTGTTGGCGGAGGATAGTACCAGCATTCTCGATAAAGCGTTTGGCCCCAGTCAGGCATCCAAGGGTGGGCCGCCTCGTATTGGCCACCTGTAAGTATTCGAGAAGTAATAGAAATTATTGAGGGGGCTGCCACATGGGCGCCCCCTCTTTTTTTGCCTCAACCTGTCAGACTTGCTTCTGATGGAGCGAATTAAAACGCTGATTTTATGCAAGAGTCAAGAGGCTATATTACTGATTTATTAAACGAAAGAGGGGAGAAGCTTAGGTGCAGTGCAAAAAAAAGAGCCGCCTTAAAGAAGGCGGCCCAAGTCAACAGGGAGGCGTCATAAAGACTGGAAAAGGATTCCAGCCAAATGCAGTCCTAGGTGGGCTGCAGCATTTAACTTAACGATCAAATATTAAATTACAATTAATGAATATACAAATTTTTAGCATTTTCATTATTTTTTTTAAAAATAATCTACTGATTCGCTCATTGCCTCTTCAGGACGAGAAATATCTAGTTAGCTTTTGAAGACATTTGTCGCGGCATCCTGGGCTGCCTTCTTTTTCAAAATGACCTGCTTCGTTCTTTCGACTTCTTCCTTCAGGGTCACGATATATTCTTCTAGGTCCGAGATTGACATAGTGTCGAAATTCACCGGGCCGGTTCCCGTGAGGGGTTTGTCATCTTCATCACTTGTCATTGTTCATTTCCTCAATATGCTATTGCTGGAACTGCAACCAGAATAATTAACCTTCTCAATCCTGTCCAAGCATTCGCTACTGGCAGATTGAAATGCATGGAGAATAATATGACAACCCTTCCAAAGACAATGACCGCGATCGAAATCAAGGAGTTCGGCGGGCCGGAAGGACTTGTGCCTGCCACGCGCCCGGTCCCGGAACCGGGACATGATGAAGTGTTGATCAAGGTTGCCGCTGCGGGTGTGAACCGGCCAGACGTTTTGCAACGCAAGGGTGGCTACGCGCCGCCTCCCGGCGCGTCTGATATTCCCGGGCTTGAAGTCTCAGGAACCGTTGCCGCAGCAGGAGCAGGTGTGACCAAATATAAAGTGGGCGATCAGCTTTGTGCCCTCGTTGCCGGCGGCGGCTATGCGGAATATTGCGTCGCGCCGGAAGCGCAATGCCTTGATATCCCGAAAGGATTTGATCTGGTACAGGCGGCGGCATTGCCGGAGACCTTTTTTACGGTCTGGACGAATGTGTTTGACCGGGGACATCTGACGGGCGGTGAATCATTTCTTGTACATGGCGGAGCGAGCGGTATCGGAACGACGGCTATTCAGCTCGCCAAGGCATTCGGGGCGCGGGCTTTCACTACTGCCTCGACTGATGAGAAATGTCGCGCTGTTGAAAAGCTCGGGGCAGAGCGAGGAATTAATTACCGATCTGAGGACTATGTAGAGGTGGTCAAGGAACTGACAGATGGCAAGGGTGTGGACCTCATCCTTGATATGGTTGGCGGCGACTATATACAGCGTAATATTTCGGCGCTGGCCGTTGAGGGACGGCTGGTTTACATCGCCTTCCTTGGCGGAGCGGAGGTGAAAGTCAACTTCGCGGCCATGATGCTGAAGCGATTGACGATAACCGGATCAACTCTTCGCCCTCAATCCGTGCAGGCGAAAGCAGATATCGGATCACGGTTGGAAGCGAAGGTATGGCCGCTCTTGTCGGCAGGAACAGTCACGCCGGTCATGGACAGCACATTCCCGCTGACGGAGGCGGCCGCAGCCCATCACCGTATAGATGATTCTGCTCATATCGGGAAAATCGTTTTGACGGTTTAGGTGTGGACTTTAGGGGCTTTTTTCGCCATATACATACAAGAATCGAGTTTGGGTCCGATTGTTGATAAAGAGACCCGAAAAAGGAGACTTTATGGTAACGCCCCTACTGCCAAAGGCAACGGCCGTTTGGCTGATTGATAACACATCTTTGTCCTTTTCGCAGATCGCTGACTTTTGCGGCCTACACTCCCTTGAAGTTCAGGGGATTGCTGACGGTGAAGTTGCCGTCGGGATCGTCGGACTCGACCCGATAGCCAACGGACAGCTGACAATGGAGGAGCTTGAGCGTTGTCAGAAAGACCCGGCGGCGCGCCTCGCGATCAGTGATCCCGCCGGTGACGTCCCGCAACCCCGCCGACGCGGTGGCCGTTATACGCCTGTATCCCGTCGCGGCGATCGTCCGGACGCCATTTCATGGCTGGTGAAGTTTCACCCTGAACTGACGGATGCGCAAATATCGAAACTGGTTGGTACGACGAAGACCACAATTAATGCCGTGCGCGACCGCACTCACTGGAATGCGCAAAATATTAGGCCTCGGGATCCGGTCAGTCTCGGCATCTGTACCCAGTTGGAACTTGATGAAGCTGTGCAGAAATCTGCCCATCGTCGTAAAGACGAAGATCGTGGTAAGCTGATGGAGGAAGTGGCCGCCGCTGTTGCCGCGGAGGCTGCGGCTGTGCCTCTCACGCCTTATGAGTTGAAAAAGAAGCAGGTCGAGAAAGAAGAGGCCTATGATCCGCGTGCAGAGGCGGAAGCGGTTTTCGGTAAATCGTTCGCCAGAAAAAAAGAAGAGGACGAGAAGAAATCTGCCTCCGCGAGGGAGCTTGACGGGTTGTTCAAGTCATCTTCTGACGATTAAACGTCAATAATTATCAGAAACCCGCCGGGCAGTGCCTGACGGGTTTCTTTTTACCCAATAAAGGCTCGGAATGCGGCAGTTTGTCCCGGCAGTTTCTGTTGACAATAGGGGCGGGCCGTTGTTTTTCTATGAGTAAGCAAGAAACAGTCAGGGAAATGGGATATGACCAGCTATGAGAATGACTATCAGCAATCACTGCAAGACCCGGAAACATTTTGGTCCAAGGCCGCTGAAGGCATAAGCTGGAGTAAACCCTGGGACCGTGTCCTGAATTCGGAAAATCCGCCTTTCTATCGCTGGTTCGAAGGTGCGGAAATGAACACCTGCTACAATTGTCTCGACCGTCATGTCGAAGAGGGGCGCGGTGATCAGGACGCGCTTATCTATGACAGCCCGATGACGGGCCAGGTTGTCAAATTTACCTATCGCGAATTCACGGATATTGTTGCCCGCTTTGCCGGAGCACTTGCCTCACGCGGCATTACAAAGGGCGACAGGGTCCTGATTTATATGCCGATGGTGCCGGAGGCAGCGGTCGCCATGCTTGCATGTGCCCGTATCGGGGCCATTCACTCCGTTGTTTTCGGCGGATTTGCGCCGAAGGAACTGGCGACGCGTATCGATGACGCAAAGCCTGTGGCGATTATTGCGGCTTCCTGTGGGCTGGAACCGGGCCGGACCATTGCCTATAAGCCGTTGATTGATGATGCGATCAATCTTTCCTCCCATAAACCATCCAGCTGTATCATCCTGCAACGTCCTGAATGTGAGGCGGAATTGTCATCGGAACGGGATTGCGATTGGCAGGCGCTGGTGGCAGCGTCTGAGCCAGCTCCCTGCGTTCCTGTTGCCGCGACGGACCCACTCTATATCCTCTATACTTCCGGGACAACAGGTATTCCAAAGGGGGTCGTTCGCGATAATGGCGGGCATGCCGTCGCTCTTCGCTGGTCGATGAAGTATGTCTATGACATAAACCCCGGGGAAGTGTTCTGGGCCGCATCTGATGTTGGCTGGGTCGTAGGCCATTCTTATATTGTCTATGCGCCTCTGTTGCATGGCTGCACGACGATCCTTTATGAAGGAAAACCGGTTGGTACGCCGGATGCCGGTGCGTTCTGGCGTGTCATTCAGGACCACAAGGTCAAGGCGCTATTTACGGCGCCAACGGCTTTTCGTGCTATTCGTCAGCAGGATCCAGAAGGCAAGCTTATCCCGGATTATGATCTTAGCAATTTCGTCACGCTGTTTCTTGCGGGGGAGCGGGCCGATCCAGACACCATCATCTGGGCGCAGGATCAACTCAAGGTTCCTGTTATCGATCACTGGTGGCAGACGGAAACGGGCTGGGCCATAGGCGCAAACTGCATGGGCTACGGGATGAAACCGGTGAAGCTTGGCAGCCCGACCCTCCCGGTGCCGGGTTACGATATCCGGATCATAGACGAGCGGGATAGCAAGACCGAGATGGCACGCGGCGACATTGGTGTAATTGCAGTGAAATTGCCGTTGCCGCCCGGATCTCTGCCGACGCTTTGGCAAAATGATGAGGGTTTTGTTCGGTCCTATATGGCGGATATTCCGGGCTACTACAAAACCGGGGATGCTGGCTATATTGATGAAGACGGCTATCTTTTCATCATGGCACGAACCGACGATATCATTAATGTCGCAGGCCATAGGCTTTCCACTGGTGGGATGGAAGAAGTACTCGCCGGTCATCCCGATGTCGCTGAAAGTGCCGTCATGGGTGTCCAGGACAAGCTAAAGGGTCAGGTCCCAGTAGGGTTCGTTGTTGTGAATGCCGGGGTGAACCGCCCGGAAGAGGAGATACAGAAAGAACTGGTCGCCTTGGTTCGGGAGAAAATCGGACCGGTTGCTGCCTTTAAGATTGTCCTTTTGGTAAAGCGCCTTCCCAAAACACGCTCCGGCAAAATACTGCGCGCTGTCATGCGAAAAATAGCTGATGGGGAGCCTTACAATGCGCCGGCAACCATTGATGATCCGGAAGTTCTGACGGAGATCACGGAAGTCCTGGCGAATGCGGGATATCCTGCAAAATAAACAAGGGAGGCTTCAATGCGGTTGAAAGACAAAGTCGCAATTGTAACTGGCGCAGCGCAGGGTATTGGGTTTGGAGTCGCTGAGCTGTTCGTGCGTGAAGGAGCAATTGTTTATCTTGCCGATGTAAATGGTGACGCGGCGGCGGCTGCTGCGGCAAAGCTCGGCAGTTCGGCTATCGGGAAAAAGTGCGATATCTCGAAAAAAGCGGCCTGCGTTCAACTTGTCGCCGATGTAGTAGCGGAGCAGGGACATCTCGATGTTCTTGTTAACAATGCAGGCATTCTTCGAACCGGCGATGTGCTTGAAATATCGGAAGAGGATTATGATGCCGTGCTGGGAGTCAATCTCAAGGGGGCATTTCTTCTGAGCCAGGCTGCCGGCAAGGTTATGGTCGAGCAGGAAAAAGGCGGCAGCATCGTTAATATGTCGTCGGTGAATGCCCTTCTTACCATCCCCAGTATTCTACCCTACAATGTTTCCAAAGGCGGACTGAACCAGCTTACAAGAGTAATGGGAGTTGCGCTTGCACAAAGAGGTGTTCGCGTGAACGGCGTTGGTCCCGGATCAATCGCAACTGAAATGCTGGAAAAGGTCATGGAGGACGAGGCGGCGCGGCACGGAGTTCTCTCCCGGACGCCTATGGGAAGGACCGGGACGCCTGAAGAGATTGCCAAGGTTGTTTTGTTTCTTGCCTCCGACGACAGCTCATATGTCACCGGGCAAATTATCTATGCGGATGGCGGACGGCTCGGCCTAAATTATACTTCACCAGTTCCGGATGCATAACGACGCCGTGAAGATTATCTGGCTTTAGCATTTTCAATCGCCGCAATAATCGGCGCGGCCTTCGGATCAGTGTCATCCTTAATCCGGTTGGCGTTCACATAAATCAAAAGATCAAGATGAACCCGGATAAGGGGTAGCATTAAGTTCTTTGTTTCAAACTCTTCGCGGGTGAGTTCACAGATACCCGAACCAATTGTTCCCATAATGGGATAACCGAATGAGCCGCCCATGCCCTTCAGATCGTGGCCTTGGCGGAAAATTTCTTTCTGCTCGATTGTTGAGCCTTCTCCTTTTTCAAGGCAACTGAGCGCGTCTTCGATTGCCTCAATCACAGGCGGGATTTCTTTGAGGAACTCAGCCTCCAGCGCATCCATTTTTTTGGCCACGCGTTTTTCAATTTCCTTAAGCGAAAGACCTTCACCTTTGCTCGCCTTTTGCTTCAGATCGGACACCGGGTGATGAATTTCATACCCCTCCATCTTGACAATTTTCGTCATTGGGTACCTTTTCGCTTAATGTAATTGCTGATCGCCGTCTCAGGTTTCATGCTCACTGCCGCCGTTCCATTCCTTCGTACCCGCGCATGGCACGCCGACGATCCGGGCCTATATAGGTGGACGCCTTGATAAAGGGGCGCGGATTCTCGATCATCCAGACCAGTCGGTCATGCAGAGAGCCAACTGAGACAGGCTTTGCCAGAAACTCCGTCGCACCAGCATCGCGCGCCGTAATCACATGTTTCAAGGCAGTTTGTCCAGAGAGAACCAGGATAGGTGTATAGCGATCCACGCCCTTTTCTCCCTGACGTATGCGACGGATAAGGTCAATACCATTTTCCGGATTAAGCGACATATCGGTAATGACAATATCCGGAGCTTCTTCCAACATACAATCGAAGCATTCTTCCGAAGTATAGCACCCCCGCGAGTTAACGACATTCATCGCGAGCAAAAGGCTCTTCAACAGGCTGTGCATATTCTTGTTATCGTCGACAAAAAGAATATCCAGATTTCTGAAATTGTAATATTTCGACATCTGCTTAAATTTAACTCTGCTTTCCGGTTAACCATGTTAGTTTGAATGGTAAAATAGTGATAATTTCCTAATTTTTCTTAAAGCAGATGAGCCCAAAGTAAATATTATTCAACTAATGGGGCGCAAGCAGGATTTCAGGTCAAGATACTGACGCGCTTTTATTGCGAGGGGAGGAGAATTTGCCAAAATCCATCGATATCAACGCAGTGCTGAGCGAGCTTACCCCGTTAACGGGACGGACCCCTTATACAACGGATGAAGAATCAGCGAACACCTTTGCCCGGCTTGAAGAATATAATAACGGCGCTGTTTTTACAGGTAGTTTTGACGGGACCAGTGAATGGGAGCGGCATCGCGGCGGGGATGAGCTGGTACATATCCTTAAAGGCGAAACCGAATTGACGATCCTGTCTGGAAATTCGGAGGATGTACTTGTTCTTAAGGGCGGGATGTTGACGGTGGTTCCGCAAGGTTGCTGGCATCGGTTCCATGCTCCGGACGGAGTGACCGTTTTAACGGTGACACCACAACCGACAGACCATTCGGATGAAGATGATCCGCGCCAATTCTGATTGATATTGAATAAGAATGCCCATGGCAGAATATGCCATGGGTTCAGATTAACCGGCGAGCTGGTCAGCCGACGTAGTTCACTTCAATCACTTCATAGGCTTTGGACCCTCCGGGGGTCATAACCTCAACACTGTCGCCTTGTTCCTTGCCAATCAGTGCGCGGGCAAGCGGCGCCGTTATGGAAAGGCGCCCTTCTTCAATATTGCTCTCGTCTTCCCCGACAATCTGATAGCTCGTCTCTTCATCCGTGTCTTCGTCAGCCAGCAGGATCGTAGCGCCAAACTTGATCTGGCGCCCGGAAATAGAGGACACATCGATAATCTCCGCACGACCAAGTTTATCGGCAAGTTCGGCTATGCGACCTTCTATATGAGATTGCTGCTCTTTTGCGGCATGATATTCGGCGTTTTCCGAGAGGTCTCCATGCTCGCGTGCTGTAGAGATCGCCTGAATGACCGCCGGACGCGCCGTCGATTTCAGTTCTTTTAGCTCTTTTTCGAGCCGCGCATATCCCGTCGCTGTTATTGGTAGTCTTTCCATCAGAAATCTCGATTACGTTTTCGCAAAAAATTTCGGCTCATGCCAGTCACAAAGCCGCCTTGACTAAAGGCTCTTCAAGGCAGTGTCAAGGTATTAAGAATATGATTGAAGGGAATTAACTTCAAGTGTTCCAGTAAGAATTTTCTCAATCGCCTGCACAGTTGCATAGGCCCCGGCGACGGTTGTCGAGTAGGGGGTTTTCATGACGAGCGCCGTATGGCGGATATCATAGCTGTCCCGGAGTGCCTGCGTTCCCTCGGTCGTGTTGAAGACCATCGCGATATCGCCATTCTTCATCGTATCAACAATATTCGGACGCCCCTCCATGACCTTGTTGACGCGTGTGACAGTTAAGCCTTGATCGCTCAGATATTTTGCGGTTCCGCCGGTGGAAACAATATTGAAGCCAAGATCAATCAGCTTCGAGACCGCATCCTTAATCGGGGCTTTGTCAAGATCCTTGACGGAGACAAAGACAGTTCCGGATGTCGGAAGGCGGACGCCCGCCGCGATTTGAGATTTCAGGAAAGCCGCTCCGAAATCCCTGTCAATTCCCATGACTTCGCCAGTCGAGCGCATTTCTGGGCCCAGCACAACATCAACTCCCGGAAAGCGAGAGAAAGGAAAGACAGCTTCTTTAACCGTCACATGGTTGAGCGTGCGATATTCCAAATCAAAAGATGCCAGACTTTCTCCCGCCATAACCCGTGCGGCGATCTTCGCGATTGGATAGTTGATGCTTTTTGCAACGAAGGGGACAGTACGGCTGGCGCGCGGATTGACCTCCAGAATATAGATGACGTCGCCTTTAACAGCGAACTGTACATTCATCAGCCCGACAACATTAAGGGCCAGTGCCATGGCTTCTGTCTGGCGCATAATTTCTTCAATTGTATTTGCCGGAAGGGTATGCGGCGGCAAAGAGCAGGCGCTGTCACCGGAATGGATTCCGGCTTCTTCGATATGCTCCATAATGCCAGCGACGAAGACGGTCTTGCCGTCGCTCAGGCAATCTACATCGACTTCGATCGCATTCTGAAGATATCCATCGACCAGAACAGGGTCGTCTCCGGAAACGATCACCGCTTCGCGCATGTAGCGATCCAGGGACTCCCCATCCCGGACAATTTCCATGCCACGGCCACCCAGCACATAAGACGGGCGGACAACGACCGGATAGCCAATTCTTTCTGCTACTGCAAAAGCTTCTGAAACCGAACGCGCAATCCCATTCTCCGGTTGTTTAAGGCCGAGCTTATGAAGAAGCTGCTGGAACCTCTCACGATCTTCCGCAAGGTCGATTGCATCGGGGGTGGTACCGAGGATGGGAACGCCTGCTGCTTCTAGGCCCGCAGCCAGCTTGAGCGGTGTCTGGCCACCAAATTGGACAATGACACCATGAAGTGTCCCGTTTGATTGCTCTTTACGGATAACGGCGAGTGTGTCTTCAACGGTTAAAGGCTCGAAATACAGCCGGTCCGATGTGTCATAGTCGGTCGAGACTGTTTCCGGATTGCAATTGACCATGATTGTCTCGTAGCCCGCCTCGGACAGAGCATAAGCTGCGTGAACACAGCAGTAGTCAAACTCGATACCCTGACCAATGCGGTTAGGACCGCCGCCGAGAATAATAACCTTTTTCGCCTCTGTTGGGTCTGCCTCGCAGACCGCGTCGTCCCATTCATTCCCCTCATAGGTGGAATACATATAAGGGGTCTGGGATGGGAATTCGCCGGCGCATGTATCGATCCGTTTGTAAACAGGTTCTATTCCGAACTTCTGCCGGGCGGCAATTACATGCTCTTCTCGCGTTCCGGCGAGTTCGGCAAGACGAGCATCGCTGAAACCCATCGATTTCAGAGTGAGCAGGCCGCCCTTTGTCGTAGGGATTCCGCCTTCGCGGACCGCATTCTCCATTTCGACAATGGACTGTATCTGTGCCAGAAACCATGGCTCGTATTTGCTGGCATATTGAATTTCTTCAAGTGTGAGCCCTTCGCGAAAGGCTTGGGCGATGTTAAGCAAACGCTCAGGCGTTGGTTGCGCCAGAATTGACTGGATGCGTTGCTTGTCCGCCCGCTTTTCACCCGGTCCGGCAAAATTCTGCTCATTGAGGCCGGTCAGGCCGGTTTCAAGCGACCGGAGCGCCTTTTGCAGGCTTTCGGCAAACGTGCGGCCAATGGCCATGGCTTCGCCGACAGACTTCATCGCTGTGCCGAGCTTGGCTTCTGCGCCGGTGAATTTCTCGAATGTGAACCGAGGAATCTTGGTGACGACATAATCGATGGTCGGTTCAAACGACGCGGGCGTCACGCCGGTAATATCATTGTCCAGTTCATCCAGTGTATAACCTACGGCGAGCTTCGCTGCGATTTTTGCGATCGGAAAACCGGTTGCCTTGGACGCCAGAGCACTGGAGCGGGACACACGCGGGTTCATCTCGATAATGATCAAGCGGCCATTTTCCGGATTGACGGCGAATTGGACGTTCGAGCCGCCTGTCTCGACCCCGATCTCCCGAAGTACGGCAATCGAGGCATTGCGCATGACCTGATATTCCTTATCGGTCAGGGTAAGCGCCGGTGCAACAGTGATGGAATCGCCTGTATGAACACCCATCGGATCGACATTCTCGATCGAGCATATGATGATGCAGTTGTCCGCCTTGTCGCGGACCACTTCCATCTCATATTCTTTCCAGCCGACAATGCTCTCCTCCACCAGAACTTCCGTTGTGGGGGACGCATCAAGGCCGCCGGTCACAATTTCCTCGAACTCTTCGCGGTTATAGGCGATCCCGCCACCGGTGCCGCCGAGGGTGTAGGACGGGCGGATGATGCAGGGGAGCTTGACCTCCTCCAGTACCTTCCAGGCTTCTTCCATGGTGTGGGCAACCGCGCTCACCGGCATGTCGAGGCCGATTTTCAGCATGGCCGTACGGAACTGGTCCCGGTCTTCCGCCTTGGCGATAGCTTCCCGGTTCGCACCGATCAACTGGACGCCGAGCCGTTCCAGCACGCCGCTTTCAGCAAGCGCCAGAGCCGTATTAAGCGCAGTTTGCCCGCCCATAGTCGGCAGGATTGCGTCCGGGCGTTCCTTCTCGATAATCTTCTCGACAAATTCCGGGGTGATCGGCTCCACATAGGTGGCGTCGGCAAGGCCGGGGTCTGTCATAATCGTCGCCGGATTGGAGTTCACCAGGATAACCCGGTAGCCTTCTTCCTTCAGCGCCTTGCAGGCCTGGGTGCCGGAATAATCAAATTCGCAGGCCTGGCCGATAATGATGGGCCCGGCGCCGATGATCATGATGGACTGAATATCAGTACGTTTAGGCATTTTTGCTATCAACCAGATCTATAAACCGTTTGAAGAGATATTGGCTATCCTGAGGACCGGGGCTCGCTTCCGGATGGTATTGCACTGAGAAAACCGGCTTGCCGTCCACCTCCAGCCCTTCAACCACGCCGTCGAACAGCGATTTATGGGTTTCCGTCACGCCGCTGGGCAGGCTCTCTCGCTTGACGACGAAGCCATGGTTTTGCGACGTGATCTCCACCTTGCCGGTGATCATGTCTTTGACTGGCTGGTTGGCGCCGCGATGTCCCTGATGCATTTTCATCGTCTCCGCGCCAAGCGCGATCGCCAGCATCTGGTGACCGAGGCAAATGCCGAAAGTGGGGACGCCGCTTTCCACGCATTCCCGGATGACCGGCACAGCATATTCACCGGTTGCGGCCGGATCGCCGGGGCCGTTCGCAAGGAAAATCCCGTCAGGTTTGAGCGCCCTGATCTCATCATATGTCGCGGTTGCCGGGACGACGGTGATGCGGCAGCCAAGCTCTGCAAGACTGCGCAGGATATTATGCTTTACGCCGTAATCAACAGCGACGATGTGCCGCTTCGGGGCCTCCTGCTTGCCGTAGCCCGTCTTGATATCCCAACTCGTCTCGGTCCATTCATAGGCCGTCTTGCATGAAACTTCTTTGGCAAGGTCCATGCCTTCCAGACCCGGCCATTCCGCAGCCTTCTTGGTCAAGGCGGCAATATCGAACTTGCCATCCTTGCGGTGGGCGATGACACCGTTGGGCGCGCCGGACTTGCGGATATAGTGGGTGAGGCGACGGGTATCGACACCGGAGATGCCAGTGAGTTCACGGGATTTTAGCCAGTCGTCAAGTGGACCAATTGCCCGCCAGTTTGCCGGGTCCGTGATGTCTGCCCGAATGATCAGGCCGTTCGCTGCGATGCCTGAAGTCTCGATATCTTCGTCATTGAAACCGACATTGCCAATATGCGGGAAAGTGAAGGTGATCAGCTGGCCGGCAAATGAAGGATCGGTAAGACTTTCCTGATATCCGGTCATTGACGTGTTGAAGCAAACCTCCCCAATCGTCTCTCCTTCAATCCCGACGCCAAAGCCGTGAAACACTGTGCCATCGGCCAAGACCAGCACGGCCGTTGCCGTCCGTTCGCTGTTCAGGTCAATTGCGCCATTGTTGTTTGCATAAGACATGATAAAAGGGACCCTCTTGCGGCAGTTCCGCTGAGCCGAAAATTCTCTGGCCTGATAGCTGAATATTGCGCAGCAACATAAGCAGTTTGATCCTGCGCGTCAAGTTTTTCGACATAAAAATAACCCTTTAATTTCAATGACTTAGAAAGAATAATTGGTTTGCTATCAACTGTGGTTTCAGTTAGTATGGCGCCTTTCTTCATTACAGATTCGGATATCGATGTTACGAAGTAAAATTAAAGAGTCGCTAAAAGAGGCAATGAAATCAAAGGATAAGCGCCGTACTTCAACGCTTCGTCTGATCATTGCTACTCTTCAGGATCGGGATCTCGCGGCCCGCGATAAAGGTGCCGAAGAGGGAATCACCGATGACGAGATTCTCCAGATGTTGACCACCATGGTTCGCCAGCGCAAAGACTCTATTGCCGCTTACGAGAAAGGCGGGCGCGTCGACCTAGCTGCGTCGGAGCAGGAGGAAATTGATATTATTTCCGATTATCTGCCAAAGCAATTCGATGAAGCGGAAACCCGCGCGGCAGTGGAAAAAGTTATCGCTGATATCGAGGCGAAAGGCCTGAAAGATATGGGAAGGACGATGGCTGAGCTTAAAAATCGTCATGCCGGGCAGATGGACTTTTCAAAAGCGAGCGCTATCGTTAAGGAAACGCTCGGGGCATAAATTTGCAGGAATTGTCGGTTTTCATATTAACCGGTTAAAAAAAATTATAAGGTTGGACGCAGGAATGGCCTTTCCGCCGCAATTCATGGAAGAGCTTAAAAGCCGCGTCGGCCTTGCGGAAGTGGTTGGGCGACGAACCAAGCTTACAAAAAAGGGCCGTGAATATTCCGGTCTCTGTCCCTTCCACAATGAGAAGACACCGTCCTTCACCGTAAATGAGGAGAAGGGTTTCTACCATTGTTTTGGCTGCGGCGCCAACGGTGACCTTATTGAGTTTGTCAAACAGACCGAGGGTGTTTCCTTTCCCGAAGCAGTTGAACGCTTGGCCGCAGTTGCCGGGCTGCCGATGCCGGTCGAGCGGCCTGAAGAGAAGGCGCGACAACAGCGCGCTGCGACCTTGCATGAGGCCATGGAGCTCGCCGGTAAATGGTTTACGGCGCAACTTGCCAGCCAGGCCGGAGCCGTGGCACGGCAATATCTCGGTCGCCGGCAGGTCTCCGAAGAAGCGGTTTCTTCCTTTCGTCTGGGCTTCGCGCCAAACAGTCGGACAGCTTTGAAAGAAGCGTTGATTGCACGCGGGGTAAGCGAAGGGACACTCATCGAAGGTGGGTTGATCATCAAGCCGGATGAGGGCCGGGAGAGCTATGACCGCTTCCGCGATCGCTTGATGTTTCCGATCACGGATCGCCGGGGTCGGATTATTGCGTTTGGCGGCCGGGCGCTGGGGGATGCGCCGGCAAAATATCTCAACTCGCCTGAGACCCCCCTGTTTCATAAGGGGCATGTGCTTTACAATATGGCCACTGCGCGCCAAAAGGCGTTTGATACCGGCACGGTTATCGTGGCCGAAGGATATATGGATGTTATTGCGCTCAGCGATGCGGGTTTCTCGCAATCCGTTGCGCCGCTCGGCACGGCTATTACGGAAGACCAGTTGCAGGTTTTATGGCAGATGGCCCCTGAACCAATCCTTTGTCTAGATGGGGATACGGCAGGCTGGCGCGCCGCGCTTCGGACTTCGGAGCGGGCATTGCCGTTGCTTAGACCAGGCTATTCTTTGCGATTTGCTCTGTTGCCGGAGGGCGTGGACCCTGATGATCTGATCCGGAAGGAAGGGGCCGGGGCCATGTCCCAGATTCTTGACAATGCCCAACCGCTTTCCGAAATACTCTGGCGTAAGGAAGTGGCGGACCGTCCGGTAGATACACCAGAACGAAAAGCGGCACTTGAAAAGGCGCTTTATAGCCTGTGTGATGAGATGCGCGATCCGGCTGTGCAGACCCACTATCGTGCTTTTTTCAAGGAACGCCTTTGGCAGGCGTTTCGGTCAAAAGGGCAAACGCCCCGGCAGGGGTCACGCGGCGCTGGCGAACGAAATCGATTCGCACGATTCGCGAATCAAGGAAGTGATTCGCGATTTTTACGCAAATCTTCCCATCGCACCGCTGTCGCACCCGCCGTTGGCCGGCGAGAAGAATTGATCCTTCTAACCGTGGTAAACCACCCGGAGATAATGGAAAATCACTATGACACGCTGGCGTCACTCCATCTCTCTAGTCCTCAACTTGACAGATTACGGCGTGCGATAATAGATATTGCGACAGTCGAATCATCCCTTGACTATACGGACATGGCGCACCATCTAGCTAAACGTAAATTGTCTGAGCAAGTAAAGGGGTTGCAAGGGCCGACAACCAAGTCATTGGACTGGTTCGTTGATCCCGCCGCGGCGTATGAAGATGCATTGAACGCGTGGCTGCATATTGTGGCTCGCCATAAGGTGGAGGCATTGCAAAAGGATCTGGAAGCAGCGGAGCGTCAACTCGGTGAAAATGCGACCACAGAAAATCTCGACCGACTTAAAATGGCAAAACAAGCACTGGATGCGGCGGCCGGGAACGAAGCCGATATTGAAGGCTTCGGGCTGGCGTCCGGGCGAAACAAGAGCGTTTAAACAGACTTAATCCAATATTTCCCGCGACGCGGGTCGTAACGATGGAAACCTTCAGGAGTTAAAATTTATGGCGACAAAAAGTGCGGAAGCCGTCGATACGTCGGATCAGAGCGATGAAAGCCCCGATAGCCCGCTAATTGATGCTTCCCAGGCAGCCGTCAAGAAGATGCTCGCGAAGGCGAAGGACAAGGGTTATGTGACCTTTGATGAGCTGAACGCCGTCCTTCCGCAAGATCAGATGTCGTCCGAACAGATTGAGGACACGATGTCTCTGTTGTCGGAAATGGGGATTAATGTTGTCGAAAATGACGAAGAAGGCAATGACGATGCCCCCGTCGATCAATCAGATGACAATGATGAAGATGGTGACGACGAAGTTGAAGAAAAGAAGGTAAAGGAAACACCGGAAAAACCAGCGTCGACCGCGGGTGACCGGACGGATGATCCTGTCCGGATGTATCTGCGCGAGATGGGCACGGTTGAGCTTTTGTCGCGCGAGGGTGAGATTGCCATTGCGAAACGGATTGAGGCCGGTCGTGGCAAGCTGATCGGGGCTATATGCGAAAGTCCGTTGACGATCCGCGCCATTCTGAACTGGCGTGAACTGATGCTTCAGGAAAAGCTGCTGCTGCGGGATGTTATCGATCTTGATGCCACCTATGGCGCGGGCGCGGCAGCGGAAAAGGCGCTTCAGGAAGGCTTTAGTGAAGACAGCGAGGATGACGAACTTCCCGCTGCTGGCCTTAGCGATGACGATGACGATGACGATGACGATGACGACGATTCAGACTCGGATTCCGAGGAAGATAAAGATGAGGATTCCGACGACGAAGAGGGTGAAGAAGGCCGTAGTCGTAAAGAAGATGATGACGATGACGACGACGCGGAAGACAACACAATGTCCCTCGCCGCGCTGGAAGAGACACTGAAACCGGAAGTGTTCGAACGTTTCGACGAAATTGCAAAGACATATAAGAAACTTCATAAAATGCAGGAACTGCGGCTGACGGCCGCGCTGGAAAATGAGGCTGTCTCGAATGCGCAGGAGAAGAAGTACGAAAAGCTGAAGCTTGAACTGGTCAAGCTGATGGATGATGTGCATTTGACAAACAACCGGATCGAGGCATTGGTTGACCAGCTATACGGTATCAATCGCCGCCTCATGAGCCTCGAAGGTAAACTGCTACGGCTCGCTGAACGGCACAAAGTCTCGCGCGCAAGTTTTCTCGAAAACTATTTCGGCAGCGAGCTGGACCCCGGCTGGGTTGACAAGATGGGCGTTATGAAAGCCAAGGGCTGGAAAGATTTTGTCGCCAACGAAAATGAAGGAATTGGCGAAATTCGGAGCGAGATTATCAAAATCAGTTCCGAGTTCGGCATGCCCATGAATGAATTCCGCCGGATTGTCAGCACGGTGCAGCAAGGGGAGCGTGAAGCGAGCCGGGCGAAAAAGGAAATGGTGGAGGCCAACCTCCGTCTCGTGATCTCGATTGCCAAGAAATATACGAACCGTGGCCTGCAATTCCTCGACCTTATTCAGGAGGGGAATATCGGCCTCATGAAGGCCGTGGATAAGTTCGAATATCGCCGGGGGTATAAATTTTCGACCTATGCGACATGGTGGATCCGTCAGGCCATCACACGGTCGATCGCGGATCAGGCGCGGACAATCCGCATTCCAGTGCATATGATTGAGACAATCAACAAGCTTGTCCGGACGTCGCGCCAGATGCTTCATGAGATTGGTCGCGAGCCCACACCTGAAGAGCTGGCGGTCAAGCTGGGTATGCCGCTTGAAAAAGTGCGCAAGGTCATGAAGATCGCGAAGGAACCGATCAGCCTTGAAACGCCGATCGGGGATGAGGAAGACAGCCACCTTGGCGATTTCATTCAGGACGAAAACGCAGTGCAGCCTTTGGATGCGGCAATTCAATCGAATTTACGTGAAACAACGACTCGTGTTCTGGCGTCGCTTACTCCGCGGGAGGAGCGCGTGTTGCGTATGCGGTTCGGCATCGGCATGAATACAGACCATACATTGGAAGAGGTGGGCCAGCAGTTCTCGGTCACCCGAGAGCGTATTCGCCAGATTGAAGCCAAGGCCCTCCGGAAGCTCAAGCATCCGAGCCGGTCGCGCAAACTGAGAAGTTTTCTCGATACCTGACCCATGCACAGCAAATGGGATAAAAATTGGCGGTAATTTAAATTCGCCAATTGCGTCCCTTTGTTGAACAGGCTAAATAGTCACGAATGAAAGGCCGTTCGCGTCCTTTTTTCGGTTGCGAAAAACAATTCGGGCCTGTAGCTCAGCTGGTTAGAGCCGTCCGCTCATAACGGACTGGTCGTAGGTTCAAGTCCTACCGGGCCCACCACTAACGCCTTGTTATCACAGGGTTTTTTTGAAATACGATGCAGTTGGATTGCTGCGAAATGGCGACCAGTTTGTGTCTCTAAAAACCCTGTGATAGCAATTCTCCCTGAATATTCGATAGATTTGACGAACTGGCAGAGACTGATCAAGGCCTCTGAGATTCACTTAATGAATTCAATGGGTTAAAAACGGTCTGGTTGCGGTTTTGTGTGTCGTACTGCCCACCACTAATACCTTGTTATTGCAGGGTTTTTAGAGATATGATGCGGTTGAGTTGTTGCGAAACGATGACCAGTTTATATCTCTAAAAACCCTGCAATAACAATTTTCCCTGAAATTCCGAAGTTTTTTACGAACTAGTAGGGACTACCCAAGACGTCTGTGATTCATTTAATGAATTCAAAGGGTTAAAAACCGGCTGGTTGCGAGTTCATGTGTTGTGCGCTCCACCACTCATTCAGAGGCGAACCTTGGTCCAATCGAGGTTCGCCCCTGAACCCCGCAGAACCGGGGGCTTCGGGATTATCCGCTGATCTCAGAGACGCTTGGAGTGGCTCCATGAGACCGCAAATCCCCCTTCGTCTCTACAGGCCACTTTCCGTGTCCAATCCATTGATATTTTTGATGGAGTCAGGCTGGATATCCGAGCTGCGTTCGCTGAGCTTTCCAGTCAAATGCGAGGGAGCGTAGGCGTTGAAGCCGCCTCACCGTCAAGGATTCCGGATGCCGGCCGGCCAATATGTCTTCAACGATTTCCGGCGACAAAAATGCCAGCGGAAGAACCCTGCTAATCTCGGTAACGAATACATGTTCACGAGAGGCAATTTCCTGAACAGACTTTGCCTCTCGTGAAGCCAATTGATCAAACCAATGCCTGGCCTTGGCAATCAAGCGACAGAGATCCGGATCAGGCTGACGGACTTTCATCGCGCCGGCAATAACCAACTTTGCCTCGACACCCTTACGCTGCAATTTAATGTCTATTTTGAGAGTGAGGACGTTGCGATCTTCGTTCTGGCCATCGAGCATTTTGATTTGCAATAGCCTGGCCAAAGCCTCTCGGCTCAGGTCAATAGAGATTGAATCTGATCTGAGCTCAACCCGATGGATGAACGCCTTTAACAAGCCCTTCCGTGAAACGGTATCGTCGCTCATGATCTTTTCGGCCAGCGCGATGGCCTGTTCGTTTATCACTTGCAAGTCAGGCAGGCTGTGGTCTTGGAGATGAAGGACGTCAATTAATCGGTTCTGATTGCAAAGCAGTTCCCGAACGGGATTGAGGATAGTCTCTTCAAGTGTCGACGCTGGCAGACGCCATCCACCGGCATCCGGTTCCTCATCCTGCGCCAACTGTTTCGAGATATAATAGCGATACCGCTTGCCCTGTTTGCTGGCCTGGGCTTGATAGAGCGGTTCTCCCGCTTCATCGAAGACCAGCCCCGTCAGCAGAAACGGCGCTTTCATATTTGTTGGCGAAGATCGCTCCCGGCGGTTACCGCTCATCATCTGCTGAACCTGATCCCAGGTTTCCTGATCGATGATGGCTTTATGCATCCCGGGCCAGGTATCTCCTTTATGCGAGATCAATCCAACATATAGCGGGTTTGACAGCAACCGATACAGATTGCCGCGCAATAGGGGCTTGCCGCCTGCAACAGATCCATCCTTTCGGATAATCCTCTTGGTCCTGATACCAAGGCGATCTGCCTCTGCTTTTAAAAGCCGGACCGTCCCGAGCTCGATATAAAGGTTAAACAGCTGTCGGACTATTGTCGCCTCCTTTTCATTGATCACCAGCTTGCGATCCACAACGTCATACCCGAGCGGCAGGTTGCCGCCCATCCACATGCCTTTCTTCTTGGAGGCAGCAATCTTGTCCCGGATGCGTTCTGCGGTCACTTCCCGTTCGAACTGGGCAAAGGAGAGAAGCACATTCAATGTCAGCCGGCCCATGGAGGAGGTGGTATTGAAGGCTTGCGTCACCGAGACAAAGGAAACATCATGTTGATCGAGTTTCTCTATGATCTTTGAGAAGTCAGCAAGCGACCGGGTGAGGCGGTCCACCTTATAGACAACAATGATATCCACCTCATGCCGCTCAACAGCCGCCAGCAGTTTTGTAAGGGCAGGGCGGTCCATGGTGCCGCCCGAGAAGCCGCCATCATCAAAAGCGGTTCGGACCAGTTTCCAGCCCTCATGACGCTGGCTCTTGATATAGGCTTCACAGGCCTCCCGCTGGGCCTGCAGGGAATTAAAATCCTGCTCCAACCCATCCTCGGTCGACTTGCGGGTATAGATGGCACAGCGTTGCATAGCAGTTCCTCACAGTCCGAAGAAACGCGGACCGGACCAGCGAGCTCCGGTAATGGTCCGGGCGATAGCAGATAACGACCGGTAGGATTTTCCTTCATAGACAAAGCCATTTTCTACAATGTCAACCATATGGGTTTTTCCCCGCCATTCCCGAACCAGTCGGCTACCGGTACCAGGCTTTAAAGCGACCGGTGCCCGTGAATTATTGGTGGTCGTCCCCGGTGGTGCAGGTACATATCGCCGAAGTTGGCGAAGGGTTGATTTCTTTAAACCACCAAAATCCTTTGCCTGACGGTTGTAGTGACAGGCATAGAGAAGAAGCCGGGTGCTCAGCCCTTTGGGCGGCGGTCCGCCATAAGCCTTGATCCAGGCGTCGATAAGGTTTTTCCGGGAAGGTTGGTCGTCCGTAGTTACGTTTGCCATCGCCTCAACCCTCAACGGCTTTATATATTGTCTTTCCAGAAGGGGTTCGAGAATGATCAATTCGCACGCCCTGTTTGCGTAACCCCGTCAGCGCAGCCCGGATACTATGGGCCTGCCATCCTGTCGCCTTCTGCAGATCCTGCATCCGCGCGCCTTTTGAACGTTTGAGAAGCCTGAGGATGATCTCCGGCTTTTTAGGTGGAGCCTTTATTGGCTTCCGTATTCGGGAAAAGGACGCCGGTTTGTCGGCCGCTTTGGCAGACCTTGTCATTGCTTGTGAAGATTCTGCCGTGTTGTCAGTGATTGCTTTGACTGTCTCTGCCTGTCGCTCTTTCTTTGTTGCTGTCATATTACCCTCCGTGATGTTGCTCCGGCCGATGCCGGAGCTTGCACTGAGGAAAGCCCGGCTCGAAACAGGGTCGAACGTCGGGCATGCGGTGAGGCGGGGTATAAAAGGAGCGTCACGGCATGATTACAGTGACGCTCTGTTCGTTCCGGAAGTCCAGTCTAAAATAGATTATCGAAAACACCTATTCCCGTGCGGGCAAAGTAGTTGTCTTGATAGATAATCTCATGTCCACCCATTGAGATTTGAGAGACTTTTACGTTCAGATCAGGAATGGGGGATTCCCTCGCCCAAAGCAGAAACTGCGTCATAGAGTCAACTTGATCCGCATACTTGCTTCCGGGAAAACTCAGTATTTCATGCTCAAAGGCTTGCAACCAGTCCGCCTTCTCCGGCAGGAATACCTTGCCGGCCTCGACGGTATTAGTGGTCATGGTGGCGCGACTTTCTTTATCTCCAGTCGGCTTTATTGGAATCACTTTCAGGTTTGTATGTTGCAGATTTTGATATACCTGAATACCACTTGAGGCATGCTCTACAAGCACGGCATTCGCATTACGAGCTTTCGCCAGCTCAACTATCGTTTTCAGCAGTTCCGGATATTCGAGCTTAAATCTTCGACAGTCCAGCAGGAAATATCTTCCGCCACGGATACCCCAGGTCGTGCAGCAGGAATAGGCGTTGTTCGGGCCGGTTCCGGCGGCGGTATCCCAACTGTCAACGATACTGTCAAACTTTTCCGAAGAGACGGCATTGGGATACCGGCGCAACCATTTTTTCTTGAATAAAGCACCACCCGGGGGTGCAGGGTTCTGTTGATACTGGGTTTCAAAAATATAACTTCCAACCGACTTTTTTATTCCCTCCAGAATTGCCAGGCTTTCCCGCTCTGCATGCAAGGGTTCTCCTGCTTTGCGCTCATACCACGCATCATCTCCGACTTGATATGAAATCGTTTCAATCTCAATTGCCGGAATATCGAGATAGCACCACTCATCTTCTTCCAATTCCAATAGGTGACCGATGAGATCATCGCAATGTACGCGTTGGGAGATGATGATTACGCAGCCGGTATTCTTGTTGTTCAAGCGGGTGAACGCGGTGTGATGGTACCAGTCGTTCACCTTCTTTCGTTCCGCCTCCGACATGGCTTCATTTGGTTTGATCGGATCATCGATAATCAGATAGTCACAACCAAACCCCGTGAGCGTGCCACCGACCGATGTCGTATAAATGCCTCCACCTTCGGTCGTAAAAATGCTTTTTTCCGTATTCTTCATCTTGCTGATCTTGAGCTTTGGAAACAGCTTTTTGATAAAGGGATCTTCCAGAAGCTTACGTCTCTTTGCGGAGAAGTCGGCGGCAAGCCCGTCAGAATAGCTCACGCAGATAATCTTCGCTTTTGGATTATTTCCCAAAATCCAGATCGGGAGGGCAATTGACGCGCAGAAGGATTTCAAATAGCGCGGGCCAATGGCAATCATCAACCTCTTTATATCGCGTGTAACACAGCCCTCCAAGAGGTAGGCCATGCAGTCAATATGCCAGTTCCCCATACATTGCTCACCTTCAAAAAGCTCAAACAACTTGAGGCAAAAATCTTTGAAGATGGTTCTGTAAATTGCGTAAACAGCTTGAATATCAGTCTTCATCGGAAGCCTCCGTAAATTCAGTTTTGGAAATAAATTTCTTTGCGTATGCATCTAGAACGGCTTTATCCGTTGCCGTCAGTTCTTGTTCGTCAGGTAATTCTCCTTCATCGGTCAAAAGTTTAATTGTCATGGTGAGTAAGGTATTTGAGGCGCGCAGGTCGCCCTGTACGGCTTTTACCGCCAGGCTTTTAAGCATCGCCCGTTGCTTGGATATCTTTTTTGCCTTGCCGCCCTCCTTAATCGTGATCATTTCCGCAAGCTCTTCCATCAGGTCCGTCTTGAGGTTCTTCGTGCCCTTCGGGCGGCCTTTCTTGTTGCCGGACTGACCGGGCTTGAACTGGTGCTTTTTGGGAGGCTTTTTATAACCGATATCTTCATCACTCATGGCTTTGCCCTCCTTCCGTCAAGAAAGTTGAAGGGGGTGGCAAGAGCTTGAGGCCTGAGCGGCCCTGGTCCTTGATCTGATCGAAGGTCAGTCCCAGCTCGGCATGAATGGCCTGTTGTCCCGTAAAATCCTGCCAACGCTTGATCGCAACATCCACATAATGGGGATCGAGCTCCATGCCCCGGCCTTTGCGGCCGGTTTTTTCGGCGGCAATGATCAGGGTGCCGCTTCCGAGGAACGGATCGAGGATAATGTCGCCGGGCGCCGAGCTATCGAGGATCGCATCGGCGATCATGGCAACGGGTTTGACCGTTGGGTGCAAATCGAGATTTTCCTGCCGGTCTGGCCCGAAGCTGTTTGCACCGGTATATTCCCAGACGTTTGTGCGATTACGGCCGTATTTTCCGAGCTGAATATTGTTGAGATGCGTTGCCGTTCCGTTTTTGCAGACGAGAACGAGCTCATGTTGCGACCGATAGAAAGAGCCCATTCCCCCATTGTTTTTGACCCAGACACAGAGGTTGAGTTGCTCTGTGTATAAACGATCACAAACGGCCTGTAGCTGCGATAAATGCCGCCAATCCATAAAAATGTAATGGACTGAGCCATCCTGGCTGGACTCGGTAAGATTGATAATTGCATCGGTTAAGAATTTGGTGAATTCTGTATCTGACATTTCACCAGATGCCATTATAAACTCTTTGTGGTCTCCTTTCTCCGAAACCCTTATATGGCCCTTTACTTTCACATTGTAGGGAGGGTCTGTAATCACCTGCCGGGCAAATTCGTCGCCCAACAGATGCAGGTAACATGCTTCGTTGAGGGCATCTCCGCAAAGTACCCTGTGGCCCCCGCAAAGCCATAAGTCGCCGAGCTGGGAAACGGGAGGGTTTTTTAGATCGGGCTGCGGAATCTCATCATCTTGTGTATTGTCAGCGGAATGCTCTACGGTTTCAAAAGTGAAATCAATCTCCGGAATATCAAATCCTGTTGACTCCAAGTCGATGCCGGCCTCAAGGAATTCCGCAAATTCAATTTTGAGACGTTCGCGATTCCACAACGCTTCTTCGGATAAGCGATTGTCTAAGAGGCGAAAGCCCTTGACCTGAAATGGCGTCAAGTGATCTGCAAAAATGACAGGTAGTTTCTTAAGGCAGAGTTCGAGGGCAGCAAGCACTCTTGCATGTCCCGAAATAATCGTACCATCTCTGTCTGCCAGGACCGGGATGATAAACCCGTACTCGCGGATACTTCTTTTGAGCTTCCGGATTTGCTTATTAGAGTGTTTGCGCGGGTTATTTTGGTAAGGCCTTAGCTCATCAATCGACACGTGCTCTATCCAAATTGAGACGTGCAGATTGTTTCCAACGACTTGATTGTGGAGCTTGCTTGTCACAACAGCTTGTGACTTAGCTAATTTTTTACTTCTAGCCATAATGGCCTCCATTCCCGTGCATTTCATAATGCTGGCGATAGAGGCCGGGGCTCCAACGTCAGCGGTTAAACCGCTTCCATCGTCAGGGCCCTCCTTGGCTCAGATGTAGCTTGCACACAATATGAGGTGTGAATGGGGAAAATCTTCTACTAATTCTTTGGTCTCTGTCAACGAAAAAATAATGAAAGTGTGTTTTTGGAGGGGTTTGGTTGGGAGCTCTCTATCATATCTTTTCGGGGCGTTGTCACATTAACTTGCGATAGTCGCGGTGAACCCTCAGTGGATATATTTAGGCAGCCTTGCTTGTAGTTGCCCAAACGCTGAATGCTTCAGCACGCCTTTGCTTTAAATGAGATCGGTTTATAAGGTGACGTTGAAGGTAGAAGCTATTGTAAGTCGCTGAATGAATATTGAGAAATTTTTGAGTGGATCCCGATGACTTAAACTTTTGCATTTTTCGCTCTCTTTGACGGACCGGAAGATGAGAGTTTTCCGCTCGATTATTTGATCGTTTGTTGTCAATATGCTCGGCGCTCAGGCCCAGAGTTCGAAATGCTTTATGATATGATTTCAGCTTATCTGTGACGATTTGCGTTGGCGCAAAGCCTTGCTTCTTCAGTAATTTCCGCATTATTTTCAAAGCAGCTTTGGTGTTTCGCCTGGATTGTACGAGGAAATCCAGGACTTCGCCTTCACTATCGACGGCACGCCACAGGAAATACCGTCTTCCTCGAATAACGACGACCATTTCATCTAAATGCCAAATATCATTGGGAGTAGGGCGGGAAGATCTCAGATTTCGCGCAATAGGAGCACCGAATTTCTAAAACCAGCGCCTTACTGTTTCGTAGGAGATATCTAAACCTCTTTCTGCGAGCAGATCCTCAACATCTCGATAGCTCAGCGAAAATCGGGCATACAGCCAAACTGCATGTTGAATGATGTCAGAGGGAAAGCGATGCCGAGAATAGGAGATCTTTTGCATCAGTGGAGATTAGATCATCATCAATTTCCTTGCCACAAAGTTAATGTGACAAAGCCAGGAAATGTCCCGCGAGTAACGACATATCTACACCTCAAGAAATATAAGCTTTGTGGAAGTAAACGGGTGTGCAATTTTCAGATCATATCTCCGAAAGGCACACCAGAGGCACATGAAATTTAAAAATACAATAATATCAATTACTTAAATCGGCAATATTCAGGCTCATAACCTGAAGGTCGTAGGTTCAAATCCTACCCTCGCAACCAACTAAATCAATGACTTAGTCGCGATTTTGACAGGCCCCACTGGGGCCTGTTATCGTTTCAAATGTGTTACACACTTTCACACATTTTGAGACGCGACGAAGAATCATGAAGAGCCACACGATATTTGGCGGCAAAGTCCACCTCTATAAGCGCGATAACAGCCGATTTTGGCAGTGCTCCTCCTACCTCGCTGGTCGAAACTGGCGAACTTCGACCAAGCAAGAGAGCCTTCAACTCGCCAAGGATTTTGCCGAGGACTGGTATCTGACCCTCAGAGACAAGGGCCGTCACGGCGAGCTGCCGACCGGCAAGTCCTTCGCCCAGGCCGCGAAGGCGTTTGAGGAAGAGTATGAAGCCATCACACGGGGCCGCCGCAGCCCGAAATAGGTGCAAGGCCACAAGGACCAAATTCGACTCCATCTCATGCCGTATTTCGGCAAGATGTCCGTCACCAAGATAACCTCCGGCGCGGTTCAGAAATACCGCGTCCATCGCATGACGGAGCCGAAGCGCGACGACAAAGCCGATCAGACAAACAACAGCGCCAAGGGTAAAGGTAACCGCAAGGGCAAGGTGAAACAGAACAACCCGGAGCCGAAGCCCTGGAAGGCACCTGCCCGCAACACCATCCACAATGAAATCGTCACCTTGAGCATGGTGCTCAAGACGGCCCAGCGTCACGGCTGGCTGGAGAACCTGCCCGACCTCTCCGATCCATACCGGAGACGAAGCAAGGTCGAGCGCCGGCCTTGGTTCACGCCGAACGAATATGAGCAACTCTACAAGGCGACGCGTGCCAACGCCGCCAACCCGAAAAACCCACGCTTCAAATGGCATGCCGAGCAACTGCACGACTTCGTACTGTTGATGGCGAACACTGGACTCCGCCCCGACGAGGTGAAGCACCTCGAATTCCGCGACGTGGTTATCGTCGATGACGATTTCTCCGGGGATCGCATTCTAGAAATCGAGGTGCGCGGCAAGCGCGGCGTCGGCTACTGCAAATCCATGCCCGGCGCGGTGCGCCTGTTCGAGCGCCTGCGTGACCGGGAGCGGCCCGTCGCCGACAATCCAAACAATGACTCAGGGGAACCTAAGCTGGAAAAACCGAAGCCCACGGACCGGCTCTTCCCGAACGAATTCAAGAAGATGTTCAACGGCATCCTCAATGAGCCCAAACTGAAGTTTGACCGCAACGGCAAACCTCGCACGGCTTATAGCCTGCGCCACAGCTACATATGCTTCCGCCTTCTCGAAGACGCTGACATCTATCAGGTTGCCAAGAACTGCCGGACCAGCGTCGAGATGATCGAGAAGCACTATGCGGCACACCTCAAGGATATGATCGACACATCCTTGGTCAATGTCCGGCGCGACAGGCCGAAGCGCAAAGACAAATCCACCAAGGGCGATTCCGGCCAGAGGCCGGAGGCTTGATCCAACCCGTCAGGTTCAGAGAGCAGTCTCAGGAGCCGTCAGGTCCAGCTCGGTGAGCGTCAATGGACCTGGACGGGTATATAGGCCGCCGCTTGAAGGTCGTCCGGCAGCGGACGATTGCGGTGCGCCGTCTGTCAGGCTGAGAGGGAAGCCGTTCAGCCGTCCGAGCCAGCCCGTTGGGCGTCAGGGGTTCGGGACAATATCCATTAAAAGGCAATGGCTACACGTAATATTTTCTGCTCTTCCGAGTTCGTATTATGAGGCTTACGCAAACTCGTCAAAGAGTGCATCCAACTGTGTATTCTTATCCAGAACGCGCAAACGATCTCTAATCTCGCTCCGGTGAAGGTCTAACCTTATGAACTTGTCCCCAGCCCCACCACGGATTAATTGAACGCGACCAAACACATCGCCATGTTTCTCAGCGAAGTCAGCGAGCCCTTTGGCTTTAGCCATATTGTCGTTTAGCGAAGGATTATGCGGCTCAAGAATGTCAAAAATGAAGTCGCCATCAACTTCTCGCACGATTAACAGATCAGGGAACATGGGCTTGGCGATCCCTCCCTGGCTGTAGGGAATTTCAAGAGACCAGGGTTTTCGCTCTAAATTCCGCAGCCATGCAACGGTCTTGCTCCTGGCAAGTTCTTCGGCCAATACCCCCGCTTCCCATGTTCCCAAATCCACCCGAAATTCTCCGTCATCTTCCGTAAACAAGTGACGGTCCCAGACGGGTTCTTTGGGATCTCGCCGGAAGTCAATTGTGTCCTGGAGCTGCCAGGAAATTGCCTCTGGCGTAGTCGAGGCAGAACGAAGGCGCTCATAGGCCATCCGACTTTGCTCATGCAGCTTGCCAATGGCGGCGCGGTTGTCATCGTATAGAGTATTAAAAGCCTTCTTCGACCGTCGTTCCAATTCTGTCATCGAAGCCCCGTCCCTGCTTGCGACGATAACCTCTAGCTTGACCTCCAGCGGATCACGTTCTGCGTGGGCTTTCCAATAGCTCTGGTGAAGACCATTTCCTAAAGCACGACCAGCCTCTTGGTACTGGCGGTCAATATCGAGATCAGAAACATCAATTTCATAGTCCTCTTGACTCTCCGCCACCCCAGTTACGCTTTCAACTGCGAGGGTATTCAGCGCCAAACGGGTAAGGGTCTTTTGGTCGACGTCGAACTGACCGGACTTTTTTAGCCTCGTAACCCCATCTCCAATCCATGCGACCGCATCGGATTTCGCCTTCTCCCATGCACTATCGTCAATGCCATCGATAGTCAGCCGCTGTGCAATTCCCTGATACCGGCGCAGGTCACTCTGCGCGCGGTGAGCATTCACCCTGTAAGTGACCAGCTCCGACATTGCGGCAAATATATTTTCGGTTCCCGCTCTTCGATTGAGCACAACAAGTTCGCGGGCATCTGCGGCTTCGGCGGGCGGGATGTCTTCGCTAGTTTGAAGGGCGGTAATGACATCTTTAACCGCCTTACTGTCGAAATGCGGGAGAAAAAGATGCACGTCGTTTAACTCGGCACGCCGCTCAATCCGCCGGGCGAGAGGCGTTCGCACCATTCTGCCAAGAAGCTGAGCGATATAGGTATGATCTTCAGCTCGCCGGAACGACATCATCACTTCCGCGCGAGGACAATCCCAGCCAGTAGAGAGAGCCATCTTGAAAAGAACCACCGACAATTCAGGGTCCTCTTCGATTCTGGATGGTTCAATGTAGAGTAGCTCGCGTTCAGCCGCCTTGACTCCAACTTTATCCATGAAGGAGTGGGCAATTTCGCTGTCTTTCAGTGAGCGACCTAAAACGTCCTCTATTACCTTTACGACTGCGCCTAGGTTCGTCTTAGTGAGGATGCTGCCGCTCCCATCTTCAACTTGAATCACCAGGATTGGCCTTACGTTCCGTTCGCCTTCTTCCCGGCAGTATGTTTCCCAGTTTTTTGATATCTCTATCCAACGACGTGTGGCCTCCGCAACCAGACCTAGTTCCGCTTTGGTCGCTACATCGGGGTGGTGGATCAGAATACGCTCTTTCAATAACCCAGATTCTCGCACGTCCTCTGGCGGCACAGTAACGCGCGATATCGTATGGTTGGTATCGGCCAGAAGATCGTTGAAACGTTTCGGCGTGGCTGAAACGCCTATAATCAGTGGCATCCTGACCAGGCCGTTTTCTACATCCCCTTTGATAAATTTTTGAACGATCGATTGCGCCGCAGACCTGCCCCGCCCGTTTGACATGCCCCGGTGCGCTTCGTCGATCACCACATAAAAGCGATCCGGAATGGCACGAGCCGTGTTCGTAAGTGTCCGCCAGAGTGACCAGGTGCGCTTATCCCCCTCACGCGTCAGCAGTTTGTCGGTCGCGAGTTTCTGCGTATTGATAAAATAGATGCGTCCACCTTGAAGGCGTTCTTCATCGAAACTGGCATCAACGGTCACAAGTTGGCCGACGCGAAAAACCTTGTCGGATTGCCTTTCGATTTTCCGCCGAGTTTGTTCGTTCAGTTCCGGCATATCGGATAGCCATAGGATAACGGCGTTTTGCTGCGGCTCCCACTCATGTGGCAACCAATCCAACTGCGCATCTGGAGAATCTAGGATGGCTTCGAAGAGAGCCGTCATGATGACCGTTTTCCCGCTACCCGTGGGTGCGGAAAGCGTAATTGCCTGAGGATTCTCAGATGATGCATCTCGACGGGCCGTCAACAAGCGCGTCCGCAAATTGGACAGCGCGTCTTTCTGGAAATCGAACAGAGAAATTTTCATGCCTCATCCCCCCGTGCCATCGAGGCATTATCGTTCCGTGTGTTAATGACAAAATTGGCCAGGTAATCTCGGTAGAGTTGCACGAACTTCAATTCCTGATTTTCCGTGGTCAAAAGGGATCTGAGTTCGTCCGACAAAGCGCGGTACGCTTCTTCCGAGTCAGTCACAATAAAGATGTACGCTAGATCTTTTTGCCCCTTCAGAGATTTCATAAAGTCCTTGATGCGAGCTTCGTGAATGAGCACTGCGAAATTTGTACCGTCTTGCACGAACCAGTCAGGCAATGGACCAGAAGGCAATTCAGGCCTCGCGCCGATTGCTCCTGCCTTAAGCCATAAAAGTGGGAGCACCTCACGTAAAGCCGCGCCCAGCTCAACCCGGTTTTTGTCGAGGAAATCGAGCTTGAAATAGGCCAGGTTAGCGGCAAAGCCTTCGGCCATAGGGCGTTTTTCTTCGTCTTGAATAATCTGAGGCCCAAGCAGATCCTCGACCCTGCTCCTGATCTCTTTGAATTGCTTGACCGTATCAGCCACGATAAAAAAATCGGTTGCTTGGTTTTCCTCACCAAGTTCGGCTAGCCAATCGTCCGCGGCGTCCGGATCAAACAGTACCGCGGTTTTGTAGTCCTCACTAGCAATGTAACGGCAGCCGACAGTCACAGAATTTTGCGGCAGTCCGTCGATCAATGCGACAAGCGACTTTTGTCTCGCTATGATCTCTTTGCCTGACTTGGCGTGAGCTTTTTCGTCCAGCCCTCCTGGTATTCTGAAGTCTTCCGCCGTAACGAACGCTAGATGTCGGAACCTGCGTGACTTCTCACGTTCGACCATTCGACCTGTGATGTAATCACCTGGAAGAGCTGTGCCGTCATCACGATAACCAAGAATGGTAAACTTGGACCGAGGCCAGGTCACTGATTTGCAAATGCCCTTGGACTCCCATTCTGGGTCGCCGGGCTGGTGGCCTTGTTCGGCCAGCGCTTGGGCTTCATCTGCCGCCACCTCATTGTTGGTGACGAGAATGCATTGGCGTCGTCCACCGTCCGTGGCATTTAGTAGGTTGACGGCATTGAGCGTTGTCCCGCTTCCAGCGAAAAAATCTACGACAAGTGCCTCTGAATTATCTCTAACAACTGAAGCTATGGCGTCTCGGGTAGAGTAAATCGATTTTGGAAATGTGAAAGCGGCACCTTCTCCAAGTATCCCACGCAAAATACTCGAACCATAAATACCGGAGTCGTGTATTCCTCTATTCCAAACAGTTTTTATATTTCTGAGTCTCGCGTCCAATGATGAATATTCAATATTCACCGATCCTGTTATTTCATTTTTTCCGGTTATTATAATTTCTCCGTTGTCTATTCTGGACCGTGTCCCGCGGTTCAGATACTGAATAGTCCAAGTCTTTCTTTTCTTGTCATACCCGCCTAAACGTACAAATCCTTTTTCTATTAATGCCTTGAAGCTAGTCGGCCCCACTTGCCAATTGCCAAATGAACCGTCTCTGCGCACGGGCCATGCCACACTGGGATCATCCAGCGACGCCTGATCCGGAACCTGATCAAGTGGAAGCGGCTCTCCTACATCAAGTATTCGTTTCGTTTCTGGGTCCACAAATACCGGATAAAATAATAAGTGGCGATCTTCTCGGCGCGAATTAGAGCCACCCCGAAGCAACCATTCCCAGCGGGGCGTTTGAAATCTCTTTTCATTGGTTCTGTCTACCGAAAGAAGATCATCATGATGGGCTTTTAGAGAAGCGTCTGGCATAAATACATACATCGCATATTCTTCTACTCTTGCCAGTCTACCTTGCGAAACTCCCTTAGCATTGATAACGATAGTTGCCATCTGAACGGCACACTCAGGGAATATGTCTTCGAGTAAATTACCGAGGTGATGCACTTCGTGCTCATCAATGGTGCAGATTAATACGCCTGTATCTGGCTTCAGAAGGCTTTTGGCGAGACGCAGTCTCTTTTCCATGAAGGAAAGCCATTTGCTGTGCCGCCAGCCATCGTTTCCGTCCACATAATCGTTGTTGTATTTCCAATCACGAGCACCAGTATTGTAGGGTGGATCGATATAGATGCAGTCCACCTTGCCCGCATAGAGGTATTCTAGAAGCTGCAAAGCGTGGTAATTGTCGGCCTCGATCAAGGCATGCCACGGTGCATCAGTTGGGCCATTTTGCACAACATCTACCGGGGTCAACGCTGGAAAAATGGGTTCTCCGAATTGTTTAACGACAATTAAGTCCGACAAGGCCTTATATGTTTTTTCGCGCGATTGCGCTTGTTCATCAATCGTGCCGGATGGAACCAAAAAAGCATTCGCCGCTTTAATGTGTCGCACTTGCCACGTTTCAGAGAGTGCTCCTCCTCGAAGAGCGACCAAATCGCCCCGTTTCGGTTTGGCGTCGTATATCGGTACTAGCTCCGGAAGGTGCCGTTCATATACCAAACCAAATTTCTTCTTTCGCGTCGCCGCATCCCATTCTTCTTCGATGCGGTCGCGCAGTTTTGGATCGGCGATCTGACGCACTAAATCATGTATGGCAGCCATAAGAGCTCTTCTCCCTAGCCGCGCTATTGCGACCTTCGTTTATTCCATGCCTCAATTTCTTCCCGCTTGAAACGCCATGAGCCGCCGACCTTAAAGCCGGGGATTTTTCGTGCGCCGACCAAGCGGTAGGCCGTCTTTTCCTTGATCTTTTGAGGTACGCCACAACCTCTTTGATGGTCATGATTTCGTCTGGCACATGATCTCTTCCCTTGACGGTCAGTTTCTGCTGACGCACGGCTTCGAACCAGCCTAGCCGCCGAAAGATCGGCCTGATCAAGTCGTCTTCGGTTCGGGACACATTGGGCGTCTTCTCAATAGAAAAGGCGGAGTAGATTGCAGTTAAATCCGCAGAAAGCGAATATATCTCATCGTCTCTGAGGTTTTCCCAGTCCGCAGTCCTGACAACCGACTGTGTCAGGAAATCACTGTTAAATAGATGGCCTTGAAATACGTTCTCTATCATGAATTTATACTACACAAGTCAATCAGGAGCCCAAGTGTAAATAGTCGAAAAGGCTGATTTTTTCCTGCTAAAGTGTCACGCGGAGTGTTCCCTGTCATCGCTCCCACCTTTCGTACCGCCCGGCTTCGATTGCCCGCAGGAAGACCAGAATCGCGCTGACCGTGTCGAACACGTAACGCGCTTCTGTCGGCTCCAGGATCGGGTTGTCGTGAGCGAATGAATGACGATTGCGTATGTCGTTGTAGCTTTCGAACAAGCTTATTGCCGATTTGAGCGCTCTGTCGGTAAACGGGTTCAGGTCGCGCTCTTTCAAAAGCTCTTTGCGGTATTTGCCAAACCGGGAGTGCAGCGGCTCGTCATCGCCGCATTCCACGTTCCGCGTCCGCAGGAGGTGCGTGAACTTTTTCACGCAATATGTATGAAGGTGATCCATGGCAGCTTCCGGCTTGTTAGCCTGAAGGTCACGCTCTATGTCTTGGATCAATTCATCCAGTGTTCGGTCACGGGCATACCGATCCAGCGCGTCGGTCCGCGGGATTTCAGAGCTGCCTTCAACACTGGCGATAATTTCGAGGAAAACACGTTTCGTTTCCTCCTCTGCGGCCTCGTTCTCATTCCCTCCGCTTTTGCGGATCAAGCCTTCGCGCCGATCCCATAGGGCTCGTAATATCTTGGCGACAGTGTAGGCGTCTTCGATCGCGATGAAGATCGTCAGCCGGTTTCGTTTCGAGCTTCCATTTTCCGCGTATTTGGGATCATCGAAGTCGATACCGAACTCGTCCTCGAAAAATTCGGAGATCGTCCGGTCGGAAAAATCCAGCACGTAGCCGAAGCCTTGCGGATAGGCCACGGCCTCCTCGACAGCGCGGATTTGTGATCGCTTCAGCTTCACCATCCGCGCCCCTCCGCTTTGAGAACGACCGTCACAATTGCGAAGAGCCGGTGGAACAGGTAATCGACATGGCTGCTCTGGGATACTGGCTCGCGGTTCGTTTCGGCGTGGCGGATTTGTAGCTCATTGCCAAGGCGGGTGAGTTCGTGCGCCTCTTTTTCAAGTGCGTCGCGGAACAGCGGGGAGGTCGGTCCTGAGGCCTTGTCGAGCATGGCTGGGAAAAGCGTTTTCTTGTTCGGGCCGTTCAGTGTCTTCAGCCGTTCCCACGCGTCCCAAAGGGCCTCAAGGGATTCCCGTCTCACGGCAATGTCAGGATCGAGGAATTTCCGCCGCGCCTTCTCCAGCATCATATCCAGCTCGCTATCGCCGGTGTGGAAGGCGGCGGCCGTCAACACTTCGCGAAGGACCGGTGGCGCTAGCCGTTCGATATGTCCGTTCTTCCGCAGCTCGTAGACAAGCCCGTTGCGTCGGAAAATCTTGTTCACCGCCTCGCGAAACTCATCGCGCCCGGCGTCGATATCGAAGCTCAGGTGATGGTGCTGGAAGTAGCTGTGATACCCGCCCTTGATCGGCTTGCTGACCGTGCGCCAGGAAAACTCGACAAGGTCGAGAATGTCGAGCGTGCCCGGTACTCCGGACGCTATGTCGAACCACGGTGGATCGGAAAAGGTTGGGATCTCCGCGCGGACCGCCCTAGCCAGCGAATCGGAGTCGGTGCCGACCGGACCCGCTCCGTCATGGCATGTTTCAGGATAGGTTGCTCCGAACGAGCCGTCTTCCACCCGGCTCCGTATCAAGGCCTGGATGCCACCCCATGCCCCTTCGCCGATAGCTTCGGACTCGCGTGGCTGCTCTCCATGTTCACGTTCGCTGAAATAGCTCATGCCCCGATTTCCTTTAGCAGGCGCATGATGAGGTCGGCTGACTGCCGCTGCCGCAGGACTCGGGCTTCCCTTAGCCCTTCGTCTTCGCCCAGCTCAAATTTCGCGACGGCGACAGGTCCATCTTTTGTGAAGCCTTCGAACTTGTCGTCATCGGCGAAGTGTTTTTTGAGGATTTGAAGGGCTTCTTCGACGGTCTCCTTGTGTTTACCGCCCATTGCATCCCGGAATGCCTGGGCCGCTGCTTCCAAGCCACCCTCATAATGTTCGATGCAGTAAACAAGGTCATGCGCGTCCTTGCGCTCGTACCGCTGGTCGAGAGCGTAAGCTTTCAGACAGGTAAAGCTCACAATGTCAGCATGCCGGATTTTTTCGGTCGCAACGCCATCGTCCCCCAGCAGCTCAGCGCTGATTTCCTTTACCTCATGATGGTCAAAGACCATCGATGCGTGGGGAATGTTAAGGGCTGAGACATTCCCCTCGGTTGGTAGGGGCTGGACCTTGCCGCCGCCAAGTTTGGGGTCGTCAGCAAGCAGCTCCAGGATAATTGTCGCGCCGCTATCGGTCTTCGTCTGCCAACGCCATGAGACTTTTTCATGCTTAGCGTTTTCGCCGCGCGCGAAACCCAGCTTCATGAAGTTTTCTTCAAGTGAGTGATACGCCTCGGTATCGGTCAGCATTTGCAGCTCGACGACGATATCCACATCGCCAGTTCCCGCATGCTCCGGGACAGCCGGGGGCCTGGCCCTAACGAGATAGCGCGGCGTCAATCCGCCCACGAGATAGACAGAATCCTTCCACGGACCGAGTCCGCGAAGCAGGGTCACAAGAACCCGTTCGCAGTTCTCGGTCACTTCGTTATCGTAACCGCTGGCTTCACCCGGCTTGTTCATCAGAAACCGATCCTTTCTTGCCGGAGGTGTTCCGCCATTTCCTTTCCGCGTCCGCCACTTCGGAGCAGGTCAAGATAGACCTGCACAGGACTTGCCAACCAAAGCTGACCGACACGTTCCCTGAACAGGAATTCGCCCTGTGACCGCGTTTCGATCACATCGAGATTGGCACCTTCATTCACGGGCTTTGCTTCCAGTTCTGCATACAGATCGCTCACCCGGCTGCTGTATGCCAACCGACACGTCACCCGCGAAACGGAGGTAAGAAACGGCGCATAGGTCTGTGCCGCACTTTGCTCCGTCAGCGCATAATTCAGTCCAAGCTGTTCGCAAATATCCGAGAAGCGGTGCGCAATATCGTCAGGATTGCTACCCGAGACGTAGAAACGGCGATGTGGTTGTTTCCGCGTTGCGGCCAGTGTTTGCTTTTGCCACTCATCCAGCAACGCACCGGGATCAGTGAGCCGTCTCTCCTTGGACGGCCCTTGACCTCTCACCGTCAGCCACTCAAAGCGCTCGAGCGCTGACAGCGTTTCAGAGGCCGTTGCAGGGGAGACCTCCGCAATCTCCGCGAGCTCCTTCACGCCGAACCATTCTTCGTGTCGGATCAGCAGCGCATGCAGCACCTGAGAGCGTTTGCCTTTGAACAGTCCCCGGACTGATTTTTGAAGCGTCTTCGGGGGCGGCTTTTCAATAAGGACGTATGCACCGCGGGCTGGGATGAAGAGGCTTCCCCCAGTGTCGAAAAATCCACAATTTTCGCTCTTCAGAAGATCCTTGGCACCCGGCGAGATTGATTCGGCCGCCAGAAGAGGCACAACTTGCTGTTTGCGATCTGAGGGGCCTGCGGCCATATAACGGTCGAGCAGCCAGAGAACCTGTTGCGCATCGCGCGGATAGACCGATTTCTTGATTTCAATGAGTAGGAGGTAGCGCTTACCTCCTGCGGTGAACTCAATCTCGGCGTCGATTCCACGGTCACCGTGGGCCGCCGGTTGCATTACCGGCTCATGAGCGTCCACGTCCGGCAGCTCCCGAAGGGCCTTAAGAAGCCTTTCGATCGTTTCCATTTCAAGCTTGTAGCCTTCAAAAGTCGCCATATTTGCCGCGTTCTCTGTTCAGTGAATATGCCTAAAATAGAGAATATTCGTGAAAATGTCAATATTCACTGTCCGGCGAATATGCCTTATTTTCCGACTTTCAGCCAGCCAAAATCCGTCCCTAGCGCCATTTCTGGGCTATCACAGGTCTATGCTCGTAAGAAAGAGGGAGTGGGCGCGTCCGGCGGGGCTGAACCGGGCTCTACTACCGCATCCGGCGCTCCCAAATCTCAAGTCCAAGCCATTGACAGGTTCCGAAAACGGAACTTAAATAAGGCGGACGGTATCTAGGCCGCGCCTCTCAGGAGAGAAAGATGTCGGCTATGGAAGCATCATATGCGGTTGTTTGTTCCTATCTTGGCTTAACGGCCCGCGACCTTGCCGAGGTCGGCGATTTCTCCGAAAGGTTCGCCCGAGACCTTCTCGCAGGTCGCAGACCTTTTCCAAAAGACGTACAAAGCAAGCTTGTGGAGTTGCGGCGATACGTAGCCATGATCCTTGAGGCTATGTATCAAGACGTCGTATCAGGAGATACGACCATCTACATTTATCGGACGAACCAACAACTACGGTGTTCGCCGGTTGGGCGGTGTTGTCAGAGGAAAGTTGTTAGGCGAAGTAAAGAGGAAAGATGACGATCCTTAAGCGGCAAGCTGACGCCACTCCATAAGAGCGGCTTCACGTTTCAACTTGAAATTTTCGTGGCTATGGAGATGACGTTCGTGATTGAAATAGTTGTGGATTGACGAGTGAATAGAGACAAACTTCTGTAATGATTTTGTACTCCTGAATTTGATCATCGCGCGTTCTCGTCGGCGGAACGGTTGATACGAATTTTCAGCCCGGTTGTTCAGCCATCGACCAGTTTCCTGATGATCCGAATTGCCTATTTCTTTCATTGCCGCTCGATAGGAGCGAAGTTTATCCGTCACAATAATCTTCGGGCTGCCATATCGTTTCATGGCTTTCTTCAGAAACTTCAAGGCAGCGCTGCGATTGCGCCGCTTAGATACGAAGGCTTCAAGAATTTCACCTTCGTGATCAACGGCTCTCCAAAGATAATGGATCTCGCCATTGATCCGCACGAAAACTTCATCCAGATGCCATCTCCACTGAGATGAGTTATGGAAGGAAACGGAGCGGGCTTTTCTGATTTCTGTCGCAAACACTGGCCCGAAACGATTCCACCATGCTCTGACTGTTTCATAGCTGACGTCGATGCCCCGCTCATGCAGGAGGTCTTCCACTTGACGCAATGAAAGCGGATATCGAACATACATCATAACGGCCAGACGGATGATTTCTGGAGACGTTTTGAAATAACGGAATGGATTTTTCATGAGGCAACCGTAATTTTAGCGTCATATAAGCTCAAGCAGTTTTCCTCTGACAATGCCAACCCGAGGTGTGGTCCGGGCTTACAGCCCGATAATGTGACAGGGTATCGATCCATCGGACTCCATCAAGGCCAGCGGTCATCGGCACCGCGTAAACAGGCCGGATAGATGACTGCAAACCCACAGTGCCAACAAATCAGAAAACTCTTGCATTTCAGGAAGCGTCCATAGATGACAATGCCGTCATTGGCACTCAATTTCTTCGTTATGGAGCAAAATAATTTTACTGAAAAAGTCTCTATCAGATTGACAGATACATATTAGTACAGTAATCTAACAAATGTTAGAAATATTTCTATATTTCATTTGAATTAGGAATGAGAATGCCGTCACATATTGATACCCACCCGGTCGAGGCTGCGGAGTTTCTGTCGCCGGCGGAATTTGTGAATAGCGACGCACCTGAAATTCAAGCTTATGTTGCGGAGGCATTGAAGGCTCTGTCTGAAGATGCATCCGTTACCGAAAAGGCAATCCTGTTGTTCGAGACGGTACGCGATGGCCTACGATATGATCCTTATAATTTGCCCCTAGAACCCGATCTCTATCGTGCCAGCGCTATTGCCAAAAGCGACTCAGGATTCTGTGTTCCGAAGGCAATTTTGCTCGCTGCCTGTCTCAGGGCGGCTGGGATACCGGCAGCCCTTGGTTTTGCGGATGTTCGCAACCACCTCAATACGCCAAAGTTGGCGGAATTGATGGGGACGGATATTTTTATCTATCATGGCTATGTACAGGTCTGGCTGGATGGGAAGACGTACAAGATAACGCCCGCCTTCAATTCGAGTATGTGCGATCACTTTGGCGTCAAGCCGTTAGTGTTTGATGGCAAGTCGGATGCGCTTTTCCACGAGTTCAATCAGCAGGAGCAGCGCCATATGGAATATGTGAACGATCGCGGCCTGTTCAAGGATATCCCGATTAATGAATTCCTGAAGGAGTTTTATACGATCTATCCGGGGTTGATAGCCTATAATCAGGGTCGCGCCGAGAAAATGTATTCAGACGAAATTGATGACGAATTTACAACCGGCAACGAGGACGCCAAGGCATGAAATTGTCACTGACACTGGAATGTAACTAAACTCCGGCGGGCGCTTTAGGCCTACCTAGAGAACAATAAATCTTAAAAAGGAGACATCCAGAATGACTGACCGCTATGCTGCCTATACTAAACTGAGGTTCGACTATCCAGCCGAACGAGTTTTACGTATTACTTTTGATCGGCCTGAAAGCTTTAATTCCGTTGATGCCGAAACGCATACTCAGATGACGGATATCTGGCGGGACATCGATCGTGATCCGGACATAAACGCTGTTAACGTAACGGGCGCAGGGAGGGCATTTTCTGCGGGTGGTGATTTCGGGTTGATCGAGAAAATGACGGGTAATTTCGATGAGATCATGAAAACCTGGAAGGAAGCGAAGGATCTCGTTTACAATATTATCAATTGCAATAAGCCGATCATTTCTGCAATTAACGGTCCTGCAGCCGGGGCAGGACTGGTCGTCGGTATTCTGGCCGATATTTCGATCGCGGGTAAGCGCGCGAAAATTGTTGATGGCCACCCCCGGCTCGGCGTTGCGGCCGGCGATGTAGCTGCAATCGTCTGGCCACTGTTATGCAGCATGGCAAAAGCCAAATATTACTTGCTGACCTGCAAGCCGGTATCGGGTGAGGAGGCAGAGCGTATTGGCCTTGTTTCCATGTGCGTTGAAGATGAAGAATTGCAGGAAACAGCGCTAGGTATCGCAACGGACCTTGCCAATGGTTCTCAAAGCGCAATCCGCTGGACAAAATATTCGCTTAATAACTGGCTGCGTCAGGCAGGACCGATCTTTGATGCGTCTACTGCGCTTGAAATGCTTGGCTTTATGGGGGATGACGTGAAAGAAGGGGTTGCCTCGCATCGCGAGAAGCGGGCCCCGAATTTCCGCAAAGACTGTCCGATCTAGGCACTGTTCGAGAATCAATGCCGATTTTTCGGCCCGGTAACGGGTAATTTCCGATTTCCGGGCCGTTTGTTTGTGAAGGCGCCTAATCTTTACGGTATTTATCGAGGCCGCCGGAATGCATCACCCGGCCCATCAGTGGCGCGCTGATGATCGCCTCGGCGCGGCGGGAGGCGATGATCAGCCTGTCGAGATCGATGCCGGTTTCGATGCCGAGCTCATGGCAGAGAAACACCGCATCCTCGGTGCAAACGTTGCCGGCGGCGCGGCTGCTGCCATGATCGGCGAAGGGGCAGCCGCCCAGCCCGGCGACGGAACTGTCGAACAGATCCACCCCCATGGACAGCGCCGCCTGCAGGTTGGCAATCCCGAGCCCGCGGGTATCGTGAATATGCATGCCGATGCGGGCCTCTGGCGCAAGGTTGCGCAAGGCTCCGATCATCCGCTTGACGCTGTCCGGATTTCCCCAGCCCATAGTATCGGCAAGTATGAGGTCCGGGACGGGGATTTCCTCCTCCGCCGCGAGGTTTAGGATAAAGCGAAAATCATCGAGAATGCGTTCTTGCGGAATATTTCCTTCGAAATTGCAACCAAACGCCGCCATCACATAGGCCCGTTCAACCGGTAGGCCTTCCTGCTTGTAAAGCCGGACCCAGTCGCGCTGCTTCTCTCGCATTTCCATCGCCGACAGATTGTTGTTCTTGCGGCTGAAACTGTCGGAGGCATAGAAGAGAAGCTGCGCCTTGATATCGACGTTATGGGCGCTGAGCGTCTTGCGAAAGCCCTGCTCATTCAGCCAGAGCGCGGTATATTTGACGCCATCTCTGCGCCGGATGCGTTTGAACAGCTCCCTCGTATCCTGCATCTGGGGCACATATTTCGGGCTGACGAAGGAGCCGACCTGGATATGTTTGAGGCCCGTTTCGCTGAGCAGATTGATCAGTTCGATGCGTTCCTCAATGGGGTATATTGTCTTTTCAATCTGAAAGCCCTCACGCGGGCCTTCTTCGTGGAATTCAACGAATTTCGGATAATCACTCATGCCTCGGCCTCTTCCTTTTCCGCGATTTCAACGATGGCCTGCCCCCGGTCGACCATGGCCCCTTCGGTGACCGAAATATTACGGGCCCGACCCGTTGTTGCTGCCTTGATGGATATCTCAAGCTTCATGGATTCCAGAATGGCGACGGTATCGCCAATCTGAACGTCGTCCCCCTCCGAGACAAGCACCTTGATCATCAGGCCGGTCAGCGGGGAGGTCAGGATCCGCTCCGCCCCCACATCGCCGGATGCAAAGGCAAGCGGCGGTGCCGCCTCAAAAAGATGGCAGGCGTCGTTCGTTCCGATCTCGACCAGCGTATTTCGTACTTTCGCGCGCACGATCAGGCTCTCCCCGGCGTGGGTCACCCGCCAGCTTTGTGGACCGATCTTCTCGGCGGACAGGGAAAGCGGCGTATCCTCGGCATCATAGACAATAAAATGGCCACCCCGGTGGATGGGCGTTACACGGAGGTCACACGCCGTCTCGCCAAGCCTTGCAAGGCTGACACGTTGGCAGGCCTCAGTCAGATCATCGCCGAGCCCGAGCCGCCAGCCGGTAAAGACATCGCGGTTCCGCCACGGATTGCCGTCATCATCCCGCCGTCTCTGCATCACATAGAGAACAGCCGCGAGCGCTTCGAATAACCGGCTGCGGGGATCGGCAGTTGTGCGGGTCAGTTCCTCAAGATGGGCGTCGATCCAGCGGGTGTGAACAGCCATTCCGGCAAAATCCGTATTTGACACGAGCGCCGACAGAAAGGCGCGGTTGGTCTCAACGCCCGCAACGGCAGTGCGGCGGAGAGCGCGGGCAAGCTCAATCAGCGCCGTCGCCCGGTCCGGGGCATGGACGATCAGCTTGGCGATCATCGGGTCATAAAAGGAGCTGATGCTGTCGCCTTCCTCAACGCCGCTGTCGAGGCGGATGTCGTCGGGGAGTGAAAGATGTGTAATGTCGCCCGTCGAGGGCGCGAAACTCTCGCCGGGATCCTCGGCATAGAGCCGCGCCTCGATCGCATGGCCGGTGCAAGTGATATCCTGCTGCGCGAGGGCAAGCCCGCCGCCTTCCGCAATTTTGAGATGGAGCGCGATGAGATCGAGACCGGTAATCGCTTCGGTCACCGGATGCTCCACCTGAAGGCGGGGGTTGACCTCAAGAAAGAAATATTCTTCCCCGGGGACCAGAAATTCGACAGTGCCCAGCCCCCGGTAATTCAGGCTTTCCCCGAGTCGGACCGCATCCGCCGCCATCCTGTCCACCAACGGGCGCGGCAAACCGAAGGCAGGCGCTTCTTCTATGACCTTCTGGTGACGGCGTTGCAGGGTGCAGTCGCGTTCAAAAAGATGCAGGACCTTGCCGTCGCCATCACCGATGATCTGGATTTCCACATGGCGGGCATCGGTGAGAAAACGCTCAAGAATCAGTCCTTCCGAGCCGAAGGTCGAGCGTGCCTCACGCAGCGCACCTTCGATATCCGCCACCAGCGTCGCCTTGGCTCGGACCAGCCGCTGGCCGCGTCCGCCGCCGCCGCCGACCGCTTTCAGCAATACGGGAAGGCCCATGCGCAGAACTTCCGCGCGAATGACGTTGGGGTCCGATCGGGCACCTTCGCTTCCCGGAATGACGGGAATATTCGCGGCAATTGCCGCCTCCTTGGCGCTCGCCTTGTCGCCGAACCGTTCCAGTGTTTCGGCGGTCGGACCGACAAAAATCATTCCGGCGGCCTCCACGGCACGGGCAAACTCCGGATTTTCGGACAGAAAGCCATATCCCGGATGAATGGCGTCGGCGCCGCTGCGCTGTGCGGCGTCCAGAACGGCAGCGATATTGAGATAGCTTTCGCTCGCCGGACCCTTGCCGATCAGGATCGAGCGGCCGATCTCGCGCACATGGCGGGCGGTTCTGTCTGCCTCGGAGTGAACGGCAATCGGGGTTATTCCTAGGGCGCGGGCTGTTCTCGCAATCCGGCAGGCGATTTCACCGCGGTTGGCAATCAGCAGGGTTTTAATTTTCATTCTTTTCCCCATCAGAAGCGGAAGACGCCGAAATTGGTGTCCACCTTCGGCCTGCGGACGGCGACATCAAGCAGGAGGGCGAGGACGTCGCGGGTCTCGCCCGGCTCGATCACCGAATCAACCCAGAGGTTGGAGGCAAAGTTGTAAGGATCCTGAAAGGTCTGATACTCCTTCCGGATCGGCGCCTTGAAGGCTTCTTCTTCCTCCGGCGCCCAGCTCTTCCCTTCGCGGTCATTGATCTGGCTGCGTACCTGGGCGAGGACGCTGGCGGCCTGCTCCGGCCCCATGATCGCCGCCCGCCCGCTTGGCCAGATGAACATGGCATCCGGCTGAAACGGCCGCCCGAGCATGGCGAGATAACCCGCGCCGTAGGAGCCGCCGGTGATGACGGTGAATTTCGGTACCCGCGCCGAGGACATGGCGGTGATCATCTTCGCGCCCGCCTTGGCGATGCCCGCCTGTTCCGCCTCCCGCCCGACCATGAAGCCGTTGACATCGGCAAGGAAGAGGAGGGGGATATCGCGCTGGACGCAGAGATTGATAAAATGCGCTGCCTTCAGCGCCGATTCAACGAAGAGAACGCCGTTGTTCGCAAGCACGCCGACCTCATGGCCGTGAATGCGGCCCCAGCCGGTCATCAGCGTATCGCCATAGAGTGGCTTGAACTCATGAAATTCGCTGCCGTCGAGCAGCCTCGCAACAACCTCGCGATTGTCGGTCGGTACTTTCGCATCGCGGCTGACGATCCCGTAAATTTCCTCGATCGGGTAGGCGGGCGCCTTCGGCGTCGCCGGGGTTTTACGCGGCAGCGCCGCTTCACCAAGATGCAGGACGATTTCCCGCGTGAGGGCGAGGGCATGAGCATCGTTTTCCGCGAGATGGTCGGTCACGCCGGACACGGAAGAATGCATTTTCCCGCCGCCGAGGGTTTCGGCATCGACTTTCTCCCCCGTCGCGGCAAAGGTCAGCTCCGGCCCGCCGAGATACATGAAGCCCTGACCGCGCACGATCACCACCTCATCGCAGAGGGAGGGGATATAGGCCCCGCCCGCCGTGCACGGCCCCATGACGACGGCGATCTGCGGGATGCCGTCGCCGGACATCCCGACCTGATTGTGAAAGATGGAGCCGAACTGCCCTTCATCGGGAAAAATATTCTCCTGATCAGGCAGGAACGCGCCGCCGCTATCGACCAACGTGATGACGGGCAGGCGGTTGTTCCAGGCAATGCGCTGTGCCCGCACATGTTTCTTTGTCGTCATGCCGAAATAGGTCCCGCCCTTGATCGTCGCGTCATTGGCGATGATCATGCAGTGACGGCCGGAAACCATGCCGATCCCCGTGATAATGCCCGCACCCGGCGGCACGTCGTTATACTTGCCAAGCCCGGCCAGCTCCCCCAGCTCCAGAAACGGAGTGCCGGGGTCGATCAACCGCTCGACCCGTTCGCGCGGCAGCATCTTGCCTTTGTCGGTATGACGGGCACGGATCTTCTCCGGCCCGCCGATACGCTGCTCGCGCCGCAACGCATGAAGCTCGTCGATCCGGTGGCGATAGTGAGCGTCATTCTCGGCGAATTCGGTCGTCGCCGTATTGAGAGTAGTTTTCAGGATCGTCATGATTTGTTCGTATCTTCTCGCAAATGAGGGTGGCGCTTCACGTCCCGAAGGCGCCTGAACCCTGAAATCGTCCGTTTTATTCTAGTAGGAGCGCGGCAGCCCCATGACCTTTTCGCCAATGAAGCTAAGGCATAGCTCCCGGTTGACGGGCGCGGTCCGCAAAAGCCGCACAAGCGGGTACATCTCGTAGATGCCGGTGTCCTCCATAAAGCCGGATCCGCCATGGGCCTGCAGGGCCGCGTCCACGGCTTCAACCCCGGCTTCCGCCGCCGCATATTTCGCCATGTTGGAGGAGCCGCCCGCGGGCAGGCCGTTGTCGAACTCCCACGCCGCACGCCGTCCCATCAGGCTCGCCATTTCAACATTCGTATAGGCCTTGGCGAGCGGATGCTGCACACCCTGATGACCACCGATCGGCTGACCGAAGACGTTGCGTTCGGACGCATAGGTGACGGCCTTGTCGAGGGCGAAGCGACCAACGCCGCAACAGATGGCGGCGACCAGAATACGCTCCGGATTGAGGGTGTCGAACAGGATGGAAAAGCCGTTGTCGATTTCGCCGACGATATCTTCGGGGCCAAGATCAACATCATCAAAGAACAGCGTCCATTGTTCCTCCGGCAGCGGTATGGAGATGCGGATGCGCTGCATATCGATGCCTTTTTTCTTGAGGTCAACGGCGAAAAGCGTGAAGCCATCGGTCTTTTTCGCGACCTGATCATGCGGCGTGGTGCGGGCAACGACAAGGCAATAGTCGGACTGATCGGCACTGGTGATGAATGTCTTTTCGCCATTGAGGGAAAAGCGATTGCCCTTCTGTTTGGCGATGGTCGTCATCTTCATCGAGTTGGACCCTGCGCCTGCCTCGGTAATGGCAAAACAGAATTTGATATCACCGCGGCAGGCCGCGGGCAGCAGTTCCCGCCGCTGGAACTCTGACCCATGTTTGGCGAGATGCGAAAGCGACATGCAGGGGCCGACGACAATGCTGAGAAGCGGAATGCCGTGATTGGAGGTTCCCTCCATGAACAGGGCCATTTCCGTGAGGCCGAGGCCTGCGCCGCCATATTCCTCCGGCACCATCAGCCCGAGGAAGCCGTCTTCGGCGATCTTCGCGAACATTTCCCGGGGAAAGGCCTTGCGGCGAGCATGTTCCAGCCAGTAGCCATTGTCGAATTTCTGCGCAAGCTGCCCGCCATACTCATAAATCTGCCGCTGCTCGTCATTCAGTGTAAAGTCCATTTTCCTGTCCTTTGCTAGCGGCCTTGCGGCGGCTAATTGAAATTGGGGGTGCGGCGGTTTTCAAAGGCATCCAGCCCCTCCGCCGTATTTGTGCCCTGAAGGTGACGGACGACCGCGCCGCGCTCCAGATCCATCGCGTCGGCGAGCGGCAATTCAATGCCGGAGCGGGCGAGCCGCTTCATGGCGGCCAGGCCGTCCCGTGATCGCTTCGCCAGGGTTTTGGCATAGTCGAGGGCACGCTCCTGCAACTCCTCATCCGCCACCAGATAATTGACGAGGCCCATAGCGACGGCATCCTCCGCCGTCAGCCAGCGCGCGGAGAACATCAGATCAAGCGCCCGGCGCAGTCCCACGAGACGCGCCAGCCGCTGACTGCCTCCCCAGCCGGGAATCAGGCCGAACTGCGCATGCTGATCGCCGAATTTCGCGGATTTTGAGGCAAAGCAGACATCGGCGGCGAGCGCCAGTTCCAGCCCGCCCGCGAGGCAAAGGCCCTGAACCGCGACGATGATGGGCAGGGGGCTCGCCTCCAGCCGCATCAGAACGTCCATTCCGGAGCCGATGAAATGATCCAGCGCCTCCGTATCTTTGAGGCTGCCCTTCACCTCGGCGAGATCAGCGCCGGTGCAGAAATGCTTGCCGGTGGAGCGGATCAGAAGGGCCCGGACCTCCGGGTTCGCTTCGAAGGCGGCGCGGGCCTTGTCGATCAGCTCATGGACTTCCAGTGACAGGCAGTTGAATTTTTCCGGGCGGTTAAGCTCGATAATGCCGACGGCCCCTTCGATAGTTGTCGTTACTGGAGATGTCACGCGGCGCCTCCTTTCGCCTGCTTGTCATATTGCAGGGCAACGCGGCCAACCTTCTCGCGAGCGATGACCAGCTTCTGGATCTGGGCCGTGCCATCGCCGATCTGCAATCCGAGAACGTCGTTATAGCGCTGATGAAACGGCAGGTCTGTGGTGTAGCCGTAATGGCCATGCAGGATGAGGCACTGATGAATGATCTCGCAGGCGGTTTTGGGCACATACCATTTGCACATGGCGGCCTCGGCGGTGTGGGATTTGCCGCTATCGCGGAGATTCAAGGTATAGTAGCAGAGCTGGCGCATCATGGTGAGCTGGGTTTCCGCTTCGGCGAGCGGAAAAGTTACGCCCTGATACTGGGCGAGGGGGGCGCCAAATGCCTCCCGCTCCTGGATATAGGCCCAGGTTTCATCGACCGAAGCCTGCGCCGGGGCGATACATTCCAGCCCGATCAGCGCACGGCTGAAATCGAACCCGGCCATGATGGTGCCGAAGGCCCGGCCTTCCGTCGCCATGAGACATTCCGGCGGGATAACCACATCGTCAAAGAAGACCGATCCGCGCCCGACGGGTTTGGTGCCGATATCGTCGAAATGGGTGCGGCTGATGCCTTTTTCAGTGAGATCGACAAAAAAGGCGCTGACCCCGTTGGAGCCAGTGGTACTGTCTTCGGTGCGGGCGAAGATGACGGCGGCATCCGCCTGATCGGCGGCGCTCATCGACGTTTTCTCACCGTTCAGCCGCCAGCCATTGGCCGTTTTCTCGGCTTTCAGTTGCAGGCTCGCCGCATCGGAGCCGCCGCGCGGTTCGGTCAGGCCGAGGCCGATGATCTTTTCCCCTGCGATAACCTTTGGCAGCCATTCCGCGGAAATATCCCGCCCGGCATGCTGCGCGACCATCCCACCCATCAGGGAGGCGAGAAGCTGGATATAACTGATATTGAAATCGCCATAGGCGATCGCTTCCGTCATCAGGCCTGCCGTTGTGTAATCCAGGCCCATACCGCCGAATTCTTCGGGCAGATCGGGTCCGATCAGGCCAAGCGCCCCCATTTCGCACACCAGTTGTCTGTTAAGGGTGTGGATCCTGGCGCGCTGGAGATAGGTGGCGGCCAGCTTTTCACGGGCAAACCGTACAGCCGTGTCACGAAATGCTAACTGGTCTTCGGTCGGTAGAAAGTTCATGCGTGGTCTCCCTTCCATGATGGGCGGGCCCATCTTTTTAAAAATCCTAACAAATGTTAGAAATTCTAGCAAGCAGTTAAAACCGGATTTTGCTGATTGTTCAAATTGATGCTTAGAAGGACGGAAAGCAGCGAATAGAAAACGGTAACATTCTAAGCGGGTCAGCAATATTCGGTGGAACGGGTGGTATAATAAATGAGCGACGGGAAATGATATTTGCCATCGCTCAGAAGTGATGCCGAAGAAGCGACTATTAGGCGACGCTTTAACCGTGCATGGTCAGTCCGCCAGAGACTGAAATTGTCTGCCCGGTAATAAAGCCTGCATCGTCGGAGCCGAGAAAGCAGACAATGCCGGGAAAATCGGCTGGCTGCGCGAGGCGTCGCATCGGTATCGCCCGCTTCAGGCTTTCGGCAATCTTGCTCCCGCCTTCTTCGCCCCCGGCAATTTCCGCAAACAAAGGGGTATCCGTCGGACCGGGGCAGACGACGTTCAGCTGGATGCCGGAGCGGGCAAGCTCCCGGGCAACTGTTTTGGTGAAAGAGATGATGCCCCCTTTGCAGGATGAATAAACAGCCTCGCCGGAGGAGCCAACACGAGCGGCGTCCGAACTGATATTGATCACCCGGCCTCCACCGTTTTTCACCATGCCGGGAAGTACTGCGTGGTGCATATGCAGCGGACCGTAGAGATTTATATCGATGACCTTTTTCCAAAGATCTACATCCGAATCAAGGAAAGAGACAATCTTGTCCCAGCCCGCGTTATTGACCAGAATGTCAACTGGGCCACTGCTTTCCACTAGCTTGACCGCCGCATCAATAGCAGCGCGATCCGTAATATTTACGATATATGAAGTGGCCCTTCCGCCGTTTGCTTCGATTAAGCTGACGGTCTCGGCAGCCCCGTCTTCGTTCACGTCAAAAACCGCAACCTCGGCGCCTTCTTCCGCGAAACGGCGGGCAATTTCCCGACCGATTCCGCTGCCACTACCGGTAATAATAACGCGCTTTCCCTTAAGTCCTCGCATTTGATCCTCTCCTGTATTAATGATTATTTATGAGTGTTAATTTGATTTTCTCTTTCAATTAAGTGTAAAATCGAATGATTGTTAGATTTATCGCATTTTTCTTTGTGTTGTCTAGAAGAAATAAGAAACCCATGAGTTCGAAACCACTTATTTCCGAACCTCTAAAGGCGTTGGTGAGCAAGTCCGAGCAGACCCGCTCCCTCATCCTCGCCGCCGCCGCACGCCTGTTTCGCGATCAGGGATATACGGCATCGACCCTGCGCAAGATTGCCGCCGCGGCGGGTATCGAGGCGGGCAGCATCTACTATCATTTCAATTCCAAGGATGAGATTCTGGACGAAGTGCTGGACTTGGGGCTGCGACAGGTTTTCGAGGCGGTAAAAGAAACACGGGCGGCATGCGAAGCGCAGGGAGAGGGGTTTAGGGAAATCTTCGCGGCGATGGTCCATACCCACTTGACCTATCTGCTTCAGGCCAGCGATTTCACATCCTCAAACATCCGGAATTTCTCGATGTTGCCGACCGCGATGCGCGAACGTCACCGGCCGTTGCGCCGCGCCTATGCCGATGAGTGGGACGATGCCCTGGGAAAAGCGCTGGCGGCAGGCAGTATCCGGTCCGATATCAAGATTGTTCCGCTTCGGCAGTTTGTAATTGGTGCGCTCAACTGGACGGTTGAGTGGTTTGATGCCAATCGTTATTCCATAGAAATTTTCTCCAACAAGGCGACGGAGTTGATTCTCGACGGCATGCTGACCGAACCGGGAAAGCCGGTTGTCGAGAAAATATTTCCCGAGGGTGATCAGGTTAATTTGCTGATGCCGGAAGGATCAAAAGCGGTACAAACTCGCTCTCACATCCTCTCTTCCGCAGCAAAGGTGATGCGCAACCGCGGTTTTAAAGCATCGACAGTGCGTCATATTGCCGATGCGGCAGGTATGGAAGCGGGCGGCATTTATTATCACTTCAGTTCGAAGAGCGAAATTCTGGATGAGGTTCTCGACCGTGGTCTTCGGGATTTATTCGAGGGCGTTGCCAAGGTGCTGGCCGATGAAACGCACTTTCCCGATCACCGCGGTCGGATCGCCGCAGCTATCCGGACTCATATGATGTTTCTTTTTGCCCGCAGCGAATTCAGTTCTGCGAACCTCCGCATATATGGCCATCTACCGGAAAAAATACGCGCCCGGCACCGGCCTATTCGTCACGATTATTCGCGGGTCTGGGATAAAAGCCTCAATATGGCAAGGGAGGCCGGTAAAATCCGTCCAGATATAGAGATTGTGCCGCTCCGCCAGGTCATGCTGGGTGCCCTGAACTGGACGGTCGAGTGGTTTGATCCGGCAGAAGGCGAGAGGGCTGGGTTTTATACACTTCAAAAGATGATTGTGATGTTGCAGACGTTGTTGCTGGATGGTATCGTTCGTCATGACGCGGATCGCGGTTCCGGCGGATAAAATGTTGTCATTATTTTTTCCAAGACATGACATTGGCTTAGGGGCGGTACAGGGAAACCCGGGAAATTCATCATGGCAAATCGGCCGCAGCACTTAAAAACAAGACCGGGATTTCATTTTCTTCTGACAATAGAAAATATAGCTTGAAGAGAATTCTAACAGGTGTTAGTTTTTATAAAAGGCGGGAGAACATCGTCTGAAAAGGGGGAAAATGGGAGAGGTGTCTGTTCGTAGTTTCGGATTTTCCGAAACTCAACTTAGGGAAAACCCGACTGTATTCAAGTCTAATCTGTTTGCCGGGCAGGTAGTTGTCGTGTCTGGGGCGGGCAGTGGTCTTGGCCGTGCAATTGCGGCCTTGTTCGCGCGCCTGGGCGCCGATCTCGCCATCTGCGGCCGCAACGCGGAAAAACTGGAGGCTGCGGCGACGTTTCTCGAAAGTTTCGGCGGCCAAGTTATGATTGCTCAACTCAATATCCGTGATACGGAGCAAGTTAACGGCTTCATTGACGATATTCATGCCCGGTTCGGACAGCTGGATATTCTGGTCAACAACGCTGGTGGCCAGTTCCCGCAGGCCGCCCTTGATTATACCCCCAAAGGCTGGAACGCTGTGATTGACACCAATCTGAATGGCACCTGGTGGATGATGCAGGCGGCGGCCCGCAAATGGGTTGAACAGAAACGGCCCGGTGCCATTGTTAATATCACCGCCGATATCTGGCGCGGCATGCCGGGGATTGCTCATACCGGCGCGGCGCGCGCCGGGGTGACCTATCTGTCCAAATCGGTCGCCGTTGAATGGGCGCCTTACGACATTCGCGTGAACTGTGTTGCTCCCGGCTGCTGTGAGAGCACGGGCTTTGCCAACTACCCGCCCGAAGGATCGGCGACGTTCAAGGATTCCAACCCGATGCGGCGTGCCGGTGATGAATGGGACATTGCGGAGGCCGTGGTCTATATGTCGGCGCCGTCCGGCAAGTTTATTACCGGGGAGGTCCTGACGGTCGACGGGGGGCAGCAGATGTGGGGAGACCCTTGGCCGACAGGCCGTCCGGAGTATTTTGAGCCCGATAATCCGCGCGCACGACAGTCGCAGGAATAACCGGGAAAAGGGAGGAACGGATATGACTTTTGACGGGGAAAATAAGTAATATGAGTTCTAACAGGGAGCGTGAGCCGTTGCTTGAATGCCGATCAGTCGAGCGTCGTTTCGGCGGTCTGGTTGCGGTGTCCGGCGTTGATCTTGATATACAACGGGGTGAAATCTTCGGTCTGGTCGGCCCGAACGGAAGCGGCAAGACAACCTTGACGAACGCCATCACCGGCTTTTATCCGCCCAATACAGGCAGCATAACGCTGAATGGCAAGGATATCACCGGGACGTCGCCGCACAAGGTTGCCCGTCTCGGCGTTGCGCGGACGTTTCAGAACCTTGCCCTGTTCAACGGGATGAGTGTTCTCGACAATATTCTGCTCGGTCGTCATATCCATATGCGTTCCGGCGTATTTCGCACGGCTTTATACTGGTGGCTGGCGCGGCCTGATGAGATGGTCAATCGCGAGATTGTCGAGGAAATGATCGAATTCCTGCAACTCGAAAGCATCCGTCATGAACTAGTGGACGGCATTCCGATCGGGCTTAAAAAGCGGGTCGAGCTGGCACGCGCCCTTGTCGCGGAGCCGGATCTGCTGATTCTCGACGAGCCGATGGCGGGCATGAATCAGGAGGAAAAAGAATATATGGCGCGGTTCATTCTCGATGCACGCGTAGAACGGGGAGTGAGTGTTTTGCTGATCGAGCATCATATGGATGTAATCGTCGGGATTTGTGACCGGATGCTTGCCCTGAACTACGGCGAGATGATTGCCAGCGGCATCCCGAAGGACGTTATCAAGGATCCCAAGGTGATCACTGCCTATATTGGAGATGGTCATGGGGAATAACATATCGACATCGCCCGTTGCGTCGCTGGACCAGACTCCGCTTGCCGGGAAAACCCTGTCGCAATTGCTGATGCGGAACGCCACCGAGCATGGAGCAGAAATTGCCATGCGCGAGAAGGATCGCGGCATCTGGCAGGAAATGACCTGGGCCGAGTATGCCGAGGAAGTAATCAAATGCGCCGCCGGTCTTGACGCTCTCGGTGTTGGCGAAGGCCGCGCAATGCTGGTGCTTGGTGACAACCGGATCCGGCTTTACGGCGGGCTGACAGCGGCGGCCATGGTGCGGGGCTTTGCCATGCCGACCTATTCAGGGGCGACACTGGCGGAATTGAAGCATTTCGCCGACGAAGCGCCCATGGCGGCTGCGCTGGCCGAAGATCAGGAGCATGTCGACAAGGTGATGGAGCTGCGCGCCGCCGGTTGCGACATTCCCTATGTCATCTATGACGAGGAGCGGGGCCTGAATGACTATCAGGCGCCGGGCCTGCTGTCCTGGACCGAGCTTTTGCAAAAGGGAGAGGAAAATCTTGCACAGAACCCGGATTTGCGGGACCGCTTGATCCATCAGTCGACACCGGACGATCCGGCGGTTTTCCTGCATTCCTCCGGCACGACAGGTAACCCGAAAGGGATTGTCCTCAGCCAACGCAACGTCATCTCCGCAGCATGGAGCGCCCGTGAAGGCGGCAGTTACGGCGAGAAGGAGGAAATTCTCGCCTATCTGCCGATGGCCTGGGTCGGCGATTATGCCCTGACCGTCGCGGCGGCCATCACCTACCGCTTTACGGTAAATGTGCCGGAACGGCAGGAGACGGTGCTGCGGGATTTGCGCGAGATCGCGCCGACCTATTATCTAGCCGCGCCGAGAAGCTGGGACAATATTCTGACCACCATCCAGGTCGGCATTGAAAACTCCACCAGGTTGAAACAATGGCTCTATCATTTCTTCATGAACAAGGCGGTGGCGGCGGAACGGCGCAAGCTTGAAAGAAAGAATGCGGGCAGTTTCGAATGGCTGTGGCGGCGACTGGGGGAATGGACCGTCTTCGGTCCGATCAAGGATCAGTTCGGTCTCAACCGTGTCGTTCATGCCTTTACCGGCGGCGAGGCGATGGGCGAGGATACCTTCGTCTTCTACCGCGCCCTCGGCATCAAGCTGCGCCAGCTTTATGGCCAGACGGAAAACAGCGCCTTTAACGCCATTCAGTCTGCGGATGAGGTGCAGCTTCATACGGTAGGCCGCCCGCTGCCCGGTGTGACAATCAATATTGCGGATGACGGAGAAATCCTGATCAAGGCCAGCAGCGTATTTGCCGGTTATTTCAATAATCCGGCAGCCACAGCCGAGGCCATCAAGGACGGCTGGCTGCATTCGGGAGACGCTGGTTATCTTGAGGAAGACGGTCATCTGGTTGTGCTGGGTCGTGTTTCGGAAGTGGTGCGCACGGCGGCCGGAGAACGGTTCGTGCCGAACTATATCGAGAACCGCCTGAAATTCAGCCCCTATATCCGCGATGCCGCGGTTGTCGGTGCAAACCGGGATGAGCTGGTGGCCATGGTCTGTATTGATTTTGAAGCGGTCGGCCACTGGGCGGAAGTCAACGGGGTGCCCTATGTGTCTTATGCGGATCTGTCGCAGCGCAAGGAAGTGGCGGCAATATTGAAGGAGGCGTTTATCCGCGTAAATGCTGCCCTTCCGGAGACATTGAAGCTGTACCGGTTTGTCAGTCTCCACAAGGAATTCGATCCGGACGACGGCGAGATTACCCGCACGCGCAAACTCCGCCGCAAGGTCGTCGAGGAACGCTATGCGCCGGTGATCACCGCGCTGTATGACGGGTCGAGCGAGGTGCATATGACGGCGATTGTGACTTATGAAACAGGGGAGACGAGCAGTGTGGAACGTACATTGCTTGTATGGGAGGTTTGAATGGACTGGATTTTTCTGGCTGAGCTTTCAGTCAATGGCGCGCTGACAGGTCTTTTATACTCATTGTTCGCGATCGGGCTTGTGCTGGTGTACAAATCCTCCTCGGTGCCGAATCTGGCGCAAGGGGCGCTGACCATGCTCGGCGCCTATATCGTGCTGGCCTTCTCGCTGAGCCTTGGCCTGCCGCTTTGGGTCGCCATTCCGATCTCAATCATCATCATGTTCTTTGTCGGTCTCGGGATCGAGAAGGTGGCGTTGCGTCGTCTGGCGGGCCGCCCGATCGTGATGATCCTGATGATGACACTGGGCCTCGATATCTTTATCCGCGGCACGACAATGGCTTTCTGGGGCGGGACCTCGCGGCCGATGGATCTGGGGGTCAGCTACGATCCCTTCTTCGCGGGGCCGTTGCTGCTCAGCCGTATTCATATGATTGGCGCGGGAGTGTCGGTCGCTCTTTTCATCGCGATTGTCTTCTTCTTCCGCAGCCGTCTCGGCATTCGCCTGCGTGCAATTTCGGACGATTACATGGCCTCATGGTCAGTCGGTATTTCGGTGGAACGCGGGGTCGGGCTCTCCTGGGCGCTTGCCTCTGTCGTTGCCGTGATCACCGGCGTCATCTGGGGCGAGATTCAGAGCGTTGACCAGTCCTTGTCACTACTGCTGCTGAAAGGATTGACCGTGGCCGTTCTCGGCGGGCTGGACAGCATATTCGGCGCGGTTCTCGCCGGAATCCTTCTCGGCATTCTCGAAAATGTCGGCGCGGCCTATCTCGATCCTCTGGTGGGCGGCGGCAGCCGCGATCTGGTGGTTGCAATTGTTCTGATTCTCACTGTCATGGTGCGGCCACACGGTCTGTTTGGCCGTCACGATATCGAGAGGGTTTAAGGCATGTTTTATCGTCAGGCCGGTATTCGGCATCGCAGTTATGTTTCTGACAGCAAGCTTTTCCCGATCCCGACGGACCGGAATCTGATCTGGTTTCTGGTTCTTCTGGGCATTGTTGCACCGTTGGTCGTCGACAGTCTTTATCTGAACAGCTATGTGCTGCCCTGGCTGATTTGGACCGCAGCGGCGCTGGGTCTCAATCTGGTGACAGGCTGGGCGGGGCAGCTTCATCTCGGCTATGCCGCCATCATGGCGGTGGGGGCCTATTCCGCTGTTCATGCCGCCCGCTTCGGTGTTCCCTGGGAATTTGCCTTGCTGATTGCTGGGGTTTCCGCCGCGGCCATCGGCACGGTTTTCTCCTTTGCAGCTATGCGGGTGAAGGGGCTCTATCTTGCGCTGACGACGCTCGCCATGCAATTCGTCATGGACTGGGTTCTCTCGCACGTACCGGCGGTCACGGGCGGGTCCCATGCCTCCCTGCAATCGCCGACCTTCAAGCTGCTAGGCCAGCCGATCACGTCTGATGCAGGGCTTTATTATGTCGCCTTCGGCTGGTGCGTGATCGTGACGATTTTCATTCTCAATATGCGCCGGACCGGTCTCGGGCGGGCGCTGGTTGCCGTTCGTGAAAAGGATTACGCAGCCGCCATTCTGGGGGTCAACAGCTTCTATTATAAGATTGTCGCATTCGCGACGTCGTCCTTCATTGCCGGGATAAGCGGCGCCCTGCTGGTCGCCACCTTTTTCTTTCTGGCGACGCCGGAACAGTTTTCGGTTAATGTTTCCATTCAGGTTCTGGCGATGGTCATCGTCGGTGGTCTTGCCAGCATTATCGGCAGCTATTTCGGTGTTGCCCTTATTCTGCTGATGCCGGGAATTACCAACAGCCTGTTTTCGGCCTTCGCCGATTATCTGGGGCTACAGCTCAATCCGGAAACCCTCGCTCATATCCCGACGGCGGTTTATGGCGCGCTGATCATCATCTTCCTGATGGTCGAACCGCTGGGGCTGGGCAAGATTTATAACAATATCCGTGATTATTTCCTGGTCTGGCCGTTTGACCAGATGAAAAAATAGGATCTGCCATGAACAGCACTAACGAGACAGAAGCCGCCAAGGATCCGATCCTGACCCTCAACAGCATTGAGGTTCTCTATGATTCCGTTCTGCTGGCGATCAAGGGTGTGTCACTGGAAGTTCCGAATGGCGGGATGGTCGCGCTGCTGGGTGCCAACGGCGCCGGAAAGAGCACGACGTTGAAAGCCATCAGTGGGCTTTTGAAGGCGGAGCGGGGCAAGGTCAGCCGCGGCGAAATCAGGTTTGATGGCCAGGTCATCGGCGATAGCCCGCCCCAGGACCGGGTCGGGCTTGGCATTTGCCACGTGATCGAGGGACGCCGGGTTTTCGAGCATCTGACGCCGGATGAAAATCTTGAAGCGGCGGCGCCGATATCCATGTCGCGGCAGAGGCTCAAGTCGGAGAAGGAGCGGATCTACAGTTATTTCCCGCGTCTCGCGGAACGGAAATCTGCGGAAGCAGGTTATCTTTCCGGCGGGGAGCAGCAGATGCTCGCTATTGGCCGGGCGCTGATGACACAGCCGCGTCTGCTGATGCTGGATGAGCCGAGCCTCGGTCTGGCGCCGTTCCTGGTTGTCGAAATCTTCGACATAATTCAGAAAATCAATCGCGAGCAGGGGCTTTCGGTTCTGCTGGTTGAACAGAATGCGGTCGCGGCGCTTAAAATCGTCAGCCATGGCTACTTGATCGAGAACGGTCGGGTGGTGATGCATGATACGGCGGCGGCATTAAAGGCCAACTCAGATATTCAGGAGTTTTACCTGGGAGGAGGTGAAGCAAAGAATTTTCATGACATCAAGCATTACAGAAGACGCAAGCGCTGGTTGACCTGATCACTCGCGCCTGTCCAGTTAAATCAATGGAGGATATAATGGTTTCGATAAGAAAATATGCAAAGGGATTGGCGGCAGGGGCTGTCTTGGGGATTGCGGCACTTTCCTCGTCCACGTCCATGGCGCAGACCGCCGACCCGATTAAATTCGGCATGTGCTATGATATCAGTAAATCTTACACGTTCGTCAGCCCGCAGATCATCCAGGCTGCCCGGGATCTCGCCGAACTGACCAATATGAAGGGCGGCATTGGCGGTCACCCGATTGAACTGGTCGTGCAGGATCATGGCAATGAACCGCAACGGGGCATTGAATGCTATGAAAAGCTGAAGCGCGAAGGCGTGTTCGTTTTTGACATGCTTTCGACTCCCGTATCCATTGCCGTGCTGCCACGCATCATGAGTGACAAGAATATTCTTCTTCAGTCCCTCGTCGGACGCGGTGACGCCATCGACGGTAGCGTTTTCAGCCAGGTTTTCCCGGTTGGCCCGACTTATTGGGGGCAGGCTGCCAACGATATCGAATATATTCGTCAGCAGAATAATGGCTCATTGGAGGGCGTCAAGGTCGCGTTTGTTTATGTCGATTATCCCTTTGGTCAGGAACCGATTGAAATCCTGAAAACCCTCGCCGAAAAAGAAGGTTTTGAACTCGGCCTATTCCCTTATCCGCTGCCGGGCAGTGATCAGTCGTCCGCCTGGACGCAGGTTCGTCGTTTCCAGCCCGATGCGATCATCAGCTGGTCCCTGTCGAAAATGCATGTGGTTGCCTCCCGTGAAATGAAGCGGAATGGCATTCCCATGGAGAAGTATATTTCCGTCAACTGGCTCAATGAAACCGATATTGCGAATATCGGTCCGGCAGAAGCCAAAGGCCTGAAGCGTGGCACGAACGTCGCGGGTGGTCAGGATATTCCGATCATCAAGGAAATCATTGCCGAACTGTATGATAAGGGCAAGGGTAACGGGGACATCAAAAGTTTACAGGACGTGTATTATAATACCGGCCTTGCCATTTACTCTGTTGCTTTTGAAGCGGCTCGTCTGGCCGTTGAAAAAAGCGGCGAACCCCTGACGGCGGCGGCGATGAAAGACGGCCTGGAAAGTATCAAGAATTATGATGCCAACGGTCTATTTGCTCCGGTTACCGTGACCGAGGACGATCATGGCGGCGGCGGCAAGACCCGCATTGAAATGTGGGATGGTGAAAAGTGGGTGCCGCAGACAGACTGGATCGGTGCCTATAACGACATCGTTTGGGAAGTCGTCAAGGAAAGCTCCAAGTCTTTTAAAACCGAGTAATTCTATCGGTTTTGCCGGGGTCATTCTTCCGGTGAATTTGGACGCGATGAGGTGCAGGAGGGCATGGTGCAGGCATGCCCTTCTGCTGCTTTTGTGAAGAGGCGGTTGTTGGCGCCACAGGCGCTGGTTAATTTGAGGATGAAATCATGATTTTTTATGATGAACTGGAAATTCGTAGTGTCGATGAGCGCGTTGCGGCTCAATCTCGGGCTTTACGTGAGATACTTGCCACGCTGCAAGGCCGGGAGGCGGACCTGGATAGAGCCGACCAGGTTCAGACCATAGAGGACCTACCTAAATTGCCGGTCTTTCGCAAGTCCGGCTTGAGCAGCAGGCAGACGCAGACGCCGCCTTTTGGGGGTATGCTGGTTTCCAACTCTACCCATGTGTTTCAATCACCTGGACCGATTTACGAGCCGGGCAGAGCCAGTCGTGATTGGGGGCGCCTCGGCCGGTTTTTGCATGCCGCCGGGATTGGCGCAGGCGATATTGTGCAAAACTGCTTTTCCTATCATCTGACCCCCGCCGGCATGATGTTCGACAGCGCGGCTCAGGCGATTGGAGCCATGGTTTTGCCTGCCGGTACGGGGCAGACGGATTTACAGGTGCGCGCGGCAAAAGATGTGAAATGTACGGCCTATGCGGGGACGCCGGATTATCTAAAGATCATCCTGGACCGGGCGGATGAACTGGGCGTTATGCTGCACTTTAAACGCGCTGTTGTCGGCGGCGGCGCCCTGTTTGCCTCGCTACGCCAGGAATATGCCGACCGCGGAATTCTGTGTCTGCAAAATTATGCGACGGCGGATCTCGGGAATGTTGCCTATGAAACCGATGCTCAGGACGGCATGATTGTGGATGAACATGTTATTGTGGAAATTGTGACACCCGGCACCGGAAATCCCGTTGAGGCGGGCCAGGTTGGCGAGATTGTCGTTACCTGCCTGAACCGGGATTATCCGCTCGTTCGCTTTGCGACCGGGGATATGTCGGCGGTCTTACCCGGACAGAGCCCCTGCGGGCGCACAAATATGCGGATAAAAGGATGGATGGGACGGGCGGATCAGGCGACCAAAATCAAGGGCATGTTCGTCCGGCCGGAGCAAGTGGCGGAACTCGTGGAACGTCATCCGGAGGTTAAAAAGGCGCGGGTCGTTGTCACCCGTCAGGGAGAAAAGGATGAAGTATCGGTGCTGCTGGAATCGGAAAAGGGGACTCTTTCCGGGCAGCGGGAAAGTATATCGGCCATTTTGAAATTGACTGTTGCCGTGGAAGTGGTTGTGCCGGGATCTCTGCCAAATGATGGCAAAGTCATTGATGATCAACGTGTTTATGATGCCTAAATTGGCTAAGCGCTGAAAAATGATTTGTCGAAGTTTCAGGTAGCGAGTTGACGCCATTCGGCATTGTCATCTATGGACGCCTCCTGAAATGCAAGAGTTTTCTGATCTGAGGCACTGTGGGTTTGCAGGCATTGTCACATTAATTTGCTATAGGCGCAGAGAAACCTCAGTGGATATATTTAGGCAGCTTTGCTTGCAGCCGTCCAAATACCAAATGCTTCAGCGCGACATTGCTTGAGATGAGATCGGTTTATTAGGTGACGTTGAAGGTAGAAGCTGTTGTAAGTCGCCGAGTGAACGTTGAGAAAACTTTGAGCAGATCCAGGAGACTTGAACCGCTGCATTTTTCGCTCTCTTCGCTGAACAGGAAGGTGCGAGTTTTCCGTTCGATCGTTTGTTGTCAGTATGCTCGGCGTTCAAGCCCAGGGTTCGAAATGCCTTGCGATACGATTTCAGTTTATCCGTTACTATCTGAGTAGGCGCATAGCCCCGCTTTTTCAATAGCTTCCGCATTAGCTTTAAGGCTGCCTTGGCATTTCGTTTCGGTTGCACAAGAAAATCCAGGACTTCTCCTTCGCTATCAACAGCGCGCCACAGAAAATGACGTTTTCCTCGGATGACGATGACCATTTCATCCAGATGCCAAATATCGTTGGGAGTAGGGCGGCTGGACCTCAGATTTCTGGCAATTGGTTCGCCAATCTTCAGAGACCATCTTCGAACGGTTTCGTAAGAAATATCCAGGTCTCGTTCCGCTAACAGATCTTCGATATCCCGATAGCTCAACGTAAATCGAGCATAAAGCCAAACGGCATACTGAATGATATGAGATGGAAATCGGTGCGGGGAATAAGAGAGATATTGCATCGAAGAAGACTAATTCAACGCCAGATCCTTTTCCACGAAGTTAATGTGACAACACCGAGCAGTGCCGCCGGCTTTGTCAGAAGAAAACTGCTTGATGGGTATTTGCTCGTTGACTAGCCTCCGAGCATGACAAAACAGAACCCCTTCCGGTATTTCAAAACCTCACCTGAGATCATCCACTTGGCCGTGATGATGTACGTCAGGTTTCCCCTTTCATTTCGCAATGTCGAAGTCCTTCTTCATGAACGAGGTATCGATATCTGTCATGAAACAGTCCGCTATTGGTGGAACAGATTTGGGCCATTGTTCGCCAATGAGATCCGGAAGAAACGTATTTTCCCTTCCCAGAATTATTCCAACTGGTGTTGGCATCTGGACGAAGTCTTCGTAAAGATCAATGGTGAAACACATTACCTGTGGCGTGCCGTCAATCACGAAGGAGAAGTTCTGGAAGACTTTGTTTCCAGGCGGCGAGATCGTAATGCTGCGTTGAAGTTCCTCAAGAAAATCATGAGCAGAAATTCGTCTCAATTCAAGCTTCAAAGAAATGCCGCACTAGCCAAGTGGCGACAAATTGGTGCGGCATAATAGTGGTGCCTTATTGGCAATTTACGCCAAACAGAAAATACTTCGCATTGGTCTGACAGCACCGAAATTAGCATTCGTGCAACAGCAATCATTGTCAGGTTACAGGTGATTTCTTCGTCACAACATTAATGTAACTATGCTCATCAAAGGGTCTATCGCTGAAAAGCGCTGTGTTGATCACGTCCTTCAAATGACGGTCATCCCAACTTTTGGGACCTGACGCCGCTGCAGGGTTTTCCGGTCGGGTCACCAAACGCCACGGGCGTCCTGAAATCTTCTCAAGCCGTGGGGAAAGCCAGTGGAAATATCCCATATTTTCGGGCTCTTCCTGGGCCCAGACCAGGTCAGCGTCCGGGTAACGCGCAAGTATCGTTTGAAGCGCTGCTGCGGGGAAAGGATAGAACTGTTCGAGCCGCAGCAACGTGACATCACTGTCCTCGGCTTCAAGCAGAACCGCAAGTTTGCCGGTGGACATGACGACACGTTTGACGTCACCTTTGCGATGAATGACGGGTACAAATTCCGCGGAGAACTCTGACAGGGCAGACTTGGCCGCGGGATGGCGGAGCAGGGCTTTCGGAGCGAGTACAACCAAGGGTTTGCGCCAGTCGGCCAGCACCTGTCGCCGCAGCGCATGAAAGAAATTTGCAGGAGTCGAAGGGTTGATGACCTGAATATTGCCGCGTGCGCAAGCCATCAGTAGCCGCTCTGGATGGGCCGTCGCGTGATCCGGGCCACCCCCGTCAATTCCGTGCGGGAGCAGCATGACCAAATTGCTTTCCAGTAGCCAGCGGTCTTCACCACAAATGATGAATTGATCAAAGATCGGCTGGCAAACGTTCAGGAAATCCCCAAACTGTGCTTCCCAAATCGTGAGGCCGGCTGTTTTGCCGGTGCTGTAACCGTACTCAAAACCAAGCACCGCGGTTTCGATCAGAGGTGTGTTGTGAATCTGCGGTTGGGTGCCAATGCCGTCGAAAACGAAATGAACCTCTTCACTCTCATTGCAGTGGATATTCATATTCCGTTGGGAAAACGCGCCGCGCACCGTGTCTTGTCCGCCAAAACGGACCGCGCAGCCCTCAGCAGCAAGAGAGGCGATTGCCAAAGCCTCGGCAGTGGCCCAATCGATGCCGGTGTCGTTTTTAAGCGCGCTTCGACGTCGGGTCAGAAATTGTTCAATCTTTGGATGCGGCCTGATACCTTCTGGCAGCTTTGTAAGCCGCATTCCAAGATCGATAAGCAGGCTGGCGGACAGGCCCGTTTTGATCGGGGTCAGCATACGTTCTGTGATATCTTTCCTCAATCCTATGGGAGCGGCGGGCTCATTAGGGCGCCAGTTCCTTGCAAGAGAAAATGCTATGTCGAGTTCCGATCCAAATTCGGTCAGGTCCGTTTCCAGCCCGTAGGCCTTGGCCAGTCTTTGCGACAGTGGCGTCATTTCGTCGATGCGTCGATACATGTGAGGTTGGGTGGACCTGGGTTCATCAATTTCGTTATGGCCGCGCCGACGGTAGCCGATACAGTCCACCACCACATCAGCCTTGAAACGGTTTCGATAGGCGACGGCAGCTTTCGCAGCCCGGCACAGCGCTTCCGGGTCTTCACCGTTTACATGCAGGATAGGAGCTTCAACCAGCTTGGCGTAATCCGCGCAGCTGCGCGAAGTGCGCGCGTCGTCCATGTCAGTTGTGAAGCCAATCTGGTTGTTCAGAATCAGATGCACTGTACCTCCCACTTTGAAGGCAGGCAGTTCAGAGAGTTGGAGCATTTCACCATTCACACCCTGCCCGGCAAAGGCAGCATCTGTATGCAAAGCGATCGGCATTACCTCATGACCGGCGTCCCTGGCGGCTCTCGCCCTGCCAAGGGCAACCGGCCCAACGATGGAAAGGTGCGAGGGATGCGGCGCAATCCATATCTGCGGTCCCATTGGCGAGCGACCCTGCCATCCGAGATGATAAGGGCTATCCGAAGAAGCACCATAGTCGTCCGGAAATTCGGGCACGCCTTGCGCGTCGGCGATAACCTGCGCCAGTGGCTTTCCAAACAGGAGTGCCATTTGGGTCAAACGTCCGCGATGCATGCCTCCAATGAATACATCGTTTATTCCAGAACTCTGAGCGGAGCGCAGAACTTCAGCCGTTAACACCAAATATCCTTCCGTACCTGCAAGTCCAAAGGTCTTGGCGGCCGGCATCCGTTTGCCGCATGTTGCCTCGAACAGTTCAGCCTGCGCGATCAGATCAATGGACTGTTGAATATTGACGGGTTCTGCCTCTGCTTCGGCCTGTCGTGACAGCCAGTCGCGCCGTTCAGTGTTCTGGATGTGACCAATTTCCCATCCGATTTTTCCGCAATAAGATAGTTGCAGGTGCTGTGCATCCGCGGGTAGAAATCCATAATCACCCGGGGTAAGGTGAACCGGTTTTAGGTTCGGGGTCAAAGAGAGCGGGTCCAGGTCCGCGGCTAACCAACCCCAGCGGCGATACGCCTCCACCATTGCCTCAAACGCCGCCCGGCGCGAGACGTTGTTCATCATCGTCTCGACAGCCGATGGATCGCCCGAGCCTAAAGCAGAACTGAAGTAAAGCGGCCTTTTTTCTGTCGTCATGTTACGCAGTCTTTTCATATATTCAGCAGCGTTATTTGGCAAACGTAGCAGGATTTCAGGAATTGTCAGAAGAAAATTGCTTGTTGCCCAATCCGTCGTTGCCTATCTTCTGTGAATGACAAAACAGACGGCATTTTCAGAGGAAAGTGGCTTGAGCAAAGGTAATTTAAGACTTACGCGCTGCCGATGAAAAATTCGTTTCGCTATTTCAATATATCACTTGGGACTATTCCACTAACCGTGAAGTTCCCTCTCAATATTCCGGGAAAATCAGACCATGCTTTTCAACTGATCCCACTGAAGGCGTAATTTTCTCGAGCCTTTGCCCGGTAAGTTTTTTCTATCCACGAAAAGGCTGCTTACCTCATAATCCCTATTGATCTTCACAATAAAAAGCTTATTGAAATTGCCTGCTAGATTAATCTCAACCGTGTCATACTTTTTGAATGGGGTGATTGTTTTTACTTCGACAAAATCGTTTCCCAAACGCGCGTCTGAGCCTTGGGCATAGTTCCGGTGAAGCTTTAATCCAAGTGAAATTGCACCAAATAGTTCACCTATATCGCCAAACACCTGGAGATGCTTGTTGGTGAGTTGATGGTATTCCTCGGCGATAGATAGCAATGACTCGAAAATTGGAACCAGTGAAAGATCTGCATCTGGATATTTAACACGCCATTCCTTGTATTGGATCTGGTTGCTGATATCTTCCCAGCTAACCCATTCCCCGTCATCCCATATTAAATCTTCATTTTCCGGCATATAACACTCTTTTTATTAGCAACAAACTATATTTCTAACGCCAAAAGATTACATATTCGTTTCCGAAAGCGATCTGGCTTCAGAAAACCTTAAGTTACTTTACTCCGGCAGTATCCAATTTAACGCGGGAGGCTAGAAACGATGATAGTTTCCCTGTTTTCGATATTTACTTCCCTGCTCTTTTAATAATTTTCCCTGTTATTTTTATTAGAGAAAATGCATAAAAACTTAATAAAAATAGGTAGTTACGGCCTGTTCCAGGTTAAAATCAGCCGAAAATGGCCAAGAATCCCTGTTTTTTCACTGTTAAACAGGGAAAATGACGGAGACGGGTTCGCTCAAGTCTGCTTCCACCACCACTAACACTGAGGCGAACCTGGATCCAGTCCAGGTTCGCCCCTGAACCCCGCAGAACCGGGGGCTTCGGGGTTATCCGGTGATGGCAGAGACACTCTATAGTAGCCACATTCTGTAGATTTCCCCATTCGTCTCTGCCGCCCTGTTTCAGGGTCCAGTTCATGGGATATTACGATGCGCTATTGATGGAAACCGAGCCGTTTTCGCTGCTCATTCCAGTCGGTCGGGAGCGGATTTATTCTTTTGAGGGATTTGACATTCAACGTCTCCGGCTGACGGCCGTAGAGAATATCCTCAATGATGGAGGGCGCCAGAAAGGCGAGGGGAAGGACCAGGGTTATCTCAGTATCAAAGACCTTTTCGCACCTGGCGATTTCCTTCACTGATCCTGCTTCCCCTGATGCCGGCATTGTCAAAGGAAAGTCGGTAGGCAATGAAAAAAGGTGAGGCGTCGTTGGTTAAGCGGCAAGCTGGCGCCATTCGGCAAGGGACGCTTCACGTTTGAACTCGAAGTTTTGGCGACTTTGGAGATGGCGTTCTTGATTGAAATGATTATGGACTGACGAGTGAATTGAGACGAATTTCTGTAATGATTTAGCGCTTCGAAATTTGATCATCGCTCGCTCCCTACGTCGGAATGGTTGATGTGAGTTTTTAGCCCTGTTATTGAGCCATCGCTTGGTCTCTTGATGGGCCTTGTTGCCTATCACTTTCATTGCAGCGCCGTATGAGCGAAGTTTATCCGTCACAATGACTTTCGGATTGCCGTATTTCTTCATGGCTTTCTTCAAGATCTTAAGCGCCGCCTTGCGATCCCGTCTCTTGGTGACAAAGGCCTTAAGAATTTCTCCTTCGTGATCGACAACTCTCCTTAGGTAATGAGTTTCACCATTGATCCGCACGAAAACTTCATCCAGATGCCATCTCCACTGAAGTGAGTTATGGAAGGAAACGGAGCGGGCTTTTCTGATTTCTGCCGCAAACACTGGCCCGAACTGTTTCGTAGCTCACGTCAATACCCCGCTCATGCAGGAGGTCTTCGACTTGACGCAGTGACAATGGATATCGAACATACATCATGACTGCCAGACGGATGATTTCAGGTGAAGTCTTAAAATAACGGAATGGATTTTTCATCGGCTGACCGTAAATCCAATGCCCCTATTGCTCAACCTAATTTCCTCTGACAATGCCGATCAGAGAAAGTGGGCATGAAGGGTAACAGGTTCACTGAGGAGCAGATTATCGGAGTCCTTTGCGAGCAGAAAGTTAACAACGCAGACGCGGCATTGAATCGATTTGTTTTTGGTGGAGCCTGTGTTTAGACTACGCTGGGGAGGGCTCGTATGAACCGTCAGACTTTAAGTATGGTCTTTCTTTTCGTCGCTACGCTCTCGGGGATGTCCCTGTGGTTCATGGCGGCAGCCATCGTCCCTGACATGGCAGCCGAGTCGGGACTTACTGAAACTGAACTCGCGTGGCTATCCAGCGTCGTTCCAGCAGGGTTTGGTATCGGCGCACTCGGCTTCGCGCTCCTCGGCCTGCCGGACCGTGTAGACCCACGCTATTTGTTCGCCTGCTGCACCTTCGCCATCGCTCTGCTAAACCTTCTTTTGCTTTCCTTGCCAATTGGTGGGCCCACGGCGATTGCGATACGCTTCGCCTCCGGGGTTCTGATGGCAGGGACATGGCCCGTGTCAATGAAAATCGCAGTCGGATGGACTATCCGTCGGCGCGGCGCGCTCATGGGCAGTCTGGTGGCCGCTTTAGTGGCTGGTCAGGCGGTGCCATATCTGCTGGCCTGGTTCGGGGGTGCCGACTGGCGGTTGGCCATTATGTTCGGCTCAGCGGTTACCGCCTTAGGCGGCGGCGCGATTCTCCTGTCCGCACTTGGCCCGCATCACGCTAGGGCCGCTGCGTTCCGGACCCGCGCCATAGCGCTGATCTGGACCGATCGGCGGATTCGTGCCGCCGTCCTCGGCTATCTCGGCCATATGTGGGAGTTCATCGCCTTCTGGGCCTGGGTCGGAGTGTTCGCCTCCGTGTCGTATTCCGCCAGCCTTGAACCTGGCGCGGCTGTGAGTTTGGGAAAGCTATCCGCCTTCCTGTGTATCCTCGCGGCGGCCCCAGCCTGCGTTCTGTCCGGGTTCATCGCTGACCGCGTGGGCAAGGGACGCGTGGCTGCAACTGCTCTCGCGGTCAGCGGGTCCGCATGCGTCCTGACCGCACTTACTTTCGGCGGACCGGTCTGGCTAACATTTATCCTATTGATTGTCTGGGGTGCGGCGGTAGTACCGGATTCGCCACAGTTCTCCGCACTCGTAGCTGATTTCGCCCCGCCCGAATTAGCTGGAAGTCTGATGACCTTCCAGGCTTCTCTCGGTTTCCTGATGACAACAGTTACAACCCAGGTGGCGCCTCAGATCGCCGATGTCCACAGTTGGCCGGTCTTAATCGGCCTTCTGGCTCTGGGCCCAGCCTTCGGGCTCTTCTTCATGCGGCCCGTCCGCCTCGTTTGAGGCAACAGCGTTTGAAACTTCCTATATGAAGTAACAGATTTGAAAAATAAGATTGTGTAATGGCATTGTCAAAGGAAAGTAGCAGCGTGTCAAAAAGGTGTTGTCCGAGGAAAATTGTTAGGCGAAGTAAAGAGGCAAGATGACGATCCTTATGTGGCAACCTGACGCCACTCCATAAGAGCCGCTTCACGTTTCAACTCAAAATTTTCGCGGCTATGGAGATGGCGCTCGTGATTGAAATGGTTGTGGATTGAAAGAGTGAATAGAGGCAAATTTCTGTAAAGACTTTGTGCTTCGAAATTTTATCATTGCTCGCTCTCGTCGCCGGAACGGTTGGTGCGAGTTTTCGGCCCGATTATTCAACCATTGTCCGGTTTCCTGGCGATCCGCGCTGCCTATATCTTCCATTGCCGCTCGATATGAGCGCAGTTTATCCGTTACCATCGCTTTCGGGTTGCCATACTTCTTCATGGTTTTCTTCAAGAACTTCAGGGCAGCCTTGCGATCCCGTCTCTTGGTGACAAAGGCCTCTAGAACTTCACCTTCGTGATCAACGGCTCTCCAAAGATAATGGATCTCGCCAATGATCCGCACGAAAACTTCATCCAGATGCCATCTCCACTGAGATGAATTATAGAAGGAAACGGAGCGGGCTTTTCTGATTTCTGCCGCAAACACTGGCCCGGACCTGTTCCACCATGCCCGGACTGTTTCATAGCTGACGTCGATACCCCGCTCATACAGGAGGTCTTCAACCTGGCGCAATGAAAGCGGATACCGAACATACATCATCACCGCTAGACGAATGATATCAGGTGAAGTCTTAAAATAGAGAAATGGATTTTTCATGTGCCGACCGTAAATCCAGCCTCAACACGGCTCAAGCCATTCTCCTCTGACAACACCTCCGTTAGTTGCGCGCGCGTAGACCTTCCAGGAAAATGGTGAGGAAATTATCGGCGATATCCGCATAGGCGTCGCGGTCCCCCTCAATATTCCAGTGCGGGACCCAGTTGAACGCCCCGAAAAGGGCCGCAGTGGCAAGTTTTGGTTCACAGGGCGCGATGGTTCCGTCTGCAACTCCCTGCTCGATCAGTTCGCGGACGGTCTGATCAAGCGCGCGCCGCCCGCTGTGGAGTATTTTCTGGCTGTCGTTGGACAGTACCCGATCCTTCGACAGGACAAGGCAGGCGCCAAACTCGTTGGAGAGCAAATCCATATAGCTTCGCATGACGATGGCGAGCCGATCCAGGGGTGGCATATCCAGGTTCTTGCTATTATCCGTGGCTTCCTGCATGAATTCGAGTGCGAGCCGACTGCATTCGAACAGGATGTCATCTTTATTTTTGACGTAATAATAAAGCGTCCGCTTGGAGACATTCAACTCGGAGGCAATATCGTCAAGCGACGTCCGGTCAAATCCGCGGGCGTTGAAGAGACGTGCCCCGGTGCGCAAAACCGCCATGCGTTTCTGCTCTCGCGGATCATCCCTGTTCAAAGTCACGTCAGTCCAAACCATCGTTCCTGCCTTATCTCTTCACCGTTATCAGTTATCCCCTAAACAACCATGCCCCGAAGGGCAAGCCTTAAAGTCTGATCAGTATAGACCATTTATATTGACATGTAACCCACTAGTGGGTTACATTGAAAAAAATTGATAAATGCGCCTTGAGTAAGGCTATAAACAGGATCGATCGGCGGCCCGGTAAAGATTTTAATGGGAGATAAAATCATGCAGTTAACCTCCACGATAAGACGGGCGGCCCAGGCGAACCCGAAAGCAATGGCGACGATCTACAAGAACCGGCAGCATAGCTGGTCAGAGTTTGTAAAGCGCACGGCGAAGCTGGCAGGCGCGCTTCAGAAAGTCGGAATGAAGCCCGGGGACCGGGTCGCCATGCTGGCGCTCAATTCAGACCGCTATCTTGAATATGTCTTCGGTGTCCTCTGGGGCGGCGGGGTTATTGTCCCGATGAACCTGCGTTGGTCACCGGCGGAAAATGCCTATTCGATTGATGACTCCGGCACGGAGATCATGTTGGTGGACGAAAATTTTGCCGGTATCATCCCAGCGATACAGGAGAAATCGAGCTGCCTGAAAACCCTGATTTTCTCCGGCGAAGGAGAAACGCCCGAGGGCATGTTAAATTACAGTGACATTATTGAGGCGGCGGACCCGGCTGAGGATGCGGGTCGGGGCGGGGAAGATCTCGCGGGTATCTATTACACCGGCGGCACGACCGGGTTTCCAAAAGGTGTCATGCTCTCCCACCGGAGCCTTTACATCAGTAACCTGTCGAACTGCCGGGAGTTCTGCATGCAGGATGGCGCCCGGTATCTGCATGCGGCGCCAATGTTCCACCTTGCCGATGGCGCAGGGTCGCTGGCTGCGACCTTTGCCGGTGGCACCCATATCATGATTCCGAGCTTCTCTCCCGCGGCCATGCTGCAGGCTTTGCAGGACCACGGGCCGACGCATGTCCTACTGGTTCCCACCATGATTCAAATGCTGGTGCAGGATCCGGATTTCGACAAATATGACACGTCGTCCCTCGAGACGATCATGTATGGCGCCTCCGCGATCAGCGAGGCCGTGCTTGTTGAGGCCATGAGCAAACTGCCGCAGACAAAGTTTGTCCAGGCATATGGGCAGACCGAGTTGAGCCCTGTGGCGACAATCCTTGCACCTGAATATCACACGCTGGAAGGGCCGAATGCCGGACGGCTTCGGTCCTGCGGCAAGGCCGTCAGCACCTGCGAATTGAAAGTTGTCGATGAGGACGGGGATGAGGTGCCAACCGGTACCGTGGGGCATATCGCGGTTAAAGGTCCGATCACCATGCTGGGCTATTGGAACAAGCCGGAGCAAACGGCGGAGTCTCTCAAGGACGGCTGGGTCTATACCGGCGATGGCGGTTATCTTGACGAGGAGGGGTTCCTTTATATCGCGGACCGGCTGAAAGACATGATTGTCTCTGGCGGTGAAAATGTTTTCTCTGCGGAGGTGGAGCAGGCTGTCACGCAGCATCCCGCCGTTGCCGAATGTGCGACAATCGGCATCCCGAATGAGAAATGGGGCGAAAGTGTTCATGCGATTGTCATCCTCCGGCCCGGGAAAACGGCCACGCAAGACGATATCATAAAGCATTGTCACAAGCTGATCGCGGGATACAAATGCCCGCGCAGTGTAGAATTCCGCACCGAGCCTATGCCTCTGTCGGCGGCGGGCAAGGTGCTCAAGAAGGATTTGCGTGCGCCCTATTGGGGGAACGCGGAAAGAAACGTCAATTAGAGCTATTCTTAAACTTTCAGGAAAGAAAAAATCATGAGCAAGAAAGTAGTTGTTGCGGGCGTCGGGATGACGCCATTTGTTAAGCCAGGTCAGAACGAAGACTACACTGTCATGGGCGGGAAAGCGATCAACATGGCGCTTAAGGATGCGGGAATTGACTATGACAAGATTCAGCAGGCCTATGCCGGCTATGTCTATGGCGATAGCACCTGCGGACAGCGCGTTCTGTATGAAGTCGGCATGACGGGCATTCCGGTTGTCAATGTCAACAACAACTGTTCAACAGGTTCCTCCGCGCTATTCCTGGCGCGTCAGGCCGTTGAATCCGGTGCAGTGGATTGTGCCCTGGCCGTCGGGTTCGAGCAAATGACCCCCGGCGCGCTTGCGGAGCACTGGACAGACCGACCAAGCCCGCTCGGCAGGTTCAACAAGCTGACGGACGAACTCACGCAGGATTTTACCTCGCCGATGGCGCTTAAAATGTTCGGTGGCGCAGGTATCGAACATCAGAAGAAATATGGCACGAAGAACGAAACCTTCGCGAAAATCCGCGCCAAGGCGAGCACCCATGCCGTTCACAACGAAAAAGCGATTTTTCGGAAAGAAATTTCCGTTAAGGATGTCATGGAATCGCCTGTGGTTGCAGGCTTCTTGACGCGGCTGCAATGCTGCCCGCCGACATGTGGCGCAGGTGCGGCAATCGTCTGCACGGAAGAATTTGCCAAAAAGCATGGGATAAACGCCGATGTTGTTATCGCCGGACAGGCCATGACATCGGATTTTGCCTCGACCTTTGGCGACAATGACATGATGCGGGTTGTTGGATATGACATGACCGCCGCAGCCGCCAATAAGGTGTATGAAATGAGTGGCGTCGGTCCGGATGATATTGATGTGGTGGAGCTTCATGACTGTTTTACCGCAAACGAGCTGATTACCTATGAGGGGCTCGGTCTGGCTCGCGAGGGTGAAGCCGAGAAATTTATCTGGGATGGCGACAATACCTATGGTGGTAAGGTTGTCACCAATCCGTCCGGTGGGCTGCTCTCCAAGGGTCATCCGCTCGGTGCAACGGGTCTTGCGCAATGTTTCGAGCTGGTGAACCAGCTGCGCGGCAATCTCGGTAACCGGCAGGTCGAGGGCGCGAGAAACGCGCTGCAGCATAATCTTGGACTTGGGGGCGCCTGCGTAGTTACACTTTACCAGTCTGCCTGAACCCTTCCTCCTACGGGGGCGTTTTGCTTTGGCGAGGCGCTCCTGACCTCTTATAAATGAGTATAACAATGATTGATCGCAGCCATATTGGGCGCGAATTCGGCGTCCACACGGCCGATATTGAGAAGGGCCGCCTCCGGTTTTTTGCAAAAGCCACCGGCGAGACCAATCCGATCTATTTTGATGAAGATGCGGCGAAAGCAGCGGACCTGCCGACCTTGCCCTCCCCGCCGACCTTCCTTTTCTCGATGGATATGGAAGTGCCCGAGCCGTTCGGGATTCTTTCAGTTCTGAACGTTGACCTTGGAAAAGTTCTTCATGGCAATCAGGCATTTGAATATTTTAAGGATGTCTATGCCGGAGATGCGATTACTTTCAGATCTGAAATCACGGACATTTTCGATAAAAAAGGCGGTGCGCTTGAGTTCATTGATGTGAAAACACGCGCCACAAATCAGCAGGGCGATCTTGTTGCCGAGATGGCGCGCACATTTGTCGTCCGGAACGGATAGGGGGAAGAATGTCAGAGATTACCTATGCATCCGTCAAGGTCGGCGACGTTATTCCGGCGTTGACGAAGGATGAAATTATCCGAACAACCCTCGGCCTGTTTGCTGGCGCCTCCGGTGATCATAACCCGATCCATATCGATATTGATTTCGCGCGGGCAGCGGGGATGGAGGATGTGTTCGCCCATGGCATGTTATCGATGGCCTACCTTGCGCAGATACTCACAAACTGGGTGCCGCAGACCGCGTTGCGGAGTTATGCAGTCCGGTTCACCGCGATTACGCACCTAAAAGACAGGATTAGCTGTTCCGGAGAAATAACTGAAAAATTTCAAGAAAATGGCGAAACCCGTGTTCGCGTTGCCGTTAGGGCCGTCAATCAGGACGGAGATGTCAAGCTTGCGGGTGACGCCGTTGTCGCCCTTCCATAATCTTATTATAACAAGCAGAGTTTAAACATATGAGCAAACTAGATGGAAAAGTCGCCTATGTGACCGGCTCGGGTCGGGGAATAGGCCGCGCTGTCGCCCTTAAACTGGCACGTGAAGGCGCAAAGGTCGTGGTCAATGATTTGGATCAGGAACCGGCCGATGAAGTGGTCGGCGCGATCGAAGCGCTTGGCGGGGAAGCCATTGCCGTAGTCGGCAGTGTGACGGACGCGGATTTCGGTGACAAATTTATCAAGGCCGGGATTGAGGCGTTTGGCGGGGTGGATATCATCGTCAATAATGCGGGCTACACCTGGGATGCGCTGGTGCATAAGATGGGCGATAACCAGTTCGATGCGATGATCGACGTTCACCTGAAAGCGCCCTTCCGGGTCATTCGTGCGGCGTCCGGCTTTATCCGCGCCGAGGCCGAGAAGGAAGCGGCGGAAGGCCGGGAGGTTTTCCGTAAGATCGTCAACATTTCCTCCATCGCCGGAACGGGCGGCAACGCCGGTCAGATCAACTATTCCTCCGCGAAGTCCGGTGTTCTCGGGATGACCAAAACCATGGCGAAAGAGTGGGGGCGGCTGAAGGTAAATGTTAACTGCGTTGCTTTCGGCTTTATCGAGACCCGCCTGACGGAAGCCTCGGACGAGAAGAAAACCATTGTTGTCGAGGGCAATGAAGTCGGCATCGGTATTCCGAAAAAACTGGTGGCGGGCATGCAGATGATGATCCCTATGGGACGCGCCGGAACGCCAGAAGAGGCGGCAGACGGTGTTTATCTCTTCTGCGCACCTGAATCCAACTATGTCAGCGGACAAACCCTGATTGTCGGCGGCGGCCTTACGATCTAGCGGAAATCGAAGGGATATTACTATGGAATTTGAAGATATTTCGCTGGAGATTGCAGACGGCATTGCGAGAATCACGATGCGCCGTCCTGACAAGCTGAATGCCCTCCGGGATCAGACAGGGGATGAGTTGCAGGCCGCTTTCGATGCGGTCGAGAATGATCCTGACGTCCGCGTCGTTGTTTTCACAGGTGAGGGCAGGGCGTTCGGGGCGGGATATGACCTTTCCGTCATCGAACCCGATGTCGTCCCGGACCTCGCCAGAGTTCTGGAGGAGCATTTCAATCCGCTGACCGTGAAAATGCGGAAATCCCGATTGCCGATCATCAGCGTTGTCAACGGGCCTTGCGCGGGGGCATCCGTCGGGCTGGCGCTATCGGGCGATATCGTCATCGCCGGGAAATCGGCCTATTTTTATGAGCCTTTCGTCGGATTGGCGCTGACGCCCGATGCCGGGAATACGATCTTTCTGCCCCGTATCGTCGGCCGGATTCGCGCTGCCGGAGCCATGTTCCTCGGCGATCGGATTTCCGCGGAGGAGGCCCTGTCCTGGGGCATGGTCTGGCGAGTTTACGAAGATGAAGAGCTGATGGCCAAGGCGGACGAGATGGCGCAAAAGCTCAGCGGCCTGTCGCCAAAGTCGCTGGCCCACACAAAAAACCTGATCTTCGAAGCCTCCGAGCAGGGGTTATCAAGGCATCTGGATCTGGAGCGGGACGCCCAGGGCGATGTGTGCAAAGGGCCGGAAATGAAAGCCTCTATTGCCAGTTTTTTTGCCGCCCGGCGATAGATTATCTCATGATGTTTAAGTTGCAAGGCGGTGGAGAACAAATCTGATGCAGCCAGCCCTATTTTCGTTAAATAAAGACAACTGCCGCGGCGACATGGATAATATTTGGCCGGTTTAACTCCTGCCTGCCACCCTAATGGCAGTTCAGCCCTTTAAATCTTCAAGGAAAAATGTCTCATCCTTCCAAACAACGTCGAGCTGTCGCCGGCCTTTCTCATTTATCATGGCATAGGCTGTTCGGGCATATCCATTTGCATTCTGAAAGCCCACACTCTTATAAGCCTGCTCCAGATGTGCCTGTTGGCATTCAATGACACCCTGCCAGGCCGCCAGACCTTTTTTCGTTAAATAAAGATGGCGGCTGCGGCGGTCTTTAAGGTTTTCTTTTTGTGTTATGTAGCCGTCCGCCATCAAGGTCTTGATTGTAGGGCTGAATGACTGTTGCGTGACACCGAGAAAAGCAAGAACTTCTTTCACGGTTGCGCCCGGTTTGCGCTGGATGACATAGATTACCCGGAAGTGCGGGCGGCGCAGGCCGATAGATTCGAGATGAGCATCGCCCGCTTCGAGCATGCTGTTATAGCCAAGATACATGACCGCAAACAGCCAGTGTGCATGTTCTTCCGGGCAAAGGCTGTCTTCGTCTTGCGTCATTTCGACGGTTACTCCTTGTTATTGTCGGGCATTTATATCTGAACTTTGCCCATACTATTCATTCAATTGATTGTATGTTGATTATGACTAATTACACTATAGCACGAGACTAATTTTAAGAAAGTGGCTTGATTCATTTGATAAATTTCATATGACAACAGAAATTAAGCTACGAAAAAGTGATAACTATTATTCCCACGAGAATTCTATCCTGACCGGGCCGCATTTTTTGGGTCCCATATGCTTTGTCAGCCGAGGAGCTGAGCCCTTTTAAGTAGTTCATATTTCTCCTGGAAGGCGACATCACTTGCTTTCTCTGCTTGTCATGTCCAGCTTTCCTGTTTGGGTCATTCCAGATGAAAAATACCCTCCATCAACGGTTAGTATCTCGCCGTTTACGTATCCGGATTTGGGGTTCGCCAGATAGCAAACTGCATCGCCGATATCCGCGCAGCTTCCGAAACGACCTACCGGGATCATCGGCAACAGGCGGGAAATGGTCTCTTCCGTATAATTAGCTTCTACCAATGGGGTCATTATGGGGCCCGGAGCAATGGCATTTGCCGTTATGCCATGAGGCCCCATCTCAAGAGCAATTTGGCGGGTCAGACCAATTATCGCCGCCTTCGATGTCCCATAGGCTGTCCGTCCGACGCCGGCCCGAAGACCGCTGACAGACGCCATATTAATAATCCGTCCATAGGATTGCTTTGCCATTTCCCGCGCGGCGCGCTGGGCGCACAGGAAGCTGCCGGTAAGGTTGACCTGCATTACCTGATGCCAGTCGTGGGCGGTATAGTCGAGGAATGAATGGATATTGACAATCCCGGCATTATTCACCAGCACATCCACGCATTTATCCCAGCTTTCTGCGGCTGCAAAAGCGGCATCGATATCATCCGAGTTGGAGACGTCGAGTCTTTTTCCGAGCGCCTTGCCGCCCTTTTCTTCAATTTTATTTATGGTATCCGAGATACCCGCTTCGGAAATATCGGTGACGACGACCCGCGCTCCTTTTTCGGCAAGGAGCATAGCTGTCGCTTGACCGATCCCTGAACCAGCGCCGGTAACCAATGCTACTCCGTAATCTTCCATGGCGGTTTCTCCCTAGTTTTGCAATTACTTCAGTTACATATTTTCCGAAAGCGATCTCGTCGAAAATTATCCATTATGACTATGAGTCATTGAGTCGATTGAGCAGCTTATAACCATCATCTGGCGAAATCTTTTCGTTGCCATTTTCGATCCCTGACACTGACTTTCTTGTTTGGATTGTCCGTTTCCTTATTGATATTCGGACATGTTGTTTTTGTTGGTCTTATCCCTAAAGTCGCTCAATAATTAATAAACAGCATACCTTATTAGATCAAGATATTTGTTATATTTTATGTATGGAAAGAAACTGCGCATATTGTTACTAATCCGGACTTTTGCATGGGTCAGATGCGCCGCGGAATTGTTGATAGAGGGCGGGCGGCGGCATTCTTTGTGACCTTAAAAAACAAGGTCTATGCATATAACAAATAAATTGACTAGAACAGTTATCCTGTTATATAATTGCGCCAGCTTTGGGGAAGGCGCGGTGCGGATGTTTGGCGCACGTAAAAAATTTAAAAATTAAAACGGTTCGGTAAAAATACCACCAAAGAAAGGGAGACATAATGAATATCGTAAAATCCACCATTCTAGGTGCGGCTTGTGCTGCGCTCATTGGCGTTGCCGGGAGTTATCCTGCGTATGCGGAAGAGGCGGACACATTCAAGATTGGCGCAGTGCTGCCGTTCTCCGGGCCCTACGGGATTATCGGGAAAGGCATGAAGCAAGGCGCTCAGCTCGCCATTGAAATGCGCGGCGGAAAAGTTCTCGGCAAGCCGGTTGAGGTAACCTGGGAAGACAGTGAAACAAAACCACAGCCTGCCGTACAAAAGGCTACACGATTGATTTCCTCTGGCGCACAGATGATTTTTGGCGCGGCAAGCTCTGCATCGACAGCGGCGCTTCAGGGGATTACGGAACAACGTAAAATTCCGCTTCTGGTTACCATCTCCGCCGATGATAAAATCACGCGCGCCAACGGATACCGTTACACCTTCCGGACATCCAACACGCTTGGTATGGAAATCCGCATGGCGATGGAATTCACCAAGGCGGCGGGTCTGAAGAAAATCTATGCGGTTGGCGCGGATTATGCCGTCACCCGTGATGGTCTGGAAGCCTACAGCGCTGCAGCCAAGGAAGCTGGCATCGAGATTATAGGCGTTGATTACGCTCCACTCGGAAATCGCGACTATTCCGTCATTATTGATAAGATTTCCAAGACGGACGCCGATGGTGTTGTCCTTATCGTGACGGGCAGCGATGGCGTCACGTTCCTTAAACAGGCTGGTCAGGCCGGTCTCGGCAAGACCAAGACCTTGTTTGGTCCGGTTCTGCAGGATGAAGTTCTTGCAGCTGCGGTTGGGCCAGATGCCGTGGGTGCCGCCTCAGGTGTCCGGTATCACTATTCTATTGATAACGCCGCCAACAAAGCCTTTGTTGAGGCATACCGCGCGAAATTCAACGAATGGCCGGATAGCTTTGCCGGAGAAGCATTCGATGGCATGAGCTGGTTTCTGGATGCCGTGGACAGCACCGGTTCCTGGGATCGGGAAGAATGGGTCAAAGCCTTTGAAGGAAGTGTCCGTGAGAATTCAGTAGAAGGCCGAAAGGAAATGCGTGCCTGTGATCACCAGGCACTGCAGGTCGGTCTCTGGGGTGTCGTTGAAAAGGGTGAAGCCCCTTACCCTGACCTGAGAATGAAGATCACGAACGTCTTTCAGCCGGAAGCACTCTTCCCCGAGTGCGCAGAATAGGCTGACTTAAAAGACCGGGCGGTCGCGAGCAAACTCCGACCGCCCTCATTTTAATTGCAGGTTAGGTGATCCGGTTATGTCCACCATTGTGATAGGCCTTTCTATGGGCATGCTGCTGTTTTTGTTGGCGGCGGGATTGACCCTTATTTTCGGCATGTTGCGGGTAATTAACTTTGCGCATGGTTCGTTATATATGCTTGGTGCATATCTCTCATTTCAGATGGTGAACCTCACCGGTAATTTCTGGGTCGGGTTGGCCGTCGCACCGATTATCGCCGCGATTGTTGGTGGCTTAATGGAGCGCATCGCTCTTCGGCCGGTTTATGACCGTGACCATGTGTATCAGCTCTTGCTGACCTTCGGGTTCATTTTGGTGCTGGATGAGGCTGTGAAGATTATTTGGGGGCTTGAGTACAAGCAGATGTATCCGCCGGAACTGTTTTCTGGTGCGATCGAGATGTTCGGCAGCTCGGTGCCGAGTTACCGCCTGTTTATTATCGGTTTTGGTGCCGCTGTTTCTGCGGCTCTGTTTTTCATGCTTGATCGCAGTCGATACGGCATGATCATTCGCGCGGCCAGCGGCGATCCCGAAATGGTGCGGACCCTCGGCATTAATGTTTCTTTGGTCCGTACCGGAGTTTTCTCCTTCGGCGCTGGCCTCGCGGCCCTTGGCGGCGCGGCGGCAGGCCCGCTGTTTCCGATCGAGCTCGGAATGGGCTTTAACATTATCATCGACAGTTTTATCGTCGTGATTATCGGCGGTCTTGGCAATATTCGCGGGGCCGTCATGGCGGCGCTGTTGATCGGGATGACGCGGGCGCTCGGATATAGCTACGCGCCGAGCTGGGTCGATTTTCTCACCTTTATTCTGTTGATTGGAACTCTCATCCTCCGGCCGGAGGGATTGTTCAGTCGCAAGGGGCGGACGGCATGAACGCGCAACGCTTACTGGCACTTCTTGTCGCCATTATTATTTCTGCGCCTTTACTGCTCCCGGACGGGCAGGGTGTCGGCTTGGTGAACGCCATATTGATCTGGTCAATATTTGCGATCGGCTTTGATCTTGTATTTGGTGTCGCCGGAATGCTCTCGTTCGGGCATGCGGCGTTCTTCGGCGTCGGCGCATATACGCTTTCACTCCTGACAATGCGTATGGGCTGGGACTTTATTCCCTCCCTCGGAGCCGCCGGTGTGGTTGGCGGGGCGGTGGCGCTGGTGTTCAGTTATTTTGCAATCCGGGTTTCGGGGCTGTTCTTCGCACTTTTAACGCTCGCTTTATCGCAACTGATCTACATCATGGCGGGAACGAAGCTGCGGATGCTGACCGGTGGCGTTGATGGTATCGCCGGAGTGCCGCGCCCGGACCTGTTCGGTATCGATTTCTATGACGACGGAAATTACTACTTTTTCCTGCTGGCGTTGTTTGTCCTGGCCCTGCTTATTTCCGGACTCATTCGGATATCGCCTTTGGGTCAGGCGCTGAAAGCCATCAAATCCAACGAGGTGAGGGCGGAGCAGATCGGCTTTAATGTCCAGCGTTTGCAGCGGTCAGTCTTTACCATTTCCGGTGTTTACGCTGGTGTCAGCGGAGGGCTGTTGGCGTCGCTGATTTTCTATGTCGGTCCGCAGATGCTCCATTGGACGACTTCCGGTGACGTTGTCATTATGGTCCTGCTCGGCGGTATGGGTACCTTGTTCGGACCCATTCTCGGCGTTGCCATTTTCGAGATTATGCGGGAATGGCTGTCGACCCAGACATCGCACTGGTACGGCATACTGGGTCTCATATTCATCATTTGCACAATCGGAATGCCAAAAGGTATCGCGGGTCTGATTACTCAGCTCTGGGACCGTATCATGCCGGGAGGCAAGTCATGAGTAGCACAGCAGAAGCTAAACATGTACTGCGCTGTGAGGATATTGAAGTGTCCTATGGGGCCTTCAAAGCCGTCACCAATGTCACCTATGAGTTTAAGCCCGGCCTTCTGTATGGGTTGATCGGCCCTAACGGTGCAGGGAAAACGACGCTTATGAATGCGTTGTCGGGCCGTGCGCAGCTCAGCAAGGGGCGCGTGTTTCTCAATGACCAGGAGATTACGAAGCAGTCGCCTCATGCCCGGACGTGGGCGGGCCTTGGCCGGAGTTTCCAGATTACGCAGATATTTGCCGAGATGACAGTCTTTGAAAACCTGCGGCTGGCCGCACAGGCGCACCGTTTCAGGTTGCAGCCATTCTGGCGCCCGGTTGGAAAATTCAGAGAGATCGCGAATGACGCAGAGAAAGTTCTGAGTGAAATCGGTCTGGAGAGTTTCGGTCATGTCAATGCCGGGAGCCTCTCACATGGGGATCAGCGCGCCCTCGAAATCGGACTGGCGTTGCTTAGCGAGCCGAAAGTCCTGCTGCTCGATGAACCGCTGGCCGGCGTCGGGCATGACGTTGCGGAAAAGGCCGTTGAACTGATCCGTCGTGTGTCGGAAGGACGGACGGTTCTGCTGATTGAGCATAACATGGACGTTGTCATGGAAATTTCCGACGAGATCATTGTCATGCTCGCGGGTGAAATTCTGGCGTCCGGTGAAGCCGAGACAATCAAGCAAGACCCCCGTGTTCGAACCGCGTATCTGGGAGAGGAAGAATGAGCCTTCTAGAAATGCAGAATTGTAATGTCTTTTATGGCAAGGCCCAGGCATTACACGATGTCTCGATTTCGGTTGAGGACGGGGAGGTTGTTTCCCTGATTGGCCGGAACGGTGCTGGTAAAAGCACATTGCTGAAAGCGATCATGGGACTGAATCCGATAAAATCCGGCACCCGCATGTATGAGGGCCGTGATGCGACAAAAATCTCGACTGAGATGCTGGGGCGGTCCGGTATCGCCTATGTGCCCGAGGACCGGCGGATTTTTGCGACCTTGAGTGTTGATGAGAACTTGCGGATTGCAACAGTAATGGGTCGGAAGGGCGCCTGGGATCTGGAACGCGTCTATAATCTCTTCCCGCGGCTTAAGGAACGGACAAACTCTCGCGGGGACACATTGTCCGGCGGAGAACAGCAAATGCTCGCCGTCGGTCGCGGACTGCTCACTAATCCGAAGCTATTGCTGCTGGACGAGCCGACGGAAGGCCTCGCTCCCCTGGTCGTTGCGGATCTGGTCAAGGCTATGGAGCTGATCAACGCGGAAGGCGTGGCAATTCTTCTTGTCGAACAGAATTTGAAAGTACCGCTCAAACTCGCCGAGCGGCAATATCTGATTGATAACGGGCATATCCGCTGGTCGGGAAAAACAGAAGAACTGCTGGCCGAGCGGGAAAAAATCGAAGCACTCATCAGCCTCTAAACTCGGGAGTAAAGCGAATGTCGGATGTGTATATCATTGGAATAGGAATGTCGCAGTTCGGGAAGTTCTTGGACCGGTCTGTCAAGGATATGACTGCTGAAGTTGTTGAAGAGGCTCTGAAGGACTCCGGTCTGGAGCGGGAAAGCATTCAGGCCGCCTTTTTTGCAAACGCCTCCCAGGCGGCAGTTGAGGCGCAGTATCTGGTGCCGGGGCAGATTGCCTTGCGATCCGCTGGTTTCGAGGGGATTCCGATTACAAATATCGAGAACGCCTGCGCCAGTGCCAGTACTGCTCTTAACTCAGCCTGTGCCTTTGTTCAGTCAGGGCAAGGGGATATTGCGCTTGCCATTGGAACCGACAAGATGAACTCGACGGACCGTGCCCGTTCCTTTGCGGTTTTCGACGGTGGTTGGGATGTTCATGCGGCAGAGGAATCCATTGCCCGGTTGCTGGATATGTCAAAGGGCATGGAGTTGCCGCCTGAAGCTGAGGATAATGGCGGGCAGCGTAGCGTCTTTATGGATGTCTATGCGTCACTTGCCAAGAACCACATGAAGGCTTTCGGCATCACTCAGGCTGAAATAGCGGCGGCTTCGGCAAAGAACCATACACATTCCTATCATAATCCGAAGGCGCAATACCGGAATAAAATGACGGTAGAGGAGGTTCTCAACGATCGTCCGATCGCCTGGCCGCTCACCCTTGCGATGTGCGCGCCGATCAGTGATGGCGCGGCGGCGGCTATTGTGGTTTCAGAAGAAAAGGCGCGGCAACTTGGCTTGGGGCGAGCTGTGCGCGTCGCGGCCTCCGTGCTGCGGTCAGGCACGAACCGCAAGGCTGATGAGTTCCACAAGCAGATTACGCATCTCGCCGCAAATGCGGCTTATGAAAAATCCGGTCTCGCGCCAAAGGACATGGATGTCGCCGAAGTTCATGATGCGACGGCCTTTGCCGAGGTCCTTCAGGTTGAAGCGCTGGGCTTTTGCGATTTCGGGGAAGGCGGTCGGCTGTCTGCTGAAGGACATACAACCGTTGGCGGCCGTATCCCCGTAAATCCGTCCGGCGGGCTTGAATCCCGCGGTCATCCCATTGGTGCGACCGGCCTGGCTCAGGTCTATGAGCTGGTAACCCAGCTGCGCGGAGAAGCAGGCCCCCGTCAGGTGGACGGGGCACGGACGGCGATCGCCGAGAATGGGGGCGGCTTTATTGGCTATGAAGAAGCGGCTGCCTGTATCACAATTTTACAGAAAAACTAATCAATTACGGGAGAGAAGTTCGTGCGAGTCATTGATTATTTCGACCGGGGTGTTGCGCTGGATCCAGAGAGAGTTTGTCTGAAAGATAGCGGTATCTCTCTTAGCTATGCGGAGGTGCAGGAACGCAACTACAGAATTGCCAATGCCGTTATCCGGCTTGGAGTCAAGCCTCAAACGAAAGGCGCAGTTTTCAGCTCCAATGCCGTGCCGGCCTTCGAGTGCTGCCTGGGAATGTTACGCGCAGGTGTTGTCTGGGTGCCGCTCAACGCTAAAAATGAAACCAAGGAAAATGCATATATTCTCGACAACTGCGATGTTGAACTACTTTTCTATCACAGCTCTTTCGAAGAAAAAGTAGTAGAGTTCGCCAACCTTTGTCCAAAATTAAAGCACTTCATCTGTATCGATAAAGCAGGGGGACGCGGCGTCTATCTGGAAGATTGGATTGACGGAGAGGAAAATACCGATCCCGATATCGATGGGGATCAGGGTACACTCGCGTCGATCTTTTCATCCGGCGGCACGACCGGGCTGCCCAAAGGCGTCCTATGGACCAACCGTGTATGGGATGCCATGGTGACGGCTTTCTACACGACCATGCCGGCGAAAAAGCCACCCGTTCATCTGGTCGTCGCTCCAATGTCTCATGCGGCGGGTGTGCTCGCCATTCTCTCAATGGCGAATGGTGGAACGCAGGTCATTCTGCCGCAGTTTGATGCGGAAATGGTGGCGAAAACGATCGAGAGTGACGGGGTGACGCATTTGTTCCTGCCCCCGACGGCCATCTATATGCTGCTGTCCTATCCGGATGTAGGGAAGTATGACTATAGCAGTCTGGAGCATTTCATCTATGCAGCGGCGCCGATGTCTGTCGACAAGCTGAAGGAGTGCCTGAAAGTTTTCGGACCGGTTATGACCCAGTCCTTTGGGCAGGCCGAAGCGCCAATGTTCTGCACCTATCTTTCACCTGAAGATCATCTCGTAATCGGCAGTAATACAAAAGAAAAACGTCTGGCAAGTTGTGGGCGCCAGACGATGCAGACCCGCGTCCGGATTATGGATGACGAGGGTAATCTTCTGCCGCCGAATGAACGCGGGGAAATCGTTGTCAACGGGAACCTGGTGATGATGGGTTATTACAAGAACCCGGAAGCGACGGAAGAAGTTTCCACCTTCGGCTGGCATCATACCGGCGACATCGGCTATATCGACGAAGATGGGTATGTCTATATCGTCGACCGCAAGAAGGACATGATTATCACCGGTGGCTTCAACGTCTATCCAAGTGAGATCGAGCAGGTGATCTGGGGTCATCCTTCCGTTCAGGACTGTGCGGTCGTCGGCGCGCCGGATGAAAAATGGGGAGAAGCCGTCAAGGCGGTGATCGAATTAAAGACCGGCTGCACGCTCGAGGAAGACGAAGTCATCAGCCTCTGCAAGAAAGCCCTCGGTAGCGTGAAGGCGCCGAAATCAGTGGAATTCTGGAAAACTCTGCCACGTACACCGGTCGGGAAAGTCCGTAAAAAGGATATTCGCGCAAGCTTCTGGAAGGAAGGTGAGCGGGCGATCTAGGGTTTCGGCAGGAAGAGTGGGACGGTCCCATCATATGACCCTGTCATAACAATAAGAACGAGGGACGTGAGTAATGAATATTGCAGATTTCCTGCCGCGTGTGGCGGCAGCTTACGGCGATAAACCGGCCATCTCCCTGGGAACGCGGCGGCTTCATACCTATCAAGAGTTTGCAGACCGCGCGCGTTCTCTCGCCGGGGGCCTTCGCGGTGAGCTCGGGCTGAGCGAGGGTGACCGCGTCGGTCTCGCCATGACGAACACGCCGAAATATATGGAAATCCTCGTTGCCTGTTGGCATGCAGGGCTTTGCGCTGTTCCCATGAATGCCAAACTGCATCCCAAAGAGTTTGCCTTCATAATCGAGAATGCAGGGGCAAAAGTCTGCTTTGTAACCGAAAACCTGACCGCGGGTATCAGTGAATTCATGGAGACCATCGATGGGTTCGAGCGGGTATTCTGCGTCAATGATGATGATTATGAGGCCCTGACGACGCATTCTCCGATAGGGATAGTTGATGTATCGGAGACTGACCCCGCCTGGATCTTCTATACCAGCGGGACGACAGGGCGGCCTAAAGGGGCGACGCTCACACACCGGACCCTGCTGGCCATGACATTGCGGTATTACGCGGATGTCGATCAACCCTCGCCGGAGGATAGCTATTTCCACACGGCCCCGATGTCTCACGCCGATGGCCTTTATGCTATTCCACATCTTATCAAGGCATCGCACCATGTCGTGCCGGAAAGTGGCGGTTTTAACGTGGAGGAAATATTCGGACTTCTTGAAACCTACAAGAACGCAACCTTTATGGCCGCGCCAACGATGCTGACACGAATGACGAACCATCCGAAGGCAAGCGAAGCGAGGTCCGAGAATATCAAGACGATCTATTATGGCGGGGCCCCCATGTATCTGGAGGATACGAAGCGCGCCATTGCTACATTCGGACCTTGCATAATGCAGATTTTTGGACAGGGCGAGTCGCCAAACACCGGTACCATCCTTAGCAAGGATTTGCACGCTGATTATGATAATCCGAAATACGAGAAGCGGCTCTCAAGCGTCGGATTGCCGCGCACAGGCGTTGAAGTTCGCATTTTCGATGAGAATGATAAGGAAGTGCCAACCGGAGAAGTCGGTGAGATTGTCCTCAGGAGCGATGTCGTCATGGCGGGCTACTGGAATAACCCGGAGGCCACAAGCCGGACGATCCGGAACGGCTGGCTCCATACCGGCGATGTCGGGTTATTGGATGACGATGGATTTCTTACCCTGAAGGATCGCTCGAAGGATATGATCATCAGTGGTGGAACCAATATATATCCCCGCGAGATCGAAGAAGTGCTGCTGATGGACAGCAGGCTGGATGAGGTGTCTGTGGTTGGCCGTCCGGAACCCGACTGGGGCGAGGAAGTGGTTGCCTTCGTCGTAATTCGTGAAGGGGCGTCCGTTACCCCGGAAGAGCTTGAAGAGCTGTGCCTCAACAATATCGCCCGTTTCAAGCGACCCAAGGAGTATTTCTTCGTCGATCAATTGCCAAAAAGTAACTATGGGAAGATCCTAAAAACTGAACTCAGAAAACACTTTACCCTGACAAATTAATAGGCGCATGGCATCAAATAAATTTACAGGATGATCGCTAATTTTGTTTCCCTGTTTAACAGGGAACGTGTCAGAGACGCGTTCGCATGTGACTTCTAACACCACCACTCATTCTCAGGCGGACCTGGATCCAGTCCGGGTTCGCCCCTGAATCCCACAGTATGGGACCCTTGGCGATATCCGATGATAGGCGTTGTCGCTCTAACTTCCTGTGAACATAGATAAGAAAACTTTTTCTTCGACTGAAATTAGACGGGTATAGATTTCCCCGCCACTAAGTTAATGTGACAACACAGCGTTATAGAAGTAAAGTGGACAAGCGCTGTTGAGTGGGTTCAAGTCAAATTTCTGCGATGACCGAGCGGATGCCGTCGTCCCTATTTTGAGGGATCTTACGCACCTACACCTGCAAAGGGAGGCACTAAATGACCAAGACTGGCCAGAGGTTAGAGAGATATAAAACGGGAGCGGCCACGCGGCGAGCTGTTCTCGGAGATAAACATGTGAGTCAGTCTGACAAAGGAAAAACGGAATTTGACGCTCCGTTTCAGGACCTGATTACGGAAGGGGCATGGGGGCAGGTCTGGTCACGCCCGCATTGGAGCAAGCGGGAGCGCTCCATGGTCACCATTGCTCTCCTGGCTGCTCTTGGTCACCATGAGGAATGCGCCATGCATGTACGGGCCACGAAAAATACGGGGGCAAGCCGCGAGGATATTTGTGAAGCCATGCTGCATGTGGCAATCTACGCCGGTGTTCCAGCCGCTAATTCGGCCATTAAAATCATCAAGAAGATCTTCGAGGAAGAAGATACAGCAGAAAGCTGAGGGAGAGGGAATGAGCAACCGAAAGCCGAACACTGGCGCCTTTTTTGGACGGGACTTGAATTGGCACCCGCCCGCTTTTGCGCCCGCTTACAAGACCAGTGTATTACGGTCTCCGAAAAAGGCGCTTCTCTCGCTCGACAATACCCTTACGGAAATCACAGGTCCGGTTTTTGGCCACTCCGATCTTGGGGAGTTGGATAATGACCTGCTGCTCAACTATTCGCAAGATGGCGGATTGCCGGTGGGGGAGCGGATCATTGTCCACGGCCGTGTGCATGACGAGCGCGGCCTGCCGGTGCCGAATGCCCTGATTGAGGTATGGCAACCGAATGCCGGGGGACGCTATCGCCACAAGAAAGAAACCTATATCGCACCACTCGATCACAATTTCGGCGGATGCGGGAGAGTGCTCACCGACGAAAACGGCGCCTACTCCTTTCGCACTGTGAAACCCGGACCATATCCATGGCCCAATGGAGTGAATGACTGGCGTCCCTCCCATATACATTTTTCCATTTTCGGAAGCGGGTTTGCCCAGCGGCTGATTTCTCAGATGTATTTCGAGGGCGATCCACTTATTTGGCGATGCCCTATCGTCCGGTCAATTCCCGATGAGAATGCAGTGAAACAATTGATTGCGCCGCTTGACACGGCGAATACGATCCCAATGGACAGCATTGCCTATAAATTCGATATTATCCTCAGAGGACGCCGTTCGACCCTGTTTGAAAACCGGCTGGAGGGGAATTGATGACTCAACCGCTCACATACTTCAAGGAAACTCCGTCCCAGACGGCCGGCCCTTATGTGCATATCGGCCTTACCCCGAACTTCACCGAGATCAAGGGCATCTATGACGAGGATTTGGGACATAATCTGGTCAATGATCTCACGGAGGGGGAGCGCCTTACCGTAAAGGGCCGGATATTCGACGGCATGGGAGTCCCTTTGAAAGACGCACTGGTCGAAATATGGCAGGCGGATTCAAAAGGACTGTACAATAGCCCATCCGAACTCCGGGGGCAGGCGGATCCTAATTTTACCGGTTGGGGACGGTGTCCCTCTCATATGGAAAGCGGTGTCTTCACATTCGAAACCATCAAGCCCGGGCCCGTCCCCTTTAAGGATGGTCGCCTGATGGCGCCCCATATCGCATTCTGGATTGTGGCGCGGGGTATTAACCTCGGCCTGCACACCCGCATGTACTTCTCCGATGAGGAAGCAGCAAATGGGGATGATCCGGTTCTCGCCCATATCGAGCATCGGGATCGGGCTTCCACACTAATTGGCGATCGCAAAGGCAATAAAGTCACGTTCGATATTCATTTGCAGGGTGACAGGGAAACAGTATTTTTTGATCTGTAAGGCAATTAAGGAATGTTAATATTCCAGTCCTTTCACGATGCTGAGCAGGAGAGGCGGATTAATCCATGACAGTTTCAGCTTTCGAGCATCCGTTTCTCGCTGGCATAGCCGGGCGCGACGAGATTACTGATCATCTCGGGGCAGAGGCGGAAATCCGCGCCATGTTGGCCTTTGAAACCGCGCTCGCCCGGGCGACAGCAGACGCTGGATTAATCCCGGATGGATCGGCGTTGGAAATCGAGACGGCCGCGTCCGCCTATCAGCCGGACTGGGCAAGGCTGAGGGAAGGAGTGATGCGCGATGGTGTTGTCGTGCCGGAGCTGGTTTCAGCCCTGAAAGAAACTGTAAATGAGGAAACCCGCCCTGCCGTGCATTACGGCGCCACGAGTCAGGATGTCATTGATACTGCACTCGTACTGCGATTACGCCCCATTCTCGATTTGTTTCGTGCCGACATTGAGGGTCTTCTGGTCCTTCTGCGTGACTTGACTGAAAGATTTGGACAGGATGAAGTAATGGGCCGGACTCGGCTTCAAGATGCCCTGCCTATTCTATTTCATCATCGTCTTGGAAACTGGCGCTCTCCCCTCTCAGGGTTGCTCAGGGATCTGGAAGGGGTGGAAAAATTACTCCTAAAGATACAGTTTGGCGGCGCCGTTGGCACACTGGACAGATTTGACGGTAAAGGAAAAATTATCCGGGCAAAATTGGCTCAACAACTCTCGCTTGCGGATACCGAATGTTGGCATACAGACCGCCGCTCCCTAGGCGCATTCGCAAGTTGGATGTCATCGGTAACTGCGGCGCTTGGCAAGATCGGAACAGACATAGCTCTCATGAAGCAAAACGGGCTGGATGAAATACGGTTATCCTCAGCGGGCGGCTCATCGGCCATGGCGCATAAAAAGAACCCTGTGCAGGCAGAATATCTGATGAGCTTTGCGCGTTTTACCGCTGGTCAGGCCGGAATATTCTCTCAATCGGCGGTTCATGAATTTGAGCGATCCGGTAGCAGCCTTACTCTGGAATGGTTGGTTTTGCCTCAGATGATTCAGGCTACCGGCGCAAGCCTGTCTCACGGCAAGGCATTGTTGGGCAGCATAACAGGGGTGGGCGCTCGCTGAACGGTTTCTATGGCATCTACCCATAGCAAGATTCCGGTTGCGTACTTTCTGATCACACTTTTTCTGACGTGGCTTCCATACTGACTCTAGATTTCCGGTTCCAAATTTTGTCGAAAGGCGTTGGGGGACAATCCCATGTTTTTACGGAACAGGCGGGAAAAGTGAGCTGGGTCCGTAAATCCCAGGGAATAGGCGACTTCCGAAACAGTCATTCTTGTATAGGCGAGGGAACGCCTCGCCTCCAGCATGAGCCGCTCCTGGATGAGATCTGACGTTGTTCGACCTGTTACCTGCCGACAAAGACGATTTAAGTGCTGGGTTGTGATCCCGATGGCTGCCGCGTACCCGCCTGCGTTATGACACTCGACAAACCGTTCTTCCAGAAGCGCCAGAAACGTTTGCAAATGTGTTTTTTCTGTCGATCCCTTTTTCTGAAGTTCAAAGCGGTTTTGCTCAAGTGCTCGCGCAAAATCAATAGCCAGGATTCCGACAAGATGCGTCAGATATCCCCGTCGGTTTTTCCTTGGATGACTATGCTCCCTGTCGATCCGCATAATAGAGGCAGTAATTTCCGGCGTAGCTAAAACCACTGCGGGAGTTGAAAGCTCCTCACCAAGATCTGGGGTCGATTTCAATACCTCATCCAGTACTTGTTGCGGCACAGTAATGACCCACCCTTGTGTCTCCCGTTGAAACTGGAACCCGTGTACTGTCAGAAGCGGTATTGTGATTGCTACTGGCGGGGTCAGCTCATAAGTCTGTCCATCCATCGCAATTGAACCGCCGCCGCTTTCAAGAAGAAAGAACTGGTGCAGTTGGTGATGTCGATGCGGGGCTATCTTCCAGTCCAGCTGCCGGGATCTGGAGGCGATGGACTCACAATGCAGTGTATCGGGAAAGTGCGCAGGTCCCACTTCCCCGTAAAGCGCATAGTTGGGAATATCCGGCTTCTGCGCTCTATGTTCGATTTGTCCAATTATTTTTATGATCCGTCCATTCCAGATACGCTGAATTGCTATAAATTTTAATATATCAGAGACAGGGTCGTGTTTCAAAGCGACAAGAGGGGAGAATAACTTGCGAACCCAGGTGGCTATTATCGGCGGCGGTCCGGCCGGTCTGCTACTATCCCAGATTCTCGATTTAAAAGGAATTCGTTCCGTCATACTGGAACGCAAAAGCCGGGAGTATGTACTTGGACGGATCCGTGCCGGTGTACTGGAGCAGGGGCTCGCCGATATGTTGCGCGCAGCCGGGGTAGGAGATCGCATGGACAGGGAAGGCCAAATCCATGAAGGAACGGACATCGCCTTTGCCGGAAAACGCCATCGCATTGACTTTGCCGGACTTACGGGGGGGGAAACTGTCATGGTGTACGGCCAGACGGAAGTAACCCATGATTTATACGATGCCCGGGATGCTCTAGGCGGTTCCATTATCGACGAGGCAAAAAATGTAGAAATAAATGGAATTGATACACATACTCCCTCCGTCGTTTATGAAAAGGACGGTCAGATACATACTCTACATTGCGACTTTATCGCGGGTTGCGACGGTTCTCATGGGGTATGCCGCACAAGTATCCCGGCTGACATCCGGCGTGAATATGAAAAGGTTTATCCTTTTGGTTGGCTAGGTGTGCTGTCTGAGACCCCTCCGGTCTCACGGGAGCTTATCTACAATCATCACCCGGAAGGTTTCGCTCTTTGTTCCATGCGCAGCAATAGCCTCAGCCGTTATTATGTCCAGGTGCCACGGGAGGAGAAGATTGACGACTGGGGTGATGAACGGTTTTGGGAAATGCTGAAACGTCGCCTTCCGGAAGAAATTTCTGCGTCACTCGTCACAGGTCCGTCCATTGAAAAAAGCATCGCACCGTTGCGTTCCTTTGTATCCGAACCGCTTTCTTACGGACGGCTGTTTCTGGCAGGGGATGCGGGGCATATCGTCCCGCCAACCGGCGCCAAAGGCCTTAATCTCGCCGCATCGGATGTTCATTATCTGTCAGACGCATTGATCAGCTACTATCGGACGAATGATGAAGACCTGTTGCGCCGTTATTCAGAAACGGCTTTAAAGCGTGTCTGGAAGGCGACCCGTTTTTCATGGTGGATGACCACATTACTGCATCACTTTCCGGAGAACGAAGGCTTTGGTGATCGAATCCAGCAAACCGAGCTGGAGTATCTATTCTCGTCTAAAGCTGCACAAACGGTCCTAGCCGAAAATTATGTGGGACTTCCCTACGAACCTTCCTGATGACCATTTTCTCTTCGGCCAGCTTTCAAGAACGACAAAAAAGGTAGTTGCCAAGGTAAATAAGATCGGTCGCAAAGTCCGCCGGATGGACGTAGAGTAGTGTCATCCAATGGTTGGGATGGATTTTGGTCAGATGCAAGAGTGGATGGAAATGACGTTACTGAACGAAACACATGACCCAAATAGTATGAGTTGGGTTGAGTCTGCAAATGAACAGGGGAATCCCTTTCCGCTTCAGAACCTGCCATATGCGGTGTTTCGTAGGAAAGGGTCAGATGAACCGTTTCGTATCGGTGTGGGGATTGGCGACAAAATTCTGGACCTGACAACGTTGGGCCAATCGGGAGTCGCGCGGCCCACTCAACTGGATATTCCGGAGAGTTTGTACGCATCCACTCTCAACCGCTTCATGGCGGAAGGAAACATCATCTGGACCCGTACCCGAAAAATATTGTTTGAGGTTTTAAGGCAAGGGAGCCCTTATGAGGGTAAAGTTCTGGATTGCCTGATAGATCAGTCAAAAGCGGAGTATGGGCTTCCGGCGACGATAATGGATTATACGGACTTCTATGCGTCGATTGACCATGCGACGAATATTGGAAAGCTGTTCCGGCCGGATAATCCATTAATGCCGAACTATGAATGGGTGCCGATTGCGTATCATGGCCGTTCGTCCTCGATTGTCGTTTCGGGGGAGCCGATTGTTAGGCCGAACGGCCAAATCCGACCTTCCATTGATACCCCACCATACGTATCAGCGTGTAAAAAGCTGGATTATGAAATGGAGGTCGGACTTTTAGTCGGGACCGGCAATCAACAGAATGTTCCAATTCCCATTGATGAGGCGGAACGTCATCTCTTCGGCATTTGCCTTCTTAATGACTGGTCGGCGAGAGACATTCAGGCATGGGAATATCAACCGCTCGGGCCGTTTCTCGGCAAGAACTTCGCAACGACACTCTCTCCCTGGATTGTGACCATGGAGGCGATCGCTCCGTTTCGTACTTCTGAGAAGCGGGCAGGGGACAGAACCCTCCTCCCTTACCTTAATTCGGAAAAAGAAGGGGCAAATCTTGGCATTGATATGTATCTGGATGTTTCCATACAGTCATCGAAAATGAAAGAAGAGGGCCTTCCGCCCAAATGCCTTGGCCTGAGTAACTTCAAATATTCATACTGGACGCCGGCACAGATGGTCGCTCATCATACGGTGAATGGATGCAATCTGCGGGCAGGGGACCTGTTCGGAAGTGGCACCATGTCGGGCCCGGGAGCAGATCAAACCGGTGCTCTGATAGAATTGACGCAAGGCGGCAAGCTCCCTATCCAGATTTCAAACACAGAAAACAGAAGTTTCCTGGAAGATGGGGATACGGTCTTCATGACGGCCTGGTGCGAAAGGGACGGATATCGGGCAATCGGGTTCGGGGGGTGCAACGGGACTATAATGTCCGCAGCTGACCCGGTAGACAGAAAATATGGAGGATAACTTGAAAGCTGCAATTATTGGCGAAGATGAGGACGGGCGTTCAACTAGCACCAAACGGGTCTCGTGGCCTGCTTTCACTGGGCATGGAGGAGGCGTTGCTGAAGGTTGGAACTGAAACCACGGGTAAGACAATTTACCTTGGGGTGCTTCCGAAACTCGCGATTTCAGGCTCCTTGGAGAAGAAAATCAGTCTGGGGCCCCATACCCGCTCAGCCGAAATAAGGCTGGAGGCGTTGCCTGAGGTTCAATCTCTCTTCCTTTATTGATGCCTAGTCATTTTGCACTGGAAATGCCATTCACTTGGTTGAGCGTGCGGACCGACTTCTCAAGGATCCAGCCGCGGATGGTTTTGTCAAAATTCAGAAAATGTGACGACGTCAGGTGGTTCTGAAAGGAACGCTGGTCAGAATATAATTCATACAGCGTAAATTGCGTTGGGTCGTCCGGGTCGCAACAGACATCAAATTGATGACAGTCCGCTTCTTTGGTCAAGGAATCCTGCGCTTGTTTGACAAGGGCATTCTGGAAAGGTGTAACGAACTCTTCCTTCGCTTTAAAATCCACAAGAACGACAAACATTTTTATTGCTCCGGGTTGGGTAGAAAAGACTTGCCAGTGCCGTAGCCCTTTCTAAACTTACTGATCGCCTCATCCATCTGCTTTTTAGTCAGGATAGTTGGCCCCCCCACAGCTAATGTCCGACAAAAAACGTCGCACAATGTTTCCACTTCCTGTGCCATAGAAAGTGCCTGCTTTAGCGTGCCACCCAGGGCGATTTGTCCATGATTTGCCAGCAAGCAGGCTTTTCGGTCCTCAAGGGCAATTAGCGTGACATCCGACAACTCCTGTGTTGCAAAGGTCCGATAAGAAGCACAGCGGACTGAATCTCCCCCCGCAACGCCGATCATATAATGAAAGGCAGGCAGATCGCGATTAAGACAGGCAACAGTCATAACGGCCTTGCCATGTGTATGAACAACGGCATTGACGTCCCGCCGGGTTTTGAGGATATCCTCATGAAACCGCCATTCGCTTGAGGGTTTGCGGAGCCCGTTGGGACACTCATAGTCGCCTGCGAACTTTTTGAAAACAATATCTTCCGGGGTCATGTCGTCGTAGGCCATGCCGGATGGCGTAATCAGATACCCGTTCCCTTCGCGGATAGATGCATTTCCTGACGTACCCTGATTTATGCCCAGCGCATTCATTTGCCGAACCGTCTTTATTAACTCCCGTCGAGCGTCAAGATCGTTCATGACCGTATTATTTCCATGGAATTAATTTGCACTGATGCTTTAAGAAAGAAATCCCGGGCGCCGAAGTTGCCGGATTTGAGAGCGAGTGCCATTGGCTGCCCTGAGCGGCTCAGTGTCCAAGGGACGCCGGGGTCAATTTGCGGACCTATCTCAAGGACCTGTATCGCGAGAGCATGGATTACCGCGCCGGACGTCTCTCCGCCAGCAACAATAAACCGGGTGAAGCCGGAGGCCTGAAGGGCAGAGGCTAATTGACCCAGAGTACCCTCAATGAGAGTACCGACCGCAACCCGATTTTTCTCATCTTGAAGTGCTATAACTTCTGTCGGAGATGCAGAGGTGTAGATCAGGATCGGCCCGTCTTCCCGCGTATTCTTGCTCACCCATTCCAATGTTTGACGGAGGACCGGTTTATCGTCGAGTATATCCTGAGGATTGATCTTCAAGGTCGGCATCCGGGACTTGGCATAGTCTATTTGCTCTAACGTCGCCTCCGAGCAACTCCCGGACAAGATGACGGTTCGTCCTTTCGGCGCATCGAAAGGACTATTCAGGTTGGGGGAGCCCAGAAGTCCTTTTTCCCGAAAGTTGTCCGGCAGTCCCATGGCGACAGCGGATCCTCCCGTGATCAGTTTCAGATCCTTGCAGGCTGAGCCGATGGATTTCAAATGGTCGTTGTTCAAGCCGTCCATAACGAAAATGGTTGTGTTGTCCGGATTGTGTTGATCAAATATTTTCCGGATTTCCTTATTTCCGAGATCGACGCTTTCAAAGTAAATATTCGAAATATGGTTGTCGCTCTGTCGGGACAATACCCGATTGAGGTTGGAGTCAGTCATGGGTGTAAGCGGGTGATTTCTGAGTGAAGACTCCGACAACAATGTATCATTAACAAATAAATGACCCTTATAAACTGTCCTTCCATTTTCGGGAAACGAAGGGCAGGCGATGGTATAGGGGCAGTCAAGATAATCCATCAACGCGTCGGCAACCGGACCGATATTCCCGTCATCTGTTGAATCAAATGTTGAACAGTATTTGAAGAAAATCTGTTTTGCTCCGCCGTTCAGCAACCACTCGCATGCGGCCAGAGATTGTTGAACCGCTTCCGCGGCGGGAATGGTTCTCGATTTGAGTGCAATCACAATTGCATCGGCGTCAGGTTTCGGCGTTGTTTCGTCCGGTACCCCGATAATCTGAACCGTCTTCATCCCTTCGCGCATCAGGATCATGGCAAGGTCAGTTGCCCCCGTCAGATCATCTGCAATACATCCAAGTACGATAGTCATTGATTTGTCCTCGGTCTCTCAGGAGTTTATTTGACGAATGATTTCCTGGGTTACCGCCCTCGTTCCCATGTCACCGCCAAATTCAGCCGGCCGTATGGTATTTTGAAAAAATCCCGAATGTATGGCGTCGGTAATGACATCTGCCGCATCCGACAAGGCTTGGCTTCCCGCTTTATCCGCAAGATAATCCAGCATTAATGAACCGCTGAGAATGGCCGCCAGCGGGTTGGCTTTATCCAGGCCCATAATATCGGGTGCTGTTCCGTGCGCCGGTTGGAAAAGACCATGATTGTCTCCAATTTCTCCGCAGGCTGCCATTCCCATCCCCCCGACAAGGCCGCCGGCGAGATCTGACAAAATATCTCCAAACATGTTCTCCATCACCAGGATATCAAAATCCCAAGGTTTTCTGATTAGGTCCAGCGCTTGCGCATCGACATAGTTATATCCCTTTTCAATATCGGGAAATGCGCGGCTCCTTTCGTCAAAGATTTTTCGAAAAAAGGCCATAGATTTGAAAACATTGGCTTTATCGACGCATGTGACAATGCCTCTGGATCCTTTTTCCTTACGTTTTCGGGCCATGTTAAAGGCAAAATCATGTAATTTTTCGGTCGTCTTGCGCGTAATTCTAAGTGTGTCTTGCACTTCATCATCGGTTTCCACGGGACATCTGTCGTGAACGGCTGCCGAATAAAAAAGCCCTTCGGTCGACTCCCTGAGGATAATCATGTCGATTGCCGCGGCTCGGTCATCCGATAATTTTTGCGGGATATTTGGGTAGGCCTTTATCGGGCGAATGCCAGCATAGAGTTGAAAGCGATCCCGCAAGCGCAGGTGAGGGGAGATTTCCGTACCATTCTCATATCGAACGGATGGGAGGCCGATTGCGCCCAGAAATATTGCGTCCGCCGCACCAGCCATTTCCTCTCCTTCAGCCTCAATATCAAGTCCTGTCTCTTGGTAGTAGCCGGCACCTGCCAGAATTTGCCGATAGCGAAGAGAAAAACCGCCTACTCGGCTTTGGGCTGCATCAATTACGGCTAAAGTTGCGTCCGTAACATCTATCCCGATCCCATCCCCCTTGATGGTTGCGATTTGAAAAGACGGAATGGCCATAATTGATAATCCTGCAATGATTCACTTAACGGACGAGTTCGCAAGTTATGCGATTTGGTGGGTTGAGAAATAGTTGATGGAGCTTATCACAGCCAACCAACAAGGTTACGTCTTTTGAAAATCTCATTTCCTGTGATGGTGGAATTATCCCGCATCAATCACCCTGACTAACATTTTGTTTTTTTTACGACTTATTTGGTTCAAACAGTAGGGATCCTAATGACCCGACGCATGTATTTAATATGGTATTATCAAATATGTCAATGTATACATAAAAAAATACATTGACATATTTATTACCGAATATACTGTACTGATGAAACTGGAGCACGGCAGGTTCTCTGGCCTGGCTGTTTTGATAAACGACGGTAAAAAATCACCGTAACAAGGGAGATATATTATGTTAAAAAATGTCAGTAGATTCACAACAGGGGCGTTGGTAGCTGTAACGGCGTTGTCTGGCGCCCTGTTGTTTTCCAACAACGCGTCTGCCGAAAAAGTACTGCGTTTCAGCCATACGGATAACCCTGGCGGGTCGCGCCAGGCCGCCGCAGAGGTATTTGCAAAGAAAGTGGAGGAATATACGGAAGGCCGGTACAAAATCCGGATTTACCCTGCCGGGCAGCTGGCAAATGATCCCAAAGCCATTGAGCAGCTCCAGCTGGGCGGTGTCGATTTCACGGTGTCAGCCACAGGAAGTTATGCAACGCATCTGCCCAGCCTGAACCTTACAGCCATGCCGTTTCTTGTTGACACATACGAGCAGGGTTGGGAATTTTACGATAATTCGGAGTGGCTCAAGAACGAATTCTCCAAGCTCCCCTCAAAGGGTTTTCGTGTTTTGTCTACATGGGAAGCAGGTTTCAGAAGCTTCACGACTCGCATGGAGTTGAAATCACCCGCGGATGCAAAAGGGCGCAAAATGCGTGTTTATCCGAATGACATGATCCGCTGGACCATGGAAGCGATTGGGTTTCAGACAGTCGTAATGCCGATTACCGATGTTTACCTGTCTATTCAGCAGGGCGTTGTGGATGGCCAGGAAAATCCGGTTGATACCATTAAGTCTTTGCGGTTCTATGAAGTTGCTCCGTATATTACATTGACGCGTCACGTTTACAGCCCACTTCCTCTGACCATTTCTGAAAATACATGGCAGTCCTTTTCGGATCCTGACAAGGCTGCCGTAAAAAAAGCTGCCGACGAGGCCGCCACTTTCAGCCGCAATCTTGTCAGGGATTCCGTCAACAGCCAGCTTGATGAAATGAAGGCTGCCGGGGCGAAAATAAGCACGCCTGAAATTGGACCGTTCAGAGACGCTGTTGCCTCTGTCTATGAAAAAGCGAAAGGCATCTATGGTGAAGACGTCGCAAAAGTTTTGGCGGATGCGGCCGATATTCGCAAAAGGCTCCCAGCTAAATAAGCACGAATGAAATCAAACAGGCCCGCCTTAAACTGCGGGCCTGCCTCATTTCATCGTCATTAAAGGGGAGTGCAAGTCGATGGACTACCGCAATCGCTATCCCGCTTTCATAAAAATGTTAAGCCGCTTGATTGATCTGTTTCTGGTGTGTGGGGGCTTCTGTGTCCTGACATTAATCTTCGCCAATGCGGTGCTGCGGGGAGCCGCGGGCTTCGATCTTGCCTGGTCTCTGGAAGTAACCGCGTTTTTATTGCTCTGGTTGACGTTTTTAGGATGTGCAGCAGCGGCGGCCCGAGGCGCACATATGCGCGTAACCGAAGTCGTCTCCTATCTTGTTCCAGACAGGCTGAAACCGGTTCTGGAGTTCATTATAAGCATTACGATTGCCGTTTTGTTGATTTCGCTAATATTTCAGGGCTTTCAGATTTCTCAACACACATGGGCACAGAAAACGACCGTTCTGTACTGGCCTGTCGGACTTTTATATGCCTCCCTTCCTGTCGGCATGGCCCTGACATTCATCTTTCATCTGGCGAACACGATTTTTGACGTTCGGGATGGTTTCAACCCACCCGGAGATCCTTTCCGGAAATCTGATGATCCGGCATGGAAGGATTTCGAATGATTTTGCTTTTTATCTGCGCCGTATTTCTCTTCACCATAATGATCGGTGTCCCGCTTGTCTGGGCAATATTGATAACGGCAATTCTTCCCATATTCGTGTTTGATTTAGGGTATCCCCTGCAAGCCGTTTACCTGAACCTGATTGGGGGCGTGGAGCCCAATCACTTTATCGCAATTCCCCTGTTTATTGTTGCCGGCGAACTGATGGGACGCGGAGGTGTGGGTCAGCGTATCATCAATTTTGCAAAAGCCGCGTTCGGGTTTCTTCCCGGCGGGCTGGGCTGCGTGGTCGTTGGTGCCTCTATGTTGTTTGGTGGTATCTCCGGCTCAGCCATCGCCGACTCGGCGGCAATCGGATCGGTCATGATCCCCAATATGGCAAAGCAGGGCTATTCGAAGGGATTTGCCGGTGGTCTGGTCGCCGCGGCGGGAACCATTGGTATCATTATTCCTCCCTCTATTCCCATGTTGATCTATGGATTTGTCGGCAATGTCTCTGTCGCCGATCTGTTCCTTGCCGGGGTCGTGCCCGGCCTTATCTTCGGTTTCCTCTTCATGGCCGTCTGTTATTACGTCGGTAAAAAGACGAAATGCGATCCCGGCGGCGCGACATCAACTCCTAAAGAACTATGGAATGCGTTTGTCGCGTCGGCGCCCGCGCTCTTTATGCCCGTCCTTATACTGGGTGGTATATTTGGCGGAATTGTAACGCCAACTGAGGCGGCAGCGGTTGCCGTGGTGTACGGCTTCTTTGTTACTGTGATCATATATCGCGATTTTAAGCTGAGCCAGCTTCCCGCGCTGTTTGTC